>Ga0116222_1000810_pt1 | contig 18468 bp, 19 predicted proteins | sample Sb_taG_12_FD_88963 | JGI IMG/M metagenome (GOLD analysis project Ga0116222, IMG submission 88963) | Peat soil microbial communities from Weissenstadt, Germany - Sb_50d_9_AC metaG | ecosystem: Environmental > Terrestrial > Soil > Wetlands > Peat | place: Germany: Weissenstadt | collected 2010-09-21
CGCGGTCGGTGCAGGCCGGGCAGACGGTGGCGAGGGTGTGCCCGCAGGGGACGAGCACCTGCTCGACCTGGCCGGTGTCCAGGTCGGTGCGGCGCAGCTGGACAGGGCGGATGCAAGCGCCGTGCTCGGCCGCCAGGTCGCGGACGACATGGCGGGCCAGCGGCATGGCCAGCCGCTGCGCCCTGGTCTGCCGTGCTGGTGTCACGTGGTCTCCTGGTCTCCCGGCGTGGCCGGGCGGTCGTGGTCGGTGGTATGCCAGGTGGCGGTGTAGCCGCAGCCCGGGCAGGCCAGTTCCAGAAGCAGTGGGCCAGTGCTGACATCGAGCAGCGGGCCGCCACAATCGGGACAGTCCTCGTCAGCGAGCCAGCCGCTGATCATGCGATCGCCTCGCTTCCGGTCAGCTCGGCCATCTCGACCCCATCCGATCCGGTGCAGCTAGCGGTCATCTGGCGGATGTCGTCGTCAGAGACGAATGCCGCCCGGACCCGCACAGGATCAGGGGCCGCTTCCAGCCGGACGTAGCCGACCCCGGCGCCGATGCGGGGATCGCTGGAGATCTGGTCGCAGAAGGCGCCGCGATCGCGGGCACCGTCGCCGAGGACCATGTCCACCTGGGACGGCTCGTCCAGCTTGAGCGCGATCTTGTCGGGGAACAGGTTGCGGATGTTCAGCACTTCCTTGCGCGGGTCCTGCAACGCCGCGACCACGCAGTAACCGACCGCCCGGCCCTGGGTGGTCAGGGTGGCCAGCGCCGCCAGCGTCCGCTCGCGGAGCTTGCGGTCGGCTTGGTAGGCGGTCAGGAACGCGACCTCGTCCACGATGATCACGGTGAAGGGGAACTCGGGCGAGGGGGTGTGATCCCGCTGCCGCCCCGCGAACAGGGCCGCCCGCTTCTGCATGTCCGCGACGGCGTCTTCGAGCAGGGCCGCGATGTCCGCAGGGTCGGCTGCGTATCGGCCATGCCGGTCGAACAGCTCGCGGCCGAACGCCAGCTCCATCAGCTTCGGATCACACGCCCAGATGCGGACCAAGCCGTCGGCCAAGGCGGGGAGCATCGCCCGGATCAGGCCCCAGACGAATGAGCCGTTGCCTGCGCCGGTCGCACCGACGACCAGCACATGCGTACCCGCTAGCCGGATCGTGAACATGGTGCCGTCCTCGCACCGGCCCACCGACAGCGCCCGCAGATCGGTCTGCGCGGGGACCGGCAGCGCGGCGAACGGCTCGGCCAGCGCGTCGCGGCGGACCAGTTCTAACGTCACCCGCCCCGGACCAGCGGTGCGGACCCGGCAGACATGCGCCCGGAATCCGTGCGCGAAGCCGTCCGCCTGCGCGGCGAAGTCGGCTGGTGCCTGCCCGGAGATCAGCCGCACGCTTACCCGGTCGGTGCACGGCGCCGCCTGCACTTTGCCCAGGACGGGAAGCATGACCCGGCCGCGGTAAGTCAGCGCGAGGCCGGTGATGGTCATGACTGCCTGCCAGCGGCGCCGGTAGCACCACCACCGCCACCGGCAGCGGGCGGGCACGGTCACGAACCGGGCGAACCAGTCCGGCCGGGCCAGCCGCAGCGTCAGCAGGCCAGCCGCCACCGACCCTGCCAGGGCGGCGACCGGCTGCCAGCCCGCGTCCAGCCACAGCCAGACGACCAGCCCGATCGTGGCCGACAGCAACGGATGCCGCACCGCGAACCACACGATGCGCCACACCGAGCGGAGGAACTGGACCAGCAGGATCAGGCCCTCCGGTGTCCGGTGCACCGGGGACCGCCACACCGGGGAGGCGAACGGGTCAGGGTTGTCGACCTGGGCGAGCTGCTCGCCGGTCACGTACCGCATAAGATCAAGACCTCTCTGAGGTTGACCGACCTGGGGAAGATACCGGGGGCGGCAGGAATGCCCGTTCCTGCCGCCCCGCCCCCACTCACGCCGCGTGCTCCTTGCCATCCCCCGCCGCCCGCGACCGGCCCGGCGCGCGGACCCCGGCGGCCTTGAGCGGGTACGCCAGCCGACCGGCTTGATTGACGTACGGGGTGACCGTCAGGCCGGTGAACTCCACCGGCACGAACGGCATCCCCGCTCCCGCTGGCGGCAGCACCGGCTGGACCTGCGCCGCGATCTTGACCTTCACTGTCTTGTCCCGCGCGGCCGGGTCGGCGTCGATGACCTCGATCACCCACACCGGCTGCCCGGACTGCTTGTCTTTGGCCTGCACGAAACGGTCGCCGCTGGATGCGTCGAAGTCCCGCATCGGCTCGAACCCCCCGGCCGCGAACGCCCCGTGGCTGAACACGTTCGCGAACTCGACCGGGATCGGACCTTGTAGCGCCATATGGCATCTCCTCTTACCTGCCGCCAGTCGTCCTGACGACAACTCGTCCTATTGAGTAGAGAAATACCACAAGACGGCGACACTCGACAAGACGAGTTACCGAGTGCGTCAGGCAGAGAAGGGGTAGACGTCCTCCAGCTCGTGCAGATCACCAGGGAACACGGCATCCACGACCTGCAGCGGGTGGTCCTCAGCGTCGTACACGGTCAGGACCAGGTTCAGCACGGCGGCTTGCTTCCCGATCTTGAGCAGGCGAGATTCCTCGGCAGTGGCTGACCGGGCGCGGATCCGCTCGGCTACGTGGTCGAACCGCAGCCGCTTGAGCGCATGCAGATGCTGATACACCCCGCCCGCCAGCGGTTCGGGCTTGATCAGGTCGGTTCCCTCCGCCACATCCAGTGGGAACCATGACGAGATCAGCTCCGAGGGACGGCCGTCGTGCTCGATGAGCTGGCGGCGCAGCAGCGCGGGCGTCCCGGCCGGGGTGCGCAGCAATGCGGCCACCACTGACGGTGCCGGTTCACGGCCGACATGCAGGAAGGTGCCCTGGTCCGCGGTCGCGGCCTCGTTGAGGACCGCGCGGCCTGGCCGGGCCTGATCGGCAGCCACGGGCCGGTTTCGGACATAGGAGCCCCGCCCGTGCTCCCGGTCGATCCACCGCTGGCTCTGCAGGACCTGGAGCGCCCGCACGACGGTCGGCCGCGACACGCCGAACTCGCGGATCAGCTGCGTCTCCGATGGGAGCATGGACCCTGGCGAGTACTCGCCTGCCTGGATGCGGCGCTGGATGGTGCTCACGATCTGCGCGTACTTCGGCGGGGCGAATTCCAGTTCTGACATCATGACCGCCTGACAGCTTATCGACTCGACTTGTCGAGAAGCCTAACTGTGATCTTCCCCGATGTCACTAGAAGGCAGAAAGAAGCACTGGCCGTCATCCAGTGCGATCACGGCTGGCGGCGACCAGGGCCGCTAGGTGCGCACGGTACTGCGCTAGGCAGGCCAGGAGCACGGGCGCGGGAGTGCCCGGATTCACGGTGTCAGCGGTACCGGCTAGCAGCTGCTCGGCAGCGGCGACCGCGGATTGCGGGCGGCTCTCGGTGCTCTGCCCGTAGCGATCGTTAGCTGCGCGGGTCATCGCTGCCGTCCTGGCGGGCTGGGCAAGCTCAGTGGTACGTCAAGCACAGCGAATACCGTCTTGCCTCCCGTTCGCCGGAAGAAGTGACCCCATTCCTTGCTGAGCGCCTGGACGAGGAGCAACCCGCGGCCGTTTTCGGCATCGGCGTCTGCGTCGGCCAGGAGCGGCGGATCCGGGTTGCTGTCTATGACCTCGATAACGATCCGGCCCGGCAGGAGCCGCAGCGTCAGGGACACTCGGTCGATACCCGCGAGGTCGGCATAGTTCTTCGGCTCCAGTACCGACCCAGAGGCTTGGATGGAATTGGTGATTAACTCCGATACCAGCAGTTCTGCTGTCTCGATTGTCTCCTGCCACAAATGCCACGCGCGCAGAGTCGCCCTTGTGTGACAGCGTGCCCAGAACGGCGCGCTGGACAGCGCGGCCAGCTCCAGGTAGGACACCTCTGCGCCTGGCTCCCGCCTCACCATGGCTGCGCCGCACGGCCTGGGGCCGAATGCTCTGCCTGGCTGGGAAGCTCGCGGAGCTTCGCACGGACCATCTGCTTGTCTCCTCACATCGTCTGCGCGAACGCGCCCGCAAGCTCGCGGCGCCGGATTCCGTTCAGTCATCACTGAGCCGCGCGCCCCGTGCCGCTGCAGTCCAGGCAGTCAGCCTGGCGGGCCTGGCAAACGATGCCGTCCGCGAGCTCGTAGGCCGTCCCGCGCCGGGATCGCACGAAGACCCATCCCCGGCCTCGGCAAGACCGGCATTCGGCTAGGTCAGTCACCCGGACGGAATCCATGCGTCAAAGGATCGCGCCCATTCCGGCCGCTGCCCATTCCCGCGCGATATCCCCCGACGGGATAAACTGCCGCTCAGTTCATGCCGCCACCGTGCCCGGTACCGGCCCACACGAAAGGAATCACGGCGCTTGCCTGGACGTGCCGATGACCTGATGGATATCCCGGCCGAGCTGTGGCAGCGGGCCGAGATGCGCCAGGCGTTACACCGCCGCGACATCGGGCACGTCTTCCGGCTCGTCAGCCAGTACGCAGGCGCCAGCCAGACCCAGATCGCGATCGCCTGCGGCACGACCCAGCCCAAGGTCAGCGACATCATGCGCGACATCCAGAAGGTCAAAGAGCTGGCCGTGTTCGAGCGCATCGCCGACGGCCTGGACATGCCCGACCGCGCCCGCGCTGATCTCGGCCTGGCACCGCGCCCGCTGGCTAGCGCCCAGGTCCGTGACGCGCTCGTTCCGTGGAGGGCCATCCCGGCCAGGGATACTCCTCCGGCCGTCCGCGCCCCGGACAGCGCCGATCGTCCTAGCGTGGATCAATCGGGCCGGGAGGAGGATGCGGAGGACGTGCAGCGGCGAGCGTTCGTGACCCTGACCGGCGCATCGTTGTTCGGTGCCGTCCTGGCCAGCGCCGCGCCTCCCGCGCCATCGGACGGCATCGAGGCGTTCGCGGCACTGCTGACAGGAGTCGCCCCCGACGCCGTCACGCCCGCATCGAACGCCCTCGACCTGAAAGCGCTGAGCGCGGCCGTCGCCCGGGCCAGGCACGACTACCAGGGGTGCCGGTACTCCGACGTGATCGATGACATGCGCTGGCTGCTGCCGCGCGTGCAGACCGCCTGCGCCGTGCTGACCGGCGATGCGCGGCTCCGGGCTTGCACCTTGTCGGCAGACGCGCACCACGTCGCGGCGAGCGTCCTGCTAAAGCTGGGGGATCAGGGCCTGGCCTGGGTCGCGGCCGACCGGAGCATGCAGGCCGCGCGGGCCAGCCAGGACCCGATCACCATCGGCTGCAGCGCCCGGATCATCACGCACGCGCTGATGGGCAGCGGCCACCTGGGCGCGGCCACGTCCGCCGCGAGCACCCTGGCCGCCCGGCTGGACAGCGACGTCACGGCGCACAGCCCGGAGTCCTTGTCGGTGTACGGATCGCTGCTGCTGCGCGGCGCGATCGCTGCTGCGCGGCGCAACGACCGCCAGGCCGCGCTCAGCCTGCTCGCCGAAGCACGGGAGGCGGGCCGCCGCCTGGGCACGGACGCCAACTTGCGGTGGACCGCGTTCGGGCCGGTCAATGTCAGGCAGCACCAGGTGCACATCGCCGTCACCCTCGGGGACGCCGGAACCGCGATCGACACCGCGCGGCGGATCAACCTGGACCAGGTCACCGTCACCGAGCGGAAGGCGAGCCTGCTCATCGACACTGCCCGCGCGTTCCTGCAATGCGGCAGGCACGAGAGTGCCTACCTCGCGCTGCGCGCCGCAGAGGACATCGCCCCGCAGGAGATCGCTGCCCGGCCCGCGGTCCGTCAGCTGCTCCGTGATCTGATCACCGCAGCCCCGCCGAGTGTCCGCCGCCAGGCCGAAGAGTTCGCGAACCAGCTCGAAGTCTCCCGGTGACCGACGAGCCCGGCTGCGTCCTGTCGGTCATCGTCTGCGGCGCCGGTCCCGCCGCCGATGTCGGCACGCTGGTCAAGCTCGCCCAGCAGCGCGGCTGGACGGTCCAGCTCATCGCCACCCCCGCCGCTCTGGACTTCCTCGACATCCCCGCCCTACAAGCCCTCACCGGCGCGGCCGTCCGCGACAGCTACCGATCGCCCGACGAACCCAGATCGCAGCGGGCGGACGCGGTCATCGTCGCCCCAGCCACCTACAACACCATCTGCAAATGCGCGCTCGGCATCAGCGACACCTACGCCCTGGGCATCCTGGCCGAGGCCGTCAGCCTCCCGATCCCCGTCGTCATCCTGCCATTCGTGAACTCCGCGCTCGCCAGCCGACACCCCTTCCAACACTCGGTCGAGCAGCTCCGAAAGGAAGGCGTGCGCGTGCTCCTCGGACCTGGCGAGTTCGAGCCGCACCCACCAGGCACAGGCGGCCAGCAGCTCGACACCTTCCCGTGGCAACTCGCCCTGGACGAAACCGGGCGCTTGCTCGGTGCCACGTAGCAGCTGCGCACCGAAGCCAAGTCACCGCGTTGCCGAATTACGCCGTACTTGGATCAAGAGCGGCACCGCTGCGCGGCGCCGCGGCGGCGCTTCCCGCGCCGCGCTCAGCCTTGGTGGCCACTCGCGCGGGCGCGCCGCCGTCGAACGCAGGTTCCCTCAGATCAGCCTGGCGGATCGTCGACGCCCAGGCACAGTGCGGAGCTGTCTTCCTCGTCGCACGATTGTCCACTCCCATGGGTTCGGCGCCTGCGAAGAAGACGGGCACAGACCAGGCAGCCCTCATGCCTCACGCACGGATCGGCGACTACAGTCGCTCACGGTCAGGCGGGTCTTCGCAGTCGGCCTCGTAGTCAGGGAGGTCAGTGGACGCTGCAGATTGCCGGCTTTGCCGCGGAGACCCCGTTGCCCATCGCCGCATAGAACGTCGTTGTCGCCCCGTGGAAGGCTCGCGCACCTGATTTTTGTCTCGATCTTCAAAGAGAACGTCAAACAAGCCGACACGCTCTCGAAGGAATTCCTCGACCACGTCAGGCTCCTCATCCCCTGGCTTGGCAACGCCCTCCCGTTGCCGGAGTAGGGCGTCTGACGTAGCCCGCCAGCGCGACAGGCGCCCGGTACGCCAGGTACTCTTTGCGCGACCGTCAGACTTGGCGTCGTCTCGCTTCGACATGGCCTTATGGTAGGGCTGCTGCCAATACTGCCGCCAGCGCAGCGGGCAGCAACCGGCCAAGGTGCCACGTCTGCGTGGAAGGGGTCAGCCCGTAGGGGAAGGCCGACGTGCTAACGGATTCGCTAACGAGATCGGACGGGACGGGACGGGACGGGACGGGACGGGGCAGACTCGGCGAGACCCGTGAGACAGCCGCCGATCCTGTGCCCCTGGTCAGCGAGACGCGCGGGGACCTCTGGAGACCAGGAAGACGCGCGTCGTAGTGCTCATAACCCAGAGGTCGCAGGTTCAAATCCTGCCCCCGCTACTAGGAAGTAGCAGGTCAGAGGCCTGATCGCCAGGACGGCGGTCGGGCCTTTCGGCTGGACGGCAGCGGGAAGGCAGCAGAATCGGCCCTCACTTCGCGGTACACGACGGTGGAGAGCGGGAGAGATCGGCATCGTGGACCGTTGCCGGCTCCTTGATGATCGCGGTTTCCAGGCATGTGAAGGAAGGAGGTGCCTCGGGTGAGTGGAGCGGCCAAGTGGCTGGTCGTTGCTGTGGCCTCGGCGATGACCTTCGGGCTCTACCTGTGGCTGGCGGCCGTGGTCAAGCTGCCGTTCCTGCCGAAGGCACACGCGGATCGGTGGGTAGTTAATGCGGCATTCGCCGGGGCGATGACCGCATGTGTCGTAGCAGGTGGGGCATGGTGGGCGGGCCGCGAGAACCGGTCGGAGGCCCCCCGGCATTCCAGTTTCGCGAGGATCTAGTAGCAGAGCTAGGTGCGCGGCGCTCGGGAGTATCGGTCGTGTACGCGCTCACTGGGATGCGCGGGGTGGGCAAGACGCAGCTGGCGGCGGCGTACGCCCGGTCCTGCATAGCAGAGGGGTGGCGGGTGGTGGCCTGGGTTGATGCGGGCGACACCGCATCGATCCTCGCCGGGCTGGTAGCGACAGCGGCCGGGATCGGAATTAGAACGCAGGGCACGGACGCGTCGACCGTGGCCGGGATGGTCCGCCATTGGCTGGATACCGATGGGCAAGATTGCCTGATTGTGTTCGATAACGTCATAGACATTGACGGACTACGGCCCTTCCTCCCTGCTGCGGGCGCGGCTCAGGTAGTGATCACCAGCACACGGCAGGCGGTGGGGAACCTCGGCCCAGCGGTAGCGGTCGACGTGTTTACAGAAACGGAGGCACTTGCCTTCCTCGCAGCACGGACCGGCCTAGATGATGACACCGGGGCACGAGAGCTGGCGGCTGAGATGGGGTGGCTGCCGCTAGGCCTGGCTCAGGCTGCGGCAGTGGTCGCCCAGCAGCGACTAGCTTATGACACCTACCTGGAACGGCTGCGGGCCGTACGACTCAGCGACTATCTGGAGCGTGTAGAAGGAGATCCGTACCCGCGTCGGGTGGCCGAAGCTGCGGTGCTGTCGCTAGAGGCCGCTGAAACTGCCGATCCTTCTGGCGTGGGCTGCGGGATCGTGGACTTGATGGCAATCCTGTCGTCGTCCGGGGTCTCGCGGGCGGTCCTTCACTCGGCGGCTGCAATGGGCATCTTGTCCGCGGCCATCGAGCTTGGTCGTGGCGGGAAAGGCCGAGGTGCCGAGCCTGACGTGATGTCAGCGGAACAAGCAGATGCTGCGATCGGTCGGCTGGCGGAGTGGTCTTTGGTCACGTTCAGCCGAGACACCTCGGTCATATCGGCGCACCGGCTGATCATGCGTATGGTGCGCGAGTTGCGCATGGCGGACGGCACTTTCACCCGGCTTGCTGCGCTGGGGGCGGATCTGCTGGTGAACCTGTCCGATGTAGTGGGGCTGCGTATCTGGGAACACGCGTCGGTAGCCTGGGAGCTTGTGGGGCAGATCACCGCTCTCCACGAGCACACGGCCGGACACCTTGGCGATTCCGTCGCTATGGCGCAGACGATCCGCTACCTGCGACTGCGCACGGTATGGCTGGTAAATACACTGGCCGACAGACCCGCCGTGGCAGTCAGCATCGGCTCGCCGCTGGTAGCTGAATATGAGCAAGTGCTAGGCGCGGACCACCCTGACACCCTGGTAGCCCGCAACAGCCTCGCTACCGCCTACCAGGAAGCCGGGCGACTGCAGGAGGCCACCTTGCTATTCGAGCGTACTCTCGCCGACCGAGGCCGAGTCCTTGGCACCGATCACCCTATGACCTTGACATCCCGCAACAATCTCGCGGGCGCTTACCGCGAGGCAGGACGGCTGGATGAAGCTATCCCGCTATACGAAGCCGCCCTTGCAGGCCGGGAACGCATTCTGGGCAGCGACGATCCCGAGACGCTGGCCACCCGCAGCAACCTCGCTATGACCTACCACCAGGCCGGACGACAAGACCAGGCCATCGCGCTGCTGAAGCGCACCGTCGCCGACAGCGAGCGAGTGTTCGGTGCCGACCACCCCAGGACACTGACACTCCGCAACAACCTCGCAAGCGCATACCTGGAAACCGGCCGACTGAGTGAGGCCCTGGTTATGTTTGAGGCCGCCCTCGCTGACCGGGAGCGGGTGCTTGGTGACGACCACCCCGAGACCTTGGCGTCCCGCATTAAACTCGCGGTCGCCTACCAGGCGGCGGGGCAGTTGGGCGAGGCCTTCGCGCTATTCGAGCGTACTCTCGCCGACGCTGAGCGGGTACTGGGCACCGACAACCCTGGGACGCTGACCACCCTTATCAACCTTGCGCGGGCCTATCAGGCCGCAGGGCGACTGAGCGAGGCCATCCCGATGTTCGAGCGCGTCCTCGCCGACAGTGAGCGAGTGCTAGGTGCCGATCACCCCCGGATACTGCCTTCTCGCATCTTGCTCGCGGGTGCCTTGCAGTCGGCCGGGCGACTGCAAGAAGCCATCCCGATGTTCGAGCGCGTCCTCGCCGACAGTGAGCGGGTTCTGGGCGCCGACCACTCGAGCACTCTGACTTCCCGCACAAACCTCGCATATGCTTACCACCTCGCCGGACGACCAGACGACGCTATCCAGCCGAGCGAGCGCATCGTTGCCGACAACCAGCGGATTCTAGGCACTGATCACCCCGAGACGCTGAACTCCCAGAACAACCTCGCGACCGAATATGGTGCAGCTGGGCAGCTAGATCAGGCTATCGCGCTGCTCGAACACACCCTTGCCGACATTGAGCGTGTACTAGGCGTCGACCACCCCAGCGCCCAGACGGCGCGCACCAACCTCGCGAGCGCCTACCAGGCGGCGGGGCGGCTGGATGAGGCCGTCCCGCTGTTCGAGCGCGCTGTCGCTGTTAGTGAGCGGGGTCGTGCGCAGCGCCCAGCTGCCCGGTGATGGTGACCGTCAGCGAAGGGTATCTGGCTGGCGGCGGGCCGTGCTGCTCGCGGCGGTGTCGCTCACAGGCGTGGCGCGGCGGCGGCGGCGGTCGGCGCCGGCACGCCCTCGGAATCGTGTCCCAGAACGCGCTATGGCGTCCAGGAGCAGCTGAGACGTGCGGGCCTCCGGCCAACGGCCAGCCTCTTGACCTCAACGAGTACCTCCCGGCCTGGGACGCGCAGACCTGCCCGGCGACCGGCATGACGACCAGTTCGACCACGATTTCGGCGATCTGTATCCAGTTGGCGGCTGAGTCGACTCGTCCCTGGTAGCCATCGATCCCGTTCCAGCCGCCATCGGCACCCCGGCAGGCGGTACCCAAGCTCGTCAGGAGACGGCTGTCCAGTCCACGGCAAGCAGTGCCGGGTTGGCCCAGCTGACCCGCACGGGCAAGACCGTACTGGGCGCCAGCAGGCTCACCTTGCCGTCCGGAACGGCGCAGACGGACTGGACCTGATACGGAGCCCGGCCGGCCAGCGACACTGCCAGCGACAGCGTGAAGAGCGTTGTTCCCGGCTCTGAGGAAGGGCCTCCCGTCGGCATGGCGCCCAGCAGAGTGGCGGACCCAGGCCACCCCGCCCGCAGAGCCTCCCCGGAGACCTGCTGGTCACCGGGCGAGATCGAACCGCCTGGCAGGACGGGAACGCCGGGCTGGGCAGCGGCAGCCGGAGCATCGCCACCAAGCTGCGTGGTTCGCCCGCCGACGGTCATCGTGGCTCCGGCCAAGGTGGCAGGGTCGATGCCTGCCCGCACCAGGGCGGCCGGGTCGATCCCCGCGGCGGCGAGCTGAGCTTCCACAGAGCCGGTAGCAGGCTCCGTGGAAGCAGGCTCGCCCGCCGGGGCATGCAGAGCCTGGGCCAGGCGATCCTCGGCCACCCGGTTCTGCACCCGCCGGTCGTGCGCCGGATCCATCCGGACCTTGACCTTACTGCCCTTCGGATCGAACGACACGTTGAGCGTGTCCCCGACCCTGGGCGGAATGAAGAAGCGCATCTCGTCCAGGGCGTTCTGGATCTTCACCTGCAGTTGCACCCGGAACGGCGCGCTGGCAGCGGGATGGACCTCAAGTACCAGGTCCGAGTAGAGGGGCATGCCAGCGTGATGCAGCCCGACCGAGTTGAAGTTCCGCGCCGCGATAACGGTTGCGGTCGCGTCTTCCCAGCCACGCGCGAACATGGCCGCCTCCGGTCTAGCAGCGCTGTCAGCATCCTGCTGCCCGCGTCTCGAGGACGCCTAGCACATTACCGTCAACTCGCTGAGGCGGCCAGGGCGGCAATCCTGGCTTCGTATCCCCCTGCCTGGCTGGCAGTGCGGCTCGAACCGCGGAAGCGCGGCTACGTCTTTCTCTAGACCGGCTCGGACTGGAGGTAGCCGTTGAGCTGCAGGGTCCGGTGCGACGACCAAGCCTGCGACATGGAACTCATCAGCAGATACCTCCAGACGCACCAGTTCCAGCAGGCCGACGTCGGGATACGGCAGGTGTCGCCGATTCGGATCACCCGGCAGGGGAACTGCTCGCGGCGGGCGAGTTCGTAAGCCCAGGCCCAGGCCCAGGGTGCGGGCGGCGGTCATCAGCGCCAGCGCGGCGGAACCCATTCGGTGTCCCGCCGAAAGGCCAGCTGCTGACGAGACCAGCCGCCGACCAATTCGAGCAGCTGCGCCGGGAATACGCCGGGGCGATGGCAGCCGCCGGCGTGCCTAGCACGCGGGTATGAGCACATCGACCGCAAGACAGGGCAGATCTACGGCACCGTCCTCAGGCAGGTAGGCCGCGAGCCCCGCCCACCCCTGACCTGGGAAACCATCGGGACCATACTCCAGGGCCTCGCCGAGGGCCTCGGGCTGCGTCACAAGATCGATCCTGCTGCCGTGCAAGGCAGATCAGAGTCAGCCCCAGGCCTCTACGCGACCGCCGTCGCCGCCGTCCTCGCCGTACTCACACGGCCCAGCGGAGATGAATCCGACACCACCGAGGCGATAGAAGCACTCCTTCGAAGCGTCCCGACGACCACCAACCATCATGAATGAGCAGCACAAATGGTGTCTTTACACGACCTCCTGCGACAACATGGCTGCGCCGAACTGGACGATCTGCATGCGATGGCCGCTCCGGTTGGCGCGGGTAGCCAGGCGCAAATATTCGGCGCTTGGCGCTCTCCGGCCAACGTTGGCGGCTGTCGGCGTTGTAGCGCTCCGTTGATCAACCATCGCCTTGACGCCCGGTGCTGCATCCGCCGATCTGGCCGCCAGTCGGGTGCGGAGTCCCGCAACGGAATGAGCATGTGAGCAGCTTTGTGTAGCGCGGGGCGCCGTTTCTTCGGCGCGTGTTTAGTCATGTTTGATGATGCCGGCAAGGCCGGCGACGAGCGCGGAGGTTAGCGCCCAGCCCAGGATGATCAGCGTCCAGTAGGCGTACAGGGCGGGACCTCGCGGCTGCCATGAGTCCTGCTCTCCCAGGCTGATGATCGGCAGCAGGACGTCGAGTGCGTAGACGGGCGCGTTGAAGGGCATGGGATGACGTGTGGTCGCGCCCATGCTGGCTGGGTAGGCGTGGGCGAACACAGCTGCGCCGGTCATCCAGAGCGCGAGCAGCCACAGGCCGGCTTGCCAGGTTCGGTAGCCGTATCCGATGGTCAGATACAGCAGCCAGTTCCATATCCTGGCGGCCGGGCTGAGTACCTGGCGGCGCCGCCGTTGCTTGGCGATCGCGACGGTGCGGGCTGACTGTTCCTGGCCGGCCCGGCGGTAGGCGGCGATCAGCTGCTCGTACGGCTGGGGGAGGTAGCCTTCGGCGTCGCGCGCGATCCAGCCGAGCCGCGCGGCAGTGGTGACTGCCGGCTGATGCTCGATGGTGTCGTAGGTGAAGTCGCGCAGCAGCGAGCGGGCAGGCCAGGCGGCGGGGTCGTCGTCGAGAACGACGACGCTGGCGTGGCGAAGATCAATCTGGTCGGGAGGCGCTGCAGCCCGGGTTGTCAGGGTCGCGGCGGTCACGGCGCGCAGGTTCACCGTGTTGCCGGCTGGCTCGTCCAGGACGGCGCTGGTGAAGTCCAGGCTGCCTGCTATCTTTGCGCCGGCCAGGCTGACCGCCCCTCGTGCGGTAAAGCCGTCGGTGCACAGGACCGAGCCGCCGGTCACGACCCCGTCGGCGCTGAGCGCCCGGCCGCCCGGGTTGGTGAGCACCGCTCCCTGGAGTTCGATCTCATCGCCGACCCGGGCGTTGGTGATGCTGACTTCGCCGTCGGCCGTGAAGCCTTCATTCAGCATGAGGTTCGATGAGACGGTCAGTCCCCAGCCCGCGATGGCGTAGCCGGTTCCCTCTGGCATAGCGCGCCCTTTGATGTGCGCTCCCCAGCAGCACACGAACCCGTCGACGCGCACGCTGACTAGCCGCAGGCCGCCGTCCGCGCTGAAACCTTCGGGCATGTGGTAGGAACTGCCCAGGAACAGGGAGTCGCCGACCTGCATCCCCTGTGCGTCAAGTGCCCATCCTGTGGCATTCGCGAGCGCAGCGCCGGTGAAGCTCAGCCCATGGGAGATCCGGGCACCGTAGAGGCCGATCGATCCCGTCGACGTGAACCCAGATCCGCAGCTCATGCCCTGGTCGACAGTGAGCGCGCCCCCGGACAGCGTCACGCCGTGCGGGTTGTCAAGGATCGCGCCGTCCAGGCTCAATACACCGCCGACGTGAGCGCCACGAAGATCAACGGAGGTCGCGGTCAGGCCGTCGTCGAGGAGCAGATTCCCACGGACTTCCAGTTGCGCGGCGTCAAGGCTGGGCAGATGACACCCCGGCAGGCAGATCTCGACCGCCCGCGCCTGGCGCACACTGACCGGCTCGTCGATGCTGCAGTCCTGTAGTGTCAACGGGCAGCTCAGGTCCTGGTTCTCCAGGTCAATCGCTCCGGTGATCCGGGCACCCCGCAGCCGGACCGCGCGGACACCCCGGCCAGCGCCCGGTCCCGTTGCCTGCGAGATCAGATCAGCCAGGAAAGCAGCCCGCACCGTACGCTCAGGACCCCAGCTCCGCCCGCCGACCGGATTGTCCGCGCTCGGCTGCCCCTCCCGCAAGTCGACCAGCGCGCCGCCCGCGTCCAGGATGCGCTGCTCAGCCTCGGTCACGCGGGGGTCTGACGACATCTTGGAGCCTCCCAGCCATCCGCCCCGCCATTATCAGCACCAAGATGTATCGAACAAGATGAATACCGCAACAATGACCCTCGCGGGATATGCCAAGAACGTGATCTTTGTATGCCCGGCCCCGCCGCGGCAGCGGCCGAGTGGCCCCACCACCTGAACAGACACGACGCAGAACGGCGCTCGACGACCACTCCGATCATGCGCACTCCGCCAATGCAGCCCCGGCTCCCCAGCGGACGCGGCCACACGAGCGCTGCAAGGCCGCCCTAACGGCGGCTCTCCCGACTCCGCCAGCCGCCAGACCGAGAAGCCGCCCACAGCCTCAACCGTCACAATCCGTAGTCGGCGCTGCACTAGGGGAGATGTGGCCGCACAGGTTAGGCGCCCGTGCGGCCACGAGCCTTCAGGCTCAATCTCCTCGATTTATCCTCTGGAGATCCCTCGTCGTCTGCTGATCGACGACGCCCCTTAGTACCCTCGGGGAGTGTCCAGGCACCGCGGGTCCAACGTAACGGCGGTACTGGCGAAGATCGTCCCGATAGTGCGGGGCTGGGTCGCCTACTACCGGACGGCGGTGTCGTCCAGGGTGTTCCATGCCCTGACCGACTACCTGTGGAAGCTCACCTACAAGTGGGCGTGCTGGACTCACCCGAACAAGCCGAAAAGCTGGATCGTCGGCCGGTATTTCCGGAAGTTCAATAAGTTCAGGAATGACAGGCTGGTCTTCGGTGATCCCGATACCGGAGCCTGCCTGCCGAAGCCATCCTGGACCGAGATCGTGCAGCACACCCTGGTCAACGGCGGGGCATCACCTGATGACCCTGCCCTGGCCGGGTACTGGGCGCAACGCCGCCTGAAGGTCGAGCCCCCGCTGGACAACTACACCGTGCGCCTGCTCACCAGGCAGAACGGGCGGTGCAGCCTATGCGGGGAAAACCTGCTGACCCCTGACCAGCCGCCCCAGACCCCTGAGGGCTGGGAACGCTGGTTCCTGTGGGTTACCAAGAAGGCGATCGCGGCGGACCACCTGGTCCACCATGACACGCCCAGTGCCGCGCGAGGCAAGCGAACGCACCTCGTGCACGCCACCTGCCACCGGACCAGAAATTCGCCCCGGCTGGCGGGAAACACCGTGGCGCAGCAGATGATCTGAGCCGCCCTAGCGGCTTGCCTGGGCCGTGTGCGCGGACGACGTGCATGCGCGGTCCTGAGGGGGCCCCGGTGCAGCAATGCACCGGGGCTACCCGGCGAGCGGGGCCGCAGAAACCATCCCCGCAGGTGAGCAACAGGGCAGTCGGCGCGGGCGGGCCGCCCGCGGGATGGGCGCGGCCGGGGCTGGTGGTGCTCGGGTGGGGCGCCGCCGGTTCGGGCACGACGCTGTTTCCTTCCGCGAGCGGGGAACACGGTGCGTCCCGGCCGCCGCTGCGACAGCGGTCGGCCGGGACGCACCGGCGGGCTGGGGATGCGCGGCGCTAACCGACGCCCGTCAGGGCAGGCGTCAGCCGCTGCCGGGCGCGGCCCGGCGCTGCTGTGATCTTTCCCGCCCGGCTGGCGGCCACCGGCGGGTGCCCAGGTGAGCGGGCCACCGCGCTGTGCCCGCCGCTGGTCTCTGGCGGAGGCCGCGGTTCCACGGGCTTTTGCGCGGTCGTGATCATGTCCGGTACGGGGCGGCCAGGCTGTGACCATGGCGGGCTGCAGCGGCCGGGTGCGCCGTCGTCATCGAGCCGGGCCAGGGCCAGCAGGTCCGCGGCGGCGAGGTCATGGTCGGCGAGAGCATTCATCGTGTCACCGCTGCCGCATCCGCAGCCGCCGGGGCCAGGGATCTGGCCCGGCGGCTCGCATCGGGCACCGGCAGCCTCAGCCGGATGCGCGGCATTCCGAGCGCTATGAGCACGGCCACGATGATGACCAGGCCGATGAGCATGCGCTCCTCCGGTAGCCCCGGGTAGCTGGCCGCCCTCGGCGGCTGAGTTACGGTGCGTGCCTGTCACGCTACACTCGCATCCTAAAACTAGCAACCGATTTCCAGAGAATTATTGGTAGCATGCTGATGATGGCGAACTGGACCTTCCTGACCAACCACGCCCGGGTGCTGCTGTGCATCGCGCACGACCCGGGCGCGCGGCTGCGCGACATCGCCGCCAGCCTGGGCATCACCGAGCGCAGCGCCTACGGCATCGTCACCGACCTGGCCGAGGCCGGCTACATCGTCAAGCACAAAGACGGCCGCCGCAACCGCTACCAGATCCAGGCACACCTGCCGCTGCCAGAACCCACCCGGCTGGAACGCACCGTCGGCGAGGTCCTGGCCCTGCTGGCCGGAACCGACGCGGGGCTATGACCGACCCAAAAACTCGCGCCAGCCGGCCCTCAGGGGGGCCTGGCGGCCGGGGCGCCAGACGCCTCACGCGGCAGCCGGCGGCCTGCCCTTGAGCGTGCGTTCTCACCAGCTGGTCCTGCTGCACGCGCAGCCGGGCTCGGGCGCGGGCTGGCAGCAGGGTCATGGCGCGGCTCCCGGCTCAGATGCAGGCCATCGCGGCCGACCGGCCGGATCCGGGCTCCAGCCAGCAGGCCGCTGCCAGAACGGACGTTCTTCCTCGCTCCCGGTCATCCGCCGACGCCGGCCGGCGTCCGGCTCGGCCGTCGTCGCGCCCGCTCGCCTCGTGCTGGGCCTCGTTCCGAAGTTGCCGGTGACGGCACCGGGCCGGGCACGCCTTATCTCATTACGGCTATCACGAAATGGAAATTCTAGCGTGCAGGAGCAAGGGATGACAGCGCCAGTTACGGATCCTCAGCAGGGTGACTCTGGTCGTACCGACATCTGCGTCATAATTCCTGTGCTTGGCGAGCAGCATCTCACTGATGCCGTCATAAAGGATCTCCTCGATGATGGCTACCGGTGCGCGATCTACGTCGTCGACAACGGCGGAGATTACCGGCCGGGGGGCGCTGAGCATGTTCTCCGGCCTCGCAGGAACCTGCACTGGGCCGGCGGCTGTAATTTCGGATTGTCCATCGCTAACGACCGGGACTACGCGGCTTACGTGCTACTGAACAATGACGTGAGATCATCCAGAGGCTTTCTCGCGGGTCTGCGCGCCGCCTGGACGGGCACCGGAGCCAGCCTGCTCGCTCCCGCTTATGACAGTAACTGGCCGCAGCAACGGGTAGCCTATGCGGGGCCTGCCGGGCAATACCGGCCACGAAACGTAGATCGCCTGGTCCCCTTCGTTGACGGTACATGCCTGTTCATCCCTCACAGCGTACTGGACAACGTTGGCATGCTGGACGAGCGAACCTGGCCACGATATGGCTGGGGATGCGACAAGGACTACGCTTTGAGGGTCCGGCAGAACGGAGGTGAAGTTCGCGTAACGGAGCGTGCGTATCTTAACCATCTCGGTCGCAAGACTGCAGCAAAGGCGCAGTGGTATGACGAGCGGGAGGCCGAAGAAGAGAATAACGCTGGAATGTCGGCCAAGTGGGGCCATGGCTGGCGCGACACACTATACGCCGGGTTCGACGGGCTGGCCCGGGATGGCATAGTGCAACTCCGGCTCTTGCGCGACAATCGAAAGACGGCGCAAGGAGACGTGTAGCGGTCGAACTGGAGATCCTGCACTGACCAACGCCACCGTGCGGGCTCCCAGTACGGCACGATCAGAGAATGGCTACAAGAGCTGAGGTCGGCGTGCACCAGGTTGCCGTCGAAGGTGAACTGAACACATATAGATCGGCGCATAGAACGCAGCCAGCAACGGACGGGTGCGCTGAGCCAACGTCCGCATCTGCCGCGTGTGGTGTGTTTCTGGTCTCTGAGGCCGTTGGCGGCCGGTGCGGGCGGGTCGTGCGAGCCCGTGGCGACGGTGGTCCGTGGTCAGGCGGAGCGAGCGCATCCAG
>Ga0116222_1000814_pt1 | contig 18453 bp, 16 predicted proteins | sample Sb_taG_12_FD_88963 | JGI IMG/M metagenome (GOLD analysis project Ga0116222, IMG submission 88963) | Peat soil microbial communities from Weissenstadt, Germany - Sb_50d_9_AC metaG | ecosystem: Environmental > Terrestrial > Soil > Wetlands > Peat | place: Germany: Weissenstadt | collected 2010-09-21
GGAGCACGACCGAGGAGATCTCCTACCGCTACGTGACGTTTCCACAGGACACGATCGTGATGGTCTGCGCGTTCACGGGGAACCGCGACCTGGAGGAGGGGTCGGGCGATGTGGAGACGTTCGACATCGCCGCCGAGCGGAGCCGAGCGCGCGCGCTGACGTTCGGCGCGGGCGTGCACTACTGCGTGGGCGCGAACCTCGCGCGCGCGGAGTTGGAGGAGGCGCTGGCCTTCTTGGCCCCGCGGATGCACGATCTGACTCTCGATGGCGAGCCCGCGTACGAGACCATCATGGGGATCTACGGCCTGGCGGAGCTGCCTGTGCGCTTCGCTGTCTGACCGTTCGCGCCTCTGGCTGTAGGCGCCCACACGCGCGAGGGTAGACGACGACATCATCGCCGTGGCAGAGTTCGTGATCCTTGAGGTTGTGAGTCCTGAGCAGGGCCAACGCTTTCTGCGCGTCGCCCCGCAGGACCGATGACAGGGAGGCGCTACCCGCCCGCATCGAGCATCGCCAGCGGGACGTTGCGCATTCTGTATGTCCCGACAGACAACCGCGTGTCCTACGCGCGAGAGTGCTGTGCTATTGCCGCCTCGATGACGGCGGCGAACTCCTTGGCCGGTGCCGGTTGCACGTAGCGCTCTAAGCCTTGCGGCTGGAAGGAGCTGGCGAGGCGTCCGTCGATAGAGCTCTGCAGCGCGTCGGAGAGCGCGTCGATGTCCTCAGGCGCCACCACGGTGCCCGTCCGCGTCTCGCGGATGATTCGCGCCGCTTCGTTCTCGGAGGAGACCGCGAGAATCGGGCGCTCCGCAAGCAGGTACTCCGAGAGCTTTGCGGTCACGACCTGCTGGTGTGGACCGGTTGAGATCAGAAGCAGGGCATCGGCCGCTCGCTGCAGTGCGAGTGCCTGCGACCTGGGCAAGAAGCCGACCTCGTGCACCATGCCTCGCACCGACGGCGTCAACGCGTCGAGCATACGCCGGTCTTCACCCTTCAGCGTGCCGGCGAGAGTCAGTTGCAGTCTGCTCGCAACCTCCGGGTCGCGCGCGACGAGGGACTCCAACGCCCGGAACAGTCCTCGCGGGTCTCGCCTCTCGGGGTGACTGAGAACCCCGGTGTGCACGAGGTTAACGACTCCCGGGTCCAGTTCGGGAGGCGCGACCGATGCGACCTCCGCGTCCAGGCGGGCGGGGCCCCAGCCGCTGGGGATGTCATATACGAGGCAGCCGAAGCGCTCACTGAGATCGCGGGCGATCGGCTCGGTGATTCCGACGACCGCGTCAGCGGAGCGGACGACGCGTCGCTCGAGCGTGGCGTCGAGACGGTCCTGGATCGCCGTCGGCCATGGACCCATGACCGGCTCGTAGCGCCAGCCGTCGTCGAAGTCTGCAATCCAGGCAGGGCGCTTGCACCCGAGCGCGAGCCCGAGCAGGTGCGTGCTGTCGGGTGGTGCGTTGGTGATCAGTGCCTCGATGCGGCGCTCGCGAATCACGCGACGCGCGACTGGGATGAGGTACGGGAGCCAGGTCAGAACCCAACTGTCTGGGACCAGGCCGCGAGTGAATATCCGGGAGGGCTCCGGCGCGTCGTCGCTGACGGCAGATCCGCCATCTTGCTCGACGCGGGCGTCGGGTAGCGGTCGTCGCAGCAGTCGCCGCAGTGTCGACGACGCCTGGAGGTCTCCCGTGCGAACCACCCAGGGGTCATCCGTGCCGAGGCTTCCCGAGGCGCTCGTCGTGAGCACAGTCACCTCGTGGCCGAGCTCCCTCAGCGTTTGAGCCATCGACTCCCAGCGATGACTTCCCGGCAACGGATTGGGAGGGTAGTAGTAGGAGACTGCCAGGATCCGACGCGGCGAGGACACGCCTAATCTGCCCCGTCTTGCAGAAAGGGAGTCAGCCTCTCGTGGCAGCGACGCACTATCGGTCGGGCAGGCGATCGCACGCTGGCGAGTATGAGGCATCGGACGCCGTCCCGAGGCGTGACCGCCACCCGGCGAGCGCTTTCGCAGCTCGCCCGTGACCTGGTATATGCTCCACGTACTCGGTTGGAGATATAAGTACCGTACCCGCAGAGCGATGAAGGAACAGTCGAAAATCCGTCGTTGGACCAGTGGCAAGGTAAGACGTACGCGCGCATTCGACGCTTGGGAGAAGTTTCAAGCACGACGTCACACCACTCGTGTGCTCAGAGAGTCTGGACTCGATGCCTATTTCGACGAGGGACTCAAGCGACGTGTCATCTCGGGCGAGCAGCTGAGTCTCGAGGAGATGAAAGACAAGTATGACCTTGTCTGGGAGGGCATCGTCGACGACTGCGTGACAGGTGATGATCTCGATGAGATCCTCAGCAGACTCGCCCCTGAGTCGGAAACGTGCTTGGACGTCGGATGTGGCGCCGGTCGTGTCGCGGTCGAGATAGCCAAGACAAAACGCAAGGTCACCGCATCGGACATAAGCCGGACGGCACTGGCGCACGCCGATGAGAGAGCGAAGGCCAATGGTGTCGAGATCACGTGCGTGGAGACGCCGATGGAGAAACTGCCCTTTGCCGATCGCGCGTTCGACGCGGTCGTCTGTGTTCACACGCTAGAGCACGTGCAGGACCTCGATGCAGCAGTGTCCGAGCTGCTTCGCGTCGCTGCCAAGCAGCTGATAATCATCGTTCCCAGAGAGGACCGGGTTACTGATTTCGGAACCGATTACCACCTGCAGTGCTTCCCATCGGCCGAGGCGCTGAGCTCCGCGGTCCCCTTGGAGGCATTCGAGTGTTTTGTCGCGAAGGTAGAGAATCCACAGTGGCATGGTGAATACGTGTTCTATTCCGGTCGCATCCCCGACCGGGAGGTGACAGCAGCGAGTCTTAAACGTGCGGCATCGCATGCGCACGCCGGCGGCTGCGGCGGCGCAGGGACGCCCCGCACGGCCCGAATGTAGACTCGTAGGCCCATGCCCGACTCCAGCATCTCCGCCGAGCGTGGCCCACTCCGCAGCTTGATCGTCGGTCTCGGGGTGATGGGCTCGCACCACCTGCGCATCCTCTCCTCCCTGGCAGACGTCGAGGTCGTAGCGGTGGCCGAGCAGAACGGGGCGCGACGCGAGGCGGCGTTGCAGATGTACCCAGGTGTGCGGGGGCACGAGTCGCTCGAGCAGGCTCTCGAGGAGCACGAGCTCGACTTCGCCTGCCTTGCGGTGCCCGTCGAAGTGCTGCCCGTGTGCACGGACGTCGCGCTCAACGCCGGGCTGCACGTGTTCGTCGAGAAGCCGATGGCGCCGAGCGAGGATCACGCGCGAGAGATGACCGCCGCGGCCGCCGAGCGCTCGCTGGTGCTGGGCGTCGGCTACGTCGAGCGTTTCAATCCAGCCGTGCTGGCGCTCAAGCAGAAGCTCGACGCCGGCGCGATCGGACGGATCGTCCAGATGCACGCCCGCCGTCTCAGTCCCTTTCCCAACCGCGATCGCATGGCAGGCGTGGCGCTCGATCTCGCGACGCACGACATCGACATCATGCGCTACCTGTCGGACTCGGAGGTCGAACATGTCTATGCCGAGTCGGTCGTGGGAGCCGGCAAGCAGTCGGACGACCTGATCTGCGCGGTCATGCGCTTCGACTCGGGCAGTACCGGCCTACTCGAGACCAACTGGATCACGCCGACCAAGGTGCGTGAGCTGACCGTGCTTGGGGAGGGCGGCATGTTCGTCGTCAACTATCTGACCCAGGACCTCATCTTCTACGAGCATCCGACGAAGGCGACGGAGTGGGACCAGCTCGCCTCCATGTACGGGGGCGGCGAGGGTGACATGATCCAGTACGCGCTCGAGCGCCGCGAGCCCCTGCGGGTGCAGTGGGAGGCGTTTATCGACGCGGTTCACCGTGGCGGGCCGGCGCCCGTGGACGGTAACGATGGGCTGGCGACGCTCTCGACCGCGCGCGCGATTCGCACGGCGAGCAGCGAGCACCGAGTCGTGTCACCCGGCTACCGTGAGGTGATGAGTGTCTGAGCCGGAGCGGCGGCATCTACCGGGCTTTTCGCTCGTCGAATACGCAGCCCTCGTCGGCGACCTGCTGAGGAACGGTTACGTCTCTCTACCGGTGGAGGAGATCGCCGAGCCAAGCGACGGTCACGCACTGTATCTCAGGCATGACATCGACGTACACATCAAGAGAATCGATCAGATGGCTCGGATCGAGGCGGAGCTCGGCGCCGTCGCCACCTACTACGTGCCCCTCACGCTGCAGTTCAACCCATTCTATCCCGAGAACGCAGCGATCCTGCGCGAGCTCGTGGCGATGGGTCATCGCCTGGGCCTGCACTATGAGCTGACGACATACCCGGATGGAGAGTCCGCCGCGCGCGAGCGCCTCGATCGCGAGGCGGCGTGGCTGGGCGAGATCACCGGTGTGATGCCACGCACAATCTGTATGCACCTCCCGAGCCTGCACGGGGAGGATCGCTTTTGCGGCGTCGATGGCTACGTCCATCCGCATGATCCACGGTACGCCGACGGACTGCTCTACGTGAGCGACAGCTGCCGCGCCTGGCGTGACGAGGAGCTCCTGCGCTGCTTCGGAGAGAACCCACCACCGCGCTTGCTGCTCAACACCCATCCCGAGCTCTGGCTCGGGATGGCCGACGAGGAGCGAGAGAGCTTCCTGGAAGGAACCCTGCTGGAGAACACGCTCGAGCAGCCGCGCGCGTTTGTCCTCGAGACACTGCGCTCCTGGTTCGACGGGCACCCCGGACCCGTCGCCGAACGCGCACGCATCGAAGCGCGCTGCGCGTGACCGGGGTCGCCGACATCCTGAGCTTTCTCGGTGCTCGACCGGATCCGGTGGGCGTGCAGGACCTCAAGGCCTCGATCCAGGGACCGGGCACGATCGACGCCGCCGGACCCACGCAGGTTGCGTTCTGCGCCGCATCGGCCTCGAGGGCGCTCGAACGCGCGCGCGCGACACACGCCGGCATCGCGCTCGTCGACGCCGCGCTCGTCGATGCGCTGGAGGGCGAGCGCCTGCCGGCGACCGTCGTGGTGCGCAGCGCCCGGTCGCGGCTCGACTACGCCAGGGTGGTCGCGCACTTCTTCGCGACCCCCCCGCCGGCGCCCGGGATCCACCCGAGCGCTGTGGTCGCCCCCGGCGCGAAGATCGCTCCGAGTGCCGCGATCGGGCCGCTGTGCACCGTCGCCGACGCGGTCGAGATCGGGCCCGGCTGCGTGCTTCACGCGGGCGTCCATCTCAGCTCGCGCGTACGACTCGGGCGCGGCGTGATCGTGCACTCCGGGACCGTCATCGGCGCAGACGGCTTCGGCTACGAGCGCGACCGCGATGGTGCACTGATGCGGATTCCGCATGTTGGGGGCGTCGTGATCGAGGATGACGTCGAGATCGGCGCCAACGCCGCGATCGACCGTGGCGCGATCGAGGACACCTGGATCGGTCGCGGGGCCTGCATCGACAATCTCGTGCACATCGCGCACAACGTGCGCATCGGAGCGGGCGCCGCGGTGATCGCCCACGCGATGGTGGCGGGAAGCGTGCGGCTCGGCGAACGCGCGTGGATCGCTCCCACCGCCTGTCTGCGCGACGGCATCGAGGTTGGCGACGACGCCACGGTCGGGCTGGCCGCCGTGGTCACTCGCGATGTTCCGGCGGGCGAGACCGTCCTCGGCAACCCGGCGCGTGAGCTGTCCGAGCATCGTCGCCTGCAGGCTGCTCTGCGCGGGCTGGCGGACGAACCGTCATAGAGAGCCCGCTCGACGGCCGCCCTAGGGCCTAGAGTCGATCAAGGTGCTCCGGAGATTCTTCGCTGACAGCGCTGTGTACGGGGTGGCCGCGCTGGTCAGCCAGGGCATCGGCCTGCTGCTGTTTCCCTTTCTGGCGCACCACTTCTCGCCGCGCGAGTACGGCATCATCGACATCCTCGGGCTGGTGGCGATCCTCACCAACCTGACCGTCGCACTCGAGGTCAACCAAGGACTCGGGCGTCACTTCGTCGAGGCGTTCGAGTCCGAACGCGTGGACTATGCCTCGACGGCGCTGCTCTTCACGGTCGGCGCCTACACCGTCTTTGCGGCGATCGCCCTGCCGTTGGCTGTGCCGCTGACCCACGTCCTGCTGGCGCCGGACGTCGACCCGTGGATCACGCGGGTCGCCATCGTCTGGATCTGGGTCGCGGGGATCGTCTATCTCGCTCAGGACCAGTTGCGCTGGCGCATGCGACCGCAAGCCTATGCGCTCGTGACGATGACGACGGTGACCGTCACCACCGGCTCGACCGCGGTGCTGGTCTTCGGTTTCGGCGTGGGCGTCATCGGCGCCCTCCTCGGCCAGCTCTTCGGCGCGCTCGCAGCGGCGCTCACAGTGTTCCTGCTCTCCAGGCACGCCTACGCCCTGCGCTTCGATCGTCGCAAGCTCGGCATCATGCTCGCCTTCTCGGCGCCGCTGGTGCCCTCGAGCATCGGCGTGTTCCTCAACGGCTTCGCCGATCGGCTGGTGCTCCAGCACACCCGCTCGCTCGCCGATGTCGGCGTCTACGGCGCCGCGTTTCGAATCGCCACGGTCGTGGCCCTTCTGCTCGCCGGTTTCCAGGGAGCCGCCACGCCGCTGATCCTCGCGCGACACCACGAGCCCGCGACCCGCGATGAGCTGGCGCGTATCTTTCGCCTGTTCAGCGCCGCCGCACTGATCGCCTTTCTCGTGGTGTCGATGTTCGCCGACACCGAGGTCCGCTTGTTGGCGTCTGCTGTCTACGCCCGCGCGGACATCCTCGTGCCATACCTGTTCATGTCAGCGCTGCTGTTCGGCGTCTACGTCTTCGCTCCCGGGCTCACGATCGTCAAGCGGACGCGGACCTCCGCGATGATCAGCGTCTCGGCGGGCCTGTTGAACCTGGGCCTTGCGCTGGCGCTCGTGCCGCCGCTCGGGATCCGGGGCGCGGGCGTGGCGACCGTTGCCTCCTCGGCGTGGTTCTTCGGCCTGACGATGTTCTTCAGCCAGCGCCACTATGCGGTGGCGCATGACTGGGCGCGCCTTGGCACCGCGCTGGCGGTGGCGATAGTTCTCCTGATCCTGGGACGAGCCGTGATCCCGATCGGCCGCGCCAACGCGCTCGCGTTCTGGCCGCTGGTGGCGAAAGCCGCACTTTCCTGTCTCGGCAGCGCCATGATCGCGGCGCTGCTCGTGCGCCGGGATGAGCTCGTGCTGCTCCGGAGCGGGCTGCGACGACCGCTTTCCGGGGCTAAGGGCAGCGTCTGATAGACGTCCAGCGGTTGCCCCGTGTCTATGCTGGGGGCCAAATGTGCGGAATCGCCGGGACAGTTGGAGGGGCGCCCCCCGACGCAGCGCTCCTCGAACGGATGGCGGCGACGATGGTCCACCGTGGCCCCGACGGCCAGGGCGCCTGGAGTGACGGGACCGCGGGCCTGGCGTTTCGGCGACTGGCGATCATCGATCTCGACGAGCGCTCCAACCAGCCGCTGCACCTGGGCGCGTTGCACCTCGTCTTCAACGGTGAGATCTACAATTACCGGGAGTTGCGCGACGAGCTGGCGGGACTGGGTCACCGCTTCGAGACCGAAGGGGACGGCGAGGTGCTGCTGCACGCGTGGGCGCAGTGGGAGGAGGACGCGCTCGAGCGTTTCAACGGCATGTTCGCGTTCGCCGTTTGGGACGACGAGCGTCGGCGGTTGACGCTCGCCACCGATCCGTTCGCAGAGAAGCCGCTGTTCTTTCACGCGGGCGACGGCCGGCTGCTGTTCGCCTCCGAAGTCCGCACGCTGCGCGTGGCCGATCCCACGATCGGGGTTCCCGACGAGCGTGCTGCGGCGAGCTTCGCGGCGTTCGGCACGATGCCAGATCTGCCGGCGACGTTCTTCGCCGACGTGCAACGCCTGGCGCCTGCGCACATCGCGCGCTGGGAGGGCGGACGTCTGCGGATCCACCGCTACTGGAATCCCAGCCAGATCGCCGTTCCGGGCGATCCAGCCGCTGCAGCCGAGCGGCTTGGAGAGCTGCTGTGCGACTCGGTTCGCCTGCGCCTGCGCAGCGATGTGCCGGTCGGCACCTCGTTGAGCGGCGGTGTCGACTCGTCGTCGATCGTGGCGATATCGTCGCTGTTGGCCGGCGATCACGCCCGTCATGCGTTCACTGCGACGTTTCCCGGCTTTGCGCGCGACGAGTGGCCGCACGCCGAGGCGGTCGCACGGGCAGCTGGCGTGGTTGAGCACCACGCAGTGCGCCCCCAGATGGACGAGCTGCTCGACGACCTCGAAGTGCTGGTCCGCGACCAGGAGGAGCCGTTCGCCAGCACGAGCATCTATGCGCAGTGGCGGGTGATGCGCGCTGCGCGCGAGGCGGGGGTGATCGTGCTGCTCGACGGACAGGGCGCCGACGAGCTCTTCGGCGGCTACGCCGGCATGGCCGGCCTGGCGCTGCGAAGCCGCGGGCCGGGAGCGGTACTCGCGGGACTGTTGGCCGACCCGGGCATCGCCGGCGAGCTGGCGCTCGCGTACTCGGCCAACCGGATGCCGCGCGCAGTTGCGCGTCGTCACCGGATGCGTAGCGCGTCCCCCTACGTCTCGCATGAGCGGGCGTGGGCCGCAAGCGCCGCCGTGGAGCCGCCCCCCGACTGGGAGAGCGATGGCTCGCCGCTGCGCCGCGAGCTCCTGAAGCAGACCTTCCGCACCAGCCTTCCGCAGCTCTGCCGTTTCGCTGACCGCGACAGCATGGCCCACTCCGTCGAGGTCCGCCTCCCGTTCCTCGATCGCCGAGTCGCCGAGTTCGCGCTCTCGCTGCCGCCGAGACTGCTCTTCCGCGACAACGAGACCAAGCGTGTCCTGCGCGACGCCTGCCGAGGCCGCGTGCCCGACGTCGTCCTCGACCGGCGCGAGAAGGTCGGCTACGAGACGCCCGAGGCGACATGGTTCAACTCGGCGACCGGACGGACGCGATTGGCCGAGATCCTGCTCGACCCGAGCGTGATCGCAAGCGGCCGTTGCGAGCCGGCCGAGGTCGAGCGGGACCTCGCCGGCGGAGCCTGGCGCGACGTCGGGGCGCTTTGGCGAGCGGTGAACGTCGAGCTGTGGCTGCGCGTCTCATCTCGCGCGACGACGCTTACCGGAGCTGCATGCGCGTGACGCCCGGCCGCGGGCGCAGGCTACGCGTTCTCCACGCGCCGGTCGAGATCGCCGGGCAGGCGACCCTCGCGGTTCGCGGGCTCCGCGAGCTGGGGGTGGAGGCGGAGGTCTTTGCGTCCCCGCACCCGTATGGCTACGACGCACCGGACATCGTGCCGCCGTCGCGACGTCTGGCGTTCGCGCGAACCGTGGCCGCCACCGTGCGCGACCACGACGTATTCCACTTTTACTACGGCCTGGGCTTTCATCCGCTGCTGCGACTGTCCGACGTGCGGGGGCTGCGCGCGTTGGGTAAGCGCGTTGTGGTGGAGTTCGTTGGAAGTGACGTGCGGATGCCGACGATCGAGGCCGCCCGCAACCCGTACTACGTGCGACTTGAGGGCGAGGACGACGACGCTGCCGAGTTGCGCATGCGCCGCTGGACGCGGATCACCGACGGTCACGTGGTCGTATGCGACCACGGGCTCGACCCCTTCGTCCGGCCCCGCTTCAGTCATGTGCACTACGTCGGCCAGCGCGTGGACACGAGCCGCCACACGCCGCGCCCGCCGCGCCCCGACGCTGTTCGGCCGGTCGTGGTGCACGCGCCGAGCGATTTCGCCGGCAAGGGGACCGCACACGTCCGACGTGCGGTGCAGGCGCTTAGTGCACGCGGGGTCGCGCTGGAGTACGTCGAGCTTCGGGGCAGCTCGCACTCCGAGGTGATGCGGCGCTGCGAGACGGCCGACATCGTCGTCGATCAGCTGTGCTCCGGGGCTCACGGGGTGTTCGCCGCCGAGGCGATGAGCCTCGCGAAGCCGGTGATCTGCAACATGCTGGCGGAGTACGCTGCGACCCTGCCGCCGGACTGCCCGATCATCAACGCCGACCCCGACACGATCACCGAGGTGCTCGGCAGTTGGCTGACGCGCCCGCACGAGCGACACGCGCTCGGGATCGCCTCGCGCGCGTACGCCGAGCGCCACTTCGACATACGCGTCGTCGCACGGCGCCTGCTCGAGGCCTACGAGGAGCTGCCGGGGAGATGAGCGACGTTCTCGTCATATCGTTCAGCGACCTGGCGCGCGATCCGCGCGTCGATCGCCAGCTCGGTGCTCTCCGCAGCCGCCATCATGTGGTGGCGGCGGGACTTGGCCGACCGGCTTACGACGATGTGAGGTTCATCGACCTCACGCCGTCCCCGCCTGCTCCCCTCGGTGAGCTCGCGCGGCGTGCCATCGGTTTCGCGCGTCTGGTTGCGCACCGCCACGAGTCCGTCTACTGGCGCAATCCGGGCATCCGCCTTGCGGTCGAAAGGCTCGCCGGCCACGGCGCCGCCGTCGTCATCGCCAACGACCTGTCGGCGTTGCCACTTGCCTGCGAGGTGGCCGGCGGGGCGCCGGTCGTGTTTGACGCGCATGAGCTGGCGACCGCCGAACAGGCCGATCTTCGCTGGTGGCGCATCGTCATGGCGCCCTACGCGGACGCGCTGCTGCGCCGGTATCTTCCACGAGTCGCCGCGATGATGACCGTGGCACCGGGCATCGCCGAGATCTATGAGCGTCGCTACGGCGTGAGCGCCGTCGTCGTGACCAACGCTTCGCGCCGGGCCGAACTGGAGCCCACGCCGGTCCATGAGCCGCTGCGTCTGATCCACCACGGTGTCGCTGATCCCCAGCGTCGCCTCGAGTTGATGATCGAGGCGACTGACCTGCTCGACGAGCGCTTCAGCCTCGATCTCATGCTGACGGGAGGCTCGGCGCGCTACTACGCACGCCTTGAGCGAATGGTCGCGGCACGCCCGCGCGTGAACCTGATCGAACCGGTCTCCCAGCGCGAGATCGTGCATCACTGCAATGCCTACGACGTCGGTGTGTATTTGCTGCCGCCGCGTAACGAAAACCTCCTGCACGCGCTGCCGAACAAGCTCTTCGAGTTCATCCAGGCGCGCTTGGCGATCGTCGTCGGTCCGTCGCCGGAGATGGCGCGGATAGTTCAGGCGTGGGATTGCGGCGTGGTCGCGGAGGATTTCAGCGCGGGCGCCATGGCCGCGGCGCTTAGTGGACTAACTGCGGAGCGGGTCGCGGCGTTCAAGCAGCGTGCACACCACGCGGCCGCCGAGCTGAGCTCGGAGCGCAACGGCGAGATCGTGCTCGATCTGATCGACCATGTGCTTCAGGCGTCCGCGCTGAGCTGACCGAGCAGGCGATCGCAAGCCGCGGGCGGCTTCCGTAGCTGGGTGCGGTCGGGAGGTCCTCCCGGTCGGAAGTCCTCCTCTACCGCAGGTCACGCCCGGCGCTTGTGCGCCACCGCGTGAAGCACGTCTCCGCCACCGCCGAGCCGGTCGGCGAGCCATGCCAGCGGGGCGGTGAGGGCGCAGGCGGCGACCGCGGCTCGCAGGGCAAGGCCACCCGGGAACAGGCAACGGCCGAAGATCGCGTACTGGATCGAGGCGGGAAGCCCCGCGGTGCTCGAGGACGTGCTCGTCTGGGCGTCCGCGAAGCCGCCGCGCTCGAGCGTCGCCCGCAGCGCGTCGGCGTCGAAGTGAAGTCTGTGACGAGGGAGGTCGAGGTGAAACCAAGCCCCGCCGAAGCGACGGCGCTGCCAGCAGCCGAAGTTCGGCACGCTGACGATTGCCACACCGCCGTCGCGCAATGCGCCCAGCACGCGGCGCAGATCGGCGACGGGATCCGTCACGTGCTCGAGCGACTGGCGGAAGACCACTGCGTCGTAGGACTCAGGCTCCAACTCCACATCGGCGAGCGTGCCGACGCGCGCGTCAACGCCTCGCTGGCGCGCCACCGCGCAAGCCTCAGGCGACGGCTCCACTCCCGTGACCAACCAGCCGCGTCGGACGAACCAGCTGCCGAGATCGCCGCGACCACAGCCGATCTCGAGCAGGCGAGCAGCAGGTAGCTCCGTCAGAAGTGCCAGGGGAGGGGTACGGAGCGCTTGGCGCTCCTGCAGGCGCCGGATTGCGTGGGAGACGAGTCCGAGCGCGCCCGTCGGCAGCCCGTAGGCGCCGTAGGTCTGCGGGTAGAAGGCGGCGAGCTCATCGGGCCTCACGATCGGGAGCGTGACACCGAGTCCGCAGACCATGCAGCACGCGACCGAGAACGTGCCGGGCGTGCCGTGGAGGCGATCGGGTGAGCTCAGCAGGGGGAGGCCCAGCTGCCCGTCACACGCGGGGCATCGCACTATGTCCTCCGGAGTGGACGCCATGTCAGACCGCACGTCTGCCATACACGCCACGACGTAACGCCAACGACTCACGCAGGCTGATGTCGGGCTCGATCGCCTCGGCTGGTGGGCGGGGTGAGCGCGGCTGCTGTCCGGCGGCGCGCCAGCCGGCGACGCGTCCCCGCAGTGCCGCCAGATCGCGGGAGAGGGCGAGATCGCCAAGGACGACGATCGCCTCGGTGATGAGTGCGCGGGGCGCCGCACGCCCACGCAGGACTCCGTAGCGCCGCAGTAGATAGCCTCGCGCGAAGCCGCCGTGGCGCCGCTGCTGAGCTGAGCGGTGCCCGTAGGTGGCCGAGCCCAGGTGGATGCCGACTGCATCGGGGGCGGTCACCGAGCGCCAGCCAGCTATCCGCAGGCGCAGCGCCAGGTCGAAGTCCTCCATGTAGGCGAAGATCGTCTCGTCCAGACCGCCGACCTGCTCCCATGCGGTGCGCCGGTAGGCCGCCGCCGTGCCGGCCGGACCCGCCAGGGCGGGGCTCGTGTCGTAGGCGCACGCGAGCGGCTTGCCCTGCTGTCGCGGGAACCCTGCCAGGGTCATGTCGGCGGATAGACCGATGCTGTCGATCCGCTCGCCGCCGGGCTGGAGCATGAGCGCGGCCACAGATCCGACGGTCGTCTGGTCCTCCAGCGGGCCGGTCAGCCGCTCGAGGAAGTCCGGACGGCAGTCGACGTCGTTGTTGAGCAGCACCACGATCTCGCCGCTGCTCTCCTGCACTCCCCGGTTGCAGGCCTTGGAGAATCCCTGGTTGCTGCCGAGGCTCAAGACCGTGACCTGCGGCCAGTCGGCGCGCAGGCGCCCGGGCGTTCCGTCGCTGGACCCGTCGTCGACCACGATCACTCGGTGGGGCGCCGTTTGGCGCGCCAGGTGCTCCAGGCAGGCGCGCGTGAGCTCGTAGTGGTCGTGGACGGGGACGATCACGTCGATCGAGGGAGTCACGCCGGGCCATGCTATTGAGCGGCGCTCGTGGGGCGCGGTGGTGGAGTTAGCCTTGCCCGACCTTGATGAGCGCTCAGTCGCCCCACATCGGCCTCAACCCGATCTTCCTCGTGCCCGGTGAGACCGGGGGGATGGAGATCGCCGCGCGCGAGCTGGTCCCGGGCCGCCGGTGGCCGGTTTGCAAGGGCGCTTTAGAAGCTTCGGACGCTTTCAAATAAAACGCCCCTTGGGTTTGAAAGACGTAGGAGGTGGACCTTGATCAGTTCTCAGCGCACGGGAGCCTTGCACACATTCTCCGCTAGCCTCCGCCGCACGAGGGCATAGCCGCAGCCCGCGCCGGGGCTGATCAGAAGTCGCTCAGCAGTCGCATCCAGTAGGCGCCGCGGCCGCCGCCACGGGACTCGATGACGCCGCGGTCCTTCAGATCGCGCAGGAGCCGGCCGATATGGACGTCGCTAGTGGTCGGGAGGATCTCGCGAATGTCAGTGATCGTAAAGCGATCGCTGAGGCTGGTGCGCAGAAAATGTTCGATGGTCTGCATCGCGGTCCCGCGGCCTGTTCCCAGCTGCGCGCGCTCGGCGAAGTCGGCGTAGCTCGAAACCAGGACACCGAGGAAGTAGGACAGCCACGGATGGAGATTGTGCTTGCCCTCGTGCCACCCGGTCGTCGAGCGTTGGAGTGCCTGGTAGTAGACCTCGCGCGTGTCGTTGATCTTCTTCTCCCAGGAAACGTAGCGACCGACCTCGTAGCCGCCCTGGCGCAGCAGCAGTGAAGTGATCAGGCGGGACATCCGGCCGTTGCCGTCCTGGAACGGATGGATCATGAGGAAGTCGAAGACGTATGCTCCGAGCAGCAGCAGGGGGTGATAGGTGCACGCGGCCCGAGCGTCGTCGAACAGCTGGTGCAGCTCTCGCATGTAGCGGGTGGTGTCGGCGGCGCTTACAGGGTCGAAGCGGACGATCTCGGTCCCGTCGGGATGCATCTCGATGACCTTGTTCTCCCCGATCTTGAACCGCCCGCTGGGGCCATCGAGAAACGAGAACAGCCAGCCGTGCAGCTGCTGCACGATGTTGAGGCGAAACGGGATGTTCTCGCCGTTCTCGTGGATCTCCTTCAGGACACGCCGATAGCCGGCCACCTCTGCTTCTGAGCGGCTCTCTGGTGTCACGTCCTCCAGCGCCAGCTCACGCAAGCGCTTGTGTGGGACGTGAATGTCCTCGATCGCGTTGGAGGCCTCGATGCTCTGGACGATCGCGATCGTCTTGAGGCTCTCCAGCACCATGGGGTACTGCCTGCGCAGGGCGTCCTGATAGCCGCGCCCTCGATCGATCTCGGCAACCGCGTTGACGAGGTTGGGCGGCAGGAGGCCGAGATGCTGGTCGAGCTGCTCAAAGGTCTTCACTGTCCGAGTAATCCTATCGTAAACGGCAGAAATGATAGGTATTGGCCTTTGCGATGATGGGGTTCAAAGGGCGCAACAGTATCATTTGGTTCCTAAATGATACCTATTTTCCTCGATGACGGGGTTTTCTGGTGGCCGGCATATCCTCCAGTAGCCTCCTCCCGAGCTATGCACATCGGCCTCAACCTGATCTTCCTCGTGCCCGGTGAGACCGGGGGGATGGAGGTCGCCGCGCGCGAGCTGGTTCCCGCGTTGCTGGCCGAGGCGCCGCCGGAGACGCGCTTCACCGCGTTCGTCAACCGCGAGGCGGCCGCCGCCAAAGACGGGCCCTGGGGTGAGCTGCTGCCCGCCGTGACGGTGCCCGTGAACGCCCGCGACCGCACGCAGTGGGTGCGCGGCGAGCAGATGCTGCTCCCGCGCTTGGCCGCGCGCGAGGGCATAAATCTCGTGCACAGTCTCGCGAGCACCGCGCCGCTGTGGGGGCGTTTTCGCCGGGTCGTGACCGTGCACGATCTGATCTACGCGCGCTTTCCCGAGGCGCACGCGGGCATCCGCGACAAGGGCATGAAGGTGCTCGTGCCTCAGGCGGTGCGACGCTCGGACAGGGTGATCGCCGATTCGCTGAGCACGCGCGACGATCTCGTCGAGCTGCTCGGGGTGCGATCCGACCGGATTGACGTGGTGCCGCTCGGGCTGGGCAGCGTACGCCGCGAGACGCCGCTGGACGAGCGCGAGGTGCGTGCGCGCTTCGATCTCGGTGAGCGTCGTGTATTGCTGAGCCTGTCGGCGAAGCGGCCTCACAAGAACCTCGTGGCGCTGATCGGCGCGCTCGCGCGGATCCCCGCCGCGGAGCGTCCCGTGCTCGTGCTCGCCGGCTATCCGACCGCGCACGAGGCCGAGTTGCGCGAGCGCGCGGCGGGCGAGGGTCTCGCCGCCGACGTGCGCTTCCCGGAGTGGCTCTCTGCCGAGGAGCTGGAGGGCCTGTGGGCGCTGGCGCAGGCGTTCGTGTTCCCGTCGCTGTACGAGGGCTTCGGGCTGCCCGTGCTCGAGGCGATGGCGCGCGGCGTCCCGGTCGCGTGTTCGAACGCCTCCTCGCTGCCCGAGGTCGCGGGCGACGCCGCGCTGCTGTTCGACCCGCACGACGAGTCGGCGATCGCCGAGGCGCTGCGCCGGCTGCTGCGTGACCCCGCGCTGCGCGAGAGCCTACGTACTCGTGGTCTGGCTCGCGTGGCTGAGTTCACCTGGCAGCGCACCGCGCGGCTGACGCTCGAGAGCTACCGCCGAGCGCTGGACCATGACGGGTAAGACGAGGTCAGCGGGCTCTTTCAGCTTTTCTTTCCTGACGCGCATAGCTCCTCGATGGCGGCTATGAAGATGCCCGCCGGCGCGCGGCGTCCAGGAACTCGGTCGAGCGGGGGCTCATATTTCCCCCGAGAGCACGATCTTGTCGCGGTCTACCTCGGCGATGAAGAACGAGCGAATCCGGCGACGCTGTTCGAGCCACGCCGGCGTGTTGATATGGATGGAGAACGAGAGGGTGAGCGCTTGTAGGCCGAGCGCATGCGCCGCGGCTTGGAGGGCGTCGTGCACCCGCATCTTGCCTTCCCACGATGCGTCCTCGACGAGTACCAGCACATCCACGTCTGAGTACTCCTTCGGCTGCTCGCCCCGAGCGCGAGAGCCAAATAGCCATATAGCACGCGACTCCACCTCGTTCTCGCGCGATAGCTCAGCGGCAAAACGCGTCAGCAGCGCCCGCTCGTCGGCACTTAACGACGCTTGGGCAAGCGTGGTCATACGTTCAATGTACCGCCGCCGAGGCACCCACAGTGGGCAAATAGCTGGCGCCCGGACGAAAAGACGCCGCCCACTTTCACTTGCCCAGGAGCCCAATGACGCCGGCGGCGTCGGGGATCACGTGAGGCAGGTCGGGGGCCTCGGCGAAGGCCGTGTCGGTCGACACCAGGGCGTTTGCATTGACATCTATCGCCGCGGCTGCAAGCACAGCGTCGAACGCGCCCAGGCGCTGTGTGCCCTCGAACAGGGACAGCCCGCGCCGGAGGTGCTCGGCCGTAACGGTCAAGAGCGGTGAGAGCAGCTCGACGTAGTCGCTCCCGAGCATCGCGGCGTCGGTGCGATCGCGTCGTCGGGCGCGCACATGCACGAACTCCTGGATGGCCTCAACCGTGGTGGTCGCCTCGATCTGACGGTCCGCGATCGCGGCGATCAACCGGCGGCAGGGGTCTCGCAGGGGATGATCGGCGCCCTTGGCATAAACCAAGACGGTCGTATCGAGGACGATCACGCCCGGCGCCCGCGCAGGGCATCGAGCTCGGCGCGAAGCTCTTCTGGCTCGGGAACGGGCATATCCGGTGCTTGCAGCAACCGCCGGCCGGCAGCGGCGCGCTGTGTGTCGGTGTTCGTCACGCCGCGATCTATCGCCTCTCGAACCACCGTCGCCACCGAGACCCCACGCTCCTTGGCGACCGCGACGATCCGCTGGTGACGATCCTCATCGATCAACACCTGTAGACGATACTCCAAAGACATGCTCATACTGTAGCATGAGCCATATCCTACTAGTGCGCGTAACTCGCCAACACCTCACGCAGCGAGGACTCGAGCGACAGACGCTCGGCGTTCTCGGCGAACCACGCGGCCGTGCTCTCGCGCAGCGCGTAGCCGGCCTCGTGCGCACGGACGATCCCATCGGCGACGGTTTGCGGATCGGGGCTCCGGACGATCGTGCCGTTGACGCCCTCCTCGATCAGCTCGGTAGCGGCGTTGTCCTCGCCCGCGACCACAACGCTCGGCGTGCCCCGGGCGGCCGCCTCGACCACCACCATCCCGTAGCCCTCGCGCTGAGATGTGAGCAGCATGCACGTCGCGCGACGCATCTCCGCGTCGACCGTCTCCGTGTCGGTGAAGCCACGCGCCGTCACCACTCCCTCGAGCCCGTGCCTGGCGATCGCCGCTTCCAGGGCTTCACGCTCGGGACCGTCGCCGAGGAACTCGCCCCGCAGCCCCTCGATTTGCTCCACCGCCAGCGCTATTGCCGCCACCGCCAGCGTCACGCGCTTCTCTGGGATCAGCCGCCCGGCGAACAGCACCATCGGCTCGGCCGCTCGCGACGCCGCGTCCTGCGCTCGCCTGGCTTTAGTGATGGGCTCGGCCGGGTCGGTGTACAGACCCCGCAGCACCGTCACGTTGCCGCGCAGGCCCTCCTCGCGTAGTCGCTTCGCGTGCAGCTCGGAGAAGCAGAACGCCCGCTGGGGAGCCAACACGCACAGGCGCTGCACGAGCTCTCCCACGCGCCCCCTCGCGGCACCCAGATATTCGCGCCAGTAGGCGCGGCTCCACACCTCGAACCAGTCCACCACCAGCTCGAAGCCCATCAGCGGCCGCGCCGCCGCGGCCGCGAGCAGTGAGAAATACGGGAAGGCACACGTGTGTACGACGTCGTAGCGACGGCCATTGCGCAGAAGGTGGGCGAGCACGCCCAGCCCAAACACCAGCGGTGGCAGGATGCGCCGGCGGGCGGGGGTGGCGGGCGGGCCCTTATCCGTGTAGAGCACCATGCGTGGGCCGGCGGTCACGACACGCACGCGCTCGTCGATCTGGGCGTGCTCGCCCCGCTCCCACTGGCGCAGCGTCAGATAGGTGACCTCGTGTCCCTCGTGCGCCAGGCGCTCGGCGAGGTTGCGGTACCAGCGCTCGGCCCCGCCGACCGTATGGGGGAAGAGGCAGTCATAGATGAC
>Ga0116222_1000817_pt1 | contig 18400 bp, 16 predicted proteins | sample Sb_taG_12_FD_88963 | JGI IMG/M metagenome (GOLD analysis project Ga0116222, IMG submission 88963) | Peat soil microbial communities from Weissenstadt, Germany - Sb_50d_9_AC metaG | ecosystem: Environmental > Terrestrial > Soil > Wetlands > Peat | place: Germany: Weissenstadt | collected 2010-09-21
CTGATCAGCCACTGACGGGGAGTGGTCCCGGTGCGGGCCGCGAACTGGCGGGCGAAGGTCCGGGGTGACATGTGTGCGCGCGCGGCGAGATCGGCCACGCTGACCGGCTCGTGCAGATGCTGCGGCGCTGCGCCGGCTGCCGACAGCGACTGTGTGCACCTACGCCTATGTCAACTCCGTCGTCGCCGTCGCGCTCGGCGCCCTGCTTCTCGGCGAGCGCCCCGCCCTCATCACCCTGCTCGGCGGCGCGGCAGTGCTTGCCTCAGTGGCGCTACTGCTCATCTACCGGGGCACGCGATCAGTTCGCCGAATTGCTGGCGATCCGCGAGCGAGTGCTAGGCGCAGAGCACCCTAATACGCTGACCGCCCGCGCCAACCTGGCCTACATGGCCGGGCTGGCCGGCGATCCGGCAGCGGCTCGCGATCAGTTCGCCGACCTGTTCCCAGCCTATATTCGCGTGCTCGGCACCGAGCATCCTGACACGCTGACCACCCGTGTCCATCTCGCTCGGATGACCGGGCACCTGTACTCAATCAGATGAGCTTGAACAGCACGAACCCGAACGCCAAGCCGAGAGCGCAGAACACGAGTATCACGATTAGTAGGCGGGAGCGCCAGTAAGGATTTAAGTCGCGCCGGCCGCTATCATTTACCAAATACTACCCCCTCAGACTGCATCAGCCACTTAGCTAGGTCTCGGACGCTGTCGTCTGGCGCACCATCCTGGTCGGGTACCGACGTGGTCTGGAAGAACTCAATTGCGCTGAAACTTTGACTTGCCTCGCGCGCCACGTCGCCCATATCGAGGCGACAAGCGTCCCACAGCAGTTGCCGCGCCGCTGCATGCGACCTTTCAACGTACGCGTCTGTCCCAGCGAGCAGGTCATATTTGCTGATGACAAATGCCATGCGCGCTGAGTTTCCGTCGCGTCCAAGTTTTCTCATCTGCTCACGAGTCTGATGATAGGCAAGCTCCGCCGAGCCGGCGTCAGATCGAACTGTGCCAAGCTCCCGCCGCCGCTCGCTAGGCAATTGCAGCCAGATGCTGTCCCACGCCAGCGGGTCAACAACGAAAATGAAGGTTGTCGCCTTATCCAAGTACCTCAGATCTTCGAGCCTGTCGACGCCATAGTGCAGTTCACCTGCCGCATCGAAGAGATACACTAGGCGCTGATTGGCACCCAGTGTCACGTGCAGCACGTATGCTTTCGGCGCGCTTGCAATAGTCTTGCTTGAGCTGCCTGTTGTCGAGAGCTGAGTATTAATTCGACCAATTCGCCCCTCGGTATCACCGACGGGCTTCATCACACCGCCGAGTTCAGTCACCAGTTCACCCAACGCCAAGACAATCGAATACATGAGCCGCGTCTTGCCCGCGTTGACGCCGCCTATGAATGGCAGAACTATCTCCGGAGCGACGCCAAATTTGGGAGGCAGTGGCGCGCCGCAAATCGGGCAGATCGCAGTCAGCCTGCTGGCTCCGATTAGGAGAAGTGTGGGCAGTCGCTGCCCACACTTGCAGGTGCGGCGTCCGATACCATATGGGCCAGACCTAATGTCCTTATGCAATTCACTGCATCTCGGACAGATATAGACTGGATACGGGGCCACGGTCTCCGCACAGTTTGGACATGTCATACGAACACCGCTTAAGAATAGCCGGATGCTATCAAGAAAGCGAAGTAGCAAGGCGACACATTGAGCGACTAGCAAAAGGATAACTGCTACGAGGAGGTGAATCAACGCAACGACGACTGACCCCGCCAATCCCACCGCACCGCCAGCAATGATACCTAGCCAAATTCCACTCCAGGCTACTATGCCTATCAATGGCGCGCTCATCGATAGGAGGCCGTTCGCGTAGTCTGCACCGCTTTCAAAAAAGTCGAGACAGCGCCTACTGGTTACTTGCGTAACTTCTTTGAGATCGTCAAATATTGGCCCAAAATAATAGCTCGGCAGTGCCAAATTCTCATCGATGTGACCTTTCAGTATCATTAGAGAAGTGGGCCGATCTTCTGCAAGCGGGAATGCTTCCCGCGAGTCAATGCGCAGCGTCGCTAGCATGGTTTGAATATAGTATGCTGGAAGTGTCGCCAGGTAGACGGTGAAGCTTATCACGCCAATCAATAGGGCACCCGCGATTCCTATTGCGGTCATGATGATAATTCCGACGACAACTAGGACAAGGCCGACGAGTTGAATCATTGGCTTTTGACCAAGCTCACGGTCTGCCAAAGCGCCTGATACGACGTATTAGCCGCCTGGTTCGTCGTCGGCGTTCTTCGCTGTACCAGTCGCCCACGTAGAAGCTTCCATGATACATTAGCGCTTCCGCCTGTCGACGTAGTGATCTGATTTGGCGTCGATTCCATTTTGGCAAAACTGGTGCTAGTACGAGTTGGTTCATTTGCTTGGCCCTATTAAGCTCCTTAGTCTTCTCCAGTTGCTTGAAGATGAGAAACAATGTGGCCGCAAGGGGCACGTCCCGCTTCTGGACGCTCATCCAGGTAGCTGCCTGCCGGCAGAACGCGTTAAAGATCGGCTGTGGGCACTTGCTGAGCACTCGTCCTGCGCGAGGATGGCGCAGGAGAAGATGTGGTAGCTGCGCATCGAGGAACCGTTGCATGCCGGGCTCGCTGGAACTGTAGGCCGCAATAAGCTCCTGTACGGCAGATTCAACTAGGGCGTCGTTCTCGGTCGCCTCGCGTATGGGTCCAATTAGGCGGTTCCACATGCTGGCTTCGAAGGCAAGAGCAGGTGGGAAGACACCGGGTGGCACATCGGCCAGGACGGTCACAAATATCATCCATTCTTCGGCATGAAGATGCGTCCGCGTATTACGCATGATCCCCGTGAGCTCGCAGCAGACCGGCTCGCTGCCCAGGTCGGGCGGCTGCAGCCGCGCGATAGCGTCGCGTCCCTCGGATAGGGTCCAGGCAGCGCCATTCCACAGGCAGGCGACGAGATCCGCATCTACCGACGGCAGTCGACCGACTGAGCGGCGCAGCCTGGCGATCTCGTCGAGTGCGGCCATCCTCGCGATCTGGCCGAGCCGAGCGCCGGTCAAAAACCACTCCTCGCCCAGTCCGGGCTCGCCGAGGAAGTCGTCAGGGCCGAGGACCTGCACAGCGGAGCTTTCCAGGACCAGCTGGCGCGAGGCTGCGGGCAAGGCCGCGAGCGCGCGGACCATGCCGGTACGCAAGGCAGGCCAGTCACATGCAGCTTTGTCGATCCCGAGCACTCTGTCATGGTGCGCAAGGGCGCCAATGGCGGTCATCCCGACCATAGCGACCACATCGTCCGGCAGGGTCACCTCCGCAGTGGTCGCCCAGGCCAGCAACTCGATCGCCAATCCTGCCCTCGCAATCGGCAGCAGTCGGCTGCAGCCATCCGAGGCGAGAGCACGGGCCTGCTCCGTTCTCAGCACGATCGAATGGGCGACCGGTGTCCCCGCCGCGAACTGCCTGACGATGTCGCTGACGACCGCGCATTCAATCTTGCTCGCCAGCTGTCCCGCAGCCACCCGGAACGCCAGGTCAATCAGCTCGGTCTGACTCCGCGCGGGGAGCCGTTCTACAGGCTGCTCCAGTGAGCACTCGATAACGGCGGTAATCCGTCCGCGCTCAGTTACATCCGCGTTCGCTGTCAGCCAGCCAGTCGCCTCGGCCAGTTCCGCTGGCGTGAGCTGCCGTCGCATGAGTATCGCAGCGTTGGCGAGAATCGGATACCAGCCGGCGAGTGACGCCTCGACAGGAGTGCCAAGAGCCGTCGCCAGGTCCCAAAGTTCCGCGGAACCTGCGACGCCAATCCGCGAGAGCAGCCGAGCCACCGGGATCGGCGGCCTATTCTGGGCTTGATGACTTACCGCGTCAAAGAGCTCGAAGGTCGACGCGCCAATGCTAAAAGTGTCGGCAATCTGCGATCGAGATCTGGAGATTCCTCCGACGATATGCAGTAGACTGCGGTAAGGATCATGAGTATAGGTGCAGAATGTCAGCTTCCTGGCGATGTCATTTCCCAGGAGGTACGAGGCAGCGGCAATCCAGAAGCACACTATTTCTGCGCTCGGCGCCATGATTCGCACCTGCAGCCCGTCATGCATGGCACGCTCGACCGCGGATAGCAGAATTGCCAGGCTTTCTTGACTCTCCGGCTGATCCAGCAGAAACGAGCTGATTAGATCGCGGGTGATATGGCCTGGCTCAAGCGGTGCCGGCAATTCAGGAAGATCGGTACCGTGGTTCGTTTGCGATATCCAGAATGGCGCCTTCCAGAATTCTATTGGCAGGGCCGACGACAAGTCTGATCGCGGTCGATCGGTAACGAGGCTATGGGCAAAATAATTGCCCGGGCGACCTGAGAAATCTATTCCAGCAGACTTGACTTGGGCAATTATCGCCATATTGCGATTCTCGGCGTACGCGTACACTAGCTTCGTCGGATCGACCGTCTCGGCATCATACGCATCAGCAGTATTGCGGGGCAATTCATAGAACGTCAACCGCTCGACTTCGCGCATTACCTCTTTTGGAACGCCCGGGGTCATGGCACAGAATTGAAATCCAGAGTGTCCAGTGACCCCGGCCTCGCAGGAGGTATAGTACAGCTGTCGAAGGGGCATTCCTAATCCCCCTATCTTCGGATGAAGTTAAACTTCGTAAGCAACCAGAGAAAGGGGTCCATGACCCGGTATGGCTGGACGCCAACATGCGAGATTCGATTGTCGGGAGTGGGTGCAGCGCCCAGTGCGGACACCCCGAAAAAAGATGTTTGTGAATAGTTGTACCGAATAAGGCGATTGAGTTCGCCGGCGCCCCAACCGTCAAGCAACTGCTGCACCTGCGCGTCAACGGCGGTGCTGTCGGAGCCGTCCCGCAGTCCGCCCTGAGGCTCAGGGCTGCGCAGCGGACTGTCGGCGGGCAGCAGGTCCCAGAGCATGTCTAGCTTCGTCATGACGACAGCGACCGGCTTGTCTATCAGCCCACTCCGCCGATCGCCTTCGAGGAACAATTTCGTGATCTTAGCCACGGCACCCACCGGCTCTGCGTCCCCGTACTGTGGCACTGGGAGCGTCGCGCCACGATGCATGAGGTGGCGCACAGCCGGCAGCTGCAGCGGATCGACCAGCACGATCACACCGTCGGCTGCTGACAGATACCGGATCATCTGGTCGGTCTTCCCGGGCGTCGCTAGGTCCTCTCCCGCGCTGTCCGCAAAGGAGAGGAGCAGTTGCTGCGGCTGCTGTCGGAGTCTGCTCGGCGGCATCGTAAAGCGGAATACGAGCGGTGCGACGTACACCTGGCCCGCTGTGGTCGTGGGCGGCAACAGTTCGCGCTGACTGTACAGTGGCGCCTCGTAATCGCGTGCAAAGCGCTCCTCGGAGCGGTCGTCGGCTCCGCCAGTGGACGAGTTGAGTTGTTCGCCGACCCGGTGCCTCAGCTCGTGAACCATGACCGTCATGAACATGGTCTTGCCGGCCTGGCTCGGCCCTACCAGCGCGATCAGGCGGCCTTGAACCGTGCGGAACGTGGCGGGCAGCCGACTGTGGCATCCCGGGCAAACTTGAGTCCGGCTCGGCGAATGACAATTCGGGCACACTGCGCTGTTCGAACGGCCTCTAGCGGCAAACACGGGAAACATCTGAGCACTCTGGTGCATCGTCTGTTCCAGGACTTGGTCCACCACACGCCGGCAAGGCGTACCTGACACTCCCGTGCGTCCTTCGCACCGGAAGAGAATGTCTCGTTCGTGGAAGGCGCTGTAGCAATAAGGACAGACGAGCGGCTGGCGGCGGCTGCGCACGCTTGACCATGTGCCGATGACCGGCTGGGTTGCGGGAGTTGCCGATTGCTCGCCGTCCACTGGCGGCATTGCTTCCCGCGTGGCAGCGTCTCGTGGCTCCTGCTCAGCCACAAGCTCGGTATGGACGTGCGCCAATACGGTCGCTAGCCGGTCGGCAGAATCCGCATACCGGCCGCCCAGCGATCGCAGCACGTGCTCGGCGACAACGGCGAACGGCCTGCTGCTGGCCTGGACGAGGTAGTCACCGCTGATATCTGCTCCGGTCAGAAGCGCCTTGAAATCGCGTGCCTGACCGAAGTGCACGCCAATGTAGTTGGACACTTCGTAAAGTATCCGGACAGCATCTGTTCTGTCCAGTCGTCGCAGCAAGATATCACGTACTTCGGGCAGGAAGTCGTATTGCACATCCTCAGCATCGAGATCGCTATCTGGGCCGATCCGGTAAAGCAGCCCGCCGAGGAAGACTTCGGCTAGATGCGACTGCTTTGTCGTGCCGAGCATGGCTTCCTGTACCAGCCGGATGATCCGCAAGGTGATCGGTGCTGCCGCAAGACACTCCGCGAGGCGGACGGCCTGAGGCGACGCGGTTGCCCTGAATCGCTGCACTCGCTCATGCGGCCGCACCGGAGTGTCACCGACCAACTGGGGTTCGGCCGATGCAGCGGCGTCACCTGCGAATATCGCCATGGCCTCCATGCCGACTGTGCCCGTGGCCGCTATCAGCTTGCCCCACGAGGCCAGCCACACCGGATCGAGTTGCAGGACTGGTATCGGCACCGCCCTCGCGCTCCGGCCGGAAGCGAAACTGTCAGTAGGCTTCCAGGTCAGCGCCGCGTTGGCGGACCCTGACTGGGCGGCATGCAAGCGCACTGGCGTCGGCCTGGCGTGTGAATGACTCCACAGTCTTTGGGGAAGCGGCTGCACGATCGCGACCGGCCCGCGCGTCGCCCAGTCTGTAAGAACTCGTTGCGCGGCCTGCGTCCGCCAGATCGGGCCCAGGCAATCGCTCACTACGATGACGACTCGGCGACCGCCAGGGTCAAAGAGCTCACGAGCGCTGCGCAGCGGCGAGTCAGGCCGCTTTCGCAGGGCAATGCGGCCTGGATCGTCCTTAGGATGGTCGAGTATCCACGATCGTACGTCCCTGAATCCGCCGAGTCGCTCCAGCAGCCCGCGCAGTTCATTGACTAGCTCACGCCAGATCGACATGGACTCATAACCGTCGATTACCAGGGCAAGCTCAAGCCAGCGAGCTGAGGCAGGCCGGAGCGAAGGGACCCACAATCCCGCATCAGCGATGCGCGCGGCAGTCGCCTGCTCATCGACGACAACCTCATGGTGCGAGGGCACCCGCCGCTTGAACGGACGCAAGGCCCGAGCCAGGTCTAGGTGACCGGGAAGCGCTGGCACCGCAGGCGCCCGGATCTCGACTGCCCGCTGCCCTCTTGCGCCCGGCCAATCCGCGGCGGGGCGCAAGTGCAGCGAGTGCTCGGGCCCTGCCGCACGTGGGGCGGTGTCTAGGCTGAACTCATCAGTGCCAGCCGCACCGGCATCACCCTGGAGCACCTGCGGCGACGGGGCCGATGCCCTGACTTAGTCACGACGGTGGCGTCCACAGCCTGCTGGGGCGTGGCCGCTCCGGCAGGCGCATCGATGTATCTGGCCAGCCATAACGTGTCGAGTATGTCCAGCTCCGTGGGCTCTAGGTTGAGGTCTCGGAGAATTCCCGCCAATCGCTCAACAGTCATTCAGACCCCTGAATCCAAATGCTGGAGAACGACCTTAATAAGCCTGTCCTTGTCACCGGGCCAGGCGTGATTGCAGGTCAAGTAGATGGCATTAAGCAACTGGTCGGTCGCCAAGTCACCGTCGTTGCGCCGTCTGTCGAAGATTTCGATGAGCTCCTCGTGGTCCTTCGACACATCCGCGCCCAGGTGTGCACGCACGATCGCGGCCAGTCGCTCTGGGCCTGGCGGATCGATCTTCAATCGCAGGCAGCGCCGAAGAAATGGTGGCGGAAAGTCGCGTTCCTCATTACTCGTAATGATGACGAGCGGGAACTCATGACACCTGACCTTGCCGCTATTGATGACAACATGATCGGTTCCGTCATGTATGAGGACGTTCGCGTCTGGCTGCTCGCTAGCAATCCTCGACAACTCAGGGATCTCGTACTCCCCGTCTTCAAAGAGCGTGAGCAGATCATTGGGCAAGTCAATGTCGCTCTTGTCCAGCTCGTCAATGAGCAGGACGCGTGGCTTGCGATAAGGCAGCAATGCGGTGCCGAGCGGGCCGAGCTTGATGTATCGCCCGATGTCCGGCGCCCGGCCGTCGCCGCCTTGCTGCCGCAGGCTCGCATCTTGCAGCCGAGCCAGTGCGTCGTACTGGTACAGACCTTCCTGTCGGTTCGACCGGCTCGTGATCGGCCAGCTAAGAACTGGGCCGAGCCGCAGTTCCCTGGCGACACTGTGCGCGAGTGTCGACTTGCCTGTGCCGGGCTTGCCAGTGACTAGCAGTGGGCGCCGAAGGTAAAGTGCGGCGTTCACCAGCTGGACTTCCTCGTCGCTGGCACGGTAGGTGACTGCGCTGGCCAGTTCCCCGAGTCGCCGCGCGGAGCCTGGCTGCGATCCGAACGTCGGCTCGACCAGCGGAGCTCCGTCAAATGTCCGCCAGCCCGGCGGCGCGGGAAGCCGCTCGGTCACATCGTCGTGTGGATCGCCTGCGCCACAGTATATGAGCCATTCGGTCATGACGGGCCTTCCATCAATGGCGGTACATGCAAAACAAAGTCGGCCTCAGGGCGACGGTTCGGATCGTCCCAGAGCAACGTGACATGACCGATGGAATCGTCTTGCCCGCCCGCTGTCTGGCGCAGCTCAAGCACGAACCGTGGCAGATCAGCTAGGCGCCTTGCGCCGAGCCTCTCGCAGAATTGGTCTTTGAACCGAACCCCGGCGCAGCTCTCGCCCACTCCCAGCGGCGGGGCATGGCTCCGGTGCTCACATCGCGCCCTCGGCCAGATCGCGATAGGCGTGCCAGCATCTAGGGCTTCGGCTAGCTCAGATTCAGAGAACTCGCCGACTGGCGGAAACGTGAGTCCGAGCGCCACGCACTCATCGGCGAGCAGTTGTCGGAACAGCGCCCCCCGGCTCCCCGATCGTTCCTGGCACGTAACCCAGCGCGAGATCTGCGCGTCATCGGTCTGGACGCCGTTCGTCATGTGTTTCCACCGACCGCGGCACCGGAAATGCAACGTGGGATCACGTTGGCGCACGAGGTCTCGCACCACGACGACGAACTGGACATCAAGTGACATATAGTCTTCTGCTTTATTGGTCCATTCTTCGAACGGGTGATCGAGTAGATTGCGCGGCACAATAAACTCGAGATCGAGTTCAGTTGTGTCGCTATCTACCGTGCCCAGGCGCACCACTGCCTGATCGATGAGGTCCCCGACAGTGGCCCGGACTTGGTCGAGCGTGACCGCGTTGTCGCTGCCGTAAATCTTGTCTACAAAAGACTGCCCTAGGTACAGCCAGGCACTGAGTAGGTACCGATCTGGGCGCGGACCAGACGGTTCAAGCTGCAGGATCAGCGCCGCCCGTTCAGAATCTGCGCTTGTGGGCCCGTTTTTCGCCGCCCGCCGAGCAGCAAGCTTCGCACGTTCTTCGTCGTGAGCCGGGTCGCTGCGCTGCGCGTCTAGATTGCGGGCGATCCGCTCTGACCAGTCAGTCGCTGGAGGCTCCAGGCCATTCGCGCATGCGCGCTGCACGACGTTCTCAGTGAAGAGCACGAGCGGATGCCCAGCGCGGCCAGAACTCATCAGCTCCAGATTGCGGACCAGGTCCTCTAGGTCACGGAACGTACGGGGCGCGACTTCGCCCGCAGCTATTCGGTAATAGCCCGCCAGTTCAGACTGGTGAACGTAGGTGCTCATTGTGCGAAGGTAATCGTCACGCTCAGGCAAGCTAAATATCTCGCTTGGCAGGAAATTGCTAGCTGCCTGGCTGAACTCCATAGCCAGGTCAGATCCGTCGAAGCTGAGAAGAAAGTCGGCAACGCAGTGCAGAGCGCCACGCCGGCCAAGGCATGCACGGATAATCTGCAGGCAGTCAATTTTGTCGACTCGACTACGCTCTGGCGAAAGCTCGAATCCGCTATTAGTAAGCTCATGCAATACGGCAGTACGGTACTCGTATGTCTCCATTAGCGGGACTTCATTAAAGAGCCGTGAGAGCGCGGCAGCGGCCTGCGAGCCTGAGCTACTCATCGTCGTGCGGTCCCGCAACTGGGCTAGGCGAAAGCTGGTGGGCGGCTCTCGTCGGATCGAGCGAGACAATGAGCTGGTCAAGCTGCCGCATTGGCAAGGTGTCGCCCTCGATGAAGCGGATTGCCTGAATCAGCTCAGGGATACCGTTCTCATATGCTTGGCAGGTGCGCAGCATCATCAGCACTTGCAGCCGCGGTCTCGGACTGCGCGGTATAGCGTCCCGCATTCCACTGCGCAGCAGGTGAAGCACCTCTCGCCGGGACTCATCGTCAGCCACGGCGGGGACCGCCAGCATGCCGTCGACTAGACGCTGGGCCAGATCGAGTGGCTGAGCGAAACCGTCATGCGAAGCTGGGCGGCCGAGCTGCCTGGCTAACATGCTGCTATCGCGGGACAGGACCTTATCCTTCTGCGACCAGCGCTGCATCTCGTCGAGCTTCTCAAGCACAGCATCTGCGTTGAGCTGGACCATCAGCGGCGTCAGCTCAGGAACTCCTGCGGCGACCTGCTCAATTGCGCGGATCAGAATGCCTGTCAGCTCGTGACCGAATTGTGACGAATCGACCTCGATACTCGCCAGGAAGGACTTTCCGTCAGGGGCAATGCTGTCATCAGCGAGCGGAGCGAGCTGCTCCTTGACTGCGCGCATCAGGCCGACCCGGACGCTCGTCCTGCCATCGAGCACAATCGTGGGCGGCGCGCTAAAGCGTTCCTGCAGGGCACTACGCAGCGCGACACGAGACTCCTCGGGAATGTCGCTAAGCACTGCGGCAATGGCGACGTCCATTGCCGTGATCAGCGCACGTTCGTCGCGCGTCCCAAGTACAGACAAGGTGGCGCCCCGCACTGCGCGGTCGCCCAGTGCGGCCACCAACCATGCGACGAGCGCTGCCGCTAGCATGCGCCGATTCTCTTACATCAACCTACAGCTTGTCTAACATACGCCAAAACCGTAAGGTACCGGTCGATAGTGACAAGTAAACGGCGACATATTGGGAAGTCGGAAAGGCCCCATGAACTGCCGCTACCGCGCTGGAAATGCCTCAGGTAACCAAGGCGCTTGTGCAGCTACGCCGACGCACTTAACCGACCGATGGCGGCCGCAGAGCTGGAGGTATTTGTAAAGGTGTGCTGGGAGCTGTCGCTAGATTTATCAACATTTCCACTGATTCGGCAGCCGACCAATAGTCTTGACGCTGCCACTTTGACTCCAGGCTTGGCTTCCGCGCTCACAGCCAAGGAACCGCTTCAAGCCTCTGAACTGGGGAGAACTGGGTGGAGCTGAGGGCATGTGAAACCCCGTGACCCCCTCGATGCGAGCTGAGCGCACTACGCGACGAAGCCGCAGCTATCCGTTGTTCTCGCAGTTCAGATGCTCGCCGCGGCCACGGTCACTGCGTCTGACCGCACGTGCCAGCGCGTGGCTGCTCTCAATCCGCTCCCAGAATCGGACATGGCTTGCCGATATGTCCGCAGCCTCGCGATCTACCGGAGAAGATCATCCGATGCATAACCCATCCACGAGTCAGGGTGAGTCCGGCGGTGGCCCCTGAGCGCTAGCACGGCGACAGACGGCGAGTCTGTACCTGTCGAGCCGCCAGCTTGCGAGCTGGCAAGTGCGCTCCGAATTCCCTGATCTGTGCCCGTGCCGTGTTCGCTTCATGAGCGGTGAGGCTATGACGACGTCACCTCAGCGTGACGCTGAGATCACAGACCGGAGTGCCCGGGGTGGCGGTCCGCTGATTAGCGATCAGGGCCTGGCGCAATGCTCCGGTTGGTTCCCGGCGCTGTTCACTCATCTGTGCTCTGGTCGGCTATCCGGCGAGGCTTATCATCGGCGGCACCGGGCGAGCTGAAGCAGCCACGCGGACTGCGGAGGAATGGTATGGCGAGCCCAAATGGAACGGTGATTGCTGAGGCCCGCCGATGACACCGAGCAGCCGGCATTCCACGGCTATGACGATTGGCACCCTGTCCCGCCGGACCGGGGTGCCGGTCAAGGCGCTGCGGGAGTACGAGGGCCTCGGCCTGATCTACACGGTCGGGCGGAGCGCGGGGAACTACCGGCTATTCGACGAGGAGGCGCTGTGGTGCGTCGGTGTGATCGCCACCCTGAGAGGGCTCGGCATGACCGTGGCCGAGATCGCGGACCTCGCCGCCAGCTACCTGCAGCGGTCCGGCGAGCCGATCGGCCCCGGACTGGCGGAGGTGCTGGACGCAGTGCGGGTCCGCACCGAGAACCGGATCGCCGAGCTGCATGAGGTGCTGCGGCGGATCGACGATTACCAGTCGCAGTTCGCGGATCAGCTCGCTGGCCGCGCCGACTTCCGCGCCTTGGACCCGCACTTTCGGGCCACCGATCCTTGACTCTCCCTCCGGGGGGAGACCGTAACCTCGTGACTGGAGATGACCAGGACCAACGGGACGCCAGACCATGACCATCCTCAACACCAGCGCCGACGGCCGCCCGCCGACCGAAGACTCGCACGGCGCTGGCACCGAAACAGCACATGAGTCAGGCTGCGGCACAACCTGCTGCGTCCCGCGCGCGCGGCGAGCCTGGTCCCTGCCGGTGCTCCCCGCCGACACCCCGGCCAAGCGCCGCGTGGACCACCTCCTGCCGGGCCGTGGATTGCCCGCGGTCGCCTACTTCGCCGCCGTGATCGGCCTGCTCGGTCTCGCCCAGATCTTTCCCGCGCCCGCCTACCTCGGGGTCGACGCGGTCGCATTTCTGGCCGCCGGGAGTTGGTGCGCGCTGAATTTCTGGCGCTGCCGGCAGGCTCACTGCCTGCTCACCGGCTCGGGCTGGTTGCTCCTAGCCCTGTTCGCCGTCGCCGAGGCCGGGCTCGGCCACAGCCTAATCGGCGGCGACGAGCAGCTTGTGTTCCTGGGGATCTTGGCCATCGGCCTCGTCTTCGAAGGCATCTGGTACTCGATGCACCGCACCAACGCCGTGACTCCCGCCCAAACTGAGTCCGCCCAGACTGAGCCGGCCTCTTACTGAGCCCGCCCAGACTGAGTCCGCCCCGTGGAGCGCCGCGCAGCGGTAGAACAAGGACGGCCTCTAAAGACACAGCTCGCCGACGCGCTGTCTGATCCGTGCGAGGGATACTCAGGGGTGCAACGCGCGACCCTTGGCGTTCATGTCCTGCGGGCGTTCGATTCGGTCAGCGGGTTCAGAGATCTCCAGCAACGGCCCAGCGACGCTAGGAGCTGCTCCCTAGCGACCGCGGAGAGAGCCTGCCTGGGTGAGTGATGATCTGGGGGGATCGTGGCCGCTCACGAGGTCGATTACCTCTTGATGTATGCCCTGTCCGCGTGTACCGGGCCGGAGGCTCCCGCCATGCCGGCCAGCTTGGCGCGAACCGTGTCGGCGTCGGGATGGCGCAGGTCATCTAGGATCGCGAGTGCCTGGTGCCAGGCCGTCAAGGCCTGGGGCAGGTCGCCGAAGGCGTGCTGGATGTCACCGAGATGGGTGAGCGCCTGCGCTTCGCCGGGGCGGTCGCCGAATTCCTGGGCGATGCTGAGTGCGCGCTGGTAGCAGGCAGCTGCTTCGGGGAGGTTGCCGAGATGGTGTTCGGCGTAGCCGAGGCTGTCCCAGATGTTTCCCTCGAGCAGGCGGTTACCGACTTCGGTGTTGAGCGTGAGTGATCGCCGGCAGAGAGTGCGGGCCTGCTGGTACTCGCCGAGGAGGCCGTGGTACCAGCCCGCGGAGTTGAGGATTTCCGCCTCTGCCTCCTTGTCGCCAATCTCCTGGTACAGGCTGAGGGCCTGCTTGGCGTGGCCGAGGGCGTCGGCGTAACGGCCCTGGAGCTCGGCCGCGAGGGCGAGGCCTTGGTAGACCTTGGCCTCACCGAGGCGGTTGCCGAGCTGTCGGTACAGCTCGAGGCTGTTCGCATAATGGCCGACGGCCTGATCGTGGTCACCCACTGTGCCGTATGCGCTTGCCAACAGACGACTGGTCAGGGCCTGTCCGGCGATGTCACCAAGGCGTGTGGCGGCGGCGAGCGCCGTCCGCTGGGTGGCGGCCCACTCCTGGTAGTAGCCACGTATTGACAGGAAAGCAGTCATGGCCCACGGGATCTGCCACGCGTGGATGTCGAACCTAGACTCGGCGGCGAGCGTGACGGCTGCGAGCAGGACGTTGTGTTCGGCCTCGAACCAGGCCAGCGCCTGCTGGTAATCGGCGAGCCGCTCCGGAGCGGCGCCGGGCGCTGGCTGGGCGAGGGGGACCGGCTCGCGTGATGGGTGCAGCAGGAGGCTACCGTGGCGTGCGGTGTGCACGTAGTGGTCGAGGATCCGGCCGACGGCGCTGGCACGCTCGGGCTCGCTGTCGTGCGTGAGGGCTTGCTCGGCGGCGTAGGCGCGGAGCAGGTCATGGAAGGCGTACCGGCTGGGGAGGTGCTCTGCGATCAGGCTCTCCTTGGTGAGCTCGCGCAGGAGGGTGCGGGCTTCAGGCTCAGCTATTCCGGCTAGGCTGGCCGCGGCGGGCGCAGTGATATCAGGGCCCGGATGCAGGCCCATCAGCCGGAACAGCCGTGCTGCCTCGGTGCTGAGCTGGCGGTAGGACCAGGAGAGGACAGCCCGGACGCTAGCCGCCGGATCGCCGCTGTCGAGGGCGTCTAGGCGGCTGGCGGCGTCGCGGAGTTCAGCGGCCGGGATGGCGAGAGGGAAGCCGGGCCGCGCGGCGGCGCGGGCCGCGGTGACAGCCAGTGCCAGCGGCAGACAGGCGCAAAGAATCGCGATCTCACCGACTACGGCGGGTTCCTCGGCGGCCCGATGGCCGCCGAGGCGGGCGGTGAGCAACTGTACGGCCTCGGCGTGCGTAAGGACATCGAGGGTGAGCAGCCGGGCGCCGTCGGCGGCGGCAAGCCCGGCCAGCGGGTTACGGCTGGTGATGATGACTAAGCTGCCAGGGCTGGCCGGCAACAGCGGGCGGACCTGCTGCTCGTCGCGGGCGTTGTCGAGGACTATCAGCATCCGCCTGTCGGCTAGCAGGCTGCGGTACATGCTTGCCTGTGCGTCCGGAAGGGGCGGTACATGCTCCGGCGCCACGGCGAGGGCGTCGAGGAACCCCCGGATGGCCCCGGCGGCCGTGGCCGGGACACCTGAGGGGTCGAAGCCACGCAGGTTCACGTACAGCTGCCCGTCGCCGAACCGGCTGGCGACCTGGTGCGCCCAGTGCACTGCCAGCGCGGTCTTGCCCACCCCGGCCGTTCCGCCGATCGCCGAGATCACCACCGTTCCCGGCGCCCCAGCGCCGACCTGGTCCAGCAATCCGGTCAGTGCCGCTAGCTCCGCGGCGCGCCCGAAGAAGTCGGGCACCGCGGCGGGCAGCTGGCGCGGTACCGTCGGACCCGGCCCTCGCGCAGCCGGTGGTTCAGCTTCGGCAGCGTCCCCGGCGAGCATCCGCTGATGCAGACTCTGCAGTTCGGTGCCTGGCTCTGCGCCGAGTTCGTCGACTAGGACTTGGCGGACGTTCTGGTATGCGGCGAGGGCCTCGGCCTGGCGCCCGTCTCGGTAAAGAGCGAGCATTAACAGGCCGTGCAGCCGCTCGCGCAGCGGATAGGCACCGGTCAGCCGCCGCAACTCGCTGAGCACTTCGGCGTGGCGGCCCAAATGCAGCCTGGCCTCTATCCGCCATTCCTCGGCTTGCAGGTGCAGTTCCGCCAGCCCCGGCACCTCATCCAGGTTCAGCACTTCGGACGGGACGTCGGCAAAGGGCGTGCCGCGCCACAAGTCCAGCGCCTCACCGAGTACTCCCTCCGCCTGAGCCCAAACGCCCGCTCGCATTGCGGCACTGGCCTCCCGGCACAAGCTGCGGAACCGCAGCAGGTCGACTTCCTCCTCAGCTGCCTGCAGCAGGTATCCGGGGTATCGTGTCACCAGCCGGGCGCCGACGCGCGGCCCTAACACCCGGCGGAGCCGCAGCACATGGGAGCGGAGCGTTACCAGCGCCCCGGAGGGTGGCGCCCCGTCCCACACCACCTCAGCGAGGGTGTCCGCTGGTACCGGTCTTCCCGCATGCACCAGCAACGCCGCGAGGAGCACGCGCTGCCGCCCCTTCGGCATTTCGACCGCCGTTTCCCCGTCGCGGACCAGCAGCGGCCCCAAGACCCCGAACCAGATCCTGTCCACCTCGGACACCGTTCGTTGCCGGGCCTGGCTCACCTCACCCCCAAGGCGAGAAGTTTGCTGCCGCGTGAGTTGCAAGAGGATTTCAACGCCCTGTCTCAACGCTAGGCACTGCATACCGCCGGGCGCAACCGCCGAGGCAGGGAACCTAACCAGTCAGGACACCCTCAGCGATCGCATCGGCCGCAACCGGCTTTCCGGCTCACAGTCGTACGGCCGCGAGCAGCACAACGCTGCCCTTTGGCACGTCGAGCCGGGCGTTTCTCGGCCAAGGACCAGCAATGGCCAAGATCGCGAACCAGATCCTGTCTCCTGGACAGGAGATCACCTCTGGTACCCCGCCGTGCCGGTTGCCACGCAAGTGCAACAGAACTTCAACATTCTATTCCGAGACTAGGCCCCGTACAGTGCCGGGCGCAGCGCAAACCGCGGCACGCAGAACAAGTGCATCCCGCTAGTTCTCATCTGCACGCGAGAACGACGGGGTGGCAGGCCACTCGCGGCGCCGCGGGATAGCCAGCGACCGGGACACCGAACTCAACCATCGGGAGAGCAGAATGCTGAAAGGCAAGATCCTCAAGCTAGCCTTAGCCGCCGTCACGATCGCCTCGGCAATAGCGCTCACCAGCCTGGGCGCCACCGCCGCATCCGCCGCCACCGTGGCGCACCGCGCCACGACTGCAGCGGTGCCAGTGGCGCACCAGCAGGATCGCTTGATGCAGCAAAGTCCCCAAGTTACCCATTATGTCACTCTCGTTAACTATAACGGCAGGTCGTGGTCTTACCCGTGCGAAGAGGGAACTACCTTTCACGGAGGCGTCCTTCCCAACTCGATCTATTACGTCATCAACGGTTGCGCCGTACGAGTATGGCTGCATCAGAACAACAATAATAGCGGCGCCAATATCTGCACCAGTCCAAACACTGCTGCAAAGACGAACTCATCCAAGGTAATGGTGAATGTTTACGTCAGCAACAATGGCAGTAATTGCTGACGTGACTGAGCGGAGCCGCGTAAGGAGCGCGTGAGCTGTCATGATGACCGGATGACCGCAGAGGCTGCCGGGTCCCCTGCGGTCATCGGCTGCCGCCGACCTCGTCAGCGACCTAGCTCGCATAGACCCGCGCTGGGCGGCCGGCCACGTCAGCGCCTTCCTCGGCGCCTTCCTGACCGCTGCAGGGCAGCTGGACGCCGAGCCCGCTGTACCGCTCATCGTCGCCCGATCCCCGCCGGCCCCACGAAGCCGCCGCAGAATCCTCCATCCGGCACACCAGCATTGACTCGGCCGCGCGATGCCTGCTCGATGCGGTGGCCTCCGCTGCGACCGCCCGGCCGGAGACGGTCGTACGCGCCGTCGACGACGTGATCACAGACGAGCGGGACACCGACCGCGCGCCGGATGTGCTGCTCGCCTCGATCACCACCGTTCCCTGGCTGACGCCCGACGTCACCACGGAGGCGACCAGCAGCCGCAGCGTGTGCGTGAGCTTGAGACGTGTGACGTCCTCGCTCTATGCGCCTGGGCCGCATCTCCTGCCTTTGTGATGGATTGTTGCCGGCCTCGGTGCCGGGAACATGTGGGCCATCCTGTGGGCTTCCTTCGTGGCCGTCCCGCATGGCCTTGCCTAGTGTCATGACTGTCCCTGCCGGACGGGCGGCGGGGAGGGCGGCTTGGCCGTCAGGGCCTGGCTGGGAGGTAGATGTGCTGATCATCGCGCTGTTCGTGATCACCGCGGTCGCGGTGAGCGCGCCGATCGTGGCGGCCGTGCTGGTCAGCGTGACCAGCAGGCGTGAGGACTCGGAGTGGACGCTTGGCGGGCCTGCCCCAGGCGTGGTCCAGGCGGTCGCGAGGCGCATCGTGGACTTCCACTCCGCAGGCGACTGGCCGCGGCCGAAGGGGCGCGGTCGGGCCGGGACTGGTGTGCACGTACCGGGGTGGGATGCGGTTCTGGCGCCTTCTGGTGCCGAGTCCGTACGGTCTGTGGCGCGGTCCAGGTGACCGTCACGCGGATCGCATGCTGCGGGATCGATGCGGGTGATCTCGAGAGAGGAGATGCCCACGAACTCGCCCGCTGCCGCAGCATTGCGAGGTTCGCGTCGGTGATGCGGATGGTCAGGGGCATTGAGGGCGCGGCAGCCCTGGCTGCCATAGGCTGGGAAGGGCGCCGCAGGCGCCCGGGAGCGGTCC
>Ga0116222_1000819_pt1 | contig 18332 bp, 14 predicted proteins | sample Sb_taG_12_FD_88963 | JGI IMG/M metagenome (GOLD analysis project Ga0116222, IMG submission 88963) | Peat soil microbial communities from Weissenstadt, Germany - Sb_50d_9_AC metaG | ecosystem: Environmental > Terrestrial > Soil > Wetlands > Peat | place: Germany: Weissenstadt | collected 2010-09-21
CAACTCGCCGGTGACTACATCGTCAAGTTACTCAGTGGGAAAGGCAAGGTCGCGGTGATCCGCGGCATCCTGGGAGTCTCGACGCACGAAGACCGGCTGGCCGGATTTCGCGAGGCAATTGCCAGGGCGCCGGGAATTCAGTGCGTCGCCGTGCAGCCCGCCAATAGCGAGCGCGCGCTCGGCATGTCGGTCATGGAAAACTTGCTGACCACTTACCCGGACCTCAAGGCAGTCTTCGCCACCAACGATCAAATGGCGCTGGGAGCGGTGGAGGCAGTCGCCGCCCGCCAACTCACCGGCAAGGTAGCGATAGTGGGTGTGGATGCCACCAGTGAAGGCGTGCGCGCGGTGCAGGACGGGCGCCTCGCGGCGGATGTCGCCATGCATCCCGAAGCGCTGGGCAGCGGCGCTGTGAAGGCCGCCATTGCCGCCGCCAGGCATCAAGCCGTGGCCGCGAAAATCGAGACCGGTGAATCGTTAGTCTCGAAGTAGCGCGAGTTACAATCCTGTGAACCTCCTGGAACTCAACGGCATCACGAAATCGTTCAGCGGCGTTCCAGTGCTCGATCATGTCGATCTGGAGGTGCGTGCCGGAGAGATTCACGCACTGGCCGGCGAGAATGGCGCGGGAAAATCCACGCTCATGAACATCGTGAGCGGCGTGACGCCGGCCGATAGCGGCCAGATGCTGTGGGAAGGGCGCCCGGTGCGCGTGCGCAGTCCCCGCGATGCCATGAATCTGGGGATCAGCTTCGTCCACCAGGAGCTGGCTCTCGTCCCGCAGTTGAGCGCCGCGGAGAATGTGTTTCTGGGCCGCCATCCTTCGGCGCGAGGGTGGGTGCGCTGGAGCGAGATTCACGACCGGGCGAGTGAGCTGTTCCAATCGCTGGGCAGTCCCATAGACCCGCGCGTTCGGGTTGCGGACCTGAGCCTGGCCACGCGCCAGTTGATCGAAATCGCCCGCGGCCTGGCGTTCGGCGCACGGCTGATCATCATGGACGAGCCCACCGCCCCGCTCACCGACCAGGACGCCGGCTGCCTGTTTCGCACCATCGGAAACCTGCGCGAGCGGGGCGTCGGCGTGATCTACATTTCGCACCGCTTGAAGGAGATTTTCCGGATCGCCGATCGCGTGACCGTGATGCGGGACGGCCGCCGGGTGCTGACCGAGGACTGTGCCCGCATGAGTGAAGACGCGATCGTGCGGGCCATGGTGGGAGTGGAGCTGAAGGAACGGCTGGAAGGCCGGCCCGCCTCGGATGCGAAAGACACCGAGGCGATTCGCATAGAGGGCCCGGTCGACATCACCGTGCATCACGGCGAGATTGTCGGGCTGGCGGGGCTCGCGGGCGCGGGCAGGACGAAGCTGCTGGAGTGGATTTTTGGAACGGGACGGAATCACGCCGGACGCATTTTCGTGAATGGCCGCGAGGTCGCGATCCGGACCCCGATCGACGCGATCCGCCACGGCATTGCGCTGGTGGCGGACGACCGCAAGACCAAGGGGCTGGTGCTGAACGCGTCGCTGCGCGACAACATCGCGCTGGCCGGCAGCCGGGATGTGTTCATTCACGCGGCCCAGGAGACGCGTGCCGCGGCGCGGCTGGCCGGCGAGCTGCGCATCAAGTACGCGGGGCTCGACCAGGCTGTCCAGTACCTGAGCGGCGGGAACCAGCAGAAAGCGGTGCTGGCCAAGTGGCTCTTCGCCGGCGCGCGCATATTCCTGCTGGATGAACCCACGCGCGGCATCGACGTGCGGTCCAAGGCGGAGATTTACGATCTGGTGCGCGCGCTGGCGCACGATGGAGCGGCGGTGCTGATGGCATCTTCCGAGCACGAGGAACTGCTGGGCCTTGCGGACCGCATCCTGGTGATGCACCGCGGCCGCATCGCCGGCGGGCTGGCACACGACGAAGCCACCGAGGAGAGGATTGTGCGGCTGGCAACCGGGGGCGTGAATTGAGAGGCGTGCTGCGGCGCCTCGGTCCGCTGCTGGGGCTCGCGGCGTTGTGCGCCATCCTGGGGACGCTCTCCAATCGGTTCCTCACGGTGGACAACCTGATCAATGTCTTTCGCCAGTCGTCGGTGAATGCGCTGCTTTCACTGGGCCAGCTCGTGGTGATCATTACCGCCGGAATCGATCTTTCGGCCGGGTCGATTCTGGGGCTTTCGTGCGTAGTGTCGGCGCTGCTGTTGAAGTGGGGCGTGCCGCCGGCGGTCAGCCTGCTGGGTGCGCTGGCTCTCGGTTCGGCGCTGGGGGCGACCAACGGCGTATTGCTCACCAAGCTGCGGCTTCCGCATCCGTTTATCCCGACACTGGGAATGATGAACGTGGCGCGGGGGTTTGCGCTGGTGATCTCGGGCGGCTTTCCGATTTCGGAGCTGCCGTCGGGCTTTCGTTTCTGGGGCGCGGGCTCGCTCGCGGGCATCCCGGCGCCGGTGATCGTGGTGGCTGTTTCGTGCGTCCTGTTTCATGTCTTTCTGACCCGCACCACGGCGGGCCGCGATGTCTACGCGATCGGCGGCAACCCTGTGGCGGCCCGGTTATCGGGGGTTCCGGTGGATGCGCGGCTGATTCTGGTTTACGCACTCAGTGGTCTGATGGCGGGGGCGGGAGCCATCGTTCTGGCGGGCCGCATGAATTCCGGGTTTCCGCTGGCGGGAACGGGCGCGGAGTTGGATGCGATCGCGGCGGTGATCATCGGCGGCGCGAGTTTTTTCGGTGGCGCCGGGACCGTGGGAGGGACGCTGCTGGGAGCGCTCATCATGGGAGTGCTGCGGAATGGGTTGAACCTGATGAATGTGAATGCTTATTGGCAGACCATCGTGATTGGGGGCGTGATTGTGGTCGCGGTGTGGGTGGACGCGGTGAGAAAGCGGGCGGAGGAGAGAAGGCCGAAGTAGGGGGCCAGGGGTGCGCGATCCGGTTCCGGGTTCTGGTTTGAGGGCAACTTCCGAGAGCGTTTTCCGCCGGCGATCAGTCGACTTTGGTTGACTCGTCCCGCTAACCTCCTACCACTGAAACGGAGTAAACTGTAGACGATGACGGAAGCCGAGATCCAGTACGTCTCCAACGAGAGTGGCGAGCCGACTGCCGTAATTGTTCCGATCTCTCTGTGGCGCGACATCGAATCGGAACGGGAAACGGCTTACCTCTTGAGGTCGGAAACGATGAAGCGCCGCCTCCTGGAAGCAAAGGAGCGCCGGCAAGGGCTCCCTCTCGACGAAGCCATTGAGAAACTTGGAATTTGACGCCGCCGCGTTTGAGGATCTCGCGTGGTGGGCGGAGCATGATCGGGCGCAGGCCCTTCGGATCATTCGCCTGATCCGCGATCTTCAACGGGAGCCGTTCAGCGGTGCCGGAAAGCCCGAGCCCTTGAAGCATGAACTGAAAGGTTGCTGGTCCAGGCGGATTGACCGGGAACACCGTCTCGTCTACGAGGTGCAGCAGGACAAGATTCGAAGCCTCGCCTGCCGGTATCACTACTGATCGACGGCAGATGCAACCTCTAGCTGCCAGCCCGGATTTCTCATCGGTCGCGGCCAAGACATGCCGGCAAGAGTGCCGGCACGGCACGCTGAAAGCGTGCGCCACGTTCGCCGCCCGACAGTGTGTGATTGGGCGGCTCAGGCACTCATGCCGACGCCTTGCCGATGAGAAATGCGGGCTAGGGCCGATCACTCCCGTGAGCCGCCGGCCAGGGGCCAGTCTATTTCGTTCCGGCGCGGCCAAAGAACCGGACCCGCACTACAAAATGGCGGCCTTCGGCGCCCAGGAATTGCAGGAATTGCGGCGCGCCGGTCACGTTGTTTACGGCGGTCGGATTGGCCTGATCGGTGAGGTTATCGACCCCGCCGCGGAGCGCGAATCGATAACCGCGCAGCGTAACCATTCGCTCGATCGCCAAGTTCAGGTCGAAGTTCAGCGGGAAGCGGTAGGAGTCGACGCCGCCGGCGACGAGCCCGGTCTGATCCCGAACGGAGAACGGAAACCCCGTGCGCATGTCGGCCAGGGCCGATATGGCCCAATTCTTCCACGGCAGAGGCAGGTACGCCCACGCAAGGACGCGGTTGGGCGCGTCCCAGGGCATGGGCACCAGATCAGGGAGCACCTGCAAGGGCTGGGCAGTGCCGGGGTCGAGCACCGCGTTGGAGATCGCACGGGAGTGAGTGTAGGATGCCGCCCACTCATATTGCCCGGAGAAGGTTTGGCGGACCGAGATTGCGACGGAGTCATAGTCGTCGCGGCGAAGATTCATGAGTTGATAGACCCCGGCCGAGGTTGCGTTGGGCAGCGGCAGGAGCGATGGCGGCGCATCCGGAGCGAGCGTATTGATGAAGGCGAAGCCATCCGTCCCGCGCCGGCGCAGATACTTGGCATTCACATAGACGTGGGTAGTCAGTTGATGATCCACGGCCAGCGTCCAGTTGGTGGCGCGGGGCAGAGCGAGGGCGGCATTGCCGATGGCGAAGGTGGTGGGCGCGGGAGGTCCGGCGGGCGTGCCGTTCGGATTGTAGCTCGTGGTGACGGCGGCCTGATCCAGCGGGCGCCCCAGCATATCCAGCGTAACGGCGTCGTGCGTGAGCGAATACCCTCCCGAAATGCTGGTGCGGCCGTATGCCGAAGGAGACCAGGAAAAAGCCAGCCGCGGGGACCATGCGAGGCGGCTCACCGCTCGATCCCAATCCTGCCGGACGCCGAGGTCGAGCTGAAGCCGCTTGTGCAGGCGCCAGGTATCGAGCAGGTAGGACGACATAGTGGTATCGCCGACATGAAAGCTGGCGGGAGCGGGGAACAGCGTTTCCGAGAGGAGCTGGCCGGAAAGTCCGAGGACCTGGTAGCCGGTGCGGTGAAAATCGCCATCGTAGCGCGACCAGGCGCCGTCAGCGCCCACAACGATCTGGTGCGAGCCCGCAAGCCGGAACTTCGGCAGGTACGCTTTGACCAGGCCCTGATCGCGCACGGTCGACTGAGTGGAATTCACAAAGTAATTGCCGGCGTTGCCCTGGGGAGAGAAAACATACAGGCTCTGGCTCTGAGGAGTTTGCGTAATGGAGAAATCGTTGTGAGCGTAGCCGAATTCCAGGAGCACGCCGCGGCCCAAATACTTCTGGTCCTTGATGCTGCCGAAATACTGGCGCGTGTGCAGATTGGATGTGGTGGACACGGGGTTGAGCGGGCCGAGTCCCACGCGGTCTTCGTTGTCGACGTTGACCAGGAAATCGGCGAAGAGGAGGTCGGAGGGCGCGAGGTTCACCTGGGTGTGCAGGAGGTTGCTGCCGGCCCAACCGCTGCGGGTGTTCTGGCCGCTGGGAAGTCCGGTCACCAGCGCCTGGTTGTATTCCGAGTCGAACGTGTCGGAGAACCAGGCCCGTCCGCGGACGATGGGTCCGGATACTCCCAAGCGCGGATACCAGTTTCCGAGGCGGAGGCCTTGTTGGACGTTGAAGCCCGGGATGAAGTCGGTAGCCGTGTAATGAAACGCGTCCGTGCCGGTCTCGGTGTTGATGCGCAGCACGCCCGCCGAGCCATTTCCGAACTCCGGCGAATAGCGGCCCGAGGCGAGATCGACGGAGCGGATGCCTTCCACCGCCAGGAGAGTCTGAAACTGGCCGGAAATCGGGTTGGTGATGTTGAAACCGTTGAGGAGATAGTTGACCTGGTTTTCGGAGGATCCGTTCACGTGCAGAGTGCCGGCGGCGTCTTCGACCACGGCCGGCATGAGCTTCATGGAGTTCCGCAGGCTGTGGCTGTTGGCGTAGGGCATGTCGTTCACTTCCGTGCCGGTGAGGTGCTCCTGGTTCTGCGTCTGGCCCACATCGACGGGGGACGTTTCCGCGTTGACGTTCACGGATTGAAACACCTCGCGGACGGTCGAGATCTGCAGGTGCAGGTCCTGCGCGGCTTCGACGTGCACGGTGCGGTCCTTCAGCGCGTAGTAGCCTTCGCGGTCGACGCTGACCAGAAAGTCGCCCGGGCCGGGGAGGGTAATGGTGAAGGCGCCGGTGGGATCGGTTGACGTTTCCCAGGAATTCGCGGAGGTACGGACAATCACGCGCGCGGCTTGGACGGGGGCGTCGTTTTCGTCAACGACCCGGCCGTACAGAGTGACATCGGCAGCGGCCGCGGAAGCTGCGAACCAGCCCAGGAGCAGGGCTGCGGACAAAACCCGATAATCCCTTGGCGCGCGCACAGGACTTCATCTCCAGGATAGAACCCCGCGGCCTGGTCAGGGAGAATCGCAATACCGCCTGTGCCTCAGGTCACGACCTCGTGCTTCTGCCGGGTGGCCTTGCACGCAAAATAGCGGTTCGCCGAATTCCGCGTCTTGTGGACACGGAGAGCACAGCAAGGGAGATTGCAGGCAGTGAGCACTCTGACCGGGATCAATGACGCGACTTACGCCAAACTGCTGGCGAAGTCTCTGCCTTTGTCGTCGCGGATCTGGTCCATGGTGAAGCCGCACTCGGCGGCCACCCGCTCGAGGGACATGCCACCTTCGGGGTTCTGACGGAAGTACTCACGCGAGGCGGCGACGGCGCGGCGGTCCTCCTCGGTCAATTGCTCCTCGTCATCGTCGTGGATCATCACTTCGAGCAGCCTGGCGATGGCGTCGAACTGGGCCGGGCCGAGACGATCGAGCAACAGGTGAGCTTGTTGTCTGTCCATCGGTATTCCTCAGGGCTAGCGTTGGGCTAGCGTAGCATGCCCGGAGAGCGGGCAGGCGGCGCCACAGACGGCAATCCCCGCACTCACGCCCCGGGCGGCTCGAAATACATCTGGGCCAGCTCGGGCTTCTGGCGGATGGCCTTGCGCCAGTAGGAGCGGGCTTCTTCTTCCTGGCCGGTGGCCATCAGGGCGTGGCCCAGGTTGAGGAGGGCTTCGGCGAATTCGGGGTCCTCGTTGAGCGCCAGTTGGTAATAGAGGATGGCGTCGGTGGCCAGGCCGCGCTTCTGGCAGATCAGGCCGGCGTTGTAGAAAAGCTCGGGGCTCTTCTCGCCCAGCTCGATGAGCCGCTGGTGGTGCTCGTAGGCCTCGTCGAAATTCTGCTGATCGAGCGCCAGGGCGGCCAGGCCGCGGACGGCGTCGGAAGAGGCTGGATGCAGCATGAGAGCCTCCTGGAAGCAGCGCTTGGCTTCCTCGGTGTTGCCCGCTCGCGCATAGGCGATGCCCGCGTTGAGATACGCTTCGGGCCAATCCGGCCGCTTGGTGAGGCAGGACTGGAAGGCCGCGGCGCTGGCCACGTAGTCGGCGCGCAGCAACTGCAAATAGCCGAGGCGGAAAGAGGCGTCGCACCACTCGGGGGCCTCGGGCGGAATCCGGGAGTAGAGTTTCTCGGCCCAGGTGCGCTCGCCCTGCTGCTCGAGCACCAGCGCCAGGTTCCACAAGACATCGGGCTGCTTGGGATCGATCTCGAGCGACCTTTCGTAGGCTGTGCGGGCCGACGGCAGGTCGCTTAGTTCCTGGTGCGCGACCCCCAGATTCAAATAGACCTGCGCCGAATCGGGCTTCAGTTTGGCGGCCTGCTCGTAGGCCTGGGCGGCCTTCTGGTGGTTGCCCATTTTGTGGCAGGCCACGCCGAGGTTGAACCAGTTCTCGAAACGGTCGGGGACGGCATCGGCGAGGTTGCGGCAGTAGCGGGCGGCAGCCGTGTAGTCTCCATCGGCGAATGCCAGGGTGGCCAGGGCTTCGGTGGCCACGGCGGATTCGGGCTGCAATTCGGCGAGCATGGCGGCGTAGCGGCGCACGGAGGCGGGGTCCTTCTTCTCCAGGAACAGCGCCACCAGGTTGGAGAGGGCCTCTTCGCAGCGCGGGTTGCGGGCCAGGACGCGGCGATAGTTCTCCACGGCTTCGGCGTGCCGGCCGGTCTGCTGCAGGATCACGGCCTTGGCAAACAGCGCCTGCTCGTTCTCGGGAACCAGGCTCAGGTACTTGTCGAGCGGCTCCATGGCTTCGGCCGGCCGGCCGCTGTGGATCAGCGCGACCCCCAGCCCGAGCAGCGCCTCGGAGCGCGTGCCGTCGGCCTCGATGGCGTTGTGGAAGGCCTCCGCGGCGGCCTTCCAATTCTTGGTATGACCGTGGCACACACCCAGGTTGAAATGCGCGGTGCGGTGGAGCGGCTCCAGTTCCACCAATTGCGCGTAGGCCATGCCGGCCGCTTCGTATTCGCGCATTTCAAAGTGGATGTGGCCCAGCGCGGAATACAATCCGGGGTCGTGCTCCCCCGCCTCGATGGCCTTGCTCAGCAGCCTGGCGGCGCTTTCGAGCTTACCCTCCAGGTGCAGAGACACGGCCTTCGATAGCGTGCGGCTGGCGCGCTTCTGCGTTTTCAGCTCGTTGATTGAGGTCACACCGGGCGGCATTAGCTGCGGCCCCGGGTCCATCGTTGTGGTCATGAGTTCCATGCTGGGTTTCTCCGGTACTCGAAATTCTTTCTCCGGTTCTGCAAAGTCAGGGCGGCCGGCCGGCTGCGGTAGCGCCGTCCGCCGAAATCGTCCAGGCTGCCCGCTGTCCCGGTGAGAATCACGTCCGGCGAGCGAGCCGGGGCGGTGGGCGTCTGGGTATCCTGGGGAAGGCCCGGCCCCCAGAGTTCAGCCACGTCGCGCGCGCTGTTGCCGGCGAGGAAGGAGCAGATCAGGCCCAGGAAATCGTCGTTCTTGGTCACCTTCATCCAGTACAGCCTGGCGCGCTCGGAGGCTTCGGTGAAGAAGCCGGCGCCTCCAACGGGCGGCGCGTCGTCGGTCCACGAATCGATCTTCTGCCCTTCGACGGACGCGGTGAAGCGGTTGCCCGCGACGTCCACGGAAACGTGGAACGGCTCGTTGTGATGCACCATGATGTTGAGCGGCGTCTCGACTTTGTGACCCTTCACGCCATCCACCACCGGGTAATGCACCATCGAGATGACGGGGCGCAAGCCCGCCTGGATCACCTGGAATTTCATGGCGTAGTAGTTCTGCTTATCGTGCCCGCGCATCACCCATCCCATTCCCTTGCTTTCGATCTGGCCGAAGAATTCAAGGCGGTAATCGGTGAAGTTGAGGGACGGGCGGAAGAGTTCCAGGCCGCCCAGGTTGACGTAACCAGCGGGATTCCGCGACCATCCGGGGGCCCACGTTTTGGCGGGGGATCCCCAGGATTCCATGCCGGCGCGGAAATTGTCTCCGGCCTCGACGGCGGCCCGCCGGGCGATGGCTTGTTGCGCGCGGCCCCAGAATCCTTTGGGGGCGGTATCGGCCGGCGGCGCACCGGACGCCCGTGCGCCGGCGGGTGCAGAGGAATACGAACGCGCCGACGGCTGGACTTCGATGGGCGCGATGGCGCGGTCGCCCAGGAGGCGCTGGCCGCTCATCATGCTGAGTTCCCGCGCTCCGAACCCCAGGAACAAGGCCACGATCACACAGGCGGCGATCTTGGCCAGGTACCCCATCATACGCTGACGGGCCAAGCGCCGGGCGTCCGGATGGGAAAATATTTCGGTGACTGTAGAGGGAGTTTGTTCGATTGGGCGCGTCACGGGGTCCTCCGTTCGGTCCTCGATGAGCGGCAGGATGAAGGGCGGTTGAATGGTGGCGACCGGCGGGCTGATCCAGGCTGAAGTCCAGCGAGGCGATGCCGAGGCACGTTGCAGGTAAAACTCGACGGGAATGAAGGTGGGCTGGGGGACGGCGGAGGGAGTACACTCGGCCTCGATAGCGGCGGGATTCACGGGCAGGGTGGGAATCGGGCGGAGATCCGCGATGTCGCGATGGGGCGAATCCGGCGCCGGCTGGACCGGGCTCGGGTAAGGGGGATCGAACCCGGCGGCGGTGATTTCCGGGCGCTCCGAGGATGAGAAAGACGGCAAGGAAGCGGGCGGAACGGTCGAGATCGGCTCCGGCGCGGAGGCGGCGCGCGAGGGCACGAACGATACGAGGCGAGGCACCAGCGGTTTGGTTTCGGCATCCCCGACAGGGCCCGCCGGAGTGTACTTCGGCAGGCGCAGGGTAGGGGCAGTCATGGCGCAGGTTGCCGACCGGCTCTTCCCGCGGGACACGCTGGGGAACTGGGTCACGCGAGTGGCGGGTGCTGCCGCGGGCTGGGCGTAGAGCGGGCGGTGCACCATGGCCGGCAGTTGCAGCACGCGATCGTCCGGACGGGTGGCAAGCGGGCCTGGGTCGAATGCCGGGATGGCGGGGAGGGAATCCACCGGGCTGGGAGCCGGTGATGCGGCGAACGGCGCCAGAGCCGCCTCACCGTCCAAGTGGAGATTGGTGGTGGCGGTGCGCAGCGGGTTTAGCGCCCAGCCGATGGCGCAGGCAGCGGAAGGGGCGTTGGCTGGGGATTTTGCCGGATGGGGAGCGGGCAACTCGGCGAAGGGCGCCAGGGCCGGCTGCGGCGCCAGGCGGAGATCGGCGGCGCTGGTGCTGAAGGCGTGGGTTCTTGGCTCCCAGGCGAGCGGGCCGGCAGCATGGTCGGCAGCGGTGGCGGCCGGCAGGGGTTCCACGACGCTGGGGGCAAGCAGTGGGGCAAGCGGCGCGGGTACGAGTCGAGCATCCCCGGTCACAATGGCCTCGGGCGCGGTGGGCGTCGAAAGGGCGGCGGGTTCCCGCTCGTTCAGCATCGGCGCGAGGACGAAGGCGGCGAACGACCGCCGGGACGCCGCGGGATCGGGCGCGGGAGTATCCGCAAATCCTGCCGGCGGAGCCACGCCGACGTCCTTGAGCAGATCTTCGGCCAGATGGAGCCGGGCGACATCCGGGTAGCGCACCGCCGTAGATTCCTCGCGCAAAAGCGGGGCGGGCGAAAGAACCAGGCGCGGCCGGGCAGGGAAGACGGCCAATTCGGGCGCGGGCGAACGCTGAAACCGGGCGTCCAGCGCCACGCGTGGCCCGTCTATGGCGAATTCTTCGAAGAGCGGCAGCGCGGGCCGAAGCTTGCGGGTGACGGCGTCGGCGGCGGTGGGGTATTGGTTGCGCTCGACGGGGACTGCCGCGGGAGGCGGCATCCACGCCTGGCGGGCGGGATCGCCCGCCAAGCGCCGGCCGGACGGCACATCGGGCTTGACCGTATGGACGGTGAGCGCGGGAAGATGCACGGCCGTGGACGTGAGGAGGCTGCGCGGCGCTTGGGGGGCCGCAGCGTCGCCCGGCAGGGGGGGCGCAGCGGCAACAAATTCGGCGCCCACGCCGTTCCACACCGCCAGGCGGCCGGGGAAGTAATTCGTGAGGCGGATGGGAAGCGGAAGAGGCTCGGGCGAAACTGGTTTGCGCCCAGGCAGCGGAGGCGCGACCCTGGAGCAGGCAATGGGTTTGGCGAAGCTCCCGAGGAGGGGTGTGACGGTGACGCCCGCGGAGAAGCCGGGCTGAACGGAGTGGCACGAGACCAGAAATCCGCCGACTCTTGACGAGACCCGGCGATTGCCCTCCTGCAGCGGCATTTGGAGAGAGAACCCAGCCATGCCAATCGGCTGTGGCTCCGCCTCGCTCATCCGGCCGAGAGCTTTCCCCAAGCGCTCACCGTAAAGCTTGCGATGAGCAGGGGAACAGAATTCGTCTCCCCGGAGGAGTCGGAAGGCACCGATTTCTTTACCGCAATACAGGCAGCCCACGAGGGTCCTTCGAAAATAATCTAGGGGGATTATAGCGTCAATTTGTGGCGGAAAACGCGTCGAATTCCGTTGATATTAACCTGGATTTGGTTAAGAATTGGCAGCTATCTTCGGTTAGCAGGGGCGGGAAGAAAAGGGGGTTAGGGGCGGGGGTCAGGCTCGCCAAAGCGAGGCTCGCCAAAGCGAGGCTCGCCAAAGCGAGGCTCGCCAAAGCGCGAGTGGGTTGGGGTTGTGGCTCGCTTCGCTCGCGTTTACTTTTTTTCCGGGAACTTGAAGCCGATATAAGTGCCCGAACTGATGCCCATCAGCCCGAGCAGGGTCGCGCTGAACTCGGGCATTGTCAGGTTGTTGTAGACCGACGACAGGAACATGATGCCGAGCACGATGGTCCAGACGGCGATCTGAAAACGATGAAGGCTGTAATCCGCACCACCGGACAGGATGTCGCGAGTAAAACCGCGGCTGCGCGCGGCCGGCCCGGACGGCGTCAGTTTGGCGAGCTCTTGACCAATCTGGAACTGGCGGGTTCGCGCTTCCTCCAGCCGAAGGGGATCGCCGGCGGACGGCTGGGATGGCAACTCCGACAAGCCCTGATCGATCGCCTGCTTCTGGGCAGTCAGGGTGATGAGCCGATCCGCTTGCGAATCCACTTTGTCCGCATCGATCATGGCTTCTCCGAGCGCAGTGCCGGCGCTGATGCCCATCAATGCCAGTAGCGAACTGGTGATGGTGTCGAGTGCGCCGGTAATCAGCCAGATCACGATGTACGACATGCAAACCAAAAGGAACCAGAAGGCCATTTGCGTGCGGCCGAGGTTATAGGGTCTCAGCACGCCGTCGTTCGTATCCGGGCCAGCCTCGCGGATGAGATTCGTGGTTCGGGCCAGACGGACAAAGACGATGAGCGTAACGAAGACTACAATCAGCGCGAGCGCACCGTAGAACTTATCGACTACGACGAGTAAGAGCGGGTTGGCGGTATCGAAGAGGGTGTCGAAAGGAGACTGTTTCTCCAGCCCCACGCTGAAGGTCACGGGGCGGCGAAGACGCGTTGGGGCGCCCAAAAGATCGACCCATGTCTCTTTATTCTCCGGTGCGATGCGCAGATGGAAATGCAGGTGGTTTTTGGCCGCGTGAATCTCGTCGGGATAGTTTCCGCGAAGACCGAGCCCATCGATGTAGGGGATGAGTTTGCCGGGGTCGTTGGTGGCGGAGACCCACTCGGCGAGGTGATCGACGGCTACGTCGATGAGATCGTCGGCCTCAATGGTTCCGTTGACGCCGGTCACCTTGGGCTCCGGCGAGGCGGGACTGACAGCCGGGGCAGGGCTGCCCTGTGCGAGCGCCGCACCCGCCGCCACCAGCAACAGGACTACCGGTTCGAAAGTCGAGAACGCTGTTTTCCGCGTCATGATCCTGGCTCTCCACTCCGGGCGATTATACTACTCCCGGCGGGAACTGCCGCTTCGGGATCTTCTTCGTCAATGTCGCGGGCCGCAAAAAAAAGGGGTTGGGGGTTGGGGGCTGGGGGCTGGGGGTTGGAGGCCGGAGGCCAGGGGTTGCTGGCGGGTGCTTAACTGATGTGGGGAACCTGAGCGTGGCCAACCGCTCCCCAAGGTTGCGGCTCTGTCACTCACGCTGAAGTCGGCACAACCGCAACGGAGCCGCGACCGTCCCTCGCCCTTGGGAGCGGTTTCCTTGACCGGGCCGCGAAATCCCCACATCGGTTAAGCACCCGTTGCTGGCTCGCCGCGCTCGCGTCGGAACTCAAGTAGTACACTGGACCTGTTGCAAAGAACGACTCTCGCATTCGTCGCCGTGGGCTGTGCCTTAGGCTTGAGCGCAGTTGGGGCGCGGCCTCCATTTGTTGCCGAAGATGTGTGGGCGTGGCGCTCGGCGGGCGATCCGCGGATCACGGCGAGCGGAGATTGGGTGGCTTACGTTGAGAGTTGGAACGACCGCGGCAGCGACGCGGAATTCTCCAACTTGTGGGCGGTTTCGAGCAACGGCAAGACGCGCCGCCAGTTGACGCAGGGGAGTTGGCGCGACCGCTTGCCGCGCTGGTCTCCCGACGACACACGCATTGCGTGGATTTCGGACCGCGGCGGCAGGGCCCAGGTGTGGGTGCGAAAACTGGAATCCGGTCCCGAGATACAGGTAACCAACGCCGAGCGGCCACCGTTGAGCCTGGCGTGGTCTCCGGACGGGGAATCGATCGCGTTCACCGCGCTGGTTCCGTCCCAGATGAACGCGCCGGCCTGGGCGCCGGAGGCGATTGTGCCGCGGCTCGGCCGGTTGCGCGAGGGTTACGTTCGTCTGTTCGTGGTGGCGGCTTCCGGAGGGGCCGCGCGGCAGATTTCGAGCGGCGATTTGGACGGCGATTTTGGCATCGTCGGCGAGCCGGCCTGGATGCCGGATGGGCGCTCGATCCTGGCGGCGCGGGATGACGGCGAGATTTACTCCATCCGGGTGGCCGACGGTACAGTGAAGCAATTGACCAGGCAGGGAGGCCGCAACGAACACCCGGTGCCCTCGTCCGATGGAAATCGGATCGCGTGGCTGGCCTGCGAGCGAAAGGCTCAGAGTTATGCGGTTCGCAAGGTGTGGGTGATGAACGCGGACGGCAGCCGCGCCCGAGTGCTGAGCGGATCGCTGGATCGCGACGCGACCGAGCCGCAGTGGAGCTCCGAATCGCGCACCGTGTATTTCCTGGCGGACGATCGCGGATCGACCCACGTCTACGCGGCGCGCAACGACGGCACGGTGCGCCAGGCAACCAGTGCGGCGGAGCGGCTGCGAGGTTTTTCGCTGGCCGATAGCGGGCGCGCGGCGACGGTGCGCGCAACCTCGTCCGAGGGCGGAGCGGTGTATACGTTCACGGTAGACCGCGTGTCGCAGCCGGCGGTGCTGGCGGCGCCCAACGAGCATCTGCTGGCGGAGAGAGAAATCGCTCCGGCCGAGGCGATCGAGTATGCATCGGATGGCAACACGGTACAGGGCTGGGTGGTGAGGCCGCCGGACTTCGACGCGGCGAAGAAGTATCCGCTGCTGTTGGACATTACTGACGAAAGACGCGACGATCCGCGCGCGATGTACGGCGTGGATTTCAGTCTGCGGGCGCAGATTTTTGCGGCGCGCGGCTGGGTGGTGCTGTGCGTGAATCCGCGCGGCACACCGGGGTACGGCGAGGTGTTCGGCAATCTGCTGCGGACGCGCGACCCCGGCGACGATTTCGACGACCTCATGCGCGGGGTGGATTTCGTGGCGGCCAAGGGATATGTCGACACGAATCGGTTGGCGGTGGCGGGAGGGTTGGTGGCGGCGTGGGCGATCGGTCACACGGACCGCTTCCGGGCGGCGGTGGTGGCGCGGCTGCCGGGCGATCGGCTGGGGCCGCGGTGGGAGGATCCGGATCTTTACGTGAAGCATACCCCGGTTTTTTTCGCGCGGGAATTTCGGACTCCCACGTTGGTTCTGGCGGACGATGGGGATCGGGAAGGCGAGGAGCTGTATCGCGCGCTGCAATCGAGGAAAGTGGAATCGGCGCTGGTGCGAATGGGGCCCGTGGAGAAGCCTGGGGAGCGGGTTCTGGAGATGGAGGCGATTCTGGGTTGGCTGAGGCGGTGAGGCGTTTATGTGCCAGACTGGCAAGCTGCGGCGTGGCATCGTCGTAATTAACCCGGGGTGCACATGCGATCGGGCGCCGTTTCGAATGAGACGAATACTTTCGGTTGCTTCGAATATATGGTAGGCTGGGTCTGAGAAGCGAAATGCGGCCAATGTCCCAGCCCACAACAATCTCCGCCCGTCCATCGGAAGCCGAAGCAGTCGTGGCCAAAGAGACCAGCCGGGTGCTGGCATCGCGCTTGCGCGACAACGGTCTCCTGCGGTTCCGGATCATGGATGGTGCTGCTTCGAAGACTGTCAAGTTACCGGCGGCGGCCGCACGGCTGCTGGTGCGCATCCTCGAGGAAATGGCGCGCGGCAATGCGGTCACGGTGATTCCGGTCCACGCCGAGTTGACCACCCAGGATGCGGCGGAAGTATTGAACATTTCGCGCCCGTCGTTGATTCAGCTTCTGGACGAGGGCAAGATCGAATACCGACGCGTGGGTACTCATCGGCGTGTCCGGTTCGACGCCCTGATGAAGTACAAGCGGCAAGCCGATGCCGCCCGCCGCGCGGCGCTCGGCGAGTTGGCAGCCTATGACCAGGAACTCGGAATCTGAGCGCCGTGCCGGGCTTTACGGCTTTCTACGACGCGAGCGTCTTATATCCCTCCGACCTGCGAAATCTGCTGATGCATCTTGCACTGACGGGCCTTTTTCGGGCGAAGTGGTCAGCCGCGGTACACGAGGAGTGGATTGGCGCACTGTTGCGTCGCCGGCCCGATTTGTCGCGCGAAAAACTGGAGCGCACCCGGATGCTAATGGATCTGCACGCCGCAGACGCGCTGGTCACCGGCTACGAAGACTTGATTGAGGGCCTACAGCTTCCCGATCCCGACGACCGGCACGTTCTCGCCGCGGCTATCCGCGGACAAGCCGACGTAATCGTGACCACCAATCTGCGAGATTTTCCAGGGCATATCCTTGCGCAATATGGAATCGAGCCGCGGCATCCGGACGATTTCGTTCTGCACTTACTGGATCTTGAGCCCGGCCTTGTGGCAGGGGCCGCACGCGATCATCGCGAAAGTCTGAAGAAACCCCCGAAAACCATTGAGCAGTATCTCGATGGGCTCGAAGCCCAGGGGCTCACGAAAACGGTATTGGCTCTGCGGGAGTACATGTCGTAACCAGTCCCAAAGGCGCGCGCGTGCATCTTTGTTCATGAACGCGCTCGTGCTGGCATTCAAGCGAAGGGATGGCGGCGAGGACCCGCCTGAGCGGCGCATCGATAGTCCGAACCGGCGAGCCATTGCGAGGGCGGCTTACCCACGTTGGTTCTGGCGGGCGATGGGGATCGGGAAGGCGAGGAGCTGTATCGCGCGCTGCAATCGAGGAAAGTGGAATCGGCGCTGGCGCGAATGGGGCCGGCGGAGAAGCCCGGGGAGCGGGTTCTGGAGATGGAGGCGATTCTGGCCTGGCTGAAGCGGTGAGGCGTTACGTGTCGGCCGGCAGGGTGCGGCGTGGCATCGTCGCCATCAACGCGCGGAGGACGGCATTTACGGATTCCGCGTTCTTGAACACTCGCGCCACGTCGGGGTCCAGGAAGATGGCTACCGATCCCGGGCGCACATGCTGGGCAAATCGGTTCGGCTTGGCTTTTGTGTAATCGAAACGATATTCGGCCCGCAGTCCAGTTGAGCGTTTCGCCTTGGGGCTAGTTGGTGACGTGCTCTTCGTGGTCATACTGTTCTTCCCGCGTGGCGCGGCGAGCGCTGATGATGCGAACGAGTCCTATAACCGGTTCCGTAAAGCAAACCAGCAAAGTCCCTTTGCGGACGAATGTCCGATGATTATCTCCCGTGCTTCTTCCCCGGAATGCTCCTCGTCGGGGAAAATCCGCGCCGGCGGATTGCCGAACACGGAGACCGCGTCGGCAAAGCTCACGCGGTGCTTGCGCAGGTTGGATCGCGCTTTGCGTTGGTCCCATTCGAACACCAAAGACATCGCGTCTCTCTACAGAATACCGCGCGGTCGGGCTGGGCCGAGCCAAAACGACGCAGACTGGACCCTGCTTGCCCAAACAACGGCCCGTTTCGAGGGGCAGCCACGGCCTGAGGGGCGTTCTACGGGACGCTCTCGTAGTGCCCTTGGATGTAAACATTCACGAGGACGGTTCCCGTGGCGGGAGTCCCGGGCGGCGTGACGACATCCCGAAAGATCTGAATCTCGAGAACGTCGCCGGCATTATAATAGTCGCGGACGGCGCGGGGGGCTTTGGCACACTGGGAAATCGGAAAAGAACAGCGTGGAAACCGGCCACGTTGCCGAATGCAAGTGGCTGGGACGCAGGGATTCGAACCCCGATACGCAGATCCAGAGTCCTTTTGTAGGCCAAGGTAATCAATCAGATCAACAACTAATGCTGAAAAACAGCTACAGGGGTTCCAGGGTCTCTTCTGCCGGGGAGGCGGTGCGTTTCTTTCGCCCGGCATCACGATCGAGAAAAACCTTGAGGAGGCGTGCTGAAACCCGGAAGGTCGTCGCCTGCAATTGGCCCAGGATCGTTGGGAGATCAATGAGTCCGCCTTCAGCGGCGGTGTCCAGGATTTGAAGTGTGCCAACCACGGTGAGATGGCGCTGCTCGGCGACTCGTCGGCCGTCGCGCTCATCGATCAAGATCGCATCCGCGCGAAGCGTCTCGGCTAGTGCGATGGCTTCGCTTTCGCCAAGGTCCAAGCGGCTCAGAGCGGTGTCTGGAAAGACGGCTTCCCGGTAAGTCTTCAACCACGCGGGAGGCTGAGCCATCCAGTCGCGGACGGCGAGCGGTGTGCTGGGCCGTTGCAACTCGCTGGAGACCGCCGGTGGGATGAGAACCTCGCTGTATAGCTTTGGAAGCAGATCCGCCTGGCCGATCAGAATCAGATAATTGAGCGGAGAACTGTCCGAAATGACGATCATCCTGCGCGGCGCTCTCGATCTTTCGCCAGCAATTCCCGGTGTCGGAGCTGCGAAAGACGTCGGCTGCTTTCAGCCTCGCGTTCCAGTTCCTTGGGAGTGTACTCCAGGTAAACCCCATGCTCCTTGAGGAAGCCATCCAGTGCGTGGCCCGTTTCATAGCCGAGCAATTGTC
>Ga0116222_1000824_pt1 | contig 18303 bp, 8 predicted proteins | sample Sb_taG_12_FD_88963 | JGI IMG/M metagenome (GOLD analysis project Ga0116222, IMG submission 88963) | Peat soil microbial communities from Weissenstadt, Germany - Sb_50d_9_AC metaG | ecosystem: Environmental > Terrestrial > Soil > Wetlands > Peat | place: Germany: Weissenstadt | collected 2010-09-21
CCCAGGCAAGACGTCTTCATCGACCCGGACGATCGGGTCCCAGGCCAAATGCGGCCGCTCCATCCTCTTCAACCGGATGACAGATTCCACAAATTTAGGCGCATCATAGGTGAACTTTTTTGTGGCTGTCCCGAATAAGTACTGTGGCAAGTCTTTGTCCAATTTGAAGAGTTTATCAAACAGGTGATTGAGTTCTTGCAATCCCACGTATTCAAATCGAGGCCATACGCCCACAAATCCTTTCTCTTCCCTGACCCTCCTTTCGGTGTTCTTTAAGGCTCCGATACGCCTGTTGTCAGCCGTAAGAAGATCCGGGTTTATGTAGAGTGTGTTGTTGTCTGTTAGCTCAACGAGGTAGTGCCGTATTCCCCAGTCAACATAGCAATAGACAGTCTTCACTCGAGTCGCACAGCTGAAGTACGTCAAGAAGAACTTGGTGTACATTCGATCGACGTAGCCTTGCACAACATCCTCGACGTCGAGTTTAGCCATGTGCGTGAAGACCACGGCAAACGGCTCTGGATGCCAGAGTTGCTTCCGCTCCGGTCCAGAGTCGCCCGGGACCAAATCCCCAGGCCGCTCCCCGCGATTATGATGGTGGACGTCCATCGCGTTACCTCCCAACAGGTCGCGGCCTCAATGGGCCGAAACGTGACTACGGTTTAGAGGCCAAACCCAGGCATGTAGTACAGCACAGAGCAGCAGGGTTGTCAACGAGCAACGGGAAAGACGAGAAAGAGACACTGCCGCGTACCACTGCGCAGGGCAGGCTCCGTCCCGAAGATAGGCGGTTGCTGCGCTGCGCTGACTTGCGTGTGGATGCACCTTGGTTCCAAACTGGAGAGGATGCCAGCCAAGGTTCGCAAAGCCGTCTTCCCTGCCGCTGGGCTTGACACCCGCTTTCTCCCCGCCACCAAGGCCCAGCCCAAAGAGATGCTGCCCATCGTGGACAAGCCCATCATTCAGTACGGGGTGGAGGAGGCGCTGCATTCGGGCATCCAGAACATCATCATCGTGACGGGACGCGGCAAGACCGCCATCGAGGACCATTTCGACGTCAGCTTCGAACTGGAATACCTGCTGGAATCGCGCTCGAAAAAGGACCTGCTGGCGATCGTGCACGGTATTTCCGACATGATCAACGTCTCTTACGTGCGCCAGCGGGAGGCGTTGGGCCTGGGACACGCGGTTCTGCGGGCCATGGAACTGGTGGGTGACGAGCCGTTCGCCGTGCTGCTGGCCGACGACGTGATCGAAGCCGAGACCCCCTGCCTGCGCCAACTCCTGGACATCTACCAGTTCTTCTGCGCGCCGGTATTGGCCGTGATGGAGGTGCCCCCCGAGAACATTTCCGCCTATGGCGCCATCGACGCCGAACCGGTCGCCCACAACGGCAGCAACGACCGCGTGTACCGCATCCGCAACCTGGTCGAGAAACCCAAGCAGTCGGAGGCGCCCTCCAATCTCGCCATCATCGGGCGCTACGTGCTGACGCCCGAGATTTTCGACTCGCTGCAGACCATCGATCCGGGCTTCGGCGGCGAAATCCAGCTCACCGACGCCCTCAAGCACCTGCTGCGCAGCCGCCCGATCTACGCTTACCGCTTCGAAGGCACGCGCTACGACGCCGGCGACAAGCTCGGTTTCCTCAAAGCCACCGTGGAATTCGCCCTGCGCCGCCACGATCTGGGCGGGCCCTTCCGCGGGTACTTGAAAGGGCTGAAGCTGTAGTCTGAGTCCAGTGGGACAGGCCATCGTTTTCTAAGGAACATGTCGCTAAGCCACTGAAAATAGATTTGTTAGCGAATTCAGAAATTTGGCGAATATTTGGCGAAGACCGGCCTGTTCCTTTACGTCTTGGCCCGCCCCGCGGGCAGCAAGCTTTTGTGGCCTGCCTTCGGTTGCCGAACAAGCGCAGACGACAAAAAACGATCGTCTGCGCCACGTCTGGCTAAGCTAGCGGGTTTGCCCGCCCGCGCGCAATCGTGCTAGCGTGTGAATTAAAGACTCTGTGGTCTTAATCCACCAAACGCAAGGAGAAGTCAATCAATGCCACTAGTTTCGATGCGCCAGCTCCTCGATGAGGCGGCCAAGGGCGGATACGGTGTTGGCGCGTTCAACGTCAACAATATGGAACAGATTCAGTCGATCATGGAGGCGGCGCGGGAAACCAAATCGCCGGTGATCGTGCAAGCCAGCCGCGGCGCGCGCGCCTACTCGCAGGACCGCTTTCTGTATCACCTGATGATGGCCGCCACGGAACTCTATCCGGAGATTCCCACGGTCCTGCACCTGGACCACGGCAACAGCGTCGAGACCTGCAAGAGCGCCATCGATATGGGCTTCACCAGCGTCATGATGGATGGCTCCCTGATGCCCGATGGCAAGACCCCCTCGAGCTTCGAGTACAACGTCGAGGCCACCCGCACGGTAGTGGAGATGGCCCACGCCAAGGGCATCACCGTGGAGGGCGAGATCGGCTGCCTCGGCGGCATTGAGGACGGGCACGGCGCCGGCCTCGACGGACTGAGCCACCTCACCGATCCCGCGCAGGCCGAAGAGTTCGTGAAGCTCACCGGCCTGGACGCGCTGGCGATCGCCATCGGTACCAGCCACGGCGCCTACAAGTTCACCAGCAAACCCACCGGCGAAACGCTCAAAATGGGCCGCCTGATCGAGATCCACCGGCGGCTGCCCAACGTCCACCTGGTCATGCACGGATCCTCCAGCGTGCCCAAGGCGCTGCAGGACATCATCAATCAGTACGGCGGCAAGCTGAAGCCCACCTGGGGCGTGCCGGTGGAAGAGATCCAGCTCGGCATCAAGAACGGCGTGCGCAAAATCAACGTCGATACCGACAACCGCCTGGCCATCACCGGCGCCATCCGCAAGGTCTTCGTGGAGAAGCCCGAGGAGTTCGACCCCCGCAGCTACATGAAGCCGGCGCGCGAAGCCATGAAGAAGGTAGTCGCCGAGCGCATGACGCAATTCGGACAAGCCGGCCACGCCGGCGATTACGCGCCCATCCCGCTCGCCGAAATGGCCGAACAGTATCAGCGGGAACCGGTGGCGGTGTAGGACAGGCCGGGGTACCCTCTGGGTCCGCCTGTCCACTATCGGGAGGCCAAACGGGAACTAAAGTACCCGTTTTCACCCGTAAGCTATTGATTTTAGGTAAGGGGCGGGTACAAAGTACCGGTTTTTACCGGCCGGGAAGCGCCCGACCCTTACTCATACTTCGTGAGCTGCAGCAGAATCGTGCCGATGGTGAACTGCAGCCGCACCCGGATCTGAACCGGGAGCCTGCGCCGGTCGTCGCTGAGCCAGATCGTCAGATGGCCCGAACGGTCCCAGAGAACGTGATTGAATAGGTACAGCTCGTAGGGAACCGTCTTGAACGTCCCGGCCGGAGTCTTCACGTCTTCGCGCGGCAGCGCCTCCACCTTGGCCATCACGCTCTTCTTGCCGTCGCTCACCGGCGCCATGGTGCTCTGTCCCGGCTCGAGGTTGAGGTTGCGCAGGAAGTACAGCCCGCCGATCACATCGTGCACGCAAGCCGGGATATCGATTTCCTTGGAAAGCACCGTGGTGTTCCTGATGCGGTCGCGCTCCTGGTAGCTGGCCTTTTTGCTCTCGGCATCGTACGCGATCTTGGTCTCGCGCTGTCGGCTGCCTTCATGGGTGGTCATCTGCGCGGATTCGGCGCACAGCGACTGGTTGAGCAGCGCGGAGTAATCGTCCTCCACCTTGAACAGCTTGGAAACCATCCCCACGGACTCCAGGTGGAAGTTGACCTGCCAGCCGGCGCGCGGCTGCGGCAGGGCCGTCCACTCGACCTTGGCCTTGCCGGCCGTGATCAGGCGCCACTCCAGGTTGTAGTACAACGTCTCCTTGGAGGGCACAGCGTTACCTTGCGGGATCGCGAGCGGTGCACAAACCAGGGGCACCAGCACCAGCTTCGATAGCATGAAGAGCCAGTTTACCGTATCGGCAAACTGGCATCGAGCTGGCTCAATTCCGCAGCGCTCAGAATCCGCCCTTTGTACACCGCCAGGTACTCCATCTTTCCGTTCAGCGATCCGCCGGTCGCATCGAAGATCGAGTTCCCAATGCGGAAAGGCTGGTTGGTTGCCCCGGTGTATGCCAGAGTTCCAGCTCCGTCCTCCGCCTGGGCTTTGGTCTGCTCGACCCCGTTGATATACAGGTGCCCGGCGGCCGCGGTATCTACCGTGCCATCCCATGTGACCGCGACCTGCATCCACTGGCCGGCCGCGACGGCTCCTCCCGCCGTGCCGATCCGCATGTTGATGCTGTGCCGCTCGACGAGGAACTTCAATGCGCCGGTGCCGTCCAATCCGAACTCGAAACCATCCGCGGCGTTCCCATCGTCCTTCTCGCAGATGCCGCCCGCGGCCACGGTGTTGACGAAGATCCTGGCGGCGATGGTCATTTTGCCGGTGGGCATTTGGTCGAAGGTCAGGTCGGCGCCGGCATTCGCATAGCTGTTCCCGGCGCCTCCGCCATTGAACACGATGGATGGATCGGTGGCATTCCACGCAGGAAGACTCGCGCCGGAGAACGCGGCGGTCTGCAGGTCCACCAGGTTCGTGTCGGTAGTGCCCGAGCCCTCGTTCATGAGGAACAGGCCGGCCAGATTGGCGGCCAGCGGGTGGCTGGTATTCAGCACCGCGCAGGACAGACGGCTGAAGAGCGGTGTCAGCTCACAGCCGTTGCCCCAAGTACCCCCGGCGTGCCAATCGGTGCTGTTGGCTTCGTTGACGTCGCGCGTGGCCGAATACACGATCAGGTTGCCGCCGAACGAGTTGGTGAAGCCGATCGTCAGCGTCAGCGTGAGATTGTTGCCGCTGGCGTTCACCGGGGTCGCTCCCCAACTCACCACGCACTGGCTGTTGCTCACGCTTCCAGCCGCGGCCATGCTCTGGCCGGGCAACAGGGCGTCGCCGTTATCGTTCACCAGGTACATGACATTGCCGGGACGCGAGAACGCCAGGTAACAGGCGTGGCGGCCGTCGAGCGACGTATTAATCAGGATGTTCGAGACGCCGATGTCCTGGAATCCCTTGTTATCGGAAAGGCTGAACGTGAACTGCCCGGGTCCGATACCGGTCCCGCGGAAGGGAGTCGTTCCCACGACCGCGGTGCTGATGGTTTGCGTGCCTCCGGGCGCGCGCCAGACTCCCAGCGGATACCAGCCCGAGTTGTTTCCCGCTCCGTCCCGGCCCGCCATGAAGACGATCTTGTCGCCGGCGAAATTGGCAGTCCAGGTGATGGTCAAAACCAGCGTCAGGCTGTTGCCGCTGCCCGTGGCCGAAACCAGGACCACCGAGCACTGGCCGTTCGAGATGGGGTTGACATTGCCCAGCGTCACATTGCCCGCGTACGGTCCGCCGGCATCGCCGCCGTCATCCACCAGCACCAGCAGGTTCTGCGGAACCACATACGCGAGATAGCAGGCGCGCCGGCCGTCGATGAAGTTATTCACCAGGACGTTCAACACGTTCATATCGGTGTAGCCGCGCGGGTCGGTATAGACGAAGGTGTAGGTCTGGCTGGGGGCGTTGCCGCCCGGCGGGCTCAAGGAAACCGGCGTGGGAGGAACCAGACCGCCGGTCACGGTGATGGCGGAGGAAGTTCCGGTCACGGCGGCATTCGACGTATCGGTCGCGGTGATCGTTTGGCTGCCGGGTGTCTTCAGGGTGGCCGAGAACATTCCGGTTCCGGAAGCGAGCATGGAATCGGCGGGAAGTCCGGCGAGGGCGTCGGTGCTGGTGAAGTGCACGGTGCCGGTGTAGCTGGCCACGGGGTTATTGCAGGCATCCACCGCCGCGACCGTGAAATTGAACGGCACCAGGGCGCTGGCGGTCGCCGGCGCGGAGACGGTGAAGTGAGTGCCGGAGGCCACTGCCGAGCCTCCGCGGACGAACACCCACGCCGAGCCCGCCAGGCTGCCATCGAAGACACTGGTCTCCACCAGCGTGTTTCCGTCGGCCGAGACCCTGACCTGTACGCCCTGCGTCGCGTTGCTCGCGGCGCAGGCAGCCGTCAGTTCGACGCCGAGCTGGGTCCAGACCCCGTTGCTGCGTGTGAACACGAAGACGCCGCCGGCACCGGTTTGGCCCGGGGCGCCCCACGCCGCCGTGTTTCCGTCGCCCGAGAGGGATACGGACGCTCCCTGTAACACCACTCCCGAAGTTCCCGGGCCTACCAGTTTGTTGCCCTGCTGGGTCCAGACGCCGCTGGTGCGCGTGAATACCCAAACCGCACCCATGGCGTTATTGTCGCCGTACCCGCCAATCAGCGCCGTGCTGCCATCCGTCGAGAGCGCGACCGAAGATCCCTGTTGAGCACCCGCCGTGGCGCCGGTGCCCACCAGTTTGCCGCCTTGCTGCGTCCACATCGTGCCGGTTCGGGTAAACACCCAAGCCGCACCGCTGGAGCCGGAGTCCGAGACTCCGCCGACCATTGCTGTGTTGCCGTCCCCGGAGAGCGCCACCGACCATCCCTGCTCAGAGCCGGATGCGCCGCTGCCCACCAGCTTGGCCTGCTGCGTCCAGACGCCGCCGCTGCGGGTGAACACAAATGCCGCTCCCACGTTGGTATTGTCTTGATAGCCGCCTACGATGGCGGTGTTCCCGTCCGACGACAGTGCCACGGAATTGCCTTGGGCCGCGCTGCCCACGGTGCCCGTGCCCACCAGCTTGCTGCCTTGTTGACTCCAGACTCCATTGGTACGCGTGAAGACCCACGCCGCGCCGACCAGCCCGCCATCGAAAGTGCCTCCTTCGATCAGCGTGTTTCCGTCACCGGAGAGCGCCACGGCCTGGCCTTGGGCGGCGTTGCCCGAAGCGCCGGCGCCCACCAGCTTGGCGCCTTGTTGACTCCACACTCCGGCGCTGCGAGTGAACACCCACACCGCTCCGACCGGAGAGCCCGCGATTCCACCGTCTTCATTCGCGCCCACCGCGAGGGTGTTGCCGTCGCCGGAGACTGCCAGGCCCCTCCCAAAATTCTCCAGGGCCGAGCCGGAACCGCCGGGCTGCGCGCCGGTGCCCACCAGCCTGGCGCTCTGCTGGGTGAACAATCCGCCCACCGACCCCGGGCTGACTACGATCGCCGCGGAGGTCCCGGTGATGGACGAGCTCGCGGTATCGGTGGCGGTGATGCTCTGGCTGCCGACAGTGTTTAGGGTCGCCTGGAAGGTTCCCACGCCGACGCCGGCGGTGAGGGTGGCGTTTGCGGGCAGCGCAGGCGACCCGTCGGTGCTGGTGAAATGGACCGTTCCGGTGTAGCCGGTGGCCGTGTTGTTGCCCGAATCCTGCGCGGTTACGGTGAAGCTGAATGGAGTGCCCACGGTGGCCGTCCCTGGAGCCGAAACGCTGAAGTGAGTGGCTGTCCCGCCCGCCGAGGCCGGCCGGGCGAAGAACCAGGCGGCGCCGAATTCGTTGTTGTCGGAGATGCCACCTTCGACGATGGTGTTTCCGTCGCCGGAAATCGCCACTGACCCACCCTGCGCCGCCGCGCCCGTGGCCCCGGTTCCCACCAGCTTGCTGCCAAGCTGCGTCCAGGTTCCGCCGCTGCGCGTGTACACCCAGACGGCGCCGGTGCCTGTGCCCGCGTTGCTGTTGTCGAAGTTCCCGCCCCACACCGCCGTGTTTCCATCGGAGGAGAGCGATACGGAAACCCCTTGCTGCGCGGCGCCGGTATTGCCGGTGCCCACCAGTTTGCCGCCTTGCTGCGTCCACACGGTTCCGCTGCGCGTGAACACCCACACCGCTCCGGCGCCGTTGTTGTCCTGGTCGCCGCCGATCAGCGCGGTATTGCCGTCCCCGGAGAGCGACACCGAGACGCCCTCGAAAGTCTGGCCTACGGATCCGCTGCCCACCAGTTTGTTCCCCTGCTGCGTCCACACGCCGCCCGAGCGCGTGAACACCCACGCCGCTCCCGTCACGTTGTTGTCCATGAACCCGCCCACGATCGCGGTATTGCCGTCGAACGAGAGCGCCACCGAGCCCCCTTGTGTCGCGTTGCCTACCGCTCCTGTGCCGACCAGTTTGTCCCCTTGTTGCGTCCAGACGCCGCCGCTGCGCGCGAAGACCCACGCGGCGCCCGTCTCGCTGTTGTCGGCGTAGCCGCCCACCAGGGCAGTGTTGCCGTCGCCCGAGAGCGCCACCGCGAATCCCTGAACCGCCCCGGTTCCATTCGTGCCCACGAGTTTGCTGCCCTGCTGGGTCCAGGTTCCGCCGCTGCGCGTGAAGACCCAGATGGCTCCCGTGCCGTTCGAGTCCTCGTTACCGCCTTCGATGAGCGTGTTGCCATCCGCCGAAATCGCCACCGCGGAGCCCTGCAACGCGTTCCCGGAAGCGCCGTTGCCGATCTGCTTACTACCCTGCTGGGTCCAGAGCCCGCCGCTGCGCGTGAACACATAAACCGCGCCCACCCCGCTGAGGAAACCGCCGTTGTCTCCCGGCGCGCCCACCACTGCCGTGTTGCCATCGGCGGAGATCGCCACCGAATTACCCTGATGCACGAAGCCAGCGGAGGAATTGGCATTGCTGCCGGTCTGCTTCGGGCCCTGCTGGACGAACGGATTGGTTCCGCCTCCACCGCTGCTGACCACGATCGAGTTGGATGTGCCGGTGATTGAGGAATTCGCCGAGTCAGTGGCGGTGATGGTCTGGGGGCCAACGGTGTTCAGGGTCGCGGTGAAGGTTGCGGAGCCGCCCGGCAGGGTGTGGCCTGTGGGCGGGGTAAACGCGCTGTCAGTGCTGGTGAAGTTCACCGTTCCCGAGTAGCCCGTTACGGTGTTGTTATTGGCGTCTTGCGCCGTCAGCGTGAAGCTGATCGCGGAACCGGCCGTGGCCGCCGCCGGCGCCTGCGAGAAGACGAAATGCGTGGCGGTGGGCGTGCCGCCGCTGCCACGTGTAAAGGGCCACACGGCGCCTACACCGCTGTTGTCGCTGGTGGAGGCTTCGAGGGCGGTATTGCCATCCGAGGAGAGGGCCACATAAAAGCCTGAGGTGGCGCCGGAGCCGCCAGTCCCAATCATGGCGCCGCCCTGTTGGATCCACAGGCCCCCACTGCGCGTAAACGCGATGAAGCCGAGGGGGGCCGAGCCGATCAGTGTGTTGCCATCCCCGGATAACGCGACGCCTCCGGACACGGCGAACAATCCGGGCCCCTGTTGGGTCCAGGCTGCGCCCGAGCGCGTAAACACGCAAGCCCCGGTGCCTCCACTAACGGCGGCGGTGTTGCCGTCCGCCGACAAAGAGACAAAAGCACCCTGGTTCGACGTGGTGGTGGCGCCGGTTGCCACGAGCTTGCTTCCCTGCTGGGTCCAAACGCCGCCGCTGCGGGTGAAAACCCAGACGGCCCCAGTGCCTCCGTTGTCCGCGAACCCGCCCTCAACGAGCGTGCTTCCGTCCGAAGAGAGCGCCACGCCAGAGCCTTGCATTGACGAGCCTGTAGCTCCGTTACCCGCCAGTCTGCCCTGTTGGGTGAAAGTGCCGCCGCTGTTCGTGAAAATGTAGACGGCGCCGCCGCCGGCATTATCGCCGCCGGCTCCGATGGCGGCAGTGCTGCCGTCGGCCGAAATGGCCACGGAGCCGCCGAAATTCAGGGTGGCGCCGGTCCCGCCTGTGGGGAGCAGTTTCTGGCTCTGGCTCCAGACTCCGTTACTGCGCTTGTAAACCCAAACCGCGCCGTAGCCGGAGTTGTCGTTTAACCCGCCAACCAGGGCGGTGTTGCCGTCGGAGGACAATGCGACTGCACCGCCTTGTAACGAGCCGCCGGTTGCTCCGGTACCGACCAGTTTGGGGCTCTGCTGGCTCCAGGCGCCGCCGCTGCGGACGAAGACCCACGCCGCCCCGACGTTGCCATTGTCAAAGGGCCCCCCGACGATGGCGGTGTTTCCATCGCCGGAAAGGGCGAGTCCGAATCCTTCCTGGGAGGAGCCCACGTATCCTGTCCCCACCAATTTCGCGCCCTGCTGGGTGAATAACGCGGAGCCGCTGCCGGCGACCGCGATCGATGCGGAGGTCCCGGTGATCGATGAGTTGACGGTATCGGTGGCCGTGATGGTGGCAGCAGGAGTGGTGTACAGGGTCGCCTGGAACGTGCCCGTGCCGGCGGTCAGCTTGGCGTTGGCGGGGAGCGTGGCCGCCTTGTCGCTGCTGCTGAATTGCACCGTTCCCGAGTAGCCGGTTACGGTGTGGTTGGAGGCATCCTGCGCCGTCACCGTGAAGGAGACCGGGACGCCGGCGGTGGCCGAGGAGGGCGCGGAAACCGAGAAGTGTGTGGCATTGCTGACCGTCCCGCCGCTGACCGAGATCGAATTGGAAGTTCCGTCGATCCCGGAGTTCGTCGCATCGGTGGCAGTAATCGTCTGGCTGCCCGCGGTCCTCAGGGTGGCTGGGAAACTGCCCGAGCCCCCGGACACAAGGGTATCGGCGGGCAACGATGCGTTGCCATCACTGGTGGTGAAGTGGACGGTGCCCGAGTAGCTTCCAAGCGGCGAATTGTTGGCATCCTGCGCGGAGAGCGTGAAGTTGAAGGCCGTCCCGCTGGTGGCCGATGTTGGTGTAGAGAGATTGAAGTGCGGCTGCGCAAACACCCAGACGGCTCCTATGTTGCTGTTGTCGCCGTTGCCGCCTAAAGCGGCCGTGCTGCCATCGGCCGAGAGCGCCACGGACCAGCCTTGCTGCGGACCATCCGCCTCAGCGGGATTGCTGTTGGGAACGGTGCCGGTTAGTCCGCCGCTGCCGAAGAGTTTGATCCCCAGTTGGGTCCAGACTCCGCCGCTGCGGCGGAATACCCACGCGGCTCCGATGGCGTCCACCCCGCTTCCCGCAAAATTGTCACCGGGCCCACCGATGAGAGCCTCGTTGCCATCGCCGGAGAGCGCCACCGAGAAGCCCTGGGATGCCGCATTAACGGCTGCGTTGCCGACCAGCTTGGCGCCTTGCTGGGCCCACGAGCTGCCGCTGCGCGTGTAGATCCATGCCGCTCCCACTGCCCCGTTGTCGCCATACCCGCCCACGATGGCGGTGCTCCCGTCCGCGGAGAGCGCGACGGCAGCGCCCTGCGCGATGCCGAGGTTGGCGGGCGGTGGCTGAGTACCGGTTCCGTTGAGTTCGGCCTGCTGGCTCCACGTGCTGCCGCTGCGCGTGAACACCCAGGCCGCTCCCGTGCCACTGTTATCGCCAGAACCACCGACCAGCGCGGTATTCCCGTTACCCGAGAGGGCCACGGCGATGCCTTGAGTGGATGCGCCTTGGGCGCCAGTACCGACCAGTTTGAACTGCTGGGTCCAGGCACCGCCGCTGCGCGTGTAGACCCAAGCCGCCCCCAGGCTGCCGCTGTCGCCCGGCCCGCCGACGAGGGCCGTATTGCCGTCGGCTGAGAGCGCGACCGAAAAGCCCTGGCCGTTGCCCGCCGAGGTGCTGTCGACCAGCCTGGCCTGTTGCGTCCAGAGACCGCCGCTGCGCGTGAAGATATAGGCGGCGCCTGTCATGCCATCGGCGCCATCGAAGGGGGCGCCTTCGATCAAGGTATTGCCGTCGGCCGAGATCGCGACCGCATAGCCATGCGCCGGCGTTGTATTTGTCGCGCCGGAGCCCACCAGCTTGCTGCCCTGCTGGGTCCAGACACCGCCGCTTCGGGTGTAGACCCACACCGCTCCCTGGTTATTGTTGTCCGAAGACCCGCCGGCGACGAGCGTGGTCCCGTCGGAGGATAGCGCCACTCCATCGCCGAGGGTTGCCCCGATCGATCCCGTGATTACGATGCCGATCAGCTTGCTGCCTTGCTGCGTGAACTGGGCATCCGCCGGCCGGCTGAAAACGACAGCCAGGCTCAGTATCGCTAGTACGCGAAGTGCTCGATTGCTTGGGACCATGGTGCGATGTCTCTCTGAGGTTGGCCCAGTCTATCACGCAGGCCCAGGCCGAAACCAGGGGAAGGCCCTGAAAGAACGGTGAAATCTTGCTGAAGGGGCCGGGGGCTGGGGGCCGGGGGCAGGGGGCCAGAGGCCGGGGAGCGGAGGCGGCGATTTTCGGGAAAGTCGATGTGGATTTCATGATGCTTTAACCTCTTCTGTTTCTGTGGGTTGCGGCTGCGCCTCAAAATCGGGAGGCGGCGATTGGGGGTCATTTTCCGAATCGCCGCCTCCCGGGTCCTCGCGGAGTTCGATGACGCGTTTCTTGCCGTGTAAGTGGCGGAATTTCAACTCGATACCGTCGCTCCGTGCAACGGGGTGGTCGGCGAGGATCAGCATCGAGCTTTTCAGGCGGTGAGCGGTGGAACTGGGGGACTGACAGGATCCGAAGGGTTCCAAGAGGTCCTTGAGCTCGGCCGCGGTCCCGGTCCAGTGCTTGCGCTGTTCGGGGAGATTGCGGACGGCTTGGACGATGGGATGGGGCTGCGGGGGTGGATCGAAGGCCCGCTGCATTTCCTCCTCAGTGCAGCCGAGGGCGGGGCTGGCGGCTACGGCCCTAACAGACCAGCCCAAAGGGCCCTGCGCCGATGGCCTCGCGGTGAAGAAGCCATTGCAATCGGTGCGGATGCGGAGGCAGGCTTCGCTCCGTGCAACGGAGTGTCCGGCCTCGGCTGTGAAGGGGAGGTGGGGTTCGACGATGGCGGTGAATTTGACGAAAGGGTTGGGTTGCATTTGTTCCTCTCTAATTTCATGCCAGTACGACGACATCGGGGTTTCGGATTTTTTTGGTATGGGATTTGTTGAAAACATTGGAAATAGAGTCGGAATTCGGACGTCGTGACTGGGTTTTTGGGAGGGGTGAATTTGGGGTGTTTTCAGGTGGGGGCAGGGCGATTTGCGGCGCTCGCCGCAACCAGGCGCTACAAAAATCGGCTTGCGCCCCCTCTTCGGTCGTGCTGACGTTGGATGGCGACCAAACCGGCAGCGCCGCCACGAAGCAGATCGCCGCCGAACTGCGGCCCGCGTGCCGGGTCAGCCAAGTGCCGCTCCCAGGCGACATGCAGCCGGATCGAATGCCAGCGGATCAGATCCGGGACGTCCTGAGGAGCCAGTATGAAAGGAGGCAAAAGATCGGAGCGACCCGACCGAATGACAATCAGAGCTCGTCGCGACCGACGGGTTCAGGCAATCGACCCGGATCCTTCAGCATCCTCGACAAAACAACACAGTTCTTACGGTCTTCAGCAGGATTGCAGCGTCACAGCGGAAGGATCTGTGCTTGGCGTAGTAAAAATCGTACTGCAGTTTCTCGTAGGAATCCTCGACAGAAGCTCCGTACCGATACATCACCTGCGCCCACCCTGTAATACCAGGCTTCAGGTAATGACGGAGACTGTAGAAGGGGATCTCTTGTTCGAGCCGATTGACAAAGCATGGCCTCTCGGGCCGCGGTCCCACCATGCTCATCTCACCTTTCAACACATTGAACGCCTGGGGTATTTCATCGAGCCGCAGGATGCGCAGCAGCCGACCGACTCTAGTCACCCTTTCGTCACACTCGGCCGCCCAGGCCGGTCCGGAATGGAATTCCGCATCCTGGCGCATGGACCGAAACTTGTAAATCACAAAAGTCTTTCCATGCAAGCCGACGCGGACCTGCCGAAAGAGCACGGGTCCTTCGGACTCCAACCTGATGGCGATGGCGATCAGCACAAGCAACGGGGAGGCCAACAGAATCAAGAGCAGCGCGGATATGACATCGACGCACCGTTTGAGACGGATGCCGGCTTGGGAGCCCTTGAAGCCATCCGTATAGACGAACCACTGGGGATTCAAGGCTTCAACCCAGATCTTTCCGCTGAACTTCTCGTAAAACTCAACTGCGTCAGCGACTTGTAAGCCGCGGAGGCGGGAATCCAGCAACGCGACGGCCAACTTCTCCCGGCACTGTGAGTCCAGCTCGGCTATGACGACGCGCGAGATCCGGTCCCTTACCACCAGCTCGTTGAGTTCGGCGAGATCCACCGCCCCCCTCCGGTTGGGACTCTCTGAGAGAGTCAGCATCTGCCTGTTGCGCGCGGGGCGGCCCATGCCGTGGTCTAGCGCGCGCTGCAGCTTCGCGGGCAGATCTCCAGTCCCGACGATCAGGATTTGGTCCACGAACTTCCCATGGGTGACCAGATGCCGCAGAAAAGACCGCAAGATCACCGGCAAAAGGCCGGTCAGGAGGGCCGCGCCAAGCGCGATCTCGACGCGTGGCACCAAGCCCGGAAATATGTGGAACAGGATGGCGGATGCCAAAAATCCTAAGGCGGTACACTCCAAGAGGTCGATCCAGAACTGCGGAGAATTGGAGCTGACAATGGACCGATCGAGATTGTTGATGTGAAAGAAAAGAACACAAGAGGCGATCAAGACGGGGGCTCCGAGAATGTGCCCGCTCCAGGCGGTTTGCAGCAAAGCAACAGCCAGCAGCATTAGTTCCGCGGCGACGAAGACCCCGCGAGGGCGCGCCAGACTATAGGGCCGTATCTTCAGTTGAGCCTTGGCCGGCGATGCGGCAGCGCGGGCCCAAGCAGTGCCGTCGATAGTAGCGGTAGCCATAAGCGTAACGCGTATCCGTACGTTTCCAATCGTCTCAGGACAACAGCCCGTACTCATCGTGGCGGCGAGCAGACGGGCGAAGGAACTAAGCAGTCCGTCGCCGACTTACGGCCCGAACCATAGGTTCTCGATCATTCAGGCCGCGCTAGAGTCTGTTCGGGTCAGTGCAGCCGCGCCGCCCAAGTAAATAACCAGGCGCTCGCAACGGTGTACCGACGGGTACTTAGGCCCGAGCGCGCTTAGAAGGCCGATCCGACCTACCGGGTAGGTTTCTGCCGGATCCCGAACCAAAAGTAACAGGCGCGGCGCTCCCCGTCTGATCAGAACAGACCACTGGCCATCCAGATCTTTCAATTGAGGGCCGGAGTGAGAGTTTGCGCACATTGAGCCCCAAATGGGACGAGACGGCCCAGGTAACTACTAGTTTCTGCCGCGAACTTGCCGTGCGCCGGAGAAGCAACCGCTCCCTAACGGGGTGCCCTCTGGGCTCGGCTCCGATGGCCTCGTTGACGCCACGAGAATTAGCAGCGGTGTTATGCGCGGACACTGAGTTTCGCGACAGAAACATAAGCTAGCCAAGCTCTAATAACGCCCCGAAAAGGAGGCTATCTTCAGGGGAATAAAGGCGTGGCCAACCGTGGCCGGCCTCCCAACATAAGGCCCATGATCACTTTTGACCAGACTCTGGCCGGGTCTCAGGCTACATTAGGGTGGCGGATCCCACCGGTGAACGAGAGCCGGAGTTTCGGCGCTATCGAGGTTGACATGAGGCGAAAAGCGAATTGGAAAAAGGCCGTATCGCTGACATTGTTTCTTATGACCGGCACGGCGCTCGTCACGGCTGCAGACGTTGTCAGGCCGCCGGCCGGCACAGCGCCTGGAGAGGCCGAATACCGCCTGGGCCCGGAGGACGTGATTGAAGTATTCGTGTGGAAGGAGCCAGAGTTGACGACCACGGTGGTAGTGCGGCCCGACGGCAGAATCTCACTCCCGTTGGCCAACGAGCTCGAAGCAAGCGGCAAGACGGCGTCCGAGCTTCAGCAGGAGATCAGCGCCAAATTGAGCAAATACGTCGTCCAACCAGTCGTCAACGTGATGGTCAAGCAGGTCAATAGCCTCAAGATCTCTGTGTTGGGTGAAGTTCGGAGGCCCGACGTCTACAGAATCAAGAATCGGGTGACCGTGCTCGACGCTATTGCGATGGCCGGAGGCTTCACCGACCTGGCCCGGCCGAACCGGGTAATTATCGTAAGGACCACGTCCGCCGGTCCGCAACGGATCAAAATCAACATCAAACAGCTCGTCGCGGACGAAAGCGGCGCGCCGTTTTATCTTCAAACGCTGGATACGGTCTATGTGGAGTAGGTGGATGCTCGGGGAGTGTGAAGCATGAAACGGTGTTCAGTATTCTTTCTGGGTTTTGTCGCGGCTTTTCATTTCGCGGTTCCGGTACGGGCGCAAGAGCGGCCCAATGGGTTGTATCTCACCTCGCCGTTGAGCCTGAGCTCCGGCTACGACGACCGATTCGTGGTTGGCTCGCAGACGTTCGACGATAGTGTCTCTATTTTGACGTCGCCGACTCTCTCATGGATCAAAAACACTCATCAAACTATGTTCTCTCTGGATTACCAGGGGGAGTTTGAGATGTTCGCCAACAATGAAAACCTGGATGCCTGGAACCATGCAGCAAATCTGCATTTCCGCCAACAAATCAATTCCAGATGGAGTGTGGACGGCGCCGATTCCTTTCTTTCCACTATGGACCCCACGCGGCGCTTGATCAACAGTCTTCTTCTGTTGCCGCGTGGCCGCTATCAGGAAAACGCCCTTTATGTCCGATTGGCCTACCGCTTGGACCACCGCACGGTATTGAGTGTTCGCTTCGACAATGCATTCACAACCATGGCGCTGGCCGGAGACCTGGCGGGCCGGTTGGACCGCGTCGGGGTGGCGGGGACGATGACGGTGGACCGCACAATCACCAGGCACCATGCACTGTCGGGAAGTTACGCGTATCTGCGCGTCCATCCGTTGGAGTCGGGACCATCGGGAATCGATACCGGCGCTCACAATGTCAACTTAGGTTACATCTACACGGTGAATCCCGGCTTAACGCTGCGTGCGTCCGGGGGAGTCACTCGGGCCGCTCAATCGTCCTTCACCGGCGCGGCCGCGGTGGATAAGAAACTGGGCGACGTTTGGGTGTCGGCAGGATTCCAACGCTACCTGGCTTTCTTCGGAGGGCTGGCGCCATTCGGCGCGCCCGCCGGGCCGGTCCCCTTTGGTTCCGTTGTGGCGCCCAACTCCATCTACCAGGTGGTGTCGGTGCGGGCATGGGGAAAGCTGACCAATCGTCTGGGTCTGGAAGGCAACATCCAGCGGGCGCTGAACGGAGTTACGCCCGAGAACCAGGGTATCAAGGGCGTAGTCGCTCAGCTTCGTCTGGACTACAAGCTGAACGACCGGCTGACGGTGTTCGCGCGCACGGAATTCTATGGCCAGAACATCAGTGAGTTCTCGACGTTCCCGCTGTCGCGGAGGCGGTACTTCGGCGGTCTGGAGATCGCCCTGTCGCGTCCACCGGCAGTGCCCGAGGACCCGCATCGGCATAAGCCGCTGCCCGCAGGTTCGTCCGAAGCCGAGCAAGGCGAGACCCACGTTCCGGAGGGGCGATAGGCTATGGAAAGCAATAAGGACGGGAAGCGACATTCCGCATTTACGGTGCTGAAAACTCTCAAGCGCCGCAAGTTCTATTTGCTGGTCCCCATGGTCCTGGTCACGGCTGGCGTGGCCCTCTACACCGCGAGATTGCCTGAACGATTTCGCGCGCGGGCACTAGTCGCTTCGGAGGCCGCGATACCGGAGCCTTACTTGAGCGGAAGGGTCGACGCGGTGGCCACCGTGAATGTTCAGGAGCAGTTGCGGAGTATTCGCGAGACGCTCCTCAGCCCTGCGGTTCTCGAGGCGGTAATCCGGGAATTCAAGCTTTACGACCCTGCCGGAAGCCGGGAACGCCAGCGGGCGATTGACGACATGAAGTCACGAATCCAGATTCAGGTCGAGAGCCCCGATTCCTTCTATGTCGGCTTCGAGGGCGATCAACCGCAGCAGGTGACGCAGGTGGCAAATCGCCTGGCGGCGTCGTTCGTGGAGCGAACGTCGGACCTGCACGGCCAACGCGTCGCGCAAGTGGACAGCCTGCTGGACTCAGAGGTGGACCGGCTGCGAACGCAACTGAGGGAACAAGAAGAAGGACTTAAGAGCTATCGGCAGAGTATGGCGCAGGAACTTCCCGATCGCCTCGCAGCCAATCTGAAGTGGCTTGAAAATCTACAGCAGCAGTCGCAAAGTAAATCCGACCAGATTGCGGAAGCCAAGGCGCGGCGCCTGGCCGTGGTCGATGAAATCCTGGCTTTGGAAAACCAGGGCGCGCTCGAAGCCGCGCCGCGAGAAAAGACCGTCAACGAGACTACGCTCGACGACTTACGGCTTAAGTTGAGACAACTCAGGACCCGGTACACCGCCGAAAATCCGGAGATCCAGCGAACCGAAAAGGAAATTCGAGACCTGGAGGCACTGGGAACTCCCCTGGGAACCCGGCGCGAGCCGTCACCCCTGCACATGCGCTATGTGGCATTGCAAGCAGAGCTTACATCGATCGATCAACGCGTGAAGAGTTACCAACAGGAGCAAGCCGTCCTGAAGTCCCAGATGGAGGGTTATGAAAAAAGGGTTAACTCTTCGCC
>Ga0116222_1000844_pt1 | contig 18079 bp, 12 predicted proteins | sample Sb_taG_12_FD_88963 | JGI IMG/M metagenome (GOLD analysis project Ga0116222, IMG submission 88963) | Peat soil microbial communities from Weissenstadt, Germany - Sb_50d_9_AC metaG | ecosystem: Environmental > Terrestrial > Soil > Wetlands > Peat | place: Germany: Weissenstadt | collected 2010-09-21
CGCTGGCATGTGGCGTGGGTATGCAACAAGCCATCGAGCGCCACAACCGCCGGGACGATGGGGCGCTTCTCTCAGTGCGCATCGGGATGTCCACGGGCGAAGCCACCGAAGAGGACGGTGACTACTTCGGTGACCCGGTCATCGAGGCATCCCGGCTGTGCGCCCAGGCCAAAGGCGGCCAGATCCTGGCGACTGACATGGTGAAGGCCATGGCCGGGCGCCACGCCACCCAGGAGTTCGTCTCGGTGGGCGACCTGGAGCTCAAGGGCCTGCCCGATCCGGTGCCCAGTGTCGAAGTCGTCTGGGAGCCGGCCCAAGCCATCGAAGCAGAGGGTGGCCAGTTCCCACTGCCCGCTCGGTTGGTAAGCGCGTCGGCTGAGAGTCTCTTCGCCTTCTTCGGGCGAGCCGAAGAACTCACCCGGCTGAGCGACACCCAGAAGACCAGTGCCAGCGAGAACCGACTCCAGGTGGTCCTGATCTCCGGTGAGCCCGGCATCGGCAAGACCACGCTGGTGGCCCAGGCGGCCCGCACCGCCCACGCCCGGGGAGCGAACGTCCTCTATGGCAACTGCGAAGAAGACCTCGCTGTCCCCTACCAACCGTGGATCCCGGCCCTGTCGCAGTTGATCGACCAGGCAGACGAAGCGCTGTTGAGGGAGTTCGCCGAGCTCAACGGATTGGCGCTGGCCCGTCTGGTGCCCGGATTGGCCCGTCGGCTGTCGGTGGACCCACCGGGATCGGGATCTGACGCCGACACCGATCGGTTCCTGATCCTCGAAGGCGCCGCCCGTCTCCTTGGCCTCGCTTCCACACGAACACCGCTCGTCGTCGTCCTCGATGACCTGCATTGGGTGGACGCCGCCAGCCTGCAACTGCTGCGCCACCTCGTGACCTCGGCCATCCCCATGGCGGTGCTGGTGGTGGGGACCTTCAGAGAAAGCGACCTGTCCCGATCCCATGCCCTCACCGGTACTCTGGCCGATCTGCGTCGGGAAGCGTGTGTCGAGCGCCTCGATCTCCTGGGTCTCGAAGACATCGAGATCATCGACCTGCTGGAAGCGGCGGCCGGACACGACATGCCCGACGAGGGCGTGGGCCTCGCCCATGCGCTGCGCCGGGAGACGGGCGGCAACCCCTTCTTCGTAGTGGAGGTCATCCGGCACCTGGCCGAGACCGGAGCCTTCTTCCAAGGCGACGACGGTCGCTGGGTGCTGTCGACGAATCTCGAGGACCTGGGCCTGCCCACCAGCGTGCGCGAGGTCGTGGCCCATCGGGTCGCTCGTCTCGGCGAAGCAACCGAACAGGCCCTGTCCCTGGCGGCGGTGATCGGGCGTGACTTCGACCTAGAGGTGCTGTTGGGTCTCCTCGACACCGACGAAGAGACCCTCCTGGACATCCTCGAAGGAGCCATCGGGGCGGGACTCGTGAGCGAGTCCGACGACAAAGCGGGGCGCTACCGCTTCGTCCACGCCCTCATCCAGCACACGCTCTATCAGGACCTCGGTGCCACTCGTCGCCAGCGAGCCCACCAGCGGGTGGCCGAGGCGTTCGAGAGTGTGGGTACCGAGGACGAGCACTTGGTCGAGTTGGCCCGGCACTGGATGGCGGCCACCCGACCGAGTGATGCCACCAAAGCCCTCTACTACGCCCGCCGGGCCGGTGACGCCGCCCTGGCCGCCTACGCGCCCCTCGACGCCATCACCTGGTACTCCCAGGCCCTGGACCTCCTCACCCGCCAGGTGCTCGTCGACGAGCCGGAGCGCTGTGCTCTTTTGGTCGGGCTCGGCACCGCTCAGCGCCAGGCCGGCCAGCCCGAATACCGCCCGACCCTGCGCGAAGCCGCGGGAATGGCCCAGACCCTGGGCGACACCGATCTCTTGGTGGCAGCAGCGTTGGGAGGTTCCCGGGAACTCATGAGCACCTCAGAAGCTGACAACGAGCAGATTGCGGTCTTGCAAGCAGCGCTGCACATCCTGGGCGAAAGCGACATGTCCTCCAAGGCCCTTCTGTTGACAGCGATGGCCGAGGTGACCGATGCCCGCGACTGGGAGGCCCGACGAGACCTGGCCTCGGAAGCGATGTCCATTGCCAACTGTCTTTCCGACCAAGCCACTGCATTGCGGGTGATCAACCACTGCTATCCGTCCCAGACCCAGCCGGAGTCATTAGCAGATCGGCTGGTCGAAACCGACGAAGCGGTTGCGCTAGCTGACCGCTTGGGCAATTCGGTGGCGCGCATCCAAGCCCGCTTCAACAGGGTTCATGCGTGCATGGAGGTTGGTGACCTAGCCGAGACCGACCGTCGGTTGGACGAGATGGAAGCGTTGGTCGGCCAGACCGGCCTCCCCTACTACCAATGGCAACAGCTGATTGCTCGGTCCTGGCGGCTCACACTGTCTGGTGATCTGGCTGGCGCCGAAGCAGCCATCAATGAATCGCTGGAGATCGGAACTCGTATCGGTGCCCCCGCGGCCCTAGGGGTCTACGGAGCCATACTCTGGGAGACTCGCCGCCAGCAGGGACGGCTGGAGGAGATCGCCGAATTCTTCGTGCAAGCCGCAGCGGACAATCCAGCAATCGCCGCTCTTAGGGCGGTCGTGGTCTGGATGTACTGTGCATTAGGCCGCTTCGACGAGGCCCGGGAACTCTTCGAGCCCGATGTGGCCAACGGGTTCGCTGACTTTCCCCGTGATGTCTCTTGGACAACGGCGATGACCTTGTGCGCCGACAATGCGGTGGAGCTCGAACACCGGGAGGCGGCCCGGCTACTCTACGGCGAGCTGTGCCCGTTGGCGGATTTGATCGTATTCAATCAGGGCACGATGCAAGGAGCACTCTCCCTGCCCTTGGGCCGACTGGCGCACCTTCTCGGCCATCATCAAGAGTCGGAGTCGTTCTTTGTGAATGCCCTATCGACTCATAATCGCCTAGGCGCTCACGAGTCCATAGCCCGTACCAAGCTCTACTACGCCGACCTGCTGGTCGATCGGGCTGAGGCCGGTGATGCGCAAAGGGCCAAGCAGATGGTCAAAGAGGCACTCGCCGCCGCCCATGAGTACGGTTATGGCGCACTGGAGCGAAGGGCGAACGTCTTGCTCGAATCCCTTCCCTGAGACAACTCGCGGGCTCGGTCATTGCGGATTTTCCACCACTCGGAAGTGCCGGATCTGTGCGGTGCCCGGAGTGGGCCCGGTCACCCGCGCTGACCGCTCATACCCCGCTACCGGGTGCCGCATTCCTGGCCTCAGACAAGCGGACGTGTCGGCTACCGTGCACCGCAGGCGGCACCGAGCCCTCCAAACATCGCCGGGTTTCCCGGTGGACCTCACGACTCCCCCGCTGCCCCATCGGCGAGCATCGGACGGAATACCAAGTCTGTTCCTCGGTCACATCGTAGGTATGCCCAGCGGCGACAGATCGACGACGGCGCTCGCGACAGAGCTCTCAAATCTGTTCGGGATATCCGCCGGTCAAAGAAAGCTTCACGAAAGCGATCTGTCGAAATCGCGAGTGGAGGTGAGCGGACAACTCTCGAACCAAGACATCAGGGAAGAGATTGGAAGCCTCTGGGCCTTGACCAGGCATTTTGATTGACGCCTGACGGTGAGCTCGCGGGCTTGGACTTCCCCTCGGTAGGCGCCCAGAACGATTCAGGGCCTCGCCCACCGCGACCTAAAGCTCGATCCCCAGGATGCCCGTAGACGGCCCTGTATCGCCGAGTCAGAACGTTGCGTGTGGTCCGCCTGATCCTGACCTCCGGGCTTGGCCGCCCAATCCCGGCAATGCGCGCAAGATCGCTCCGGTCAGGAATATCGCCCTTCGACAGGCGACCTTGTTGGTGCCTAATGCGGGGCGGTATCTGGAGGAACGGGACCGATCCCCTTCATGGATCAGCGGCTTGGCCTATGGCCGAGCGATGCTCCCGGCGAGCAGAGAGTAGATCTCAACCATCGGCGCCGTCCCATTCACCCCGTTGGTCTGTCCGTTCTGAAGGAACAATCCGCTCGACGCGCGCTGGGTCCACATGTAAGTGGCGTAGGCCTGAGCCTCAGTGCTGTAGGCGCTGTTGGGTTGTGTCTGGCCGAGCACGAACAAGTTGCGAAAATAAATTGCATTGAACGCCGGACCCTGGTTCTGCAGCGTTGTCCCGGTTCCGAAGTACGACACTGCGGCCGCTGCGGTGGTCTCGGCCGCGGTCAGGTAGCTCGTCTTGTCCGTGATTTGGTAGAGGAGAACTCCGGCACCGACCATCGTGCCCTGGTTGTAGCTCCAGATGGTTGTGTTCACGCTCCCACCGGGGTTGACATGGTCGTAGTAGAGACCGCTCGGTGAAGAGAGGCACTTGTCGACCCACTGGTACATCTTTGTCGCCCACGACAGGTCCGCGGCGTCCTTGGTCAGCTGGTAGAGCTCCAAACCAACCTCGGCGCCGCCGGCGTTCGCCGTCGTATTTCGCTGGCTTCCCGCTACGTCCTCCCAGAACACCCCGCCCGGACAACCGTCGGTCCTACTCGTATCCCAGCCGCTCACGATGAAGTTGAACGTGTCTTGGGCCAGCGTGAGATCAGTGGGGTTCTCAGTGAGCTGGTAGCCGTCGAGGAGGTCTAAGGCGGACCATGCGTTGTCGTCGTAGTAGGTGTTGCCCCCGGGACCCTCCGGTGGGGCGACTGCAGATTCGAACGCTTGAGGCTGGCGCCCACCGTTGGGACTGATCTCCTTGAGATCAGTGTACGCGAGCAGCCCGTTGAGCCTCGCGCCCACATCGGAGGCGTAGCTCGACCCACCCGGGCTCGCATAGAGGAACTCGGTGCCGGCCATCGCGTTCGTGAACGGCCACAGACACGAGTAGGGGTCACAACTGTTCGAAGGCAACCCTTGGTAGAGCTGAACCGAAGGCTCATAGAGGTTCGACTGGAGGGCTTGGTAGCTCGCGACAGCTTCCTGTTCGTCGGTCGACGTCGCCGGGTTCTGTGCCGCTTGGCGGACGTGAACTGACACGGGGGCGGCGGCCGCGCTCGTGGCGCCCAAGGCCAGGGATCCCATGGCAGCCGCGGCACAGAACACAACGACGGGCCACACCACGTTCCGTCGAGTTCGCGGCTCGCGCATGCGCCGGGAATGGGCATTCCGCATCACTACTTTCATGGAACCCTTCCTCGAGGTCTCGGACCTTGACTTTGACATCCTGTCATAGCCAACGGGCTGGCGCCCTCGTCGTGAGTAATGCGCTGCCTGGTTCGCCGGAGCGCACTCGCTAATCTTGGCTCGAAACGATCCCGAGCACCTCAGGCTGGTCACGCCTCGCACTGCCCCGAGAACAAGCCGGCATGTGCAAGCGGTCCGAGGTCATCGACGGGGCCTCCGATAGCGAATCAGGGTCATATGATATTCCCAAGGCCTAAACGTGACGGTCTCTTGGGGGTGCCCTATCCCCTGCATTCGGGACGATCTGCCCGCCGGAGGGACAATGAGTTCCATGGCATCGGATTCCGCTGGCGAGGACCCCGTCGTCATTTCGGTTGCCGCCTACAGCGAGCACGCTGACGAGTACGAAGCAAGCCATGCCCTGAAGATGCTCGACCGTGTTGAGCGGTTTGCCACATCGCTCCCGGTCCCCTCTCTGATCCTTGATGCTGGCTGCGGCCCCGGTCGAGATCTGGCCCGATTCGTGTCCTTCGGTCATGTCGCTCAGGGCGTCGATCTCAACCCTGTGTTCGTGGCAAAGGCGACGGCGCACGCACCCACGTCGCAGGCCGACCTTCGTCAGGTCCAGCGACTCTTATCCCAAGGTCTTTTCGACGGGATCTGGGCGAGCGCCTCCCTCGTGCATCTCACCGACGACGACGCGTCTGACGTGTTGCGGCAGTTTGCCTCGCTTCTGCGCCCGCAAGGCAAGCTTTACGTCTGCGTCAACACGGTGGGTCAAACAGGTTGGCTGGATGAACCCGATGGACGCCGCTGGTACACGATCTGGGACAATGAAGTCTTCGTCAGAACGGTTGCGGGAGCAGGTTTTCTCATCGACGAGATCAATCGTGGATCGTTCATCGAGGTCTGGGCAACCTGTACGACGGCGTAACCGGGATATGCCGGTACCGATCGGTGCTGATCAGGAGTTCGCCACCATCAGAGCCATGCTTATTCATACGGTACCGGTCGGATGTCACCGCTGCTCAGGGCCGACGTGCCCGACTCGCTGGGCCCAGCGTTCGACGTCGTCCAGGCGCCACGAGATACTGCCGCGGAACTCGCCAACTGGCTTTGAGAAGCCTGCCTCACGGATTAACCGTTCGGCCTCGGGTGGCGCGACGCCGAGGAGGTCTGCCACATCTTCGATGTTGCCCAGTGCACCCACCACAGACACAGGGTGCCACATCAGCCCAGGGTGATAAGAGAGCCCACTGGGGCGACCGGCCGGGGCTCGTGGGACGGTAAGAAACCCAAAGAGAGGTCCTTAGCGGCCAGGATTCCGCGCCAGACGCGACCACGAGGCCGATTGCGCCAGATCCAGGGCAAACGATGTTCCCGCGCCTTCGGCCGCCCACTCCCAGAGGTGGACCGCGCGGCGCGTGCGCATCATCGCCCATCCCCGATTGGTCAACGGCGGTATTCCGGGTTCTCCCAATCGAATCGTTGACCATCGTCCCATGCGGTACGTACATTTCCGTAGGCGGGAATGCCGCCGGCGTCGCGCAAAAGCTTCGCCAAGTGCATCAGATTCCACGTCATGAACGTGGTGTTGCGGTTGGTAAAGTCGTTCTCCGGCCCACCCGAGCCTGGATCGAGGTATGACGGTCCGGGACCGGCTTCGCCAATCCAGCCGGCATCGGCTTGGGGTGGGATCGTATAGCCGAGGTGTTGGAGGCTGTAGAGGACGTTCATGGCGCAGTGCTTAATGCCATCTTCGTTACCGGTGATGAGGCAGCCCGCCACGCGTCCGTAATAAGCGTACTGTCCGTCGGGATTCAAGATATGTGAGGTGGCGTAAAGCCTCTCGATGCACTGCTTCATGACGGAGCTGTTGTCGCCCAGCCATATGGGGCCAGCCAGCACAAGGATCTCGGAGGCGAAGACCTTATCCTGGAGCTCAGGCCATTCGTCACTAGCCCACCCGTGCTCGCTCATGTCAGGGTAGATCCCGGTGGCCACTTGGTGGTCGATCAGGCGTATGGATTCTGCCCTGACCCCGTGACGTTCCATGATGGATTGACTGGCGTCAACGAGGGCCTGCGTATTCGATATCTCGGGTGAACGCTTCAAGGTGCAGTTGATGAACAACGCCCGCAAGCCGCTGAAATCCCAGACGTCGCCGTCCATTTCGATTCTCCGCCCTCCTGCGGACCTTGACGGTCCGACATAGCGAGGATATCGGTTCGACAGCGCTGATCGCATCTTGATAGGCCGGCTTGTCGGCGCAACAGCACCCAACCTGATTAGTAAGTGTGCGAGAGACTGCGTGGCTCGGCAGAACCCATTGTTTCCAGGGCATCACAGACATTTACAGTGGTCGATGACGGTGCCTGGATGTGTCGAATCTCGCCGATCCAATCCTAGAGTCGCAAGCGCCGTGTCCCCGGCCCCGGACCGAATGCAGTCGAAGGAGCAGCCTGCCTTATGTGGCTCATTGTCCATGCCACCAGCCTTGGCGACAACGAGACGTCCATGGACCGCCGTGCGAAGTGGCTCGGCGAAGACGTTCCGCCATCGCGTCTTCGGCTCACTATCATTTGTAAGCATCGAGGATCTCTGGCAGACCTCGACCACGCCCTCGCTGTTGCGGCAACGTGCCGAGTGTTAGGTATGTGGCTAGCCAAATCGGTGGACCACACCCGAGGGTCCGGGGTGGCCCAGCCGGGACATCAACATGAGGACGAGAGCAGAGAATACTCCCGTACTCTCCTCGATTCTTGCGAGCAACGCCTCTACGGGGTCAGCTTGGTCGCCGACACCATTTGCGTAGTCAGTGGCGTAACCGACAAGTGCCATAGGAAGCCCCGCTTCTCCAGCGAGCACGACCTCAGGACCAGCGGTCTGGCTCACTGCCGTGACGCCGAACGTGGCCAAGGCGGCGATCTCGGACCGGGTGTTGAAACGAGGGCCATCGACGTGGCCATAACAGCCCGTGGACCGGCTGACTCCGATTGCCTGGGCGGCCTCGATAAGGGCGTCACGTAATTCGGTGCTGAATGGTCGATCGAAGATCCAATGGCCTCGCCCCACTCCGCCTGGTTGGGAAAACCAGGTGCACAGGCTGCCGTCCGGTAGTCGGTTGCTCGGGAAATAGAGGTCGTCGAAGACGACGATCGAACCCAGTTCCACCGCCCGGTCCACGGCGCCACAGACCGTGGTCGAAATCAGGCAATCCACCCCAGCATCCAGCAACGCGGTGATGTTGGCCCTGTGATCGACGTGGTTCGACAGACGGAAGTGGTCCCGTCCATGACGGGAGAGGTGCACTACCTCGATTTCCGCCACCCTCCCGGTTGTCAGTGTGACATCACCGTAGAGGGTACGACTGAGCACCTGAGCGGGGTCTTCCAAGAAGGGCCACTCGTAAGTGCCCGAACCCGAAATGATGCCGACTCGCACCTTCCCTCCTAACTCTCCGGATTCGGCAGCGTCACGATCTGGTGTACTGCTTCACGCAGCATGGCCCGGAATCCTGCTCGTGCGCCACCGCAACTCGACCGAGACTTGTTACCTCCCATAGCCAACGACGGGATCGGACTCGTGGAACCGGCGCGACGGCCACCAGTTCCAGCGTCCCATCAAGACCACGGCAGACGGGACCAAGAGCGTGCGCACCACAAAGGTGTCGAGCAGGATCCCGAAGGCCAGACCAGTTCCGATCTGGCGGATCTGGCCCGACGTCGTGACGGCGAGGACGCCGAAGGTCCCCGCCAGCACCAGGCCGGCTGAGGTCACCGTTGTACCGGTGTTCCCCACGGCCGTGGCCACTGCCGTGGGCAAAGGGGCCCGCGCCGCCTCTTCTCGGATCCGCGTCATTACCAGGATGTTGTAGTCCTCTCCCAAGGCCATGATGAACACGAACATGAAGAAGGGAAGCGTGAAATTGATGCCGAGCTGGCGCCCGATCACGACGAAGGCCAACACGGCAAATCCCAGGGAAGCCAGGTACGACAGCAAGACGCTGGCCACCAGGTAGAGCGGCGCCACCAGGGACCGAAGCACCAGGGCGAGCAGGAGAGTCAAGACGACAAGCACCACTGGCACGATGCGGACGATGTCCGAACCCGAGATCGTGCTCACGTCCGCCGCCCCCGCGGCTTGACCCGCAACCCCGTTTGCCGTTGCTCCCATCTGTGACGCCACGTCGGAGACAGCAGCGCGAACGGCCGGGATCGCCTGGAGTGCTGCCGTGCTCCCCGGGGCCCCGGCCCGTAACGACACCCGATAGAGGAGGAGCCGCCCGTCGGAGCTGATGAACTGAGCGGTGGCCCGGTACGCGTTGTAGAAGTCTGTCGGGACCCTGGACCCCTGTGGTGGGAGCGGAGGAAGATCAGCCGGTGGACCGAGATGCCGATACGCATAGGCGAGGCCGTTGGGTCTGATGTGCAACCCGCTCGCCGACAATGCATCGGAGAGCGACGTGAACAGTCCTGTTGACTCGAGCAAGTCTTCACCTTGGGCGATGACCGCGGGGTTCTCCCACACCGGGCTGGGCATCGCGACGACCACGTCGGTGCTGGCAAGTACGGCCGCCCCAAAGTGGGCCTCGAGGGCCGCTTCGCCGAGCTGGGAGTCTGAACCGGTGATGTATCCGCCGGGATTGAACCCTGATGGCGCGTAGGACACCAAGCAGAGGGCCAGACCCGACAAGGCAGTCGCTCCGGTGGCAAGAGCAATGACCGGGTGACGAATGACGCGGACCGCCACCCTTCCCCAGCGTCCGCGCATGGGCCCGTCAGGTCGAAGCACAGAGGGGAAGAAGACACTCCGACCGAGGATGGCGAGCAGAGCGGGGAAGAACGTCAGGTCGATCATGAGCACGATGACGATGCCAATGGCGAGTCCTGGCCCGACGCTGCGGTACAACCCGAAGCTGGCAAGCACCAGGCTCAAGAGGGCGGCGATGACGGTGGCGGCCGAGAACGTGATCGACTCGCCGACGCGCTCGACGGCGGTCTCGAGCGCCTGCCGCGGCCCGAGACCCTTTCGGAGGTTCTCCCGATACCTGAAGACGAGAAACAGCGAGTAATCGGTCCCCGCCCCGAGGACGAGCGCGGTCAAGAGCAGCTGCATCAACGAGGAGATCTGGGTGCCCAGTTTCGCCGACTCCGCGATCACGGGGCTGGCCAAAGCAAGGGCCAGACCGGCGGGCGCCAGGGTCACCAACGGGGCGAGGAAGGAGCGAAACGCAACTCCCAGGAGCGCCAGGATGAACACGATCGAGATGAGCTCGACCTCAGTGGCCGTTTGAGTGGCCGCATGTTGCTGGTCGACCAGTTCCGGCAACGGCCCGGTCAGGTAGACGGTCAGATCGGGTGGCGGGGCACCAAACTCCGAGCGGACGCGGGCCACGGCGACCGCTCCCGCCCGCCCGCCTCCTTCGGTGCGAGACGAGAACTCCACCAATGCGGTTCGGACCTCGCCGTCGACCGAAACCGCCGCGTCGCGCACCGAGACCACGTCGGGTGTCTGTCGAGCTTGGACTTCGATGCGCCCGACGGCACGCTGATCGGCAGTGGTAAGAGGTCCGTCTTGATGAGCCGCAACGATGGTCCCCGAGAGCTGCCCTCCGAGGAGGAACGGCGCGGCCAAGTCGGCGGCCTCGACGCTGGGTGCGGTGCGAGGGAGAAACGCCGTGTTGTCGTTGCGAATGACGCTACCGAGCGAGGGGAGAACGATGACGGCAGCGGCGGTGACTCCGAGCCAGCCCAACACCACGGCCCACCGGTATCGGACGGAGAATCGACCAACGGAAGCGAACATCAGCGACGGGGTCTCAATGGCGGGAGGGGGCCATGGATCAGTCCGCACTTGAGGACAGGCCCGCCAGCTCGGCGATGCCCTCTTCGAAGGGCACTCGGGCCACGAACCCGAGTTCTCGTGCCGCCTTGTCGGGAGAGGCCACGATGTGGCGCACATCACCCAATCGCCATTCGCCGGTCACCGTGGGTCCCGGTCCGGATGGGCCGAGGGCGTGGGCGAGCGCGTGGGCCAGCTCGGCGATGGTGTGGGGGTGGCCGCTGGCGATGTTGAACGGGCCTGTCACACCCGGCTGGGCCTCGAGCGCGGCGAGGTTGGCCCGAGCCACGTCTCGCACGTGGACGAAGTCCCTCCGTTGTCCCCCGTCCTCGAAGACGCGGGGCGGCTGTCCGTTCCGCAACGCGCTCACGAAGAGACTGGCCACGCCCGAGTATGGGGTATCGATCGGACTGCGAGGGCCGAACACATTGTGATAACGCAACGAGATCACCGGCGACCCCGAGGCGCGCCCGTAGGCGGCACACAGGTGCTCTTGATGCACCTTGGTCGCCGCATAGACGTTGCGCGGATCCACGGGGGCTTCTTCACCCACCGCCACAGAGACGAGGTCACCAGCACACGACGGACAGGGCGGCTCGAACGTCCCGGCTGCCAACCGGTCCACCGATCTCGGCCCGGGGTGAACCGGGCCGCACCCGGGGCAGCGATAGGCCCCCTCCCCGTAGACGACCATGCTTCCGGCCAAGACCAATGGCCCCCTGAAGCCGGCCTGGTCCAGAGCCCGAAGCATGACCGCGGTGCCGACATCGTTGTCTTGAACGTAGTCGGTGACATCGGCGAAATGGCGCCCGAGACCCACCCTGGCCGCCTGGTGACTGATGGCGTCGATGCCGGGGAGGGCGCGAGTCCAACTGTCAGGTTCGGCCACATCGCCGAGGAGATAGGTCGCCCGGCGGTTCTCGAACGGCGGGGGCCGACGGTCGAGCACCACGACATCGTGACCCGCTTCTCCGAGGACGTCGACCACGTGCGATCCGACAAAGCCCGAGCCCCCCGTCACGAGGACCCTCACGATTTCGTGCTCGTTTCGCGCCCGTCATCGCTGCGGTCGGCGGCGATACCCCGAAGACCGCGCACGCATCGAGGTTAACGCCGCCACGGCCCCGTGCCCGGGCACGGGGCCGGCTTCGAGGGGAACGTTATCGATTTGTAATCGATTCACACGACACGACCTGGGCCCCCCTCGATACCTTGCCTCCATGCCCGAGGTGATCTTGCCGGTGCTCGACGAGGCGGAGGCGCTGCCTTGGGTGCTGGGTCGCATGCCGGGCGACTTCAGCCCCATCGTGGTGGACAACGGCTCGACCGACGGCTCGGGCGCCGTCGCCGCCCGACTGGGGGCCCGGGTCGTCACGGAACCGGTGCGTGGGTTCGGCTCCGCGTGCTGGGCCGGTTTGACCGCCGCCGAGGATGACGTGGTCTGTTTCATGGACGCCGACGGCTCGCTCGACCCCGTCGACCTTCCCCGTGTCAGCGAGCCTGTGGCTGGTGGTGAGGTCGACCTCATGCTGGGCGCCCGACGGGCCGAGCGGGGAGCCTGGCCGGGCCACGCCCGCCTGGCCAACCGACTCCTCATGGCCGAGGTGCGCCGCCGGACCACCTTGTCCCTTTCGGACCTCGGACCGATGCGAGCGGCGGGTCGCGCCGCATTGCTCAGGCTCGGCCTGGCCGACCGACGCTCGGGATGGCCCCTCGAAATGGTCCTCCGGGCCCATCAGCTGGGCTGGCGTGTCGACGAGGTCCCTGTTCCGTACCGGCCCCGCACAGGGCGTTCGAAAGTCACAGGGACGGTGAGAGGGACCCTCCAGGCGGTCGGCGACATGGCGGCTCTGCTGCGATGACGACCCGGCTCGTTGAAGCGGCGGCCTGGGGTGACTTCCAGGTTGTGGTCATGGCGAAGGCACCGGTCCCGGGCGAGGTCAAAACACGACTGTGCCCACCCCTGACCCACGGCCAAGCCGCCGCACTAGCCACAGCCGCCTTGCTCGACACCATGGAGGCGGTGAGTGCCAGCCACGCCGTGCATCGGGTGCTGGCGCTGGAGGGTCCTCCCGGATCGTGGCTCCTCCCCGGCTTCGACGTGGTGACGCAGCGTCCGGGCGGTTTCGGGGCACGCCTGACGGGGGCCATCGACGATGCGTGGGACCGGAACCCGCACCCGGTGCTGGTGATCGGAATGGACACGCCCCAGGTTCAGGGTCCCGATCTGGATCGGGCCGTGGCGCCCCTGGTGCGGGGTCCCGCCGACGAACGCCCCCGGGCCGTCCTCGGACCGGCCGAGGACGGTGGGTACTGGGCCATCGGCGTCCGCCGTCCCGTTGCGGGGATGTTCGACGGAGTTCCGATGAGCACGAGCCGCACCGGCGCGGCACAGCTCGAGCGCCTCCGTGCCCTGGGTGTCTCGTGCCGCTTGCTCGACGGTCTTCGGGACGTCGACGAGATCGACGACGCTGTCGCCGTCGCCCAGTTGGCACCGGCGACACGCTTCGCCGCCGTCCTCGAGCCCATGGCCAGGGAGGCCTCCATGTCGCAGACGACGGCGGCCTCCGGGGGCGACGCGTTCGACCGGGACCTCTTGGGCCGCCGTGGCTGAGACTCTTGTCGCCACATCGAGGCTGCGCGTCCACGACGGGCGCGCCCTCGAGATCGACGTCCGACGGTGGATGGCCGCAGCCGATGAGGTGGACCAGGCACTCCTCGACCGGGCCACGGGCCCGGTCCTCGATGTCGGTTGCGGTCCCGGTCGCTTGGTCCGGGAGCTCCGAGATCGTGGCGTCGACGCCCTCGGGGTCGACATCTCCCCCACCGCCATCGCGCTGGCCCGGGGATGGGGGGCTCCGGTGCTGCAGCGCTCGGTCTTCGACCATCTTCCGAGACACGGACGGTGGCGCTCGGCGCTCCTGCTCGACGGCAGTGTGGGGATCGGGGGGGACGCCGTGACCTTGTTGCGCCGAGTGGGCGAGCTACTCAGTCCCGACGGTCGTGTCCTCGTGGAGATGGAGGAACCGGGCGTGCCGAGCGAATCGCTCAGGGTGCGGATCGAGACCTCGGGGGGTGCCGGACCGTGGTTTTCGTGGTCGGTCGTCTCCATCGACGATGCGGTACCGCTGGCGGCGGCCACCGGCTTTCGGGTCGAGGAGTCGTGGGCGGCCGGTGGGCGCTGGTTCGCCCGTATCGACCGATCGGCGAGTCAACGCCGCACGTAGTGCAGGTAGGGACGGAACGCCACGTCGGTCACCGGGAAGAAGCACTGGAAGCAGGAGAAGACCGGTTGCCTGCTCAAACGGAAGTATCGCTGGAGCGCATCGCCGAGGGCGGGATCGATGCTGGTGCTGTCTGTGTAGACGGCAGTCACCTCGGGTGCTGCCAACTCCTGGCCGATGCTGCTGAGCAGGTCTGTCCTGGCCGGGCTCGGGCCCGCTCGGAGCACGTCGTGGATGGCCTCGTCCTGGGCCCAGGATGGTTTCCCCGCCAGGGTGTCGTACCAAGGATGGTCTAGGACGATGACCTGGCCGGGAGTGGACTCGACCATGGCGACGAAGCGTTGGCCGGCTCGCTGATCGGCGGGCGTGGGCACCAGATGGGCGGGGTGCCCACCGATCCACGCCAGCTGGACGATGAGCACCGCTAAGAGGAGAATTTCGATCCCCGTGGCGTGGGTGGCGACGCGTCGTCGGACGGCCTCATAGCCGAGGCCGCCCAGAGCTGACAGTGCGGCGAAGGCGGGGATGAGGACGTCCTGGCCCCCACCCACATGGGCGCGCGAGACCCACGACACCCCCACGAAGCCGGCCGTCACCGCCAGCCAGAATCCCCACGGTGTGGTCGTGCCGCTTCGTCGCCGGTACACGATGAGGCCCAGGACTCCGAGACCGAGCATCCATCCCACCCGACCGATGAGGTCACCGGGCACGAAGCGCCACCAGATCGACGCTTCGGTGCCCTGATGCAGCAGCTCGGTGAAGACGTAGTAGTCGTACCACCCGTGACTGAGAGCGTTGAGCACCAGCGTCGATCCCACCACCACGACCGCCCATGCCCCCAAGGCCACCACCCCGACCCGCCTCCGCACCACCACCAAGTAGGCAACCAGAGGCGCGGCGGCCAGGAGAGTCGACTGCTTGGTCAACAAGGCGGCAGACAGCACCAACCCGACCAGGACGCCCCCCTTCCACGTCTCGGCCTGCCGCGCCAGGGCGACGGCAAGGAGGAGGAACAAGAGCCACAACGAGTCGACGCGCCCGATATCGAGCCACGCCCCGCCGACTTGGTAGGTGGCGGCGAAGAGCCCTGCCGCCACCAAGCCGGCCACCGCGTCCCCGGTCTCGCGCCGGACGAGCCAGAACAAGACAGCGAAGCACCCCAGGGAGGAGGTGAAGGACACGAGCCGAAGGGGCAAGAAGCTCAGTCCGGTGACATGAGCGACGAGAGCCGAGAGCCAGAAGTACAGGGGCGGGTAGGTGTAGGGGACGTAGTGGAGCGAAGGTGCGACGTAGATGGCCTGAGCGCGCAGGACTCGACCCACGATCTCGACCGAACCGCCCTCCATCCACTCGAGCTCGTAGGGATAGCCGAGTTGGCGCAGTGCGATGACGACGTACAGCGCCACAGGAACCAGCGCCGCCGCCACCACGCTGACCCTTACAAGTCGAAGTCCGAGCGGACTGCGAACCGGTGTCGACCTCAACTCCGCAATCGTGCCCGGTTCCAGGACCACGTCGCCAACCCCGCGCAGGCCGTCCATACCACGCCGAGCACGATCTCCAGGTTGTGGGCATAGTTCCACGGGAGCAGGCTCGGCCCCGCCCGTGAGGACTTCCCCCAACTCCCCACGAGCGGGTAGGAGTAGAGGATCACAGCGGCCGAGACGATCAGACCCACTTGCACCGACAGCAGCGACCACCGGGGCAGGAGCCTTCGACAGGCAAAGGCCACGGCCACCAACGCCGGGGCGACCAGGGCGTCGTTCACCACGTTGAGCCCGATGGCGCTTCGCAGCACGACCGGGGGGTTGGCTCCTGACCAGTTCGAGACCATGCCGTGGATCCCGAAGCCGATGATTCCCCACCCCACCGCGAGCGCCAGCCAGAAGAGTGGCCCGGGATCCTGGGCACGCTCCACCACCTTCCGGGGCGCGCCCTCTGCATCAGGGGATGCCGCCGGCTCGGCGACCATGTCGGTCTCGGGCGGCACGATGGACATCTCGGAGCCCTCGTCCGGCATCGACGCAGGGCCGACGACGGCAGCGGGTACGACGATCTCGTCGGGCGCGTCCGGCGTGAGGACCTCGTCGGATTCACCCCCAAGCCCAGGTTCGTGCTCGTCCCCGCTGGACTCCGGCGGTAACGCTCCGGATCCGGTCACAGTACGACCACCTTTGTGATCCATTTCGTCTGGAGGACTCCGGGCCGGTCCGGCGCGATCAGGCGTACCGGGTACCCGTGGTCGAGATCGAGGGGCGCACCGTTGAGCTCGAGTGCGAGAAGGGTGTCGGGGTCCGCGGCGTGCTGAGGGTCGATGATGGAGCTTGAATACAGCCGGTCAGAGGCCTCGAGTGACTCCACACGGATCCTGGCACGGGGCCTTGCGCCGACGAGCGAGAGCAAATATGGCAACGAGATCCCTCGCCAGGAGGCCGCCGCGCTCCAACCTTCGACACAGGTGATCGGCAATCCTGCGGCGCGCTGGGGCAAGGCGCGCAGTTCGGCCACGGTGAAGGTGCGCGGCGTGCGACAGTTTCCCGTGACCTCCAACCGATAAGCCGGATCGATCGCCGAAGACGTGACCCCGGCTTCGATGGCGCTTTGATTGACGGGAAGGTGCTGGGGGCCCACGACGGGATTGCGCGGTGCGAGCAACGCCAATCGCCGAAAGGGTGTCACGGTCTCGCCCGCAACTGTAACCACAAGGACGGCGGCACTCCCCAAGACGGTGGCCACGAAGCCTCGGCGTGAGAGCCCGCCTCGGCCCGAAGAGGCGGGCGCCGGCCCCGCCCTGGTGGTGACGTCCGTGATCGCCGCCACGTCGGTGATGGCCTCCGGCGCGGCGTCACCCTCATCACCGTACGCCCCGCGACCCAGGGCGTGGCGGGCGATGACCCCTTTGGTGCCGACGTGGATGACGAGGGCACCGATAACGATCCAGGCAGTCCAGAAGTGTGCCGTGGGGAAGAAGAAGGGCATGGGCGAGTACCAGTACGCGATGTTCGCCACGCCGGTAAGGAGTTGGAACAGCGAACCACCTACGAGGGCGACCAGGCTGAGCCGCTCGAGAGCATGGGCGACGTTATGCACCGGGGGCCACGAGAACAGCTTGGGCCAGACGGTCCACAGCTTGGCCAGCAACAGAGGGATGGCTGCGATCCCGGTGATCACATGAACACCCTGGGTCACGCGGAAGAAGTTGATGGGCCGGGTGGGAAGGTGAAACCAATGGGGTGGGTGTTGTGCCAGGTAGTCGACAAGCCCGGTGAGGAAGCACACGCCGAAGGCCACACCGAGACAGACGCCGAGCACCGAGGCCACCCACTCGTCGTGGAGCGGACTGGAGAATCGCCGGCCGATGTCTTGGGTCGCGCGCTCGGCGCCGGCCGATCCCTTCGCCACCGCGGTGGAGACCTTGGCTCGTGCCGCGACCGCCCGACGTCGGAGATCGGGCACGAGCTCAGCGCGCCGGGGTGGTCGTCTTCGCCGTGCCGCGGGGCGGTTCTCGGGCACGGCGCGACAGTAGCGCTGCCCTTGGGGACGAACCTGACAACTTTCTTACGAATCGCCAAACTTCTCTCATCCCCGGGATGGCTCCCGGTAGCGACGGTGAGCTGCTTTTCCCACCGTCGGCTGGGCACGACCCAGTCTGACGGGAACCCGGAGGGAGCCCGACCGTCGTGGGTCGCGGGCCGACCCCTCGTGGACATTCCCCGAGACTTGGTGCTAGAGCAGACCGCATTACCATGGGCTCGGTGCAGAGCGTCCTAGTGGTCGATGACGAGGCTTTGGTGCGGGACGTCGTCGTCCGCTACCTCGACCACGAGGGGTTCGTCGCTCGTCAGGCCGCTGACGCCGCCCAAGCC
>Ga0116222_1000866_pt1 | contig 17839 bp, 17 predicted proteins | sample Sb_taG_12_FD_88963 | JGI IMG/M metagenome (GOLD analysis project Ga0116222, IMG submission 88963) | Peat soil microbial communities from Weissenstadt, Germany - Sb_50d_9_AC metaG | ecosystem: Environmental > Terrestrial > Soil > Wetlands > Peat | place: Germany: Weissenstadt | collected 2010-09-21
ACCGTGACCTCTTGGAGGTTGGTGCCGTCCGTGATCACCGTGTTGCGCGTATAAACGTGACTGTTCTGGAAGGCCGGAGCCGCGAGATTGCCCGACACGTTGTCGATGATGATGCCGCTGGTGCCGCCCGGGGCGCTGCTGGCGGCAGTCGCCGTAAGTGGGCCAGCGTAGGTGAAGGTCACCGTGTTGCTGGTGGTGGTTCCGCCGCTCGTACTGCTCCATGTTATTGGCGCCGAGCTTGCCGAAGTGCCGGCCGTGGACACGGTCTGCAAATTGCCGTTGCTGTCCAGAACCTGCTGGTGCAGGGCGTAAGCGGTGTTCGGCTGGAAGGCGGAAATGTTAAACGTCTCAACGCATCCGCCGGTGAGGCCGCCAAAGGCGCAGTTCGCCGGGATGCCAAGCGCGAGCCAGTCGGTGTTGGACCCGTTGTTGAAGACTTCCGTCGGTGGCGAACACTCCTCGGCGGATGTGGACAGACTCAGCAGCGAGGTGGCCGTGGTGCTCATCGTCGTCGTGTTACTGGTGAAACCGATGCGATACAAGTTCGCCGTGGTGCCTCCCGGATTCCCGCACACGTAGATGTACCCGGGGAAATTGGCACTGGGGAGGCTGTAGTAGTTGTTGTCCGGAACGCCTGCGTGCATTTTGACGGTAGTGGACTCGGTTCCGACGTTCGCCACCACGGGCGACGTCAGCCCTGAAGAGTTTAATGTGGACTGCACCACTGCGGCGTTGGTGCCGTCATAGTTTGCGAAGAACGAGTAGACCTTCCCGTGGTTGGAGTCCACGATAGGCGCGTCGTAGATCTTGGGGGTGCTGGTGCCCGAGAGCGTCGAGCCAACGAGGGTCCCTGAGCTGTTGTAGGACCTGACGTTCCCGCAACTGTCGGCGACGACGATGTAGGTTGTCCCGTAGTCGTACACGGGGCTGGAGAGGTTGAGGCAGCCCGGGGTGCTCGTCACCGGTGTGGACCAGACCACGCCAGGTGTGTTGGAATTACCAGAGACACTGAACACGTTGTTGATCTTATACAAATACCCATCGTCGTCGCCGACGTAGAGGACGTCGCTGCCATAGTCGTAGTACAGTGAGGATTGGCTATTGGTGTTGGCGGTGGTGCTGTGGGTGCTGTACTTGAGCAAGAACTCGCACGAAATGTTGGCGGTGCCGAGGCAGGTTGAGTAGCCGCCTGTGTTGGCCGTTCCGCCGGAGTTGAACGTGGAACCGGTGGTCGAGGTATTGTCGCCCGCATGCCACCTGATTACGTGCAGAACGGCTCCGTTGCCCGAGCCGGCGGTGCCCTTTTCGACAAACGCGACTTTCGTTCCATCGAGGCTCAGAGTGGGCGACGTGAGGACGGCTGTGGGTGCCGAATCGTAGGTCCAGGTAAGGGTCGGGTTGGCGCCGCATATGCCGGCGTTCGTACCTCCCAGGAGCGTCGAACTGCCCCACGAGAAGCCCTCGGCGGTCGCGGTCGATGCGACAGTAATGGTGTTTCCCGTTACGCCGGCGGTGGAGGCGGTCAGCGTTACGACGTTGGAGCTGTTGTTGGCTGCCGTTACGCCCGCATGGGTACTCAATACAGCGGCCAGGTTAGCGGCGAGCGTGGTGGTGCTGACTGCTGCATTGCCGGACCAGTATGTGAAGTTCGGGCTCGTGGAAGTGCCGTCGGAGCCGGCCGTCGCGACCGTTACCGTGACTCCCGTGACGGCACCGTCCAAACCGGCTGTGATGCCCGTCGATCCGGGGGTCGAGGCGGTCAGCGTGATGGTGGGAATGGTGTAGGACGTGGAGGCCCCGGTCACTGTTCCGAGAGCGGTATTAATGTTACCGGAAAGTGTCGCGTTTGATGCGGTAGTCGGTATTGCGAATTGGTGGGTTCCGGCCGAGCCAGCGAGGCCACCGGTGGGCTGCGTTAAGGTAAATGCCTTGGTATCACTGGTGGAAATCTGATACAACGATGCTAGGCCGGCACACTTCCACGTCAAACTGAGAGTGTCGGTGCCAGCCGTGTGGCTGGCCGTAGCCTCCGCGTTGGCCCCCTGTCCTGACGCGAGGATGTAGCAGGGATTGACGGCAGTGCTCTCGGTGCACGTAGTTCCTGAGTTGTTTATGGCCCGGGCCAGGGCCTCCGCGTTGCCCGGGTGGTCAGTACCCTTCTGGATGCAATTGAGCGTTGTGCCGCATCCGGATGCAGCTAAGGACGTCTCCCAAGTGTACACAACGCCACCGACCGTTACCGTTACGCCGGCGGTGGTGTTGCTGTTGCTGATATTATCGACGCCCCCCCCGTTGGCGCCGTCCCGTCCGTGATTACGTTGACCCCTTGCACCGTGATTCCGGCATTTGGAGCAACACAGTAGGTATTGCTTGGGACGCTGATGGTAACGATCTCCTTGACCGGGGCGCTGGCGGTGGCGGTAAACGCGGTGCCATTGTTCACGGTGAAGGTTTCCCCGCCGACTAGCGAGTTTGCAGTAAAGGTCCCGGTCGCCGTGGCTGACGCGGCGGAGCCAGCATAGAGATTGTTGAATGCGATGATGGAGGGCTGGTGCAAGCTGCCAACCTGATTCAGCGCAAAGACCGCGAAATCGTTGGAGCAACTCGGCGCCGCGTTGAGGTCGAAGCCGAATTTGGCGGGGTAATTTGCCGACTGGATCGTGGCGCCCGTGGTGGCGCCAAGGAAATAGCTCCAGTCGCCGGCAGGCGTCTTCTTCTTGTTCTTGGCTTTTCCGGCGTTCGTATCGGGATCCTGGGAGGCGGAAGTGGCGGTGTTTCCGCCGTCAAAGCGGGAAAGGTCATCCACGTTCGTGGGCCCGGGGCTGCCCGCATGGGAACGCTTCAATTCTTGAACGCGCCCGCGAGGGTCATCGGGGGTGGGCCAAGATGCGCTGCCGCTCGCAGGCCCGTAGATGGCATGGCTGTTGGACCAGTCCTGAGGCAAGCCCTTTTGGGGATTCTTCGCCCCACTGCCTTGTCCGAAGACCGGCACCGTCGCCAGCGCGAGAATCGCCAAAGCGGAAAACGTTAAGGCTTTTGAAAGCATGTTAGATGATCTCCCGAATCGATGGTTCCTATTACGACGAAGGTACGACATTGCGGCCCTCCGAGAGCCGGAATCGCCGACTATCCCATCGCCACAGTTAGAGGGCTCAAGTTTAGCCAAATGGGCTCTCTTAGAGTCAGGGCCAAAGGGTAGTACGTTACAGGTAGCAAACACTTGTTTGTCCGAAGTTTGTCCGGCAAGCGGCTTCGAGCAGGGGTGTAGGAGTTGGTGTGCCATCTAGAAACTCCTTGCGGACGGGTAATGGATGTCCCTCAACGTAACGTTGACCTCGCGATTTCCACGGCTTGAGGAAACTGTCCGTAGGGGGATATCCATTCGTGCTCCGGATTAGCGGCCCAGTATAACACCAATTGCAGCCGCGCGCGGCCTTGCAGGCGCCTTCATCGGCCCGAATTCCGACGTGCTGGTACTAATCATGGGTCTTGGTACTATCGTGTGAGTAGCGAGCGTCAAGCAGGCGTGTACAACTGAATTACAATTGTCAGTGATTCCCTCTTAGAGTGCGGATGGCTACGCGTGTCTGTTGTGCGGCCAGAGCAGAATATCGGGAGCATGGGGTACCAAAGTGCGAAACTTGATAGTTTTTGTGAGTCCAGGTGTCAATCTCGTCCGGACCTAGTCCCCTGATGAGCGGTAAAGGAATCGCCGATATCGAGGGATTTTGACAGGCGAAAGCGTCAAGAGGCCGACCAGGGGTTCGGCCGCGGGCCGGGGGGCCCGCCCCACCAATCGTCGCAGGCTGCAAAGACTTGAGACTGTTGCAGTACAGGTGCGCGGTTCGGCTTGGAACCTGACCCACCCGGCGCCGTTAATGGCGACATTTGTCAACCGTGTGCGGAGCGCGTGTGTTGCGATGCTCCGACAAATGTACGACGTTTCATCCAACAATCGAACAGCTCCAGTGAAGTCTACTAGTACTTGGCGGTCCGAAAGTCCACTGAAATTCCTTGCTCAAGACGGTGAGGGTCTGCTAGACTTGGATGTCGCTAAAATAGGAAAAGTAGTACCTTGTGACATCACCAAGGCATTGTGTTTCGGAGGCTTGGGCACAGTCTCTGAAAGGGTCTATGTTGTGAAACTCGTTGAGCGAACACGGGTACGGGCTACGCTGACGCAGAGGCGCCACGCGTACTCGCAGAAATTCGCCGAGCAAGCCTCCACAGGAAAGGGGGACACTTCCCATGAATGAGCATGACTTCGAAGATACGCAGAGGCCGATCGAGCCACCGGCTGGTGGCGTGAAGGCACCCTACCGGAAGCCCGCCTTCCGCTACGAACGGATTTTCGAGACCCGGGCGCTCACTTGCGGCAAGATTGGCTCCACCCAGAAATCCTGCACGACCAACAGGTATAACTCGTAGGGCGAACGTTTTTCGGGAGACCCGGTGACGGACTGCAGCACGGCAACGAAATGTGAACTGCTGGCGGAGGCGGCCCGCCAGTTCGGGCGGGTGCGGTTGTCAGTAACCGGGACCAGCATGCTTCCGGCTGTCTGGCCGGGAGATACCCTCAGCGTGCAGCGGGAACCGATGGTGGCGTTCCGACCGGGCCAAATTGCCCTCTTCGGGCGGGATGGCGGGTTGGTCGCCCACCGGGTGGTCCGCAACTCGGACTCTGTTCTGATTACGCGCGGCGATCGTTTGCGCTACGATGACGCTCCGGTCCTGGAGGAGGAGTTGGTGGGGCGCGTCGTGTCTTTGGTACGGAATGGGCGCGAAATCCCCGTGGAGGTTTCGCTGGTTTGCCGCGCGGCTGCGGTGGTGTTGCGGCACTCGGATTTCGCGGTGAGAGTGTTGCTTGGTATCGAGCGGCGTCTGCGGGTGCTTCGGATGCAGTGGCGCCCGGCGGCGGAGGGGGCGGCTTGAGTTACGCGGGGCATTGCGAGGGCGGGCGTTGGTCTCAATGGCAGTCGTGTTTTCCAAGGCTGGACACGGGCCCAATTCGCGGGGCGGCGGTCTACGCCACGTGCAGCGGGACGAGGGCGTCCCGCGCGGACCAGGGGGTCCGCCCCACTGGCGGCACTAGGATGACATCCTGCCCCACAGCGCGGCGGGCCGTGAAGGAGTCAATGCACGGTACGTGTATCGAGATCGGGGGCATGGCGATCCTGGTGCGCACGGAGAGCCCGGAGTTCTTCGGCATTCTCGAGGAGCGATATGGCGGGTTCGTGAACCCTTCGGCCGAGCCGCTGTTTGCATTGGACGTGGAGATCGTGCCTCCCGGGAGCAACTCCGACCCGGACGCCGAGGCGAGCGTGCGATTCGAAGGCGGGCGCTGGGTCCTGGAGCGCGGCGATTTCTACGCCGAGTGGAACCCGGGCTTGGGGCGCGGCTACATCCGGCAGGGGGCCTATCCCTATGCGATGGATGCCGTCCTGCGGATTCTGCACTCGCTGCTGCTGGTCAGGCAGGGGGGGCTGCTGATTCATGCCGCCAGTGGAGTACGGAACGGGCGGGCTTTTCTGTTCAGCGGGGTATCGGGCGCGGGCAAGACCACCATCTCGCGGCTGGCGCCGCAGGACGTGACGCTGCTGACCGACGAAATCTCGTATGTGCGGCGGGACGGCGATGGATACCGCGCCTTTGGCACGCCCTTCGCGGGGGAATTGGCGAAGGTGGGGGAAAATATTTCGGCGCCGGTCGCCGCGTTGTATTTTCTGGCGCAGGGTCCCGAGAACCGGATTGAGACGATGGCACCGGCGGAAGCGGGGCGGACCCTGCTGCGGAATATTCTTTTCTTCGCCGAAGATGCGGAGCTGGTGAAGCTGGTGTTCGATGCGGCTTGCGAGTTCGTCTCGAAAGTGCCGGTCTACCGGCTCACGTTCGTGCCGGACGGCCGGGTTTGGGATTTGATCGTATGACGGAAACCTACATTGCCAGAAGCTCGGACGTGGCGTCGCGGATGCTGGGCGGCGAGATGATCATCATGTCGGCGGCGGATTCCACGCTGTTCACGCTGAATCAGCAGGCGACCGCGATCTGGAATGCCGCGGACGGGGTCACGCCCTTGAGCGAGATCGTGGAGAGCAAGATCTGCGGCGCGTTCGAGGTGGATCCGGCGGTGGCGTATCAGGATGCGGAAGAGCTGGTGCGGGACTTGGCGGGACACGGCATTCTTCTGGTGTCCGAGCGGCCGGCCGAAGGGCGGGAGGTTACCTCATGAGCTTGATAACGGAGCTCGATTCGCGCGCCGGGAAGCTGGGGGTGCCGCTGAGCGCGCACCTGGACGTGACGTACCGGTGCAACGAACGCTGCGTGCATTGCTACCTGCCGCACGACGACCGGGGGGAGATGACCACGGCGGAGATCGTGGACCTGCTGGATCAACTGGCGGATGCGGGAGTTTTCTTCCTGACGATCAGCGGAGGCGAGCCGTTCCTGCGGAGAGATCTCTTCGAGATTCTGGCCCATGCGCGGGCCCGAACCTTCAATATCAAGCTGAAGACGAACGCCATCCTGATTCGGGAGGGGGAGGCGGAGAGTCTTCGGAGGTTCAACCTCGACAGCATCCAGATCAGCATCTATTCGCACCGTCCGGAGGTACACGACGCCATCACGAAGGTGAAGGGGTCGCTGGAACGCTCGATCGCGGCGATTCGCTTTCTGAAGTCGCGCGGCTTTAAGGTGACGATTGCCAATGTAATCATGCGCTACAACCGGCACGATTACCCCGGGGTGCAGGCGCTTGCCGCGGAACTGGGGGCGATCTTCACGATCGACCCCACCATCACGCCGCATATCGAAGGCGACCGAGGCATCCTGGCATTGAATGTGTCGCGCGCGGACCTGGAGGAGATTTTTCACACGGAGAGCCTGGTCGGCAATCTCGAGGAATTCTGCGCGCCGCCGGTGGCGGTGGACGACGATGTCCTGGACAGTGTTTCGTGCAGCGCGGGGCATACGTTGGCGTATATCTCGCCGTACGGGGATGTTTTCCCGTGCGTGCAATTCCCGCTGCCGAGCGGGAATGTGCGGAAGCAGAAGTTTCTGGATATCTGGCGGGACTCGCCGCAACTGCGGGAAGTGCGGTCGATTCACGCGCGCGATCTGGAAGGTTGCTCGGAGTGCGGCCACGTGGGGTCGTGTACGCGGTGTCCGGGGCTGGCCTATAGGGAGGGCAATATGCGGGGGCCGTCGATGGCGGACTGCGAAAAGTCTTTCGCGAGGACGGGGATTCCATCGCGAAACATGCTGAGGAAGGCGGCATTTTCGGTGCCTCTGGTGCAGATCGAGGAATGGCGTTCCACGGCCAGCGGAGCGGGGCTGGCTGAGGATGATTTTGGCGGAGGAAAGGACCGCGAGAATGTCCTATCTTGTTGATGAAGTCGCTCGCATCCTGGCGAGCCCAATGCCGAGGCGGCAGGCATTCAGGCTGCTGGGCGGTGTAGTGGCCGGCAGCATTGCGGGGGCGCTGGGCGTCAAACGGGCCCAGGCGCAGTTCGCTCCGGTGAGTTGCCGTCCGAGCTGCAGCCGGATCCAACAATGCTGCGCCGGCTCTCCGAACCATTGCGAGCCGACCGGCCGAACGTGCTGTGGCCAGACGTCATGCCCTGCGAGCCTAGCCTGCTGTACCACCGGTTCCAGGCCCTTCTGTGCGACCGTTCCCAACAGTAAGTGCTGCGGCAACACGGCGTGCCGCCCGGGCTACACCTGCTGTACCACCGCTTCCAATGGGCAGCCCTTCTGTGCAACCGGGGCCAATGCTAACTGCTGCGGCAACTCGGCGTGCAGTTCGGGGCAAACCTGCTGCAAAACCGCTCCCAACGGGAGGCCCTTCTGTGCAACCGTGCCCAGGGGTGGCTTCTGCTGCGGCAACACGTTCTGCAGGGCGGGACAGAGCTGTTTGAACGGACGATGCCAGGCGTCGCCGGCCTGATCTCGGTCCGGGCATGACCGGGCATGGCGGGAAGGCCGAGACGCTCACGCGGCCGGTTTCGATCGGCTCGGTCCGGGACGGCGGCGTTTATGTGCGGCCAAAGACGCCGCTGGTGCAGACCAATCTGTTTCTGAGGATCGGACGGGTGGACGAGCTGTTCATCAAGGCACCGTCCGAGCGCGGGTGGGAGGAGTACCGGCGATACCTGAAGGGCGCGGAATCCAATCCGCAGGATATCCGCCCGCTGGAGGAGCCGGAGCGGTTCGAGAGGCTGGAACTCACGCTCGAAGCATTCCCGGGGTTGCGGCAATTGATGGCGAGGGGCCGCGAGTTGGCGCACTACCTGGCGGTCCACAAGCTGCAGCACGAGCGGCTGCTAGGGCAGACGGCGGTGGGGATTCCGCAAGCACGGTTTGGGGTGTTGCAGTGGAGGCGGCTGGGGATTTTGCGCAGCATCGAGCCGGCGTTGTTCCAGGAGCGGGTTGCGGGGACGACGCTTTGGCAGATGTACGATTTTGCGATCCTGCGGGTAAGGCCGCGATGGCAGGCGTTTCTTCCGGGGATCGCGGGGCAGTTGTCCGGGCTGCTGGATTCGGGGTTGGCGGATCACGTCGACTGGAACATTCAGAACTTCGTGTTTGAGGAAGGGAAGGGGCGATTGTTCTACGTCGATCTCAAGCCCACGAGATTGGTAGCCAGGGAGAGCAACGAGCACAATTTGCGGGGGATTCGCGATTACTTCCTGGTATGAGGGAGCTGAGCCGGGTCTCTGACCGGGTGGTTCGGTGTCTTTGCGGAAAACTCCTCCCTAACCCGGACGAGCCGGAACCAAAGGAAACTGTGTCCTGGACGCGGAGGCGCGGAGCACGCGGAGGAAGACGCGGAGAAAACCAAGAGAAAGTCAAAACCTGAGTAAACGGAGGATGCGGAGAGCGCTGAGAGGGTTCTGCCAATTTCGGCAAGAATTTGACTCGGCAGGCACTGACGGTCGGGGCTCCGGCGGGGCTCCGAGCAGAGCACCGGCACGGCGTGGTGCGCGTGCTACAGTATGGGATTCATGAGGGTGGTATTAGCGATCGTGCGCCTGTTGCTGGCGGCGACGTTTGGCGTCGCGGGCGTGGCGAAGCTGGCAGATCCGGGCGGATCGCGGCAATCGACGATCGATTTCGGCGTGCCGGTGTTCCTGGCGCGGGTGGTGGCGCTGCTGCTGCCGCTGGCCGAGCTGGGGTGCGCGGCGGCATTGATTCCGGTGAGCTCGGCATGGTGGGGGGCGTGCGGCGCGCTGGCGCTGCTGGTGCTGTTCATCGCGGGAATCGGCGTGAGCCTGGCGCGCGGCCGGCGGCCGAATTGCCACTGTTTCGGCCAATTGCATTCCTCACCGATTGGTTGGCGGACGCTGGCGCGCAATGCGGTGCTCTCGGGGATGGCTGCGTTGGTCGTGTGGCAGGGCCCGGAGAACTCCGGAGGGAGCGCGGTCGCGTGGGTAGGCGGCCTGAGTGGGCATGAAGGCCTGGTGGCGGCGATTGCGGTACTGGCGGTATTCGAGTTGTGGATGTTTGCCGCGATGCTACGGCAGAATGGCCGCCTGATGCTGCGGCTGGAGGCGGTCGAGGCCAAGCTCGGAATCAGCGCCGAGGCGCCTGCGCCGGGACTGCCGGTTAACAGCCCTGCGCCCGGTTTCAGCTTGGTGGGCCTGGACGGCGGAACGGTCACGCTCGACATGCTGCGCGACGGTGGCAAGCCCTTGCTGCTGGTATTCACCGAACCGGGTTGCAGCGCGTGCGATGCGCTGCTGCCCGAGCTTGCGCATTGGCAAGAAGACCATGCGGAGCGTTTGACGATCGTGCCCATCACACGGGGCGGGGCGGAGGCGAACCGCGCCCGAATGGCGGAGCACGAGGTGCAGAACGTTCTGCTCCAGACGGGCGGCGAACCGGCAAACGCTTATCGCGCGGCGTCCACTCCATCCGCGGTGCTGGTTACCGAGGGCCGCGTCGCGAGCCCACTGGCGGCTGGTATAGACGGGATTCGCGCCCTGGTGGCGAGCGCCGTTTTGCCGCCGCCGGTGAAGACGGGAGACCTGGCGCCGGCTCTCCGGTTGGTGGACTTGGACGGCAACGCGACCGACCTCGCCCCGAGGCGGGGCCGGCGTATGCTGCTGTTGTTCTGGAACCCGTCCTGCGGATTCTGCCAGCAGATGCTCGAGGACGTGAAGAAGTGGGAGCGGAATCGCCCCGAAGGTGCGCCGGAGTTGCTGGTGATCTCGGCAGGTTCTTCGGAGGCCAACCGGGAGCAGGGTTTTCGTTCGCCGGTGCTGCTGGATCAGAATTTCGCTGCCGGGCAGGTTTTCGGGGCAGGGGGTACGCCTTCGGCGGTGATGCTCGATGGGGATGGCAGGGTGGCTTCCGAGGTGGGGGTGGGCGCCGCGGCCGTCATGGCCCTGGCCGGGGCGGCGCCGGGGAAGAACTGAACGCGCCGTGGATGCCCCTTCGGCACTTCCTGGAATCGGGGCGGCTCCAGAGGATGGCCGAGGGAATCTATGCTCAAGCGGACCAGCGCTTGGGCGTCAGTTTGGGGAAGCAGCGTTGCGCGCGCCGGCGGACGAAGCGCAGCAGGCGGTGGCGGAAGTACCATGCCGACGATAGCGGACGATCACAGAGCAACAGTCGAAACAGGATTCTGCCTACGGTCTCACGCCTGGATGACGGCGGCTGACTGTTGATCACACGGAGTAGCGTTCGGGCAATCCGCTGGCGGAGCCGGTGGCGCGGAGTGAAACGATGGTCTCGCGGGACCTTGACGCCCAGACGATGGTCGAGAGCCTGTAAGGTCAGGCCGAGAGCGTTGGTTGTGGAAAAGGCGCGCGCCTTGGTCCAAACGGCCGAGCGGTCCAGGGTGGGATTTCGCAGCAGCAGCAGTTTCAAATCGTACAGCCAGATCAGTTGCGAGAAGAGGTGCCGCGCAGCGTGCAGGGCAAGGTAGAAGAACTCGTCCTCGGGTGTCAGAATCCAAACAGCTTGCCCGGATGGGGAGTGGTAGAGAAGGGCATGCGCCACGAACTCTTCGGAAGGGACGATGACTCCGAAACCGGTGGCCGCGCGAAAATGCAATTCCAGCGTCGGCCCCTGCGGCCGGGTGAGATGGATATGGTGGTGGTTTTCCCGATAGTACCGCGCCAACGCTCCTGTCTCTCCGTAATAACCGAGAGACTCCAGGGAGTTCTGAGCGCGATCGAGGTCAGACTCAGCCACGAGGAGATCGACGTCGGACGATGGCCGCAGGAAGGGTGTAGCGTAGAGCCTCTCTCCAATCAGGGGCCCCTTCAGGGCGACGGCGCGGACGCCCGCGGCGCGCAATGTCTCGACGGCCTCGTCGAATGCCGCTCGAAGGGCCAAATGCCTGATCCACTCAAGCGTGAGTTGCCTCTTGAGACTGCTATTCACAGCCGGCGGCAGAGCAATTTGCAACTCGGTGAGGTAGTGGTATAGGACGGCTAGGACGCCATGTTTACTCGCAGATTGCAGGATAGCATCCCAATCCTGCACCTTTGCGCAGAGGTGCCGGAGAGTCCCCAGATCGCCAGGGAGAGTGCTTAGGAGCCGTTCCACCAATCTTTCGGATTCCAATTCGTGCGGTCGAAGGTTCATGGGCCAGAGCCGCGACACGATTATCCCCCACTCGGCGGCCGCTCAGCTCGGTTAGTGGTGGGGAAATGCGCGGATTTGGAGCATCTGCGTCCCCTTGAGAGCCAGGAGGTACCGGTCGTTTTTCTTGCGTGCGGCCTAGTAGGATCAGTGAGTTACAGCGCCGTGACAATGAGGGAGAAACTCCTGCCAACGAAGGTCGGCCGGCGTCGGGTACTAGGGGTCCCGCTGCAGGCCGGTAGTACAACTTCATTCTTCTGTGCATTGACACAAGTAATACATTCGTGATAAAACTCTCACATCACTGAGCACGATTGAAGATCCTAAAGTCCTCAAATGGGGCCGATATCGCGGTAGCGTGCCCGCTTCAGGTTTGGACAGGGTCACGAGTGACGGAGACCCACATAGTGCAGAACACGAGGGCGGGGTGTCGGGAAGAGTTTTGGTTCGCGTTGCGCGTCAGGCCACGGCATGAGAGAACCACAGCGCTGGCGTTGCGCGGGAAAGGTTTCGAGGAGTTTCTTCCGCAGCACATGGTGCGGCGGCGCTGGTCGGACCGGATCAAGGAAGTCGAAGAGCCGTTTTTTCCCGGCTACGTATTTTGCCGTTTCAACCCGGAAAACCGGTTGCCGGTCTTGATTACGCCCGGAGTGGTTTCCGTAGTTGGGTTGGGAAAGATACCGGCGCCGGTGGAGGACGACGAAATCAGCGCCCTGCAAAGCGTGGTTAAGGCGGGATGCCGGACGCAGACATGGCCGTTCCTGAGTGTTGGACAGATGGTACGCATCGAGGCCGGCCCGCTTACGGGCATCGAGGGCCTGCTGGTAGCAGTCAAGAACCAATCCCGGCTGCTGGTTTCGGTGACGCTATTACAGCGTTCGGTTGCGGTGGAGATCGACCACCTGTGGGCATATCCGATCAGCAAGCGGCGTCCCTGCGGACAGACGGGCGAGGTTCCAGCGACCCGGCAAATCCTATCTGCCTGAGAAATCGCCGTCAATGAGCCGGCTGGCAGGCTGAAGAACCTACCCGCCATGAGCAGCGGCCGGACTCACGGCCAATGCAAAAACTCAAGTGCAGGCTGAAAAGCCCTTCTCACCGACATTAGCAGACTGAACGGGAGCCCAGGACGGCTCTGTGCGGTAGGGGTAAGGAGCGGGGGATGGGTGTGGGGATGGTGGCAGGCGGGGCGACAGGGGACCATACAGGTATGAAGTGCGATTCGTACCGGGAAATTCTCATCAAAAATTCGCCGGCGGGAGCCGGCCGAAAATGGACAGGAGTGCCGATGATGTGGCGCGCTGGAGTGCGGGCGCGATGACAACTCGGACGGGAAAGGAGATTTCGCAATGGGCGTGCTAAAACCCAGAACTCGGATCGTGACCTTCCGGCTGGCGGAAGAGGAATTCGAACGGATCAAGAACCTCTGTGTAGCGGAAGGGGCACGAAGCATGTCAGACTATGCTCGCACCTCTTTGTGCAACTCCATTTCGGCCCGAGCGGCATCTTCGGACACTGGCCTGGATGCTCGGGTCGGCACGCTGGACCGGAAGGTCCAAGAACTGGACCGTGCGGTCAAGGAATTGACCCAACTCATTGAGGAGGGGTTCGACGCCCGTCCCCGGAAGAAAACTGCGTCGGCGTCCTGAGGACCACACGTGCGAACCAAGATCGTTTCCATCCTTTCCATCCTTTCCATCCTGTTGGCGGTCGGGCCAACCGGCTGGGCACAAGAGAAGAAGCTGACCATCGTTGTGGTGGAAGGCGAGGGCGCGTTTAATGACATCAAACATAGAACCGCCCGGAATCCGGTCATTGAGGTTCATGACGAAGACGGCAAACTGGTGCCCGTGGCAGATGTCGTCTTCACACTGCCCGAGGAGGGCGCCAGCGGGACCTTCGCCAGCGGGAGCAAGACTTTCATAACCAAAACCGACGCCTTCGGTCGTGCGGCCACCGTGGGCCTGAAGCCGAACTCGATTGAAGGCCGCTACAACACCAGGGTGACTGCCTCGGCGGCCGGCAAAACCGGATCGGCGACGATCTCGCAAAGCAATACCCTGGCGGGCGGCGCGGTAAGTACGCAGACAGGCCACAGCCATACCAAGATCATCCTGATTTTGCTGGCCTCTGGAGCGGCTACTGCGGGTATCTTCGTGGCCACTCACCACGGGGGTAGCAGCAGCAGTGCTCCGGCCCCGGCGACTGCCACTCTCTCGGTGGGTCCGGTGACTGTGGGCGCTCCCCATTGAGAGTCAGGATGAGAATCCAACGGATAGGATTGCCGTGTTTGCTGGTTACCGCCGGGCTGGCGGTTGCGGCCGATTCCCCTCTGCGCGGACCGGTGCTCGGGTTCGTGCTGGATCCGCGTTCCCATTCTATCCGGCCGATTCAAGGCATCCCGGGGGCCTCGACCCTCGGGCCGCCGCTTGATATTCCCTTCGCCATCGATCGCGCCGTTTTTTCCGTCCAAGGCAATTCGGCCCTGATTTTCAGCGGTGGAGGAGCCTTCCTGGTCCGCGGTATGCGGCGGAGCCATCCAGATACCCTGCCGCTGCCGATTTCGATCCCCGACGCCGAATCCGCGGTTTTCAACGCGCCGGGCTCCGCGGCGCTCTTCTACTCTCCTTCCGGGCGCCAACTGCAAATCGTCTCAGGGTTGGCGGCCGATCCCATCGCCGGGGTGGCGATCGACTGCTCCGGTCAGCCAGGTGTCATCACATCCGCCGCCCTGGACGCCGGCGCCACCTCCATTCTCATGACCATGCAGGATTCCGGCGCGGGAAGCGTGCTCCTGCTGCAGCCCGGTTCCGGAACCGCTTCCCCGCGCGCTGTTCTGACCTCGCCTCTGCCGTCGGCGATTCTCTACCTCAACCAGGATCGCGATGCCCTGGTGGCGGATTCCGGGTCGAACCAGATTGTCTGGATTCAGGATTTGAACGGAGCTGCCGCCGCAACTGTAGTCGCCGGCGCCGCGGACGGAATCGCCGCGCCAGTCGGCATGCAGCTCTCCACCGATGAAAAGACCCTGCTGGTCGCCAACACCGGCACCAGCAGTATCACAGTCCACAGCCTGGCCGGAACGGCGCCGGTGACCCAATTGCCGCTGCCGGTACCCCCTTCCAGATTCGACAAGCTCAATCGCGAGCCGGTTCTTCTCTTCAACGACATGGGAAACGGCCCGCTCTACCTGTTGGATGAAGCCGGTGGCAGGCAGGTTTATTTCGTACCCGTCAACTGACATGGGACGCGCAATTCTATCGATGATCCTGTGTGCCTTAGCGCTGTCTTTGGCGCCGCAGTCTGCAGTCGGCCAGGCAAACCTCTCTTTGAGCTACCTAGTGGCTGGAGGTGCAAGCCAGGTTCCCCTGGCCAACAACGGTACCATCGCGTTTCCAAGTACTCCGGTAGGGCAAACCAGTGCAGCCTCGCTGGTCATTGCCAACACGGGCAACGCGTCCGGCACCATCCTGGGAGTCAATCTGCCGGTTGGAGCATTCAGACTGACGGGTGTCCCATCGCTGCCCGCCCTGATCCCCGCCGGTTCGCAAGTCTCGCTGACGATACAGTTTGTCCCCACTACCCAGCAGACCGCGACAGCCTTGCTGCAAATTGTTCTGTCCACTCAGACTTTCCAAGTCAACCTGAGCGGCCAGGGGTCCGGGCCGAGCTTTCTTTACCAGGCGACTGTCGGCTCGTCGGTTTCCACGGTCGTCAATAATGGAACGGTGACGCTGACGGGCACGAATGTCGGATCGAGCAGTAACGCAACCATCACTATCCAGAACACGGGGAGCGGCGTGGGTCAGGTGTCGTCCATCACGATCAGCGGCGCCGGCTTTCAGTTGGCCAGTCTGCCAGCCCTGCCGGCTACGATCTCGGCTGGGCAGGGAGTCAGTTTTACGGTGGTTTTCACTCCGTCGCAGAGCGGCGCGGCTCAGGGCCGGCTGCTCATCGACGGCGTGACCATTAACTTGGCCGGCACGGGACTGCAGTCCAACCTCATCGTCAGCTATATCCTGACCGCGGAGGGGAACCAGATTCTGCTGGCCGACAACGGCACGATCAACTTTCCCGGCACCTCGGTGGGCCAGTCCAGTAACGCCACGCTGATCGTTTCCAACACCGGCACTGCCCCTGGAACGGTAACGGCAGTTACTCTGGCCGCCGGGGCGTTCAGGCTGTCGGGTCTGCCGTTGTTCCCCGCACAAGTTGCTGCCGGCCAGAACCTGCAATTCACGGTGATGTTCTCCCCCACCACGTCACAGTCCGCCTCAGCGCAATTGCAGATTGTGCTCGGGACCAGCACGATCCACGTCAATCTGACCGGGCAGGGGACTGGCCCGAGTTTCGTCTATCAGGCGACCGTCGGCGCGTCAGTGACTACCATCGCCAATAACGGAACGGTGACACTGCCGGACACCAATATTAACTCGATCAGTACCGCCACCATACTGATCCAGAACACCGGTAACGGCGTCGGGCAGGTGTCGTCGATTACGGTAAGCGGCGCCGGCTTCCAACTGATGAATCTGCCCATCCTGCCGGCCACGATATCCCCCGGCGGGCAGGGGCTGACCTTCACGATTACTTTTACTCCCACGCAGCCCGGCGCCGTGCAGGCCCGATTACTCATCGATTCCACCACCATCAACCTGGCCGGCAACGGCTTGGGATCCTCGCTGAGCTTCACCGTCACGCAGGGAAGCACGACGGGGCCGGTCCCCAGTGGCGGCGTGATCTTCCCCAACACGGCGGTGGGAAGCAGCAGCCCTGCGGTAATCCAAATCGGCAATACCGGGAATGTCAGCACGAATATCAACAGCGTCGGCGTGACCGGCGCCGGGTTCCAACTGACGAGCCTTCCGTCGCTGCCGGCCGCGATCGGTCCGGGGCAAAGCGTGCAAATCACGGTCAGTTTTGCGCCCAACACACTCGGCAGCGCGACCGGAACGCTGCAAATCAATAGTTTGCAGTTCAACCTGACCGGAGTGGGGCTGGCTCCGCCGGCGCTGCCCGCGGTATCGTTCGGCAGTCTGGCAGATACGATCGGCCCGGCCCAGCAGCCCTCAATCGGCTTGACCTTGGCCACGCCGTATCCGCTGGCCATCTCCGGTACGCTGACCCTCAGTTTTGCTCCGGCAGCGTTCACCGACGATCCGGCCATACAGTTTGCCACGGGTGGCCGCAGCGTGAATTTCACGATTCCGGCTAATACAACGCAAGCCGTTTTCGGTCCCACGGCCACACAAGTGCAGTTCCAAAGCGGGACCGTGGCTGGAACCTTCACGTTTACGCCGACCTTTGCCACGGGAACCGTCAACCTGACGCCATCGGTTCCTGCGATCAAGACCGTCGCCATACTGGCTTCTGCTCCCCAAATCCGCGGCGTGACCATCGGGACACAAACCGCCAACAGTTTCGATGTGCTGGTGACGGGTTTCTCCACGTCTCGGACGGTGACGGAAATGGATTTGCAATTCACGGCCAGCTCGGGAGCGAGCCTGGGGACCAGTTCTCTGACTGTGGATGTCTCAAGCGCGTTCAACACCTGGTACCAGTCAGCAGCGTCAACCCAGTTCGGCAGCCAGTTTACGGCGGATCTTAACATTGTTGTGGCGGGTGACATCACCGCCGTGCAAAGCGTGGCGGTAACAGCTAAAAACCAGAGTGGCAGTTCGTCATCAGTGAGTACCAGCTTACGCTAGCGGCTTCAAAATGGTTAGAACAAGAACTCTCATCCGGGCCTGTATGCTGCTGCTCCTCCCGGTAGCAGTGGCCTTTGGGCAGGGGAAATCCCCGCAAGCCAGCTCGACAGCGGGTCTTCGCGAAGGAACGATCGGCCCGAACGACGCCTTGAACATCTTCGTGCGGGCCGCCGAGGAGCTGACCAAGACCTGGCGGGTAGGCGACGACGGGCAATTGAATCTGCCGCTGGTCGGGACTGTCCAGGCGGCCGGAAAGACGGTGGATGAATTCGAGCGGATGCTGACCGCTAAAGTCAAGGAATTTATCGTCGACCCGCAGGTGACCGTTTCAATTGTCGACGTTCGCAGCCAGCCAGTCACCGTACTCGGAGCGGTAGGAACTCCCGGGGAACTTCAACTCGAGGGTCGCAAGACCCTGCTGGACGTGCTGCTTGCCGCAGGCGGGCCCAAGGATCCGGGGCCCACCCTGACCGTCTCGCGCAAGGCCGAGCAGGGGCCGATTCCTTTGCCCGAGGCACATGCGGAGGAAGGCGGCAAGTACAGTG
>Ga0116222_1000867_pt1 | contig 17817 bp, 16 predicted proteins | sample Sb_taG_12_FD_88963 | JGI IMG/M metagenome (GOLD analysis project Ga0116222, IMG submission 88963) | Peat soil microbial communities from Weissenstadt, Germany - Sb_50d_9_AC metaG | ecosystem: Environmental > Terrestrial > Soil > Wetlands > Peat | place: Germany: Weissenstadt | collected 2010-09-21
CTCCGTGAAAAAGCAAAACGCCCCGCAGCCCTAGTCCCATGTGGGCGACAACGAACCAAACGCCAAGAGAGTAGTGGGGAATGAGCCGCACGTTCCATGCATCGGGTAGGAGGCCCACCGGAGCGCCGGACGCCCACAGAAAGGTCGTGTCCACCTTGGTAACCGCACGCCCCAAAATGAAGACAGCATTGAGGTGCGACACAATGAATGCAGTCAAGAACGCTCCCGAGGACGTCTGCAGCGTCCGATAGAGATCGCTGCGCGTCGCGGTGGCCCGCCAGAACAGGATCACGCCGCTTACCACCTGGAACAGCATCAAGGTCACCAGCACAGGTTGGACCACCTCGGAGCGATACCACTTCCTCAGCGAGTTCATCATCGCTCGGTTGAACTCGTGGCTGAAAGCCGCGCTCGCGTGGTTTAGCAGATGCCAGGCAAGAAAAATGAGCACGATCAACAGCGCCGAAGTACCGTGCGCTACCCTCAGCGGAATGGAGTTAGGTGCGGTGGAAGCGGGCGTGTCCGTGCCTTGCCTGCGCATCGCCCACGCTGCTGCCGCAAGGGCGGGCAGCCACAGAATCCACCAGAACACGGAGTCTCCGTTCGCGGAGTGCAGCAGATAGAACACGACTCCAATCAGCACAAAAAGCGGAGGTGCGGCCACTGCCAGGTGCGCAATGCGCCGGGCCAGCAATTCCGAGGAAGACGTTCTTTCGTGCTGCCCCAGCAGATAGGCGACACCGATTCCCACGGCAGGCACGCTATACACGAGCCCGACCGAGACCACGATGGCAAGCCATGCCAATGCCTCAGGCGGCCCGCTCGCCCGATGCAACAGCTTGCCACTTTCGTACAGCGCCCTCACTGCCTGGGGATAGAACAAAGCGGCAGCCGGAGGCAGCAACCACCACAGGTTGCCGGTCAGAGAATGTGCCTCTACGGAGTGAGTGCGTGTGCCTTCGCTGGTAGGCAACGGCCTGTGTTGGTCAGACATTCCTAAAAGATCCGGTCAGACATCGTGGGCCAGCACATCTTCAATCGTCAAGCGGCCATGCTCAACACGATCTTGCCACGCTTAAGCGGCGCCAAGAGCCAAACGCTGTAAGCGATTCCGGCTGGTACGGATGCTGGAGGGGCCTTCACACTCGCGTTGTAGCCAAGGCCGCGCTAACGGAACCGAAGGGATCTTAGGATCGTGGCAAAGCTGGAAGCGCCACTTTCTGCTGAATCCCGGCGCCCTCGACCACGGTGTAAATAAAATCCGCCGGCACGTCCCGCAGAATCTCCGTTTCTCCGTTCGGCCAGCGAATACTAACTTCGCTCATCTTGTCGTATGTGGCCAATCCAAAATGCAACCGCAAATCGTTCTGAGAAAGATAGCTCGCCCCGCCGCGCACTTCGCTGAATTGCACCAGCGTGCCCGCTTTCACGGTGACGCGTGCGCCAATCGCGGCTTTGTTGCTTTTCGTTCCCACGAGCTTAAACAACACGCGATGATTCGCACTGTCGTTATGATTGATCAGCAACGACGGCGGCTCGCCCACATTCAGCACGACGATATCGACATTGCCATCGTTGTTGATGTCGCCAAAAGCCGCGCCCCGCCGCGATTGCGGGGGCATATTCGCCAGCGCCTGCGAAACATCTTCAAAGGTTCCGTCGCGATGATTGCGGAAGAGCAGCATCGGCTGTCGGTATGGCGTGCCGCCGGGAATCGTATCCACCTGGGGATAGACGTGGCCATTGGCGATGAACAGATCGAGCCAGCCATCGTTGTCCATGTCGAAAAACGCGGTGCCCCAACTCACGAAGGGATAAGTCGGCTTCATCAATTTCGCGCGCACGCTGACATCGGCGAAATTTTCTTTGTCGAGATTGTGATACAGAGTCGACCCCTGCTCCACAAAGTTCGTCACAATCATCGACAAGCGGCCTTCGTGAAGATAGTCGCCCCAATCCACGCCCATCGAGCCTTGCTCCATGCCATCCCCACTCAGGGCGACTCCGGTGAGTAGGCCAACGTCCTCGAACGTTCCGTCATGCTTGTTGTGATACAGAAAATTCGGGCCGGCATCGTTCGCCACATAAAGATCGGGCCAGCCATCGTTGTCGTAATCTCCCCACGTCGCGCCCAGGCCGTAGTAATGATGCGGATCGTCCACGCCAGCCTTCTTCGAGACCTCCTCGAAAGTCCCGTCGCCCTTATTGTGAAAGAGCAAATCCGATTCGCCCGGCATTCCCCACGGACCGCACTGCACCAGCACTCCCTTGAAACGGCAGAATCGCGGGTCGTTGCCGAATTGCGGCAGGTTGTCGATATCCACGTGCACATAGCGGGAGACAAAGAGATCGACGTTGCCGTCGCGGTCATAATCGGCCCAGGCCGCTCCCGTGCTGAATCCACCGGCGCCGACGCCGGCTTTGTCGGTCACGTCCTCGAACTTGCAGTTGCCGAGATTGTGATAGAGCGCATTGCCGCCATAGCCGGTGACATAGATATCTTGCAGGCCGTCGTTGTCGTAGTCGGCCACAGCCACGCCCATGCCCCAGCCTTTGCGCGTGAGGCCCGCAGACTTGGTGATGTCGGTGAACTTAGGGCCATTGTTTGTTGACTCCGTGTCCTGATGATAGAGAGTGATCATCGGGTCGCCGCCTTCGCGGTATCGCTGAACTGTGGAGCCGTTCACGGTGACGATGTCGAGCTTACCATCGTTGTCGCAGTCGATTAGGCCCACGCCACCGCTCATCGATTCGACGATGTACTTCTTATCGGGAGACGAAATATGCGCGACCGTGAGCCCGGCCTTTTGCGCGATGTCTTCGAATTGCGGGACAGGAACCTGCGGGTCGATTTTCTGCCCTTTCTGCAGCGATGAATTGGCTGGGCGTTTCGCAGGAGTGGTTTGTGCAAGCAGTACCGCGTTCGGCTGCAGTCCCATCGACAGAGAAAGGATCCACGCGGAAAACTCGGCTCGCATAGGCAGGAAAGGAGATTATACAAGGTTGTCATCGCGCGAACGCGGTTGGAAAATGATGAACGTTAAGGCTGACGAACGGCGAGAACTGCTGTCCGCGGCATCGCTAGAGAGAACGGTCGAAGCTTGCTGCAAAACAAAACGCCCCAGACTCAGTTTGAGTCACGGGACGTTTGTTGATCAGCCCTCCCCCAAGTGCTGCTCGATTACGAGACTATCGCGAGTCAACGAATGCGTAAATGGCTCTGTCGTGCCATACCACAAAACGAACGTAAAAGTTAGGCGCAAAACAAAACGCCCCAGACTCTGTTTGAGTCACGGGACGTATGTTGATCAGCCCTCCCCCAAGTGCTGCTCGATTACAAGACTACCCCGAGTCCACAAACGCGTATATGGCCCGGCTGTGCTATAGCATGGCACGAATGTGTAGGAGCCTTTAGTCTTCCTGTTTTCAATGACTTAGGCGATTACTGGGACGTTACTGACCCCGACAGTACCGAAAACGCGGCGGTAGCGTTCGATTTCCGCAGGCGGACCCATCGCCTTCGCGAAATTGTCGGAAAGCTTCACCGCCGGGCGGCCCTCGACGCTAGCGACCTTGCTGATCAAGCTGATGGGATCAAAACCGGTGTCGCCGCTGGGATCGCAACCGCGGAAATCATTGGTGAGCAGCGTGCCCCAACCTGCGCTGAAGCGAATGCGGGGGCCAGGAGTCCACTTTCGCCGATCGTGAAAGTCGGCGGCGTCGCGAAAATCATGAGCGGTGATTCCTCGGGCCAGCGTCCCGCCGAAGTAGGCGTGCAGGCCAAGGATGTCATCGACGTCGAGAGCGTCGGAGGCGAGGATAAGTTTTTCTTGCGGATCTCGCCCGCGGGCCTTCACCCATTCGACATATTCATCTCCGGCTATATACGGATCCTTGCTATCAATGCGCTGGCCCGTCCAATCCGCAGCCCAATCGGGCGCGCCCTCGAGGAATTGCGTGGTTCCGAAAGTGTCGGGCAGCATGATGCGGAGTGCGCCCTCGTAGGTGCTCTGCCACATTTCGAGGACGCGGTACTGCGAAGCCTTCAACGCCTCGTCATCGGGCGCGAGGGCGGCGAGGACCATCGGGATCTCATGCGCGTTGGTTCCGATCGCTTCAAGGTCGTGTTTGTGGGCCAGGAAGGCATTCGACGTTCCTACGAAGCCACTGCCAAGATTCGAAGCCATGGCTTCGACAACATATTCCTGCCAGAGGAAGCTGTGGCGCCGCCGTGTTCCGAAGTCCGCAACACTCAGATGAGGAACGCCGCGCAGGCGTTCGATCTTGCTCCATAGCTTGGTCTTTGCTTTGGCGTACAGGATGTCAAGGCCGAACTCGCTCAACCTTTTTAAGTTGGCTCTGGTTCGCAGTTCGTTGATAATCGACAGCGAATAAAGTTCCCACATCGTAGTGTCAGTCCAGAGTCCGTCGAATGACAAATGAAAGCGGCCATTGCGCACCGACAACTCATAGTCCGACAACCGAAAGTCTCGTTCCAGCCATGCCAGAAATGCAGGCTCAAAAATTCCACGACGGCCATAGAATGTGTTTCCAGCCAGCCAAACCAGTTCAGACTTTCGAAAACGCACGTTGCGAGCGTGATCCAGTTGTGCGATGAGCTCTTCCGTCTCGAATGTATCCACCGGGCCGCCAGAGCGATTGAAGAGGGAAAACGAAACCCGCGTCCCGGGAAAATGTTTCCAAATAAACTGCAACATCAGTAGCTTGTAGAAATCGGTGTCGAGCAGGGATCGCGTGACCGGATCGAGTTCCCAGTTGTGATTATGCGCGCGCTCCGCGAAGTTCACTATCATCGAGTACTATCCTCGTCTGCCTTCGAGGCAAAAGCAACCCGCGAGCTCTTGAACTGCGAGTGTCACCAGCAATTTGCTCATGTGAACTGAAACTCCAGCTCGCCGCCGAAATAGATCGCCAAATGTTCAGCTTCACGCTCAATCTCGGCACGCGCACTCCGCGACAGCTTGCCGAAAGGTTCGACTGTTACCAGCAGCTTCTTGTTTTGGAACTTATATGACCAGACGCCAGCGACGACGCCGGCGATCAGTACCACGGGCGAGATCCAGCCCTGGTTGCGGTAGACGCGCTTGTAGTGCTTTTCGCTGAGCAGGTGATCCTTTTCGCGATGAGCTAGGAGATAGGAATCGAAGTATGGCAGGAGACGAATGCAGGTTTCACCCCCAGGGTTGGCATTGAGGTCCGCCACATCCTCACACCGCAAAAAACAACCCTTCCCGTCGCCGGGGACTTCGATCAAACCGGGTTCGACGAGCGCGCGAAGCGGTTTTACTTCCTGCATGGAAATGCCCGCCCAGTGGGAGAAGTCAGTCAGTGTTGCCGGACCGTATGCTCCCAAATACTTTCGGAAAAGGGCGCACTGCGCCTCAGTAGCCGAGATTGGTTTCGACTTCAGCTTGGGCAGCCAGTGGTCTACCCGGATGAAACTGAGTTCGTTGTTCTCGCCAGCGCCGTAGCAAACCAGTCCGGAGGCCACCGGCACGCGAACGATGCTCGAAACCTTTTCCATCCAGCTGCGGACGCGCTTGCTGACTTTAGGGCGAATCGCTGCGTTGATGGCAGCTCTGCCGAGTGGCCCTGCGGACAATGCGTCCATGATTAACGGGGTAAGAGCCTCGCCTTCCTCGCTCTCAATTCCACATCTGGCCATCACTCGCAGCGCCTGAGCGACGCGGCTGGGTTTGAGGGCGGCTATATAGAGCGAGAATTCATCGGCTGGAATGAGATGCAGCGTTTGGCGCATCAGAGAAGTTTTCACCAGAGTGCGGCTCTTGCACAGTGCCGTTTCAACTTGCGATCGCGTGATGGCATGATTGCGCGTCCAGAGCTGAAGATAAGCAGCAGACATGATCTGCGCCTGCACGCCGCACATGTCGCGGCAGATCGTGACCGCGGCGGCGGGCACGTCATCCAACAGATGGTGGCGCCGCAGCCGGAAACTTGCAATTGCTTCCCTTCGAATTGGTGACGGTATTCGTGGCATTTAACTCAAATCCTGCACTCGGATTCCGCAAGAGCAGTTCAAATAGTTGTAAACCATGGGAATCATTTGGAGCAAAGTGCTGAGCCTGGAAGTGACCCAACCACTGGCTTGCACTTGCACCCGCCAAAAAAAATGCGCGCTGCACTATTTGTGCAGCGCGCAATCGCAACCAGAGCAAAATTGTCCTAGTGGAAGCTTAGCCCTGTGACGGATGCAATACACGGAACGTGTTGCCTCCGTTGGACCAAACCAGAATTAGCGCGTCCTGTCCTTTAGCGATCTTGCCCAGCTCTTGTGCGGCATCTGACGCGGATTGCACAGGATGCCGGTTGACTTCGACAATTACGTCGCCTCGCTGGAGCCCCGCGTTGTCGGCCGGACTGCCGGGCTGAACGTTTCCAACGATCGCTCCATGAATGTCTTTCGGAGCCCGAAGTTGCTCGCGTACATCCGGAGTCAGGTCAGCCAGACCAAGCCCCCAGCGCGGTTTGCCATGCTCATCGCTGGCAGCTTGTTCTTCGCCACTCTTTTTTCCCATGGCTTCAAGAGTGACGGGAACATTAATGTCCTTGCCGTCCCGAATCACTTCAAGCTTAACCGTTGCGCCCGGCTGCTTCTGGCCCACCGCGACCTGAAGTTCGCCAGCATCACCGACCGTGTGACCATCGAGCGCAGTGATTACGTCTCCGGTTTTCAAACCCGCCTTCGCTCCCGGCGAGTTCGGCTCAACCTGAGTTACAACCGCACCTTCGGCCTTCTTCAGATCGAAGAACTTCGAGTTTTCCGGAGTCACGTCACTGATACCGATTCCCATGTATCCGTGGCTAACCTTACCGTACTTGATCAGTGTTTCTACGGTGGGCCGCACGATCTGCGTCGGTATGGCGAAGCCCATACCCGAGAATTGCCCGTTCGAAGAGATCAAAAAGGTGTTGATTCCAACAACTTCGCCGCGCGCATCTACGAGAGGCCCGCCGGAGTTGCCGGGGTTGATAGCCGCATCCGTCTGAATAAATTCTCCGGGCTTGCGGCGATCACTGGCAGAGGGGTTCGGCCGATTCAAAGCACTCACGATTCCACGCGTTACCGTGAAGCGGAAACCAAACGGATTGCCGAAAGCCAGCACAGTCTGTCCCGGGCGCAACTGAGTTGAGTCGCCCCAAGGCACGCTGGGCAGGTCCGATGCATTCACTTTGATAACGGCAAGATCGGTCAGCGGATCGGCTCCCACCAATTTCGCTGATAGGACCCGACGGTCGGTTAAAGTGACGTTGATGTCGACGGCGCCATCCACAACGTGATTGTTGGTCACGATGTATCCGTCGGGAGAAATGATAACGCCGCTGCCGAGACCATGTTCTATTTGTGACCGTGGTTGCATCGGCATATTGAACCCAAATGGCCCGAACTGGCCAAAGGGTCCCTGTTGGCCAAACTGCTGACCGAACTGTTGAGCATCTGGCGTATCTTCTCCATCTCCATCGCTCATTTTGGCATCGGTTTTCGAAGTGACCGTGACATTTACGATCGCAGGTGTAACGCGCGCCGCCAGCGCTTCCATTGCATGATCGAGCGATAGCAGCGCATTCACACTGTTGTCATCCAGCGCAGCCGCCGCCGGAGCTGGTCCCCCCACCGCCGCGTGGGCTGGTTTCGCGAATTCGTAGGCTCCAATGGACACGGCCATCACAGCCGCTACCACAGGAACAATGAATCGCGTGGTTAGTTTCGTTTTCTGACTTTGCATCCATGTACTCATGTTCGTTGATTCTCCTTTTGCATTAACTAATGATTTAGTTGATAGCTACAAAAAAATTTAGATCACCTTCGCGACAACTCCTGGCTGCACTGCTTTTCCCTGACGCTGCAGAATGATCACTCGCCACACGCTGACACTGAACACCGCCGAACCCTGCTCGTCAAACTCCGTGGTCTGCATCACAAGTAGAAACCCCGGCACGGGAATAGCTTGCTTAGCTGCCGCGGACACCGCAAGAACTGGGCGTCGATGTCGGGACTGCTTCGCTCCCAACGATTGAGAAAAGTTCCCATCGAAGTCGACCTGAGCGGACTTTGACGGACGATACACCGCCGGAGTGGCGACTACTTTACCAATTTCGGTTTTGCCTTTCGAGCTGATACCGGTCCGCACTGTTACTGGAATCGCGGCAACTTCTGCCCCTCGCGGAAGGTTCTCGCTCGCGGTGGCGAAGCTTTGCGGCTGTTGTTCGAATGCGATCAGTTTGGGGGCATCCGGCAACATGACCAGGCACGCAGCCGATATAACTGTCATCAAGCCCAGCGCCGGCTTGAAAACACGTGCACCCTGCGGCCGTTCCACATCCAGAATTTGCGCCAGACGGATCGACGTATCGCATGCGCGGCTGATCGCCGCCTGCGCCAACGCCAGGCTGCGCTGCACGAAGCTCTTCTCCGCCAGAGAAACCAGGCACTCGGCATAAGCGCGCGGATTCCCGGTTTCCGCCAGCACAACGTCGTCGCAAGCCATCTCACGTTCGAGCGACAGTCGTTTCTCGATCCACCACACCGCCGGATGAAAGAAGAACACGGTACGAACGATCTTTTGCGCCAAGTTCGTCCAATCGTCCCATCGCCGAAGGTGCGTGAATTCGTGCAGCAGGATAATTCTTAGTTCCTCAACCGGAAGCTCCCGTAGCGCCCACTCGGGAATCAGAATCGCAGGCTTGAAGAATCCGATGGCAGTTGGCACACTCACCATTGGCGAAGTGCACACGGTCACCGGCCTAATCGCTTGGCATTGGTCTAGCATTTTGCCCACCGCGGGATGCAACGTAGAGGTCTCGATCGCTACCCCGCTCCCGCGCAAACGGCGCACCTTACAGAGTCCGGTGAAAATGCGCGTGGCCGCCAATGCCGCAAAGAAAATCCAAACAGCAAAGATCGTAACCGCCCAAAACTTCGGCAGCATTATTTCCGCATGCATCGCGTGCACCATCCCTCCCGCATGACCGGGCGCGGGCACGAACGGCAATACCGCAATCGCGATGAGTGCTGAAAACCATACAGCGAATCGCGTCCCAGAATTCTGTCTTCCAACAACCCGAAGCACCAGCCACGCAAATGCCGCAATCAGCAATCCTCCGGCGATCGAGTTTAGAGCGCGTTCGGCGACGAATTGAGCCAGAGGCTGTATCCCTGAGGGAGTCATCTCTTACCACCTCGCATCGTCTTGCTCACTTCCAGCATCTCCCTCAAGCGATCTAATTCTGTGGAATCGATGCCCCGCTCCTCAAGGATGTTGAACACAAGTTGTTCGTGAGAGTTCTTGAAGAATCTGCTGACAAGGTTGCTGATCTCGTTCCGTGTCGCATCCATCCGCTGAATGATAGGAACATACACGTACGCCCGACCATCCTTCTTATGCTCGACATAACCTTTCTTCTCCAGAATTCGGATAGTGGTCAGCACCGAGTTGTAAGCGAGGTCGAGCTTTGGAGGAAGATCGTCGAGAACCTGCTGGACAGTCCCCGACCCGCGCTGCCATAGCACGTTCATGATGCGAAGCTCAGCTTCCGTCAGCGTTACCGATTGGTGTGGGGGCACTCAAATCTCCTTCTTTGTGATTAGACGCATACACCCAAGAAAAGTAACTAATAATTTAGTTTTACCACCAAAAAATGGCTTAGCGCGCCGCAAACGCCCTAGCCAACGCCTAGAACATCAGAAATATAAAGGGCTTAACAAGCCGCGTCTTCAAGCCGACGCTATGAAATCTGAATTGCACAGAACCGCGCGCTGCAAGGATCCAGCAGTCCACCTGTGAATAACTTATTCTAAAGTTGGAAAGATGCTTTTGAGACGGACAAAGGGTGATGCGCGATGAGCCATAAGGCGTGCGTAATCGGTGCCGGTCCCAATGGATTGGCAGCGGCCATCGTGCTAGCCAAGGCAGGATTCCACGTGGAGGTGCTGGAAGCACAGTCGACGCCGGGCGGCGCCGCTCGCACGATGGAGTTGACCTTGCCGGCCTTTCGGCATGACTTCGGATCCGCCGTATATCCGCTCGCGGTTGGGTCGCCATTCTTCTCGTCGCTGCCTCTGATCGACCACGGCTTGGAGTGGATTCATTCGCCCGCTCCTTTGGCTCACCCTCTGGACGACGGAACCGCCGTAATGTTGGAGCGTGACCTCTGCGAGACGAAAACCCTTCTTGGGATCGACGGAGCAGCGTGGGAGCATCTCGATCGTCCTTTTGTCGAACACTGGAGTGAACTTGCTTCGGAAATCCTGCGCCCGGTTTCCCTGCTCCCGAGACATCCGTGGCTGATCGCCCGCTTCGGAATGCTCGCGATCCAGTCGGCCCAGGCCGTGGCCGGCCGGTTTCGTGACCAACGAACGCGTGCACTATTCGCGGGCTTGGCGGCTCATTCTCTCCTCGGCCTGGACGAGCCACTGAGCGCGGCCTTTGGCATCCTGATGGCGGTGTCGGCACACTCCGTTGGTTGGCCAATTCCTCGCAGCGGTGCACAGTCGCTCACCAATTCACTATGCAGCTATCTCTCGACCTTCGGGTGCGAGGTAACTACTTCGTCGCCCGTCGATCGGTTGGATGAACTAAAGAATTATGAGCTGCTTCTTTGTGATCTGACCCCGCGGCAGCTACTCAAAATTGGTAGACAAAACTTTTCGCACAGCTACCAGCGGCAACTGGCGAGATACCGCTACGGAGCCGGGGTCTTCAAAGTGGACTATGCGCTGAGCGCACCCATTCCCTGGAAGGCATCCTCTTGCGCGCGAGCTGCCACGGTGCATCTCGGCGGTAGCTTTGAGGAGATCGCCGCTTCGGAAGCTGCCGTCCGGTATGGAAAGCATGCCGACCATCCTTTTGTTCTGCTGGCCCAGCCGAGTCTCTTCGATAGCTCGCGTGCACCCGCTGGCAAACACACGGCGTGGGCGTACTGCCATGTGCCGCATGGATCTACGGTAAACATGCTTGAGAAGCTGGAGGATCAAGTCGAGCGTTTCGCCCCCGGCTTCCGCGACTGCATTTTGGCGCGCCGTACTTTTTCTCCCGCAGATCTCGAGAGCATGGACGCGAACCTCGTGGGAGGCGATATCGCGGGAGGCGCCATGGACATCCGCCAGTTTCTATTTCGACCAACGTGGAGACGTTACGCCACATCGGCGCGCGATATTTACATTTGTTCCGCGTCCACTCCACCAGGTGGGGGAGTGCATGGTATGTGCGGCTATCACGCGGCTAAGATGGCGTTGTCGAGGTGGAACCGCAGCTAAGTAAAGCGAACGTCCCCGCTAGGCGTTCTCCACAATTACTCCCGCGCACCAGGGGCAGGCCATTCTATGCCACGGATCGTACCATCTGCCTGGCGCTCGATCGTCGGCGCGTAAAGCCCACGAAATTCACGGCGCCACCAAAGTCCGCTTGTCCGCTTTTCTGACATGGTTGTAAACCAATACTGCCAAATCACGGCTCGCACCTCGCGCGGTGGAGCCTGTGAAAATGGATTTCCCTCAAAAAGGCTGAGCACGTCTGGGTCATTGGAAAGCAACTTCACTTCTGTTCTGGGCACGATTGAGTAGTCTTGCCATGAGCCCAACGAAGCAAACCAGAGATTCCAATCGAATCGCGGTTGATACGGCGCGTAGATCCCGGGCGGCTTGCCGAGATCCTGTGGTTTATATCGGAATGTATACGCCACCCAGGTTTTTCCATCTTCGGAACCCTGGAACTCGATCTCGTATCGCCCTCGAGTCATAATTCCGAACAGGCCATACCGATTAGCGATCCGAAAAGGTTCAAGGGCAGCCACTGGCGCGGTTGGCAGCAGGATCACTGAAAACATCCACATCAACTGAACCGCGGTGGCATAGAAAATCCAGCCCAGCACAAAACCGGCAAGAGATGTCTTCACTAGATTGAAGCGCCGACGGAAAGCGCTTCTCCAATTTTCCACTTCGCTTTGCTCGGGTCGTCCGGGATCTGTCGAACCGGGTGGCTGCTCATGATTCGTCCGGAGAATTCCCGCGACATCGTCGCTCTCCGATGTCTGACGCAATACGAACGATTTTTTCCATCGCTCCGGAAGAGTGCGCAGCAGAAAGCGATCATCCAACAGGAGCGCTCCCAACGCCAGAACCAGATAGTTCAGAAATGTGTAATTGGCAGTGAGAATGACTCCCAACTCCCACGGGGTCACAATAAAGAAACACACGATGCGCCAGCGGCGCGGCAGAAATAACATCCAAACTAAAACCAACTCCAGTGCGAGTGTGGCGAAGGCACTCGAAGCATGGAACCAATGCGGCAAATGTTGCACGTACCAGCCGATCCACGTGGGCAGTGGACCGTTCTGATAGTACTCGTCCATAGCCGTAAAGTGACGCCACTCGGGGTCTCCTCCAATAATCTTTGCTACACCGGATTCAAAGTAGATGCGAAACCACTCCCATTGGAGAAGAAACAAAGTGGCGCGCGACGGGGGCGACGCACGCCCGAGGCCAGGGCGGAATCCGGGAGGAGCGAAGAAGAACGATATAAATCCAGCCTCAAGCAGCATGCCATCTGACTGGTAGCCGGAAAAATCCTGCGCCGCACTCACAAATGAGAGAAAGCAGACAAAGCAGATGAAAAGCATTCCGCGCGGCCACACATTCAACACCAACAGCACTGACGCGATCATGCCGGCCCAGCACAAGGCCGTTAGCGCATGGGATCCGCTCGAAAACCAAAGCAAAGTCGGTGCGAACCATACTCCTCGTCCATAGCCAAAGGAATGCGCCACCGCCCGCAGATATTCGTCCACAGGCAGAATCCCATCCGGGCCAATGAGCCCGCGGATCTGAAAAACCAGCGAGAAGAAGGCGGAAAAATAAATGCAGCCGAGCGCCCGCAAGAAAAGCCAGCGTGGAGTCAGGCGGTCAACCGCGCCACGCTCCGAATCAAACAACCAGCGGATGGCGGACAGCACCCGGTCCATGAGCGATGAATAATTATACCGACGAGAGCTGACAAAACTAGTTGCTCGCGCTCTCTAAATAAGCTCTGTGCGCGGTCGAGGTATCCACGCACGGAAGTCGAACCGTCTCCCGCCTCAGTCTCGCATCCGGATTTTTTTTCTTCTCATGAGCGTTTCGCCTCTCCTTTCCGCCTTCTGAGAAGCGTGCCAATCTTCTATTCCAGTTGCCGTCCCTCACATTTGGCTTTCAGGTCGGCTAGAGTCTCGTTCACCCCAGAGTTCAAACCTGTGACTTGCAGGCACACTTCGTCGCGGCCGATGCGGCCCAGATTCAACAGGTCGTCGACCAGCAGGCCTCCCCCCCGCGTCCCTTTCTGGATTCGATTCAGATGGGTTCCGGCGACCAAGCGCTCGGTTCTGGCGGACTCTCCCGATCCTGTGGGCGTTAGATACCGCGCCCCTTCCGTCAGCGAGTGAACCGCATCATTCTGCAGATTCTTTACGACGGCAGAACTTGCCCGTTCGCAGGATGGGACAGGCTGGCGCGGATCACATCCAGCAGTTCTGCATTGTCCACGGGCTTCTGGAAGAACGCCGCCGCTCCCGCCTGCAGAGCGCGGCGCTCGCTGCTTTGCGGGTCGCGGGCTGTCAGAACAATCACCGGGATGTCCGATAGATTGTCGCTTTTTTGCAGCCGATCAAGCACGACAAAGCCGTCGCCAGCAGGCAAGCCGAGATCAAGAATGATCAGGTCGGGATGTTCCTTGTAGGCCAGCGCAATCGCAGAGTAACCATCGACCGCACTGACCGTATGGTAGTGGTTGGCTCGCAAACGCAGTCGCAGCGCCTGCCTGAGATCGGGATCGTCGTCCACGATCATGATTTTGGAATTTGTCATTTTTTCTCCATTCTGAAGTTCACGCAGAGTTGTCAGCGTGTTCGCTCATTGATCCTTACTGTTCGGCAGAATCTTGTTTCCCTCCCAGAACCGTTCGCACCATTTCGCCCACGGCACGGGCGACTTCCTGCACCTGATCTTGCAGGGAGTTTGCTCCCACCTCGCAAAGCGGCAGTCACCTCGACAGGGGTACGACTGCGGCCCCGGTGATTCGCCTAACTTGGTCATCGGCCTCCGCGTACCGACCTTGAGTGAAGAACGGGTATTTGGTCCCCCAAACGACATTCGTCGCCCTCCCTTTCGTCCCTCAAGCAACGTCATGGCATTGCCGATGACTCCTCTGATCAGCCAGCGTCTTCCAACTTGGCCTACTCCCCCACTCAAAAACTATGCCTGGCGGGGCAGATCAAGGCACATTGCTCCTGGACGAAGTGGGAGACATTCCGATTGAGATTCAGCCGAAGCTACTGCGCGCACTACAGGAGCGCAAATTTGAGCGATTGGGGGGCACGCATACGCGGAGGATCCTGCTGGAATTCCCCCCTGAGGAATGTCGGGATGGCCTGAAGTGGCAATTCAACCGTGTCAAGTCTGTGCCGCATGAGAATCGCTCTCGCATCTGCGGCACTCGGGAACTGTATTAGCTCCCGAGGGCCACTATTTTTGGATTGTCGAGCCCGGCTGATGCTCACTCCTGCTAACCCGCTTTTGCTGCCGCGCCTTTCGTAGCCGTTTCGATGAGAGCAGCTACAGCATGCGACTGCGACACGTAGACGGCGTGGCTGCCCTCAACTTCGACAACAGTTGCACCTGCGCGTTTGGACATAGCCCGCTGAGCGTCAGGTGGAATCATCTTGTCTTCAGTGGTTAGCAAGTACCAGCTTGGTTTTGTTTTCCATGCCGGTTCGCTGATGGTGCCGTTGAGTGCGTTCAGGCCCCATGGAACTTGGGAATCGGCCATGAATGCCGCCGTCTCTGGCTCCACGTCTGCGGCAAATGATGCAGGAAACTTCGCCTTGTCGAGGAACAGATATCCATCCTGCGGCGGCAGAATCGGTGGCACCGGAGCGCTTGGCGGTGGGTCCTTTATCAGCGAAGACACTGACTCGCCTTTGTCGGGAGCGAATGCGGCCACATAGACCAGCCCTTCGACCTTCGGGTCATTGCCGGCTTCCGTGATTACCGCCCCTCCATACGAGTGGCCGACGAGGATCACCGGGCCGTCCTGGTTAGCAATCGTCCGCTTTGTGACGGCAACGTCATCCGCCAGCGACATTCGGATTCTGAACGATTGCGACGGTGTATCCGTCTCTCTTCAGGGTGCAGCGCACTCTCGCAATGAACTTGATCTCAATCAGCTGCATTGGCAGTGCCAATCGCGGCGTTACCAAAATCGTGCCTGTCACTGCGGGCTTCCTGGACTCTGGCGTCCATTGGAGCTCGTAGGTCATGCTCGGTATTCGATTCCGCCGTGACCGGGTGAATTCACGATAACTTATTCAGTCTTAACGGTACTGATAGCCCGTCACTGATACTCAATGAAACTGTGCACATGCTGCCATTGGACCCTACTTGGACCCGTATTTCCCGCCAGCAGTTTCCGTTTCGGACATCATTGAAATCGCAGTAACGCCAATTGCGTAGTCACAAGAACCGAGTCTGTGCATCCGCATCGAACCAAGTCCCGCCGTCTTCCGCAAGGCGCAACATGGCTGGTCCCGTGACTGGCACAGCAACCGCCCGAGGGTGAGCATTAATGCTGGCAGTCCTCGCTCAGTTCTTTTCTCTTGATCACTCTTGAAAGGGCAGGTTGAAAGTCGCGCTTCTGAGACCCACGGCGCGCAACGCCGTGCTCGCCGACTTCATCCAGCAGCGACTCGATGAAAAGCCGGAGGCAAGGGCTCATTCGGGCTGGCAATTCGAGATTCCTCATAATCCCCGACTCATGACGCCCACAACTTCCGGTTGGTGTTCCGTGTAATCGCCACTCTCGCAAATCGCAAATCAGAGCGCATCCCAATATGCAGTGTTTTTTCGTTACCTCGGAAGGTTGGACGCTAAGTAACACCTTCGAGGTAGTTGGCGAGATTTATCGTGAACTTTCGCTTGAAGAGCGGTGGGCCTTGCGGGAATGATGATCTCGCGGCGTCCATGGCGTGGCGCGTCTAGCGAATACGCGCTGTGATTCAACTCGAATTCGGGGCTTTGTCCTTGTCACGTAACTCGAAGTCACGTACCTCGAAAGTGGTATCGCAAGGTTCCGATACCAAGGGATTCGGCCTGCTGTGTTTCCCATATATGCTCGTTCGTTGAACGGTTAACTCACTGGGCGTTAAGCGCCACATCAATCGAAACGTGAAGGTATTTTGACCTATACCGGCACCGCCATTGTTAAACGTCGTGTCTTAGCTGCAATCGTCCTTCTTGCTTCATGTCTGCAAGGCAATGCCCAACCGAAAGCCGCGATAACCGCTTCCGCCACGAAGCGTGGTTGGGTATTGACCTGGAGCGATGAGTTTGACGCGCCAAACGGTTCTCCACCGGACCCCAGGAAATGGGTAGTGGAGACCGGCGGGAACGGATGGGGGAATAACGAACTCGAGTACTACACCTCACGCAGCCAGAACATTCGGCAAGAGGATGGCAATCTCGTCATCGAGGCCCGCAAAGAAACGTTTACGGGCAGTGACGGAGCGCAGCGGAGCTACACCTCAGCTCGCATGAAGACAGAAGGAGGATTCAGCCAGCGTTACGGCAGATTCGAGGCACGGATCCAAATTCCATCGGGGCGAGGCGCATGGCCAGCATTCTGGATGCTCGGGGACGACTATTCTCTCAAGGGCTGGCCGGCTTGCGGGGAAATCGATGTCATGGAAAGCACCGGTTCCGAAGCAGACACCATCGAAGGCAGCCTGCACGGTCCGGGATATTCTGGCATAAACCCTTTAACCGCTGCTTATCGGCTGCCGAGGGGGCGGTTCAGTGACTCCTTCCACGTTTTCGCCATAGAGTGGGAGCCACAAGTGGTGCGTTTCTATGTGGACGACAAGCTTTACGCCACGCGAACCCCGGCGGATCTGCCGGATGGCAAACCGTGGGTGTATGACCACGCATTTTTTCTCTTGTTGAATCTGGCGGTTGGTGGAAATTTTCCGGGCCGCCCGGGCGATTCCCCTGTCTTCCCCCAGCGCATGCTGGTGGACTACGTACGTGTGTACACACGCAAGTAATTGTTACGGCTGGCTTGCTGATCGTGGGCAGAAACTAGGTCGTGGCATGAGATGCAAACCTGACAACAATCGTGTAACCTTTCTTTCCGAACAGCGACGGCGAAGCCCCCCCGACGCTGGCCTTGCCCGTCCACAGCGGCAGGATTCTGGGGTGACATGAAATTGTGGTTCGCACTCTTCTTGTTGCTTTTCTTCAACGCCTGGGAAATGTTCGCGCAATCCGACCGTGCCACGATCAGCGGAACTGTCAAAGATGTGAGCGGCGCGCTCGTCGCACATGCGCAGGTCGTCGTGACCAACGTGACCAATAATCTCCGGTCCTCCACCATAACGGACGCGTCTGGTCGCTTCACGTTCTTGAACCTGGCCATCGGTCAATACAGGATTAATTGCTCGAAGGATGGGTTTGCGGAGTACCGCCATTTGGGTCTTGATCTTGCGATCAGCCAAGCAACTGACATTAACGTCGTCCTCACCATTGGCTCGAAAAGCGAGACCATCACCGTTGTCGGAGACACACCACAGCTTCAAACACAGACGTCGTCGATCTCAACGAATTTAGGAAATGCCGAGGTTACTGAGTTGCCTCTCAATGTGCAAGGGGGCCGGAATCTTGCAACTTTTATGTTTGACTACGTACCCGGTGTGGAAGGCAACGGCCCCAATCCATCGGACAAAGATTTTGCCTCGCACATTAATGGGAGTCTGAGC
>Ga0116222_1000868_pt1 | contig 17815 bp, 20 predicted proteins | sample Sb_taG_12_FD_88963 | JGI IMG/M metagenome (GOLD analysis project Ga0116222, IMG submission 88963) | Peat soil microbial communities from Weissenstadt, Germany - Sb_50d_9_AC metaG | ecosystem: Environmental > Terrestrial > Soil > Wetlands > Peat | place: Germany: Weissenstadt | collected 2010-09-21
AACGTAGAGCAGTTCGCTGATCGCGTAAGCCTCAATTCTGTGACTTTCGTCCACAGCTTCGCCGCGGCGTTTGGGCTCATACATCAGAAAATGGTCCTTCTTGTCCCACGCCTCCTGGAACATCGTCTGGACTTGAACTTCGACTTTGATCCGTAGATTGGTCTTTCTGTAGAAGATTCCTTTGAAGCACTTCTCTCCACTCTTCCGCTTCTCGGGACCAAGATCGACCAGGTTTCTCAAACCGTGACTTTGAAGTGCGAAGTCCTCGGAGAGGGAGCGCTGCGCCGCGGAAAGGCGGCCAAGGTCCTCCGGCTTGCATGTGTAGGGCTCTTGGAGCTTCGAGCAAACAGCCTTTACATCCGAGAGGAAGTTCAGGACGATTCGAAATCGCGCCAGATCCTCCATCTCCTCCAGGAAATTGTCGAAAGCCAGCGGAGGCCTTACGCCCGCTGGATCCCAATCGCGCACCATCTTGTCGAGGATGCTTTCCGGCGATTTGACCAAATGTCCCAAGTCCGACCGGTAGAAGAGGCGGTGCCTCTCGGACGAATGCAGCGACCCTTCAACCTCCTCGATAACGCCCTGAATCCTGGCATGGAGCGCGAGGGCTGTGTTCTCGAAACCAACGGTGGCCAATTGCCCGCGGATCCAATTCGCCACGCTGCCTTGGTCTGCGCTCGGCGAGGGATCCGCCGGTGAGGCCGGGTACCCCGGATGCCCCCATGGGAAGTGATCTCGAATGAACCGATCTATCTTGGATTCAGAATCCACGGGGAGCACCTCGATTCCAGGTTTACCAACTACATTGTTGTCCAACTATTTTGTCATGCAACTATTATGTTGTGCAATTTGCGCCTTGTCAACAATACGCCGGAACTAGGGTGCCACGGCCAACTCCTTACGGCGATAACTCAAAACCCCACAATACTTTACGGGCTATTTGCCAATCTCCTGAGCGTCGGCTCCCCGACCTGTGGCTCAACCTCGCTACGGCTGCAAACCCTACTTCCCCGCCGGGTAGCCGTGGAGCTGCGGGCCGACCACATTGGAATAGTGCCGACGATCGCGGCCGTCGTGTCTCCCGTCAGGAAGCCGACGGCGATCTTGCCGGCCGGCATCGGTGCGAAGAACTGCTGGGGATCGCCTCCCACGTTGAAGCCGTGCAGCAGCAGTTCGGTTATGTCGGCGATAGTGACGAGGGAAGCGTCCGCTTTCGTCTCGGCGATAATGCCGCCCGCGCGGATTCGCCTCGCGTTCTCGCTGAATTCATCGAGTACTTTTGGCAGTCCTTCTTGCCGGGACCCCTTGAAGCATGCCTTCGGCGCTTATGTCTTCGTCAATCTCAGGCCATCGGATTCCAGAACCGTTGCCGATGATCTCGAACCTTGCACGCTGTTCGGGAGTAGCCTCCGAGAGCCGCCATGACCCCACCAACGGAACACTAATCGTCCGGCCGTCCACCAACTGGGCGGTAATCGAGTCCTCAGTGACCGAAACATTTTGAATACGCGCGTCGACCCTAGTCGCAATGCTCATGCCAAGCCTCCAAAATCGTCTCCACGTTAAGTTCTATCTGGACGCGGATCTGATTCAATTCTCGCGCCGAAAAACCATCGTTGCGGGCCAGCGCCAGGGGCGTGAGCCAGTATTTGCAGAGCTTGTTCTCGCGTTGAACGTGTACGTGCTCGGGTTCGTTGCAGTCGAAGCTGTAAAAGAAAAAGCGGTACGGTCCGGGAATGTTCTAACTGTCGGCATTCCGCGCCCTCATAGCCGCATACGCTTCATCGTATCGCAACAGAAGATCCTCTCGTAGAGATTTTGAACACCGATTCGTCCTGTGAAATCATGTCCCCGGCCGGATATTCGGACGCTCCCAAGGAGATCCCGATGGCCGACAATTCCTCAGAACCGTTTCCCTGTCGGATACCCGTGGAGCTGCGGCCGACCACATTGGAGAACTTAGCTGTCGCTCTCTGGTCGGGGAGTGAGAGAATGGCGGGAGGACAATCTATCTACCATGTCGAGCCCTGAAAACACTCCGAGACTATTTGTATACCACTACGAACATCTGGATAATCTCGATTTTGTAAAGCGACCGGAAGATGTCTATAACCCAGATGAGCTTGAGCAACGCAGCGCGACCGTGCGAGCCGCCCTTGTGTCTGCGGGGTGGGAGGGTGACGGCGGCCTTGGATTGATTTGGCTGCCCCCTTTCGTTGACGTTGGCGTGGAAGACACGTGGGGCGTCTACCTCTGGCACGTCAAGCAACGGAACAATGGAGTTTCTTGGATCGCCTCCGAGTGCCCGCTCACGTCCTGGCGCCTGCTGCAGCAGAACAATCCACCTCCGGTTAATTGAGCCTGGGCCAGCCTGTGGGCCGCGCGGTCCCGTGAGCGCTGCAAAACCTACTTCGCGGCCGGATAACCGTGGAGCTGCGGGCCGACCACATTCGAGAAATTGTAATTCCCCCGCCGGTCGGCGTCGATAGTCCAAAACATCGCGCCGATCATGCCGTGGTAACCGGCGGGCTGCCGCAGCTTGTACGTCGTCCCGGCGGGAGCCTTGCCCGTTATGATATAGTCCATTGCCTGGCCGACGATCGCGGGCGTCGCGTCTCCCGTCAGGAAGCCCACGGCGATCTTATCGGCCGGCATCGGCGCGAAGAAGTGCCGGGGATCGCCTCCCACGTTGAAGCCGTCGAGCAGCAGCTCGGTCATGGCCACGTGATAGTCCACGGAGCCGGGCTGGTAGATCTCGCCATCCAGACCTTCGAGCGGCGGCGTGTTATAGCTCTGCACATCCATAAAGGAAAGCATGTCGCGAAGCGCGTACGCGATGGGCAGGTAAGAGCCGAACTGGCCGCCATAGCTGGGGTAGCCGGAGGGAATCTGTGTGCCCTCGGGCACCAGGCTGATCATGAAGCGCGGTCCGAAATGATCGTGCAACTGGCGCAGGGCCGAAATGAGGTTCACGATGGATGGCGTGGTGGGATGCTTGTAGTCCTTGTCTCCCGGCTCGATCGAGAGTGACGGGCTTTCGAAGTCGATGTCGATGCCGTCGAAGCCGTACTCGCTGACGATGGCGGTGACCGAGGAGACGAAGCTCGGCACGCGCTTCGGATCGGCCAACGTGAAGTGCTGTCCGCCGCCGCCGAGCGAAATCATGACCTTCTTCCCTTGGCTTTTCAACCAGGCAATGTCCCCCTTGAACTGTTCGGTATCCAGGCCCGCGGGCGTGTGGAACTGCATGGTCCCTTCGGGCGCATTCCGGTCCGGTGTGGAGAAGGCGACGAGGATGACGTCCCACTGCGGCGAGACCTCGCGCAGCGGGATGGTGGAGCCCGGGCCGCCGTAGCCGGCCCAGTAGCCGATAAGCTGATGGCCGTTGGGCGGCCCGCTCACCGGAACCGCCGCCGCCGTGGGTGTGGGAGGCCCGGAGGCGCCGCGGCCGCCGCCGGAACGTCCTCCGCGCGCCGGGCACGGCCTGGCAGGCTCGGGGAGCGCCCGCGCGTCCGGGAAACTGTAAGTACTGCCCAGACCTTCCGAAGCCCCGGTATACCAGGGCAGCAGGGCTACGTTCTGCAGGTGCCAGGTAGTTCCGCCCAGATCGGCGGCAAAGGCCTTCGATGCCGGGAAATTGTTCTTGAGGTTCGTATTGGTGGGCTCGAGAAGAAAATACTGGGAGGCGACGCCCGTGCCGCCGCACCCGCCCTGGTCCCCCGGACGCATCGAGGCGGGACGCATCCAGCCGGGAAACGTATTTCCCGGAGCTTTGACGTTACGGCTCCTCGACAGGGAAACGCTCAGCAGGGGATCGTGCAGCGGATCGTTGATGAACTCCGCGAGCTGCTGCGTGAGTGGCTGCACGTCGCCATCCTCGACAACCGTGGGTGCGGCATCGAGAAACGATCCGAGCACGAAGGAGTTTCCCGTGGCGGAGTCGACGCCATGCGTTCCCCAGGAGCAGCAAATCGTGGCGTCGCCCTCGGCGTAGTAAGTAGTGTTGTGGGTCATGGCCATGACGAGCTTGCCTTCCTGTTTGGGAAGCTGCTTGAAGAGCTCCATTTGCAGAAACTCGATGTCCACCACGGCCATAGAGCTGCCGGTCTTCTTCGAGGTGAGGACATACCCGAAGCCGGCGGGGACGGCGATTTTTACCGGCTTCACTTCCGGCTTGCCCAGCAGCGTGTGCGCTTCCGACTTGGGAAATGTCGCGCGCAACATGGCGTCGGCATACTGGGTCGTGCCGCCGGTGGGGAAAGCGAATTTGGAGAAGACCGGTGAGCGGAGGACGCGCGCCACGTCCGGGGCGGCGTCCATGAGGAAGGGCTTGCCGGCGATCTTCTTCGAGTCACCTGCGGTTTTGTTCGAGTCAAAAGTCAGCGTGACCGGAACCAGCACCGTGAGGATGGTGGTGGTGCCGGCCTGCGCCGGATCGCGGCCGGCGAGAGTGTAGGAGCCCTGGCCGAGGGCTCGCTGGAACGTGGGCACGGTGCCTTGCGCGTGCGCCAGGCGTACGGGTGGGACGAGGAAGAGCAGACCGATGGCGAGGATTCGCATATCCGGATTCTAGCTCGATTCGCCCCTCGCCGTGCCCGCCTGCAACATTTAACACCTGGGTTAACTTTCTTCCTTGATTCCCGCGAGAGCCCGGCATATTATTTAACGAAGTGGTTAACTCTCAGAAAAGGGTGACGGCGGTTTTTGCGGCATTGGCCGATCCCACCCGGCGGCGGATTGTGGAGCGCCTTACCAGGCACGGGGAAACTCCCGTCACTGCGTTGGCCAAGCCGTTTCACGTCTCGCTCCCGGCCATCTCCCGGCACCTGCGGGTGCTGGAGCGCGCCCGGCTCATCCAGCGCAAGCGCGATGGCCGGGTCCATCGGATCCGCGCACGCCGCGACGGCCTTCAGGATGCGCAGAAATGGATGGCGCAGTGCGCGGCCATCTGGGATTCCAACTTTGACGCCCTGGACGAGTTGCTCAAAACCCAGCAGCGAAAGGAGAAGCGACGATGAAATCGGAAGTGAAGATCGAAGGCAATCGCCTGCAAGTGACCCGCGTCTTTGACGCTCCGCGCCATCTCGTGTTCGGCGCCTGGAAGGACCCCGTCCTGCTGCGGCAGTGGTGGGGCTGCAAGGACACCACCAAGGTGGAATGCGAGATGGATTTCCGCGTGGGCGGTTCCCTCAGCTACAAAATGAACATCACCGGCGCCGGCGAATTCTCGTATACCGGCCAGTACGACGAAATCGTCGAGCCGGAGAAGATCGCCTGCCATTGGGGATTCGGCGCGGCCACCATGCGGGTCAGCGTGGAGTTCATCGAGCAGGGCGGCCGCACGAAGCTGATCCTGACGCAGGAAGGATTCCCGGACCAGAGCATGTGCCAGTTCGTCTCGCAAGGGACCGATGAGGCGTTCGACAAGCTCGACCGGCTGTTGGTTTGCCAGGAGGCGTAGTGCCCATGAACTACACCCGGATGGTTCTGTCTGCCGTCGCCGCCATGATCGTGTTCTTCATTTACGGGTTCCTGGTGCACGGCGTCCTGATTGCCCACGACTACGTCCCCTACCCCGCCGGCGTGTACCGGTCGGGTGAGCAGGCCCAGCGCCTGATGCCCATCGGGTTGGCCGGAATCTTCCTCGCGATCCTGGTGTTCGCCACGATCTACGCGAAGGGTTGGCAGCCTGGCCACGGCGTGGCGGACGGCGCCCGCCTGGGCCTGCTGTTCGGAGTCTTCATGGCGGGCGCGTTCGTAGCCGTCAACTACGCAACGATCGCCATCAGCGGGAAGCTCGCGCTGGAACTGGCGGCCAGCGAGCCCGTCGAGTGGACCCTCGTGGGCATCGTGACCGGCCTCGTCTACAGGCCGCTTAAACCCGGGCAGTAGTTCCAATTCGGCCCGAGTCGGGCGGAATCCACCGGCATAACCCATTTCATTTCAACAAATGCTCTTCAAATTCGGCCCCGATCCGGGCCGAAATCGGGTTGCGGCGCGAAGGGCTATTGCAGCTCCGGGAGGGTATCCCGAACTCCGGGCGCTCTACTTGAAACGCTTGAGGATGCTGTTGTAGGCTTCGTGCGATCCGGTCCAAACCCAGTGCAGTTCGTCGTCAATACGTCGCGCAATCGCTCGGTAAGAACGTCCGATGGCGACGGTCCAGACTTTTCCTTTTGTCTGAAACTCCAGCGGCGGATGAAATGGGTTTTCCCTGAAGAGCCGATACTTTTCGTCGGCCTGCCGTTGAACGTGCTCCGGCAGTTCGCCGTAGAGCTTGCGGAAACCGGGCGTCAGAAAAGAGCGTAGACGATTCACCTTGGCACTAAGATCGGCGTGGTGTTTGACGGGTCGCGAGGAACTCGTCCAGGGAGACTGACTCCCCGCTCCGGATCTCGGCATCCCACTGTTCGAGCAAGGCCATCCCTGCCCCACCCTCGGAAAAATCGGCCTCGATCTGCCGGTCCCATGCCTCGGCATCCCGAGCGTTGAGCCAACTCGCCAGCGAGGTTCTTTCTGTCTCGGGAAGCTCCGTGATCGCTTCTTTGATGGCTTCCAAGGTCATGCCTCCACCATAGGCGAAAACGTGCCGACCTGCAAACGGGGTCATCGCGATTCGGGTCCGGTCGGTTGCAAATTCGGCCCGAGTCGGGCCGAATTCACTGGCGTAAGCCATTCTATTTCAACAAACCCACCTCAGATTTCGGCCCGAGTCGGGCCCAAATTGGGTCCCGCAAGGCGCCATCTCGCGGCCGGGACGTCACCTCCGACGCAGTTACAATCGACCCGCGCACTCGCGGATCGCGCGTTCAGGCCGCGGAACGCGTTCCCGCGCGCCCAAGAACCCATAAATCGAGGAATGCAGCGTCGCACGATACAGGGTCTCCGCCGACCGGGGACCCGTGGTCCGGGGGTGCAGGCGTCTGGCGCGTTGACCAAACGCCCCGAATCCGGTGCCGGGGTGTTCACTCTGAGCTATAGGTCTGAGCTATAAGAGCTATAAGAAGGTTGGCCCAATTCGGGTCGCGTTCGTCGCGCACCGCTGCCGCTACTGCACCTCCGTGCCCCCCGTCGCGGAACGTGCCGCCGGCGCCCCGTTCCTTCTTCCCGAACGCAACGATCCAGTTCCGGAACATCGTCGTGTAATCCCGCGCTTCGCCGTCCGACCGCAACTGCTCCACCCTGTAGCGCATCTTTCTGCCCCAGTTGGGATACTGCCACGTGGTCCCCGGCAGGGCTCCAGCCACGATAACGCGTCCTGGGCAACTTTCGTGCCATGCGCGCGCCGCGTTGATCCAATACCAGCCGCGTGCGATCCTAAAAGCAGGAGGTGCGCCCCGAAATGCCGGTCCGTAAAGTCAGGAACCGCCATAGCGCCTCAGCTCTCCGCCCGCTCAGCGAAATCGACGCGCGGTACGAGCGGTTGCCGTCGTCGCGCGTCCAATTGACCGCCGAAGAGCGCAAGCTGCTCAAAGATCCAAACTGGATCGATGAGGATGAAGCCGATCTGGTTCTCGCCATGCGAACCGACAGCCAGACTGGCTTGAGCGATTGCATCAGCCTGCGCGAACACATGCGCCGGCACGGCCGCGAAATGTAAGGCTGGACGTGGGGGAGAGCGTTGGAAGCTCATGCTCACGCCCGAGGCCGATTCGGGCTTAGAAGACCTTCTCCAAGACCACGGAGACGATGCTTACGACGAAACGCTGAACGAGCTTCTGGCGCTCCAGGAAGAGCCGATTCCCGAAGGCGCGCAACACCTGCGAAAGACCAAGGATTACTACCGCATCTACATTTACCGCTCGCTCTACCGGGCGATATACCGTGTCCTCGCTGGGAAGCGAATGGTGCTGATCGAGCGCATTGGGCCAAGGCGGAGCGTCTATCGCGGCTTCGACCGTTGGTAGACGCTGTTGCGCAGCCCGCCCTGGCGGACTTGGCTGACACCCTGCTCGTCTCCCTACCTCGAACGGGGCCAAAACCTTGGGCTCGGTGCCAGACATGGCGTAATAGCGGAATGGCGCCGCGCACGAGACCGGGCCGCTACTGCAACTCCGTGCCCCCCGTCGCGGAACGCGCCGCCGGCGCCCCGTTCCTTCTCCCCGAACGCACAATCCAATTCCGGAACATCGTCGTGTAATCCCGCGCTTCGCCGTCCGACCTCAACTGCTCCACCGTGTAGCGCATCTTTCTGCCCCAGTTGGGATACTGCCACGTGGTCCCTGGCAGGTTCTGCTGCTCGAGTTCCTTGGTGAGGTCTTCCTCGTTGATGGCCAGAAGCTGCGAAGGGGTCTCCGCCAGGAAGCCGACGATGGCGTTGTGCAGCTCGCCGGTAAGCTCCGGATAGGCCGCCGCGTACCGCGGCATGTGGTCCGGCAGGAGTTTCTCGCCAGCCAGGACATCCAGCATCTTCTGCTTTTCGCGCATGCGATTCTCGGTCTGCGCGCGGAAGCCCTCGTCGTCCAGCATGCCGGCGGCGCGGCGGGCCTCGATATCGGTTCCCAGCCAGAAGCCGGCGAGCGTCGGCAGGTCGTGGGTGGTCGACGAGACCAGGGCCTGCGCCGGATACTCGCTGGAGCGCCGAAACTCGTTCTGCTGGTTCTTCTCGAAATAGAACAGGCGGTAGCTGAAGATCCCGAAGCGGGCCAGGGTCTTACGCACTTCGGGCTCTACGGTCCCCAGGTCTTCACCCACTACCACCACCTGGTTGCGCACGCTTTCGAGCGCCAGGATGCGCACGAAATCGTCGGAGCGCTCCTTGACATAAGCGCCCAGCGTGGCGTCGCAGCCGTCCGGAATCCAGTACAGTCGGAACAGCCGCATCACGTGATCGATGCGCAGCGCGCCGCCGTTGCGGCAGTTCTTGCGGATGGATTCGGCAAACAGCCGGTAGCCGTCTTCGCGGTGCCGCTCGGCGTTGGGCGGCGGAAAGCCCCAGTCCTGGCCCTTCGGCGCGAAATCGTCGGGCGGCGACCCCACGCGGCATCCCGCCACGTAGAACGGACGGTGCGCCCACAGGTCGGAGCCGAACCGGTCGGTGGCCAGCGCCAGGTCGTGGTACAGGCCGATGGAGAGATGGCGCTCGCGGGCGTGCTGTTGAGCGCGGCGCAACTGGATGTCGATCTGCCACTGCAGAAACTCGTAAAACAGAACGTTCCTCCAGTGTCTCTTGCGGAAAGCCCGCGTTTCCGGCGAATCGGGATCCTGGTAAGCCTCGGGCCACTGCGGCCAGAGCCACACGTCGGGATTGAGCCGGTGCAGGTGCTCGTCCAGGGCGCAGTAGGTGGCAAATTTCTCGAGCAGGTCGCCTTCGCGGTCCAGAAACGCCCGCAGTTCGCGCACGCGCGCCGAGCCTTTGCGCCACTCCCGCAGAAACTGGGCAAACAGCCGCTTGAGGAACCGTAGCTTCAAAGCGCTGACTCGCTCATACTCCACGAAAGGCGACGCGCGCAGATCCTCGATCTCGCGAGACACCTCGGGCGACGCGCGCAGGTCCCGCGCCCGGCGGCAGCGCGCAAAGTCATCCATGCTTTCGATGTCCAGGTACAGGAAATTCTGGTAGAAGCTGCAATTGGGCAGGTACGGGCTGGTATTGTAGGGACGGCGGTTGTGGATGGCGTGCAGCGGGTTCAGGCCCACGAAGCTGGCCTGCAGCTCTTCGGCCACCCAATCCACGATTTCGAGCAGATCGCCGAAATCGCCGCAGCCCCAATTGTGGGCCGAGCGCACGCCGTAGAGACTCATGCTGATGCCCGCCGCGCGCCCGCCCGCCCCGAGATGGGGACCGGTCCAGGCTCGGTCCGGCGTTACGATGTAGCGGGTGGTCGCGTGGGTAGAGCCGAGTTGGACCGAAATCTCGTGGTAGCCCAGCGGCAGATCGATGGGAATCCGCGCCTGCCGGCGCACCCAGGTGCGGCCGTCCATCTCGATGGATCCGGATTGGGGGAGGTCCGCGAGGTACAACTCGCAATCGGCGGTGTGGCCGTCTTCGCGCCGAATCGAGATGTGCACCCGCTCACCGAGGGATTCTATGGGCACGCTGAGGGTCAGTTGCGGGTCGAGCGATACCGAGACCACCACGGCCGGCGGCAGCAGCCGCTCCCACTCGCGACGGGCACGCTCGGCGAGCGAGCGCTGGAGCGATTCCAGATCGTCCGGAACCAGTCCCATGGCGCGCAGGATGGTCTGTTTGGCCTCCGTGGAGTTGGAGTGATAGCGCCCCCAGATGTCCCAGTATCCCGGGTCGATCCCACACTGGGAGGCGGCGCGATCGAGTACCTGCTCGAAGGTTTCGGATGGCATCGAATTCTCTGATAATACGGGGGTCCCTTGATTTTACCCGGAATGGCGCGACCCATGCGAAAATAAATGTATGGACAAACCCCTCGCCAGCGATCCGGAGTTGTTTGCGCGGATTGACGATTACTCGGTGGCCAATACGGCGGCTGCGGTTTCCGAGGGTCTGGTGTTCACGACGCTGGACAAAGCGGTGAACTGGGCGCGCAAGAACTCCATCTGGCCGATGACCTTCGGGCTGGCCTGCTGCGCCATCGAAATGATGTCGATGGGCGCCTCGCGATTCGACATCGCGCGGTTCGGAGCCGAGGTCTTCCGCGGGTCGCCGCGGCAATCGGACCTCATGATCATCGCCGGGCGCGTAAGCCAGAAAATGGCGCCGGTGATCCGGCACCTGTACCAGCAGATGCCGGAGCCGAAGTGGGCCATCTCCATGGGGGCCTGCGCCACCTCCACCGGCGTGTTCAACAATTACGCGCTGGTCCCCGTAAACCAGGTGATTCCGATCGATGTGTTCGTGCCCGGATGCCCGCCCCGGCCCGAGCAGCTCATCTATGCGCTGATGCTGCTGCAGCAGAAGATCCAGGACCAAAGCGGCACCGTCAAGCAGGTCTTGAACCTGGCGTAGCGCGGGTTGGTACACGGTTTCGGCCTAGACGTTGATCGCCGGGCTCACGCCCTGAGCTAAACTGAAGGGGCGGGTTTTCGCGGAACGCATGAACAACCAGCAGCTCTACCTAACCATCGCCGTCGCACCCATCCTCAGCCTCGTAATCGTGCTCGCCGGATACATCGTGCAAAACGTCAACCTGAACGCCCGCGTGGCCGACATCAAGGCAGACATGCGCGATCTGCTGAACGCTCACACCGCCGCCCTGCGCGCCGAGATGGCCGCCCTCCGCGAAACCGTCCAAGCGGAACTCAACGCCATGCGCTCCGAAATCGCCAAGAACCACAGCGAGCTGCTCACCAAGCTCGCAGAGGAGCGCTTCCGGCCTCACTAAATCGGGAGACCGCGGCTTAAGCAACCGGGTCTCACCGCCCGATCACGATGCCCACCGCCGTGGGCCGGACGTCCAGCTTGTTGATGCGGTAACCCAACTCAAAAGGACGCCCCACCATCACATCCGGGTACTGGGGAAGCACTACGTTCTGGATCAGGAAATCCAGCGTGCGCCCATCGATTTCGACGCCCGAGATCTCGACCTTATCGACATCCACGGTGGCACGGCCCCCGGCGGACCGGATGCGCGCGGTGACGCTCACCGGCCGCTCGCCTTCCAGCAATTTGGTCATCAGCCACCCCGGCTGGCGCCCCTGCGCGTGCTGCAGCTTGCTGAAATCCACCAGGGCGGTCCCGCTGGCTACTCCCGGCGCGACCAACTGGATTTTGGGGTTGCGAACTCCATCGGGGGCCTCGCGGGCGATGTAGGCGTTCAGTTCCGGAGCACTCAGCTCCAGGCGCGTACCCGCCCTCAACTGGCCCGCTTCGATCTGGTCGACTTTCCGCTTGGCGGAAGCGTAGTCGTCGTAGGCGGCTGCTGCCGTGGCCGCGGAGAGGAGTGAAATTACCCAAATAAACCGATTACTCACGTCTCTTAGACGCTCCATAGCCCCGATCCGTTGCTCTTCTGGGGCATACCACCCAGATGCGGTGTATACCCCGCAGCTCAAGCGTGCCCACTCTTTTGAATTCAGCAAGTTCCAAAATTGGCCATCGTCTTGCTCAGAGTAGTTTCGGAGCTGTTTATGATGCTTCAATTGGGGCTATTGGCGGGCGTAGTCGTGCTGTTGGCGATCGTGTTGGGCCGTCTGGCGAGCGCCTGGCTGAAGTACCGGGGCCGACGGGTCATCACCTGCCCCGAAAATCATAGGCCGGCCGGGGTTGTAGTGAATGCCGGGCACGCCGCGGCCACGGCACTGGGAAAGGCTCCGGAGCTTCGCCTTTCCTCCTGTTCCCGCTGGCCGGAACGCGCCGGGTGCGGGCAGGAATGCCTGGCCCAGGTGGCCGCCTCCCCGGAGGATTGCCTGGTTCGCAATATCCTCACGCGCTGGTACGCGGGCAAGGTTTGCGCCTCGTGCGGCCGGCCCATGGGCGAAATCCAGTGGTCCGGAAGCGAGCCGGCCCTGCTCCGAGCCGGCAAAGTCTCCGTAGCGTGGAGTGAAGTTCCTGCCGATAAGTTATATGAGGTGCTGGCGGCTTCGTTGCCGCTCTGTTTCGCCTGTCACATGGCGAATATGCTCGTTCGGGAGCACCCGGAACTGGTGGTCGATCGGTCCTCCAGCCATCCTATTTGAGAGTATGAGGCCCGGTTCCCGTGAAATCACTTTTCGTCCTTTGCCTGACGCTGGGCGCCCTGCCCGGCTTCGGTGAAACTCGGCAGACCCCGGTTGCCCCGATCGCACTATATACCCAATTCCAGGAAGACCCCCCCGAAGCTGTAACGGAAGCCCTCCACGACGAGCTCGATTCCGTCATGGCGCCCATGGGGCTGCGCTTCGAATGGCACTCGCTGACCGGCGCCAGGGGCAATGAGGTCGCCGTCGAACTGGCGGTCCTGACCTTCAAGGGGCGCTGCGACGTCGCCGGCCTGATGCCGCGCAACGGCAGCCCCGGCGCTTTGGGCTGGACTCACGTGAGCGATGGAATCATTCTCCCCTTCAGCGATGTGGATTGCGACCGCATCCGCGGCTTCGTCCAAAAGGAGCTGCTGTCGGTTCATCCGGACGATCGCGAGACAGCTTTCGGCCGAGCCCTCGCCAGGGTGGTGGCTCACGAGTTGTACCACATCTTCGCCAATACGGCGAAGCATGGGTCGTGCGGCATCGGCAAGTCGGCCTATACCGTGCAGGAGCTGCTTTCCGAGGATTTCCAGTTCGAAGCACGCGAATCCGAGGCGCTCCGCACCAGCAAAGCGCATGAAGTGCTGGAGCGCGCCACCAAAGCTACCACTCTGGAATAGGCAGCCACTTCGCTATAATCCCGGATGTGGGATCTCCGGAATTAGAGCAATATCGTCAACAGTTTGAGGAAATCAAGGTCCAGGCCCGGGAATTGACCGCCGGCCTGAACGAGGAGCGCTTCAACTGGCGCCCGGCATCGAACCAGTGGTCGATCGAGGAGTGCCTGGGGCATCTGACCATTGTCGGACAATGGGAAGTCGGGGCCATCGAACGGGCCATCGAAGACGCCCGGGCGCGCGGCCTGACCGGAAGCGGACCGTTCCGCTACGGACCCCTGGACCGCTTCATCGTACGGATGACCGAGCCGCCGGTCCGGCGGAAAGTGCGATCTCCCCGCCGCTTCTTGCCGCTGCACGGCCAGCCGGTGACCGCCATCGTCCCCACCTTTCTTCACCTGCAAAGCCAGTTTCTGATGCAGATCGAGCGGGCCGATGGTCTGGATCTCGGCCGGGTGAAGGTGGCCACGCCCATCTCGCGCTTTTTGAGGATGAGCCTGGGGATGATGTTCGCCCAGGCGGCGGCGCACGAACGCCGCCACATGGAGCAGGCCAGGCGAGTGAGGGAAATGTTGCCCGAGCTGGCTGGAGGACGCTGAGTCGGAGACCAGATCGCCTGGTTGACAGACGAAAGCGTCTGTCCCACCCGGGACGCGACATACCCCTGCGGGTCGAGCATCACGGCCATTTCGTCGCCCTCGGGCAGCGTGGCGGGAGGAATAATCAGCCTGGCTCCCAGAGTCTCGGCCTTCGCGACCGATGCCCGGAGGTCGTCGACCGCCATGAACCACGCACGAAGTTGGGTCTGCCCCGCATTGAAAAACCGGATGGGGCCTATAAATTAATTCGGTTTCCCTTTGTTTCCGGATTGCGCCACGATGGGAAACTGGAGGAGTGTGGAAAGCGGCCCTATGCAGTTCTCGTCTTACGATACGCAAAGCTTTTACGACGAGATGTTCGACGATGCCGGCCTTCCCCGGCCGCATGCGCGGCTTCTGCTGGAAACGGTCGAGTCCCTCTCCGAAGGCCATCTGCTGCGCTACAAGCACGCCGCCGAGCGTCTGCTGCTGCAGATGGGCATCACCTTCAACGTGTATGGAGACTCGGCGGGAACCGAGCGGATCTTCCCCTTCGACCTCATCCCGCGCATCGTCCCGGCCAACGAGTGGGACCACATCGAGCGCGGCCTCAAGCAGCGGGTCCACGCCCTCAACGCGTTCATCGACGACATTTACCACGATCGGAAAATCCTGCGCGACGGAGTCATTCCGAGCGAGGTGGTGCTCTCCGCGGTGTCCTACCGGAAACAGTGCCATGGCCTGAATCCGCCGTGGCGCGTCTGGTGCCACATCACCGGGACGGACCTGGTGCGCGACCGCGACGGCCGCTACTACGTTCTCGAGGACAACCTGCGCGTGCCTTCGGGAGTCTCCTACGTGCTCGAAAATCGCGAGGTGCTGAAGACCATCTTTCCCGCGGTGTTCGAGGGGCTCTCGGTGCGTCCGGTAAACGAGTACCCGAGCCGCCTGCTCGAAATGCTGGAATCCATCGCGCCTGGCGGCCCGGCGGGCGGGCCTCGGGTGGTCCTGCTCACGCCCGGCATCTACAACTCCGCGTACTTCGAGCACAGCTTCCTGGCCCAGCAGATGGGCGTGCCGCTGGTGGAAGGCCGCGACCTGGTGGTGGATGGCGGCGCGGTCTTCATGCGCACCACCAAAGGTCCGCAGCGCGTGGACGTCATCTACCGCCGCATCGATGACGATTTTCTGGACCCCGAGGCATTCCGGCCGGATTCGCTGCTGGGCGTTCCCGGGCTGATGGCAGCCTACCAGGCCGGGCACGTGGCGCTGGCCAATGCCCCGGGAAACGGCGTGGCCGACGACAAAGTGATCTACGCGTACGTTCCGGAAATGATCCGCTACTACGAGGACGCCGACCCCATCCTGCCCAACGTGCCGACGTATCTTTGCTGGCGCGACAGCGACCGCAGCTACGTGCTGCAGCATCTGGACCAACTGGTGGTGAAATCGGCCAACGAATCGGGCGGCTACGGCATGCTGGTGGGCCCGCACTCGACCCGGCAGCAGCAGGAGGAGTTCGCGGAAAAGATCCAGGCTCAGCCGCGGAATTACATCGCCCAGCCGACGCTCGCGCTGTCGCGCGTGCCCACCATCGTGGACGATCACTTTGAGGGCCGGCACGTGGACCTTCGGCCGTACGTGCTGTGCGGGAAGGAGATCTACGTGGTGCCCGGCGGATTGACGCGCGTGGCCATGACCAAGGGCTCGCTGGTGGTGAACTCGTCGCAGGGAGGCGGCAGCAAGGACACGTGGGTGCTGGCGCCGGCGGCGCAGGAGGGTCAGCAACAGCAATGACGCTCAAGCCCAAGCCTCTGCTCAGCCGGGTGGCCGAGGCGGTCTACTGGATGGGCCGTTATATCGAGCGCGCCGAGAACGTGGCGCGCTTTATCGGAGTGAATCAGAATTTGATGCTCGACCTGCCGAGCGGATCGGGCGGCCAGTGGCAGCCCATTATCGATACTACCGGCGACCGCGCCGCGTTCCTGGAGCGTTACGGCGCGGCCACCCAGGAGAACGTGGTCCGCTTTCTGGCCTTCGATTCCGCGAATCCCAATTCCATCTGCTCCTGCGTGCTGGCGGCCCGGGAGAATGCGCGCTCGGTGCGCGACACCATCTCGTCGGAGATGTGGGAGCAGATCAATACCCTGTACCTGTTGATCGCCGGGCAGAGCCGCAAGCCGCTGCCCGAGGTGCTGCCGGAGTTCTGCCACCAGGTGCGCATGGCCTGCCACCTGTTTCAGGGCATCACCCACGGCACCATGACGCACAACGAAGCGTGGCACTTCATCCGGCTCGGCACCACGCTGGAACGGGCGGACAAAACCACCCGCATCCTGGACGTAAAATACTTCATCCTGCTGCCCTCGGTCAGCGACATCGGAACGCCCTACGACGATATCCAGTGGGCCGCGGTGCTGAAGTCGGTGAGCGGCTTCGAGATGTACCGCAAGCGCTTCGGGCGGATTGCGCCGGAGCGGATCGTGGAGTTCCTGCTGCTCGATCCCGAGTTCCCGCGCGCCGTTCGCTACTGTGCCGGGCTGGCGGATCAATCCGTCCACGCCATCACGGGGGCGCGCCCCGGCGGCTTCTCCTGCGTTTCGGAGCAGCGCATCGGCATGCTGCGCTCCGAGCTGGATTATGCAGAAGTCGAGTCCATCTTAAAGACGGGGCTTCACGAATTTTGCGACGCAATGCAGGTAAAAATGAATACAATCGATGAGTGTATCCTCGGCGACTTTTTTGCGCAGCGGCCTTATTCGAGTGGGGCGTCGTTCTGACCGGAGCCGGGGGCTGATCGAGCTATGACTTTTTGCCTGGGAATCACCGTGGAGGAAGGCCTCGTCGCGATCGCCGATGCGCGCGTGATGGCCGGGAACGAGTACCTGGTCGCCAAGAAGATGGCGAGCTATCGTGGTCCGGGCTTCGCGTTCTTCGTGATGAATTCGGGACTGCGGTCGCTGCGCGACAAGATCCTTCTGTATTTCGAGGAGGCTTTTGCGCGCGAGACGCTGGCGCGCGACCGGCTCTTCAAGGTGGTGAACCTTTACGCGCAGCAGGTGCGCCGGGTGGCCGACGAGGACCACGCCGCGCTGGAAAGGGCCGATATCAAGTTCAACGCGTACGCGATCGTCGGCGGGCAGATGTCCGGCGATTCGACCCACCGGCTGTTTTTGATTTATCCCGAAGGCAACTGGGTGGAAGTGGGCCCGGATACTCCGTACCAGATCATCGGCGCGACGGGATTCGGTAAACCGATTCTGGAGCGCTCGCTGACGCGGTCCGACTCCATGCTGTATGCGTTCAAGGTGGGGCTGCTGGCCTTCGACGCCACGCGCCTGTGCGCGGCCGATGTGGATTTTCCGATGGATGCGATCCTCTACTCGCGAGGCAGCTTCGCCCTGGTGGAACAGCGCTACGAGCGCGACGACCTGCGCGAGATTTCCAACTGGTGGCAGGAGCGCATGCGGCGCAGCGTGCAGGATCTGCCGGAGGCATGGGTGGAGGCGGCGTTCTCCAAGCTCACGCATGGCGATTTCGTATCCTGAGCCGTGCTGCCGATGCGCATCGCCGTCACGCATTCCACGGTGTACCGGTACGAGAGCCCGGTGTACCAGGAGCCGCACACCTTCCGGCTGCGGCCGCGCGAGGACGGGGCGCAGCATCTTCTGCGGTTCGCGCTGGAGATTTCTCCGCCGCCCGCGGGCCGGAACGAGTGCCTCGACCAGGACGGCAACGTGGTGGTGGAAGCCTGGTTCGACCGGCCGTTGGACGAGATGGCAGTGAGGAGTTCCTTCGAGATCGAGACGCTGCGCGAGAATCCGTTCGACTTCCATCTTTCGTTTCCGGAACTGGCTTCTCTGCCGCTGGTCTATCGGGAGCCCCTGCGATCGGCGCTGGCGCCTTATTTGGGATCGGGCGAGCCGGCGGCAGCGGTGAAGGAACTGGCGCACTCGGTGGCCGGCGAGACCGAATGGAAGA
>Ga0116222_1000870_pt1 | contig 17779 bp, 8 predicted proteins | sample Sb_taG_12_FD_88963 | JGI IMG/M metagenome (GOLD analysis project Ga0116222, IMG submission 88963) | Peat soil microbial communities from Weissenstadt, Germany - Sb_50d_9_AC metaG | ecosystem: Environmental > Terrestrial > Soil > Wetlands > Peat | place: Germany: Weissenstadt | collected 2010-09-21
CGCCTGGACCCGAAGCTCCGGTGCCGCCGGAAGGGCGTCCTGAACCCCCGGCTCCGGCACCTTCGGGCGCCGGAGGAGTGCTTGCCCCGCCGGGCACCGCCAGCTTGGTGACCTCTGCCGCGGCCGCGGCGGCCGGTGAGCCGCCTGGCTCGAATCGGGCGACGAGATTGGCGAATTGCACCAGGTCGCCGGGGTTCAGCACGCGCGGACCGGAGAGCCGCACGCCATTGACGAACGTTCCCCCGGTGGAATTGAGGTCCCTGATCGTCACCGTGCCGGAATGGCTAACCGTAATCAGAGCATGCCGTCGGCTGACGAACCGGTCTTCAAGAATCAGGTCCGCCGTATCAGAGTGGCCGATCACCAGCTCGGCCGCCGACAGCGAAAGCACCAGCCCGGCCTGCTCGGCCGGCTCGGTAACGACTAGCTGGGGTGCGCCAGGGTCAGCTATGACCATCGTGAACCTCCGGTCGCCATACACCGCCAGCCGGGCCGCGATCAAGATCGCGTCGGTGCTGTTTCATGGTCTTCCTCTCGACTTCGACGTCGCTAAGGTCGCTGGCTCTCGGCCGTCGGCCGCCGGTAGCCGAAGATGAAGCCGAAGATGCCGCTGTGGCTTTCGTAACCGCCGGACGGCGAGCCAGCCCGTGGTGTGCCAGTGACGGTTCCCGCCTCGTGGGCGTACCAGATACCGAAGGCGATCGAGCTGGATTGCGGTCCCGACGAGGTCCGGTCGATGTAGTTGTAGGTGAAGATCAGCCCGGCGCGCTCAGTGAACGAGTGCGCGGACTGGCCGGAGCCGGACGCTTTGTCAGCCGAGCCGGCCGCATAGACCAGCGAGAGCTCGCCCACCACGCCGAGCGGCTTGCCGAAGCCGAGGCCCACGGCCCCGATGCCGCCGAACGAGCGCAGATTCTCCAGCGTCGGGCCCTGGGAGAGCGACCCGCGGGAGGCGTAGCTGACTACCGGGTTGAATATCAGCGCGCTGAGAGAGGGCCGCAGCCGGAACGACTCATGCTCAGATTCCCACTCCGCGCCGACGGCGCCCGTGCCCTGCGCCACGAATGCGGTGCTGGCCGGCGAGCCGGTCTGCTTGGCTTCCTGTGCTCCAGCAGCCCCGTAGATGGCCCAGAACGCTGCTGTCTTGCTGAGCTGCTTTTCGCCGTAGTGCACGGTCAGCAATCCGGCGCCGGCGCCCGATCCGGAGCCGCCCAGCGTGGTGGCAGAGCCGGTGACCGCGGCCCCGATGTCGAACCCCGAATCCTCCCCGCCGGCAATCTGCTTGCGGATCGCCAGAACCCCGCTGGACAGGCCGCCGCCGGTCGCCGGGAGCCGCAAGGTCAGGCCGGTTGCCCGGGAAACCACTGCCAGCGCGCCGCCCTCGACGTCGAGTGAGCCAGGCGACATCACGCCGGATCCCTGGCTGACGGATGAATAGAGGAAGTTGGCCGGGTCGAGCTTGAAGCCCGGCGGGCCAGGGACCTTGAGTCGGAAGTCCGCACCAGGCCCCACCCCAGGAAGCGGAGCGTCCTTATCCTGGTCGTCTGGACCGAGTCCGGTCGGATCGTTGTAGCGGAGCGGATTGTCGCCGACATAGCCGTACAGGTTCTGGCCGCCATTCATCCCGGCGGGGTCGCAGCTCGTCCATCGCCCCAGCCAGGGTGCGTAGTATCGCGCGCCGTGGTAGTAGAGGTCGTTTTCTTCGTCTCGCTCTTTTCTGGTGTACCGGTATCGCTTGGGCACGCCAGTCTGGGAGGCAACGGCCTGATAGGACGTGCTGCCGAACGGAAAGTACTCCTCGTAAGAAATGATGTTCGACTGATCGTCGAGTTCGAGCACGGCCGAGCCCAGGTGGTTGCCGAACTGGTAGCGCACGAGCTGAGCGGGGGCCTTGTCGGTGCCGACGGTGCGCGTCTCCACCAGCGCCACCGGCTTGTCCCCGTCGGACACATGCAGCGTCTGGCGTTCGAGCGTGATGGTCGTGCCGTCGGCCGCGTATTCGCGGTAGATCTCGATGTGGTCCAGGTAGATCCGCTCGGACTTACGGCTAGCCGTCTGCCCAGCGACTGCCTGGCGGTCGGTCGTCTTCCGCACCCGCTGGGCGTCGCTGTCGTAGCCGTAGTAGGCCGTCTGCGGGATGCCGCTTCCGGCGGCCTGCCGCACCGTCGAGCGGAGCCGGTCGTCCTCGTCCCAGCTGAGCACGGCCAGATGCGGCATCAGCGTCATGTTGCCGTCGGCGTCATGGCTGTACTTGCCGCTGAACGGACCGGCCGCCGGATCGCCGGGCAGGCTGGTCGCGGACAGCCGGTTGCTCGTCTGTGCGGCGTCGACCTGGGACGGCTCGGTATAGCTGTACCTGCGGGTCCAGCCACCGGGCCCGGACCGGTGGGTCATCGCGAGGATATTGCCGACCGCGTCGTAGCTGTACGTCTCGCTGTAATTGCCCATCGCGTTCCCGTCACCGGGCTGCGGCAAGCCGATGCGAACCGAGTCGTTGTTGCTGACCTGCTGCGGTGGCGCCGACCCGGGACCGGTCTGGCCCAGGTGCTCGCGGCCGGTCGCCGCGATCAGCCGGTACAGCGGGTCGTAGTTGTAGTCGGCCGACGGCTCGACTCGCTGGTTGCGGAAGAAGATCACATCCTGGGTGTCGGCCCTGTCTGCGATCCGGGTGACGTTCCCGACCGGATCGCAGTAGTAGGCCAGATCCTGGACGCTCCGCTGGTCCGCGGCGAAGGAGCCCGGCCTGCTCGTGGTCAGACTGACCAGCCGGAAGGTCTGCGGATCGTAGCCGTACGCCGAGCGCGTGCCGTTGCCGAAGGCGAGCGACGTCCGCTGGCCGCGCGCGTTGTACTCGATGCCGGTCACGGCGTGCTGGCTGGCGGCGGCCGGGTCGAGCAGACCAGCCGGGGCGGCGGGCTGTTGCAGCCAGACATCGAGCTGGCTGAGCAGCGCTGCCTCGTCGTATCCGGGCCGCAGAACGTCCGGCCTCATGGTCGCGTTATGGGACGTGACCAGCTGGATCGGGCGGTTCAGCGCGTCGTAGGCCGCGATGCCGGTGAACCTGTCCCGGCCCCCGTCGCCGGATGGCACCAGTCCGGCCGCGACCGCAGCCGCGTCGAGCTGAGCCGCGCTGGTCAGCTCGGCGAGCACCGTCCAGTCGATCGCCTGCCGGTAATCCGCCGCTAGCTGCCGGAAGCTGGACAGCAGGTTCCCCTTGTAGTCGTACTGGCTGTGCTCCAGGTAGCCGGCCATGTCGTAGTGCCGGAACACCCGGCCGCACAGATTCGCCGCCGCCTGGCCCTCGCCGTAGACCGACAGCTCGACCAGGACCTCCGGCCCGCCGCCGGTGCTGACATAGCGCCTGGTCGGGCGTTGCGCCAGGTCGTAATCCAGACGGAAAGCGTGACCGCGCGCATCCCAGCTGCGGATCGGATGACCGGCGACATTGACGAGCCCGAGCCGCGCGCCACCGTCGGAGTTGACGCGGTAGAGCGGATGGCCAGCCAGGTCCGTGCCCGCCAGGTACGCCACGCCGCCGCCTGCCAGCGGCGCCCGGTAGCAGTACTCCTCCGCGCGTCGGCCGAGCTGGTCGAAGACAACCAGCGGCCTGCCGCTTGTGTCGTGGGCGGTGCGGACCGGATAGCGGTTCCCGCCGCCGTTGTCGGCAACGGCGAGGCAAGCTCGGCCGAGCGCGTCCCAGTGCGTGACGACTGGCGTGGCTGCGGTGGCCGCGGCCTTGCGCGCCGCATCCTGCTGGGCGGCCTTGTCCGCGGCCGTCGCGCCGAAGGTACCGCCGATCCGCAGGTCGTACCACGACGTGAAGGGGCCGGTGCCGAGCAGGCGCTTGAAATGGTCTCCGACGTCGGCGTCGGCGCGGGGGTCGGAGATGAGCACGGTGTCGTTGCGGTCCCAGTGCCGCTCCTGCCACGGATCGAAGGCCACCTTCTCCCAGCTGCTGTCGGGATGAAGCGTCGCCACCACCCGGCCAAGCGGGTCATAGCACAGGACCTTGGCAACCCCGGACTGCGCGGCGAACTCAAAACCGCTGGTGGCCGCGAAGAACGGCTCGTACTCGCGGACCGGCCGCCCCTTGTTGTCGAAGATCGTCCAGCCGGACCCGGCCCAGCGCGGATCGACGGCCTGGCCGCCGCCGGTGACCGGACCTGGTGCCGCCCGGGCCTTGCGCTGGATCTCGCGGCCGAATCCGTCGGAGTAGACGAAGTGGTATTGGTACCTGGTCGTCCGCGGCGCGCCCGGATAGGGGGCGGTGACCAGATCGCTGACGTGAGTCTCGCGGGCCAGGGTGTAGGCGGCGGGCGGCGACGGCTGCGCGGCCGCCGCGGTGCGCTGGTAAGCGCCGAGATCGTACAGGCACCGGGTCGTGGCGTTGCCCAGGATCGCGGCCGGATCGCCGAGCGGGTCGGTGAACTGCGCGACCAGCGTCGCGTCGTCGAGATCGGCGGCGAAGCCGGTCAGCAGGTCCCCGAGGGCCTGCGTCGTCTTCCCCGCCGCAGCGGTGGCCGTGACGTGACCGAGCGCGTCGAAGGCTGCGAAGACCCGGTTGCCGTTCGGATCCGTCACGGTGGCCGGCGCCAGGACGCGATAATCGTTAATCGCGATCGTGGTGTTTCCCACCGGATCGGTCACGCCGACCGGAAGCAGCGGGTAGCCGTCGAAGTCGGCGCGGCTGATGGCGCCGAATTGGTCGACGGCGCGGCGCGGCAGGAAGAACTCCAGACGCGCATTCGTCAGTTCTTGCGCTGGCGGGTCGCTGTCCCCTGGTGAGTAGAACACCCGGCCAGAGGGGATCCACCAGCCCGTCTCGCCGGCCAGCTGCAGGTAGCCGGCCTCGGAGAGCGTCGCAGGCGGAACGAGCGGCCCGAAGATGGCCGACAGCAGGCCGGGAGTCAGCGCGGCCTGATAAGACTCGCCGGGCAGCGCCAGCGGCTCTAGCTGGCCGGGCGGCAGCAGCGTGGTCAGGTCGTCGCTGCGGTACCTGGTCCGGTGCTGCTCGACGAAACGCCGGCTCGGCGCGGCCGCCGGCAGCCCGGTGCCGTCGATGTCCGAGCCGGGGATCGCCTCGTACGGCAGGTCGTGCGATCCGGTCCACACCGCCGGCCAGACCCCGCCGACGCCGTCCATCTCCTCGAACGTGAACAGATTGGTGATCGAGGTTCCCTTGACCGACGGGGCAATGCCGGTGATCTCGGCGGTGTTGCTTGCCGCGGCCAGCGGCACCCGGTAGGCGTCCGGCCAGTTACTTAGGTCGTCGATCGCGTTGGTGTAGTCGTGCTCGGTGCCAAGGACATGCAGCCGCGCCTGGTCGTAGGCCAGCCTTTCCTGCACCGGCACAGGCAGCGCCGGCTCCGGCGCGGCGTACCCGGCCCGGCGGGGGTAGCCGATCGAGACGCTACGCAAGATGTTGCCGTAGTCATCGGACGCCAGGACCATCTCGTGGCTGACCCGCGGGTCATCGGCGGCGCGCTCGTAGTGGAACGCGATCGTTTCCCTGGCCTGGACGAAGAACACCGCGTGCAGGTTCTCGCCCATGTTCTGCAGGCAGCGCAGGGTGAAGTTCTGCTCGGCGACGGTGTAGGGATTGGCGGCGGCCGGGGTTCCGTCGTCGGCGTAGGTCTCGACCCGGAGCGGATGCCCCTTCAGCGCGCGGTAGGCCTCCTGGACCTCGAACGGGTTAAGGCCGTCTGGGAGCACGGTGTCGGGTAGCCGCATCGCCGCGGCATCGGCGGCCCGGCTCGGTACCGCGAGGGCGGGTTCGGTCCAGTACTCACTCAGAAATTGCTGCGTGACGGCCAGCGCGTCGGTGAACGCGCCGGTGTGAAACCAGGTGCGGGTGAGCACCGGTGGTGACCAGGACTGGGTGTCCCAGTTGACGAAGTCGCCATCGTTGAAGTCCGTATCCGCGCGGAACTCCTCGGTGTCCCACTGCTCGACCATGCCGAAACCGCGGAACTCCCGCTCGTAGCCGTCGAAGTAGCCGTGGTGATAGGCATAGCGGGCGACCATCCGGTTCCGGCCGATCCAGTCGATCGTCTCGACCCGCTCAGCGACCTGAACCGGGAACGGCAGCCTGGTGACCCACGGCTGGCCCGCAGCCCGGTCGGCCAGGTAGAAGCGGGTCGACGGCGCGTAGCTGATCCGGGTCTCCGCGCCGAGATTGTTGCGCGCGCAGGTCAGCAGATGCGGTTTGCGGCCGCCCATCAGGTCGACATAGACCAGCGGAGGGCCGGCTTCACCCGGCAGTGGCGACGACCAGACGAGGCAGGCGGTCCCGGTACCGAGCAGGTCGGTCACCTGGACCGTGCTCACCTGGTCGGCCGAGGGAAACACCGCGATCAACGTCGGTGCCGACCAGGCATTGCCCGATTGGTTGAACCAAACGCTCGTCCCACTCTCGCCGACATAGACAATGTCGGCGGTGCCCGATCCGTCGATGTCGGCTAGCCGGATCCGGCGCGGATCGAACCGTTCCTCGCTGTCAAACCGCGGTGCGAGGTCCATCGTCACCTTGGATCCGAACCGGCCGTAGCCGGTGTTCGGCCAGTAGCAGGCCTCGCCGTTGCGTATTCGCACGATGTCGGCCAGGCCGTCGCCGGACATGTCCGCGGCGAAGATGGTCTGCGTGCCGTCCGCGAGCACGACCTTGGGACCCTGCTCCTCGTCCCATCCGGTGCGCACCTGCCGCGCCGGATCGAAGCCGGCGTCGCCGAGCGAGGAATAGAACGTGAAGAGCCCGTCCTCGGTCAGCAGGATGTCGGCCAGCCCGTCGCCGGTCAGGTCGATGAGCTTGACGTTCGGGTCCGACCAGTCGACCTGAGGCAGCGCGGCGAACCGCCGGAAGGGTTCGAATTCGTCGTCCGGCGCCCGCCGGAAGAAGCCGGCGTCGGGCTCGGCCAGGGCGACGACGTCGAGTCTGCCGCTGCCGGACAGGTCGAGCAGCCGCGTGCCGGACAGACCGGACAGGTCCGAGCGGGACGGCAGGTGACCGACGGCCTGGGCTGGCCCGAACCGCGCCCGCGCGGCAAGCGTGCCGTCGGGCTGCGCGATCAGGTTGTCAGCGCTGAGGTTCCGCTTGTAGTACCAGCCCTGGCCGACGTCGGTCAGGATCCCGGACAGGCCCTCACCGTCCAGATCGGTCCACACCAGCCCGTGGCCTGCCAGCCCCTCGGGCAGGTTGCCGAGGCTGTCTGGGTCAAGGGTCAGCAGGTCCGGCTGGATCTGCGGCTGGCTATAGCTGAATTCGAGTGGCGGCATCGGGCGGGACGACGGGCCCTGGCTGCCCGGCTGGTAACCGGTCTGCGTCACCGAGACCAGGAAGGTGTAGCTGGGGTTGCGCGGATCGGCCGGCGTCTGCTGGTCGGAATAGACCAGATCGAGCGACCTGACCAGACAGTTCGGCCCGGCCGTCGGCTCGTTGGGGAAATCGTTGAAGAAGAGAATCCGCTGGATGCGCCGGTAGCTGCGGACCTCGAATCCGGCCCGGTAGGCGGAGAACGGATCAGGCCGCAGCGGCCATGGCCGATCGGATTGCGGCGTCGGCGGGTCGCTGGCGTGATCACCGTAGTCGAGCACCACGGAGAACATCCAGTCAGCGGGGAGCGGCGCCTCCTCCGCCGCAGCCCAGTCGGGAAAGTAGGGCTGGAGATTCCCGTATCTGATGGTCGTGAGGTAGGTCTGGGCGGCACGAGTTTTGGCGGTCCGGTTCGCCTCGTGTGCCGCGGCCAGGTCGATGCCCGAGCCGTCCTCGGCGGTGTAGCTGTAGGTCGTTAAGTTGCCCTTGTCGTCCCAACTCCGGCAGATCTTCCAGGAAAAGATCCTGGTGGGGTCGGCCGGGTCGGCGATCCGGCTGGCCGGGTCGACGCCATAGAGCGCGGTGACGTTGTCACGGGACATAGTCCGCCAGTGCACCAGGCCGGTGTCGGCAGCGGTCCACCGCTCGATCCGGCTGAACAGCCCTTCGATCCGCGGGCGGTAGAACGCGATCTGAACCGGCGCGCCGTGCACCGTCCGGGTAATCGTCTTCCTGGCCCCGGCCTGGTCGAGTACCGGCACCAAGTCGTCCGCGCCGGCCAGGATGAAGACATCGGACTCGTCGGCATCGCAATAACGCGGCAGGCCCTTATCGGTCTTGCGGGTGATCGCCGGAACTCCCAGGCTCCAGCCGAAGCCAAGCGGCCCGTTTCCCGAGCCTGAGTCGTAGCCAAGCTGCAGCGCTGGTGTGCCGCCTGACCGGCCGGGACTGAACGGCAGTTTGATTGACATGCTGCCGGTTCCGGTTGCGGCGTTGACCGAGAATTTCTCGTCCAGGCCTCTGATCGCTCCGCCTGACTTGGGCAGCGAAACCGATGGGAGCAGGTCAACGGCCCGAGTCGGCTCGCGGGTCTGGGTCGGAGCTGGACTTCCTGACCAGGCCGGGTGGCCAGCGGTGCCTGCCGTTGCTGCGGCCCCGGGCGCCGTCCCGCCGGGCGCCGTCCCGCCGGGCGCAATACCCGCAGGCGCCGTCCCGCCGGGCGCAGTGCCAGCGGGATCACCCGGGCGCGGCCGACGAAGCCAGGCTGCGCCGTCAGATCCCCCCTGGCGGGTGCCAGCAAGATCAGTCACGCTGCGCCTCCGCGGGAAGCGTGGTCGCGGGCTGGATCATCACCCGCCGGGCTGAGCAGCGGGAGGTCGCCAGTCCGTGACCTCAGCATGCCACTGCGGCAGCGGAAGAGCGGGCTGACTTCACCGATTCGATCCGGCTGGGAACGGAGCATCTGACGGTCAGCTGAGCGGAACGGTACCCGATCCAGGCCGACCCGGACCCGATCCAGGCCGGAGCGGGGCCAGATCCAGGCTGTCGGGTACCGACATCAGCCGGTGGCCGGCCGGGACCAGCCCGGTCGGCCACCGGCAGGCACGTCAGGAGCTGAGCGGATAGGACAGCGCAGCGAGCGAAGAGTACTGCTGGGCCGGGCTGCCGGGGGAACTGTAGGCGAACATGTCGCCGTTCGGCTTGATGCTCAAGGTTCCGGCGTTGCCTGAGCCTTCCACCATGATCTTGATGAACAGGGCATGAGCAGGCCTGGCCGCCTTCGGGAGGACGGCGAACAAGATGCTGTTACCGGCTGGCTGGTACAGGGACCCGGACAGGTACACCACTCCGCGAATGATCGAATACGACGGGTTTCCGGTGCCGTACAGGTGCTGCGCCGACTTCCAGCCGTTCAGCAAGGTCAGCTTGTGCCCTCGGACCGAGGCGGCCGCGAAGGAGACCCCGGCAAGCGAGGTGTAGATCGGAGCGTCGCCCCCGTATGCGTACATCGTGCCGTCAGGATCGATCTGGAGCAGGCCGGTCGTACCGGAGTATGTGTAGACACTGATGTACATGACCTGCGCTGGCCGGGCGCCTCGCGGCAGCACGGCGAAGGGCCGGTTGGCGCCAGCGCCCCCGTGCAGGGATCCGGACAGGTAGACGACGCCGCGACTGACCGAGTAGGACGGATCGCCGCTGTTCCAGGCGCTCTGGCTGGAATGCCAGCCGTTGCGCAGCGTGAGCTTGCGCCCGGCCAGGAACCGGGCCGGGTACGAGATCGCAGCGAGCGACAGGTAGTCCTGAGCGTTGTTGGGCGGCGTGCTGTATGCGGCCATCCGCCCATCCGGGTAGATGGTGATTGAGCCCACCGTGCCGCCGAGCGTGTAGACGGTTATATACATGGTGTGAGCCGGGCGGGCAGCCAGTGGCAGCACAGCGAACTCATTGCTGGTCCCGGTCGGCTGGGCGATGGAGCCGGACAGGTAGACGACGCCGCGCGAGACGGTCCAGCTTGGGGTGCCCGTGCCTGGATAGTAGATCGAAGCCGGCCGCCAGCCGTCGATGAGGGCCAGCTTGTGCCAGGTCGCTGCGGTCGACACAGTGGCCGGGGTCACCGCCCGGGTGGCTGCCGACGCGCTGCCCGCGCCCGGCGCGAAGGCGAGTGCCAGCACGCTCGCGGCGAGCACGGCGGTCGCCGCTGCGAAGGCGCGTGCTGCCCGGGCGATTCCGCTCGGCCGGCCGGCCTGCCGGTCGGGCTGGGGTGGCTGCCAGCTGGCCTCGGGATCGCCGCAATAGCCGCATGGCTGCCCGGGAGCATGAATGGCCATGTAGCCATTGGCAAGCCGGTGACCGACCATCGGGTGATCGCGCCGGTGAGCGACGGCTGGGGCCGGGGTGTGTGGGCTGGCCATGACGGCCGGGGCGGGCCGGGCCGAATGAGTTGAAGCCAGCGCTGGGGCCGACCCGGCGGCGGATGCCGCGGGGGCCGATGCGGCGGGGGCCGGGGCGGATGCGACGGGGGCGGCGGGGGCGGGGGCGGGGGCGGATGCGGCAGGGGCCGGCGAAGCGTCGGTATCGGGACGCACATAGACGCGGGCCACCTCCCGGCTGTTGTCTTGCTGCGGCTGCGCGAACATGTAGATCCTCGCTTCTCTGGTCCGGCTGTGGCTCTGCGGCGGGCCGCTGACGACCCGCGCTTGCACCGTTGTAATCCGCGCGCAGCGGCGCCCGCCTGAGTAGCGATTGCTCATTTGTCTGCCGCGGCGGTTACTCAGCCGCCCAGCGTCAGCTCAGGAACAGTGTCAGCTCAGGAACAGCGCCGGCTCAGGAACGCAGCACACGGGCCAGCTCTTCGCGGCTGGTCACGCCGAGCTTGCTGTACACGTTCTGCAGGTGGTTGTCCACGGTCCGCACGGACAGGACGAGACGGGCAGCGATCTCGCGGCTCGACGCGCCGGCCGCGGCAATGGCAGCCACCTCCCGCTCACGCCGGGTCAGCCGCTCGGCGTCCTCGCCAAGCGATAGCCCAGGAGTCCTGACGTCCCCGCACGCCGCCGCGAGCTCCGCGGCTCGCCTGGCTGTCGCGCTCGCGGGCCTGGCGAGTCCCTCGGAACGGTAAATCGCGGACGCGGCCAGGTACGCCTCCGCCGCGAGCAGGGACGCTCCGAGCGTGTCAAAGGCAAGCCCGGCGGCTTCGAGTCCGGCCGACTTTCCCTGGACCAGCGCGGCGGCATGACCAGCGAGGGCGGTAACGAACTCGCCGTCGACGATCTCGGCGAGCGCGGCCAGTCTGGGCGCGACCGAGCCCGGGTCCCCGAGCCTGGCGATGTCGTGCCGCAGCCGGGCCTCGGCCACATGCAACTGCGCGGCTGCCGCCCGCTCCGCAGCGGCGGCCAGGGTCTCGCGGGCACGGGACAGCTCGCCGGACGCGACGTGCACCCACGCCCGGCTCCGGTCGATCAGGTCCGACTCGTAGATCCCCATCGGGCTGACTGGCAGCTCGTCCCGCTCCGCCGCGGCGGCGATGGCCCGGCTGGCGTGCCCGCTCATGCCCTCGGCGAGCGCGTACCCGGCGAGGCACCAGCGCAGCGCGGCGCGATCGGCAACCTCGCGATTGACCGACGCCCCGTCCAGGAACGCTCGTGACGCCTGCGCGAGCTGACCACGTTCGACCAGCACCCAGCCGGTCAGGAAGAGGAAGGTCGCCTGCGCGTCCTTGTCCCCGGCCGCGAGGCTGAGCTGATAGCCGACCGCAGCGTCCGCTTCGGCCCGTTCGAAGCGGCCAGCCCCGGCGTGGCCAAAGACGGCGCCGATCAGCTGCGCCGAGGGCAGCTGCGGAATTCCGCTCGCCCGCCGATGACTGCGCATGCCAGCGTCCGCGACCGACACGGCCTCCTCGCAGCGGCCGAGCAGCGCCAGGGCGATGGACGAGACATAGGCTCCCCGGCTGATCAGCGCGTCATCGTCGCTGGCCAGCAGCGGCCTGGCGGCGTCCAGGGCGCCTTCAAGATCGGGGTCGAAGACCCTGATCGTCGCCAGGCGGCCGAGCAGTGTCAGCCGAGCACCATCGTCGGTGACGGCGGCCAGAGCCTCGTCCAGGACGGCGTAGGCCGCAGTCCGATCACCAAGCAGGTTGTGCAGGTTGTGGGCCCGTGCGCTGGCGACCCTGGCCAGCTCGCTGTCGGTCTTGCACAGCGGCACCATGGCAGCGAGTACCGACTCGGCCTCGCGATGGTTACCTGACCGGAACCTGGCCTCGCCGAGGGCCAGGCCTGCGTCCACGCCACCACCCAGATCCAGTGCCGCCTGGGCGAGTCGGGCGGCGAGTTCGTTATCGAAAATCTCGGAGGCCCGCCTGGCGGCCCGGCCAAGCAGGGCGGGGTCTGCTGCCACGCCGGAGTCAAGCTGCCACTGGCCAAGACGCAGCAGGTCCTCCCGCCGTCGGCTCCCGGTCGCCTCGACCGCGCTCGCCAGGACCGCCGATATCCGCCGCAGCCGGGAGCGGGGCAGGCTCTGCCGCAGCGCCTCTCCGTACACCGGGTGGGTCAGCCGGGCCACCGTCCGCCGCCCGTCCTGCTGCACGTGCACGAACCCCTGCGCTTCGGCATCCTCGACGCTGGCGGGATCGGTGATCTTTTCCAGGATGGACAGGCCGAGCGGCTCGCCTGCCGCGAGCAATTCGATCACGGCGACCGTGTCCGGTGCCAGGCCAGCGAGCCTGGCCGCCACCAGCTCGATCAGCCGGCCCGGCGCGGTCAGCGGCAGGTGCAGCGACCAGATGCCGCCGGATTCGCGCAGGGCACCGGAGTCGACGGCGCCGATCAGCAGCTCACGCAGGTACAGGGCGTTTCCCCGGCTCAGCTCCCAGAGCCGCCGGACGCTGCCGCTGGCTACCGGTCCGCCGAGCACGGCAACGAGCACCGCTTCGGTTTCTGCCTCGTTCCAGGTATCCAGGTCGATCCGCTCGGCCAGCCCGTCCTTCCACAGCGCCGTCACCGGATCGGGGGCCGGACCCGGCGTCCGCAGGCTGGCCAGCACGCTGCAGGTTTCCTCGCGGACCAGCTGGTGGACCAGGGCAGCCGAGCCATCGTCGAGAAGCTGGGCGTCATCGACCACCAGCAGCAGCCGCCGATCCGGGCCGGCCCGGCCGAGGATGGCTTCGCTGGCCTGCCTGAGCAGCCCGAGCAGATCCCCAGGTGCGTGCCCGGTCTCCGGGAGAAACGGCGCGAAGGGCCCGAAAGGTATCGACGCCGCTGCCCGCGAGGCGACCGCCTCCGCGGTCGTGAATCCAAGCCCGGTCGCCGACCTGGCTGCCTCGAGCGCCAGCCGGGACTTGCCGACGCCGGCCGGCCCGGCCAGCACGAACGCAACAGGTTTCGGTCCCTTCAGTTTCGCCAGGATCCGATCCATCTCGGCCTCGCGCGACATGAGAGGGATCTCGCCAGTCAGCGCCATTTTCACCGCAACAAGCTTCGCACCCCGGCGAATTCTTCGCCACAAACATGGCAGCGGTTAGGTAGCCGCAGCGCCGGAGAACTGAGTAGCCGGTACTCAGGTGCCTGCCGGGCTGCCGAGCTACAACTGTGCCAGCGAGCCGGCTTTCGGGCCGGCCAGCAGCCAAGCCCACCGGCAATCAAGGACAGGAGCAAGCGCCATGGGTGTGTTCAAGCAGATGAAGGATATGAGGGACATGGTCAATGCGGCGCCCGCGATGGTAGCCCAGGCGCAGCAACTGGGCGCCCAGGCACAGCAGATGGCTGCCGCCCAGCAGGCAGCCATGCAGGCCCAGTACGCCCAGCACTCGGCCATGGCCCAGCCAGGAGCAGTGGCCGCCGGCCCGGACCTCGACCCGATCGCCGGGGTCACGCTCGACCAGTTCGCCGCCGTCTCCAAGGGCGTCGCCGTGTTCAACTACGACCAGTCCAAGCTGGTCGAAGTCGCCGCGTCGCACGGGATCCCGGCCGTTACCTGGGAGGAAGCGTCCAATGGCTGGAACCAGCGGATCAGGAACAACCCCGCGGTTGCCCAGCGGTTCAACCAGCTGTACCGGGCGAGCTGACCATGGGATTCCTCAAGAGCGTGCACGACCTGAAGCAGCAGGCCAGGCAGATCGAGCGGAACTCCCCGCCGGTCGCTGACCGGCTCGCCGCCGCCCAGGCCAAGATGGCCAGCCTCAACCAGGTACTGGCCAATCAGACCCAGGCAGCCAACACCGCAGCCGCGGCTGTGGCCGGCCTGGCCAACGGCACCGCCATCCACCGCACCGTCACCATCACCAGCATGCGCCAGATCGGCCTGATCAACTTCGACCTGCTGATCGAATTCGAGCTGACCGTCCTGCCCGACGGCCTACCGCCCTATCCCGCCACCACCCAGCAGACCGTCAGCCAGATTCGGATCGCCCAGATCCGCCCCGGCCAGACCCTGCAGGCAGTCATAGACCCAGCCAACCCCGCCGCGATCTGGCTCGACCTGTCGAGCGTGGGAGTCGGGACATAGCCCGCCGGTCCCGTTGCCGCCCGGCCAGTCGCTTCCCCTCGTTCGCTCCGTGCTCCCTTACGGGGGGGTGACCTGCCGGGCACGCGGGTCACCGCTCGGTGGCCCGGGCGCCTCTACCCGCTGAACAGCGCCGACGTCAAGGCCCTCGCCGCCGGCGCGCCGGTCGGTTAGTGGCCGGTTAGTCACTCGACCAGCGGCGACGCTGGCATCGGGTAGGGAGCGAACAGGTCGAGGTAGGGCTCCGGGTCGCCGTCCAAGCGCAGGGCGCGGACCTGATCGAGGCTGCGCCGACCGTTAAGGGCGCGGAAAGCTCGAACGCGTCAGCGGCCAGGGCCGCGGCTGGCTGCCCGGAGCCCTCCACCCAGTCCCGGCCAGCGACCCGCAGCCGCAAGCCCGGGCAGCCGGCCAGATCCAGCCATAGTGCGCTGTCGTGGCCACGTCGCCCGGCGGCGTGGAAACGTGCCGGACCTCGCCGCGCTCGACCCGGCGGGCGGCACCGGTCTACCGCGCCCTGGGGTATCAGAAGGCGGCGAGCTACCTGCGCACGGTGCTCGGAGACGAGCTCGGCAGACTTCCGGCAGGGTGAGGCGATCGGGCGGCCGAAGGCCGCCACTCGCGTTCAAGCAGCGCATAGAGCAGGTCATCGGTCCATTCACCCTTGGCCCAAGTGCTCTCGCGCAGGTGACCCTCGCGCCGCATACCCAGCCGTTCCAGCACGGCAGCCGAGGCAGCGTTGCGCGCGTCACAGCAGGCCGTGACCCGATGCTTGCCTCGCCGCTCGAACAGGTAACCGAGCAGGCTACGCGCCGTCTCGGTCGCATAGCCGTGACCCTGGTGCTCAGGAGCGGTGGTGAAGCCGATCTCGGCCTGGCGATAGTCATCTGGGTGCGGCCGGGCCGCGCAGTCGCCGATGAGCTCTCCAGTCGACCGCAGGACCACGGCGAACTGGAACCATTGACCCGCTGTATCCGGATGCCGCGCCATCAGCTCCCGGATCAGTCGTTCACCCGCAGCCCGTGGATAGGGCGCGGCCCAGCTCTGGTATCGAGCCACCTCGGCGGACGAGCGGTACGTTACGAGACCATCCACGTCCGCTAGGTGAAATCGGCGCAACGCAACCCGGGTAGCGGTCAGATTCGTGAAGCCATCGTCCGGCATAACCGGCCGCTAGCCCGATCGCAGCGTGGCCACCAGGGCGTCGGCCTGCTCGACGGTGAGCGTCGAGAGATTTGGCATCGGCAGCACTCGTCGGCCGCCCGCCAGGAAGATAACCCCATCGTTGAGACAGGCGCACACGTCGGGATGCCGCTCGGCGATGGCGATCTGGGTGCGGAGCATGGCCTCCCCGCGCGCAGCCAGCGCTGGCTGCACCTGTTCGTAGGTCCGCTGCACTCGCTTGCCGATCGCGCGGCCGATGAACCGTGCGGCTTCGGTCAGGGCAAGACTGGCCAGATCATCTTCCGGCGAGGTGTAGTCGCTGCCGGAGCTCGTCGTGCGGCTGTATCCGCGGCGGCCGCGGCCTGGCAGCGGTCCTGGCCGCGGCTCCTGCCGGTAACCCGGCGCCGCTCCGGACCCCGGCGGCGGCCATGGCTGCGGTTCCGCCGCCCAGCCCGGCTGCGGCTCCGCCGCCCAGCCCGGCTGCGACGCTCCGGGGTAACCCTGCTGCAGCTCGCCCAGGTGGGCTCTGGCTAGAGCTGCCAGCTCCTGAATCGAATGCACGCCGGCCGCGCTGCCGCATTGCGGGCAGACCGCCGCTCCCTGGTTACCGTTCACCGCCCCATTGTGTGTTCTCCGCATGCCCAGTGGGAAGTGCTGCCCAGACAGGAGCGAGACATAGCGGCCGCGCTCCCCGTGATTGCCGGAGTCTCAGCCGGGGGCGAGCACCAGACGAGGCGGATGACGATGCGTCGTCCTTGGGCCCCATCGAATGGTCGCGTTGCCCATGCGCCGACGTTCGCCCGATCGCCCACAACCCGTCCGGTCGTGCCGAGAAGCGGACGTCTGAGCATGCCTGGTCAGAGACATCGGTGAGGTCATTGCTTCGTTGCCGGCCCACGGACCGGCACCTGGCCGGCCAGCCGCCCGCGCGCAACGAGGCCGCCTGGGAGCGGCTCACGGCGGTCATCATGCCGCGGCTCGCGGTGCTGCCGCCGGGCAGGCAGCTCAGGCCGGGGCCGCCTGGGCATCGGCGGTCTCGATGTCCTTGAAGAAGCGGCGGTGCACCCGGAGGGTCTCCCCGCTGGCCGGGATCTTGTGCCAGACGCCGGACGCCGGTCCGAGGCGAGTGGACCGCGGCAGTTCCGCCACGACGCCGCGGGCCTTCTTCATGCTCGCCCTGCCCGCGTCGAGCACCAGGATGCGCTGCGGGGTGGCCACGACGATCCGGTAGCTATTGAGGCCGAGGAACACGAAGACGCCGGTCAGCGCAGCCAGCCACGGGCTGGCGGTCTGCGCGCCGAATACCGCTTGCACGGTCTCCGCGGGCCCCAGGTACTGGGCGGCGGAGGCAGCCATCGAATCACGGAGCGCCACAGAACCTCCACAAAGGCCTGAGAATGGTGGCGGCAAAACTATCGGCTACAGCCAGAGCAGGTCAAGAGAACGCCAAAGCGGTGCGAACCGTCCGGTCAAGTGCCGCGGCGGGCTGGCGGGCATGCTGAAGCTCCCTGGGACCGATGGCCGCACCGCCCTCCGGCACAGGCGCAGCGTCCGCGCCGGCCGCCCCGGCCAGCGCGGCACCCGTCTGCTATTCCGGGTCCTGGCAGAACGTCATGCTGGCCGACGGCGTCGCGAGATAGTATTGCCTGTCCGTTTCGCCGCGGCGAGGCCAGGAACTACGGTGGCCAGGGGGCAGGGTAATGCCGATTCGCAGGGCTAAGGACAAGGCCAAGGCGACCGCGAAGCTGTCCAGCATCGTCCCGCCCGGCGAGCGGTTCATCACCTGCCTGCAAGCTGAGACCGGTCCGAGGTCACGGTTCTACTCGCAGGTTCTCGATCCCATCCCGGGCCTGGGACTGGCTATGGTGCTGACCCGCAAGTTCTACTTCTTCACGCTGACCGGCAGCTCGGTCGTGGTGAACCCGGCGACCCGATGGACTAACCAGCCCGGAGATGTCATCGCCGTGTTCCCGCGCGATGCCTTTCCCGCCAGCAATTACGACCGCACCGCCGCGTGGAGAACATTCCACGTCCACTTCCCGAACGCCCCGCAGCCGGTCAAGCTCAACGTGCACCCGATGTGGGACAGCGAGCTCGACCAGCTTGCCGCCGCGTTCCCGGTTCAGCAGAACCTCGCGCCGGCAACCGAAGGCCGCGCCGCAGCCGACCTCGGGGAGCTGCCGGAGCTGATCGACAAGGGCCTGCGCATGGTCCGCGAGCGGCTGCAAACGTCCCCCGGCTACCGGCTCTACGTGTCGATCGAACGCCAGCTGGAGTACCTGAAGCAGACGATCACCGCCGGCGAGCTGCCCA
>Ga0116222_1000883_pt1 | contig 17632 bp, 11 predicted proteins | sample Sb_taG_12_FD_88963 | JGI IMG/M metagenome (GOLD analysis project Ga0116222, IMG submission 88963) | Peat soil microbial communities from Weissenstadt, Germany - Sb_50d_9_AC metaG | ecosystem: Environmental > Terrestrial > Soil > Wetlands > Peat | place: Germany: Weissenstadt | collected 2010-09-21
CGACCGCGTTAGGGTATGCGGTGCGTTTCGATGGTATCGCCCAGATCAAATTAGAAGATCTGCTTCTAGCCCGCCGCGTCCGGTCGCTCAGTCTGGCCGGCTGGCGGATTTTCGGATCATTTGCTCGAGTGCTCATCGCCAGAACGACGGACGGCGAGGTTCGTCTGTGGAGTCTCAGCAGCGGCAGGGCTTGAGGTCGTGATCAATCGCTTTAGCCGGTTTGCAAACGGACGGCCGTTTGGAGCCCCCCAAAAAATTTCACCAATTTCGTTTGGTCACGGGGTACACGGCTGGAGGGTCGCCCTTCGGCAAGCTTCTTTCCGGACATTGCACAGCTCGTTAACCTGCCGGGGCAATTTGCTTGGGCACCTCCAGGCCGGACTCGATGAACGCCGTTGGATTACCATATCGGCGGCTTGGGTTTGGGGGGATTCGGGCCGGCTTTGGTGCAGGCAGCCATCGCGCAGTTGTCTGGACGGTTGTGGCTGTGTTTGATGCCGAGCTGGCCGCTCATTCGTGGAGATGGTCCGCCTGGCTGTCGCTGGTGTTGCGCGAGAGCGAGAGGGCGGATCTGAGATTCAGAGTGCATCTTCCGGCTCAGGGAGAGAAGGACTGGAACAACATGGTGCAGGTCGCAGTCGCCCGGCGCCAGACACGGACGCCACGCTGAGGGTTTTCGGCCCTTCCCTCTGAGAATTTTCGGTCCTGCCACTTTCGTTTTGACAGTTGGCCGATTGATGCGCCTGCCTCAGCTATGCCTGGATGGTCGAAATCTGCTACGACAGAAGGTGACACATGGCGGATCTCATCTTCAGTTCGAAGGGCTACCAGGACCTGTTGTCCCTACTTAAGAGCCGCATCCGAATAGCGCAGGTTCGCGCCGCCGTGGGCGTAAACCGCGAGCTCGTACTCCTGTACTGGGGAATCGGAAGCGAGATCCTGACCCGCCAGAAGGAAGAAGGGTGGGGGACGAAGGTCATCGAGCGACTGTCCAAGGATCTACACTCGGAATTCCCGGATATGCAGGGGCTCTCAACCCGCAACTTGAAGTATATGAGGGCTTTTGCAGAGGCCTGGCCGGATGAACCAATTGTGCAGCAGGCTGCTGCACAATTGCCGTGGTTCCATAACTGCGTTCTTCTTGACAAGGTCAAGGATGCCGGCGAGCGGCTCTGGTACATCCAGAAAGCGATCGAGCATGGCTGGAGCCGGAACATCCTTGTCATTCACATCGAGAGTGGCCTCTACCGCCGCCAGGGGAAGGCGATCACAAACTTTCGGGCGACCCTTCCATCACCGCAATCCGATCTCGCCCAGCAACTCATCAAAGACCCCTACAACTTCGACTTTCTCACCCTCTCCGAGGAAGCACAGGAGCGCGACCTTGAAAGGGGGCTGCTCGCCCACCTCCGCCAATTTCTTATTGAGCTCGGAGTTGGTTTCGCCTTCGTGGGCAGCCAGGTGCCGCTCGAAGTTGCGGGCGAGGATTTCAAGTTCGATCTGCTCTTCTACCACCTGAAGCTCCGGTGCTTCGTCGTTATCGACCTGAAAATGACACCTTTCCGACCGGAGTATGCCGGCAAAATGAACTTCTATCTCTCGGCCGTCGATGACCTGCTTCGTCACCCGGATGACCAGCCGAGCATCGGACTCATTCTCTGCAAATCGAAAAACCGAGTCATCGCCGAATACGCCCTCAGGAACACAGCGACTCCGATGGGCATATCGGAATTCCGCCACCTGAAAGCTCTGCCGGAGCAACTCAAGGGCACACTTCCGACCATCGAGGAGATCGAGGCCGAGCTGGGGAAGTCGGAGGAGCCATCGCGACGACCAGCAAAAAAAGTATAGGCGGAATCCGGAACGGGCCCGCAAACCGGCGCCTGCCCCACGGTGAGTGGGCTAGCTCTTCATCTCATCTGGCCGGTGCCTTCGACGCCGATGGGCTCGCCCGATACCACCAGTTCCACGCGGCGGTTCTGCTGGCGTCCGGCGGCGGTATCGTTGGATGCTACCGGTTGCGCTTTGCCGAGGCCCACCGCGGTCACGGACCCGGACGGCACACCCTGGGCGGCGAGGTAATCGCGGACCGCGTCGGCCCGTTGTTCGGACAGGCGCTGATTGTACTCGTCGCTGCCAATGCTATCGGTGTGGCCTTCCACCTGGATCTTGAGCCCGGGATAGGCCAGCAGGATTCCCGAGACCTTGGCCATTTTTTCACGGGCGCCGGGCTTCAGCGTGTACTTATTGAAGTCGAACAGGACATCGGAGATGTTGACGATGAGGCCGCGGGCGGTCTCGCGCGTCTCCAGAATCAGGTTAAGCTGCTGGCGGAGGCGCTCGCGCAGTTGGGTCTTCTCGGCTTCGGCTTGTTGGCGCTCGCGGTCGGCCTGCTGAGCGGCCAGGCGGGCTCGGTCGGCTTCGGCTTGGGCGGACTGCTGTTGCGCCAGCGCAGCAGCGCGCGCGGCATCGGCGGCAGCCCTATCCTGGGCTGCCTGCGCGGCGGCCTGCTGGGCTTGCGCGGTGGCCAGTTCGGCGTCATGCCGGGCCCGCTCGGCGGCCTGGCGGGCGGCGTCGGCTTGCGCCCGGCGCTCCTGTTCCATTCTGGCCTGCTCGGCGGCCTGCTGGGCCTGTGCCTGCGCCTCCGCCTGACGTTGGGCCGCAGCCGCACGCTCGTTGGCCTGTTCCTCTTCCTGCATTTTGCGGAAGGTGATGATGCGGGCGTCTTCGGCCATCTGCGCGGCTTCGCGGGCGTCGGTCTCGGATTCCTTGCGATTCCGGCCGCGGTTCAGAAAGTCTTCCGCGTTCTGAAGGTCGACTACCGCCTTGTGAAAGGTGTCGGCGGCGTATCTTTCCGCGCCCGCGAGGCGCGCGATCTCCACGGCATTTTCGGCCTCCGAGAGCTGCAGCGGTCCCTTGGGATTGATCCTCACCGGCCGGTACTGAGTTCGGTTCCAGACATACTGGCCGCGTTGGAGTAGATGGTAGTTGGCGTCCACCTGCTCGATGGTGCCGGCGGTGTCAGTGCGGATGAAGTTCTCCGCCACGACCACGTCGCTGGGCTGGGTGACGGCGAAATACGGCTCGGCGGTCACGATCAGTCCGAAGGTCTGGAGATCCGTGGTGGAGAGAAGCTTGGCGTGATCGCCTTCCAGAACCACTTCGCCGAGGTTCGCGGCGCGTCCCTCGGGCGTGATGCCCCACAACACGTAGGTCATGTACTCGGGGCCGTATTGGGCGGCAGGCGTCATGTGCCGGAGGGTGGTCTCGACCTTGGTGGAACCCATCTGGCTGTCTACCTTGGCTTCGCCGATGGCGGCGGGCATCAGTTCGGTGCCGCGAAAATCGATGTGGGTGGATCCGGTGCGATGGTGATAATTGACCGCCTTGGTGGTGCGGGAGATCACGGTGACGTGGAAGATCGGCATGGGCTGGCCGGTCTCCGCGGGAGTGAGCGCTTTTTGCTGTGTAGGATTGGGCACCTGCGCTGCCAGAGTACCGAGTGCGAGTAACAACAATCCAAGGGGTTTCATTGTTCGCATCTTCTCCTTCGGAGTTTGATGTGCACAAAGTGGGCCGATGTGCGCGGCGGTACGGAGAGCGGCGACTCCCGGAGTGCGCCGGAAGCTGCGGGCGGCGTAACGGAGATCGGTCCAGCGAATCCTCCAGCCAGCGAAACTGCCAGGCAGCCAGCGAAACTGCCAGGCAGCCAGCGAAACTGCCAGGCAGCCAGCGAAACTGCCAGGCGGATCGAGTCTCCTCGCGCATGCGGGCGGGCGATCCGAATTCGCGGCGGGCCCGGGTCTGACGCGGGCCAGCGGATCGGGTTAGGGGAATGCTAGACTGAGATTTCGGCCCTGTAGCTCAGTTGGTCAGAGCGTCGGTTTTACACACCGAAGGTCCACAGTTCGAGCCTGTGCGGGGCCACCATCCGTCCGCCGGCGCCACTTAGTCCCGGAAGAGCCGCGGCGCGAAATCGTTCAAGTCTCTACGCCAGGTCTGCCACTCGTGCGCCGTGCCGGCCGATTCGAAGAAGATATTCTTGATTCCAGCCTGGTCCAGCGCGACGTGCATCCCCTGGGCGCCCTGGTGCATGCCTTCCTCGGCCGTCCCCGCCCCGATCCACAACAGCCGGACCTTTTTATTGAATCCCGCCGCATCGGCGAAAACTCCGTTGTAAGACGCCTTCGCGTCGAAATTGCGAATGGGCGCGCTGAATGACCCGATCCAGGCGAACTGCTCCAGGTGGGTCAAGGTGATCTGCAGCGTCTGCGCCCCGCCCATCGACAGTCCGGCCATAGCCCGGTGCGCCCGGTCCGCCGCGGTCCGGTAGGTACCGTCGATCATGGGGATCAGGTCGCTGATCACCACTTCCTCGATGGCGTTCGGCGGTCCGCCGCGCCCGCCGGCCGTGGGCGCCGGAGCGGCTCCCGGCTTCACGGCGTAGCCCGTCTCCATCACCACAATCATGGGCACCGCTTTGCCCGCGGCGATCAGGTTGTCCAGGATCAGGTTCGCGCGGCCCTGCTTCGTCCAGCCCGTGGCGTTCTCGCCTGCGCCGTGCTGCAGATACAGAACCGGATAGCGCGTCCGCGAACCGTCATAGCCGGGAGGGGTATAAACGTACGCCTGCCGCCACTGTCCGGTCACTTTGGAATGGTACACGCGCAGGCGCACTTCGCCGTGCGGCACGTCCTTCGGCTCGTAGTAATCCGCGCCCTTCTCGGGCACGACACTCCTCTCTGGTACTTCTACGGCGCTGGTCTCCTTGCCATATCCGAAGTACGTCTCGCTCCCCGGATCGTTGGCGGCAAAGCCGTCCACCAGGAACCAGTAATAGTGAAACCCGGGAACGGCCGGCGGGATGGTCACCGTCCACGCGCCCTTGTCGTCGCGGACCATGTCGTAGGGGCCCTTGCCCAGTCCGCTGTCCGCGCCGCCTGGCTGCAATTGCACTTTCTGCGCGCCGGGCGCAGCGATGCGGAACGTGACGCTCCCGTCCGCGTGTATGCGCGGATACTGCGCATTCATCACGTTGGAAAACGCCGGCTGGGAATCGTCGGGCGTTTGCGGGAAACACAAGGTGGACAGCGCGAGCGCGAGCAACGGAAGACATTTCATGGGAAGCCTCACCGGCGCCACCTTAACTTACTTCCCGCCCAAGTGCAACTGACGCCCTCTCGGCTTTTCTCCGCGCTTGTCTCCGCTCCTCCGTTCCTCCGCGGTGAAATCGTCAGTTCTCCCCCGAATGCAGCCCGCCCGCCCCCGCGCGAAACGCGATGTTGCTCCGCAGCGGATCGTCCTCCAGCGGCGCCACGCAATTCCACAAACACGCCCCGCAGTGGACGCACTTCTCGCGATCGAACGCCGGCACCCCGCCGGGCCCCGGCGTGAGCGCCTGCCCCGAGCACATCTCGATGCACATCTTGCTGGCGCACCGCTCGCAGAAGTCGGGATAGACGAAGCGCACGTGGTCGGCGTAGCCCGGCGGCGCCTGCACCTTCCCGCCGATCAGCAGCGCGTCCTGCTGCGAGACCAGCAGTTGCCCGTCGTACGGAATCTCCGGCCAGCCGCAGCGCTCCATCAGGGCCGCGTGGCAGGACGTGCCCCTGGCCCGGCACTCCGACAGAATCCGCTCCACCTCGCCCGCCGGAATCTTCGGGCGGTAGTACTCCTCGAGCGATGGCAGAAGCTGCGGCTCGCCGCCGATCGAGTGCTTGCCGTTGGTCAGCCCGGCGATCGCCATCCCCAGCAGTCCCGGAATCACGCCGCGGTGGAATCCGTCGCGAGCCTTCTCCGCAACCCGCCCCTCCTGCTCCACCCAGCTTGCCCGGCGCCGCTTCACGTAAGTGTCTTCGAGATTTTTCCCGGTGAACGGCTTGCCCTGCCGCAGCAACTCCAGCACCGCCTCGGCCAGTTGAGTTCCGGTCGTCCACGCCTCGTCCACGCCCGAGCCGGTGAGCACGTTGGTGCTCCCCGACCCTTCTCCGACCCGCGCGTAGCCGTTTCCCACCAGGAACGGCTCCCCGCGCTTGCCCGATTCCTGCAGCGATTTCGCGCCCCACGACCGCAGCTTTGAGCCCTTGAGATGGCGCCACAAATACGGATGCAGCATGAAATGCTGCAGGTACCGGTAGGACGTCCGCATCGGACTCTGAAACCACGACGGCACGAAAATCCCCACCGTCGCGACGCGCTCCGGATGCACGTACAAAAAGCCGAAGATCTCGGGCTCGGGGTAGCCGAACGTGTGGAACACGGTGCCGGGCTGGAGCGCGGTGCCCTCCGGCAGGTCCACCACCATCTTCATCCCTACGGCCCATTCGCGCTGGTGATGGCCGTCCGGCAGCCCGAATTCAGCATCGAGCTGCCGGCCGACCGCTCCCACCGGCCCGTCTCCCACCACGGTAAGGGCCGCGCGAATTTCCATTCCGGGCATATAGTTGTCTTCGGGATTCCCTCCGCGGTCCACGCCCTGATCGCACAACTGGATGCCGCACACCCGCTCCGCATCCTCGTCGATCAGCGCCCTCTCCACCGGCGTCCCCGGCCAGAGCTGCACGGTTCCCGACATCATCAGCTCGCTGCCCACGTGCTGCAGGAACTGGCCGAGCGACATCACCAGGCCTCCCTGTTTGTGCAGGAATTGCGGGACGTACGGCAACTCCACGCCGCAGTCCCGCGGCAGCCCGAATGCGCGCAGCAGGCGGTCGCCCAGCCTCAGCATACTCGATCGCCGGCTGGCGCCCACCGGATCGAGCAGGTAGACCACTCTCTCCTCGGTGACCGGCGCGGCCATGGGGATCTGCCCCGGATCGAGATCCGGCAGCGTGGCGCGAATCCCGCGTGCGCGCGTCACCACCCCGGACACGCCGAATGCGATGTCGTCGGCCCGCTCGTAGCAGGCCACCTGGAGCGGCAGTCCGGGATTGGTGGGACTCTCGATCGCGGGCGACCCGTCGGGGTTCACGAGCTGCCGCGAAAGCGTGGTCAGGAAACCCGCGGTCGCCGGGCCGAACCCGACGCACACGATGTCGATATCCATAGTGGGACAGGCCTCCCGGCCTGTCTGCTGCGGGCTCATACCGGGTAGTCCAGCGCCTCCGGAATCATGACCTTCGTCAGAGCTTCGGCGGCGCGATCCTTGGCGAGCTGCGAGCCGGTGAGGCACCCGTCCATGCGCACCCGCAGGCGCGAGAACTGGTCGAGCCCGTCGAAACGTGCGCACGGCCCGGCCTTGGGCGGATGCGACCCGTCGCTTTCGATTACGTCCGCGTAACCGCGCGCCAGGCTCGCAATTCCCGGGATCACGGATTCCAGCGCCTCCAGGTCTTCCGCCTGGTAGCAGGTGCCGCACCCTTCGCTGTCCCATGCCGGATGGCGATTGTACCCGAACACCAGCTCCGCGCAGGCGCGGCCCACTTCGCCGGCGGCGCGCGCCGCCTGCACGTGGCACAGGTCGGTGAGGAACGCGAGCGTCCCCGGCAGACCCTCGGCCACCGTGGGATTCTCGGGGCCTTTCTTTTCCAGCTCCAGCACGTCCAGGATCTGGCAGCGCGCCGAGAGCAGCCAGCACAGCGCGTCGGCCAAAGGAAAGGTCACGCCCTGGCGCGATCCCTGGTAGAGCTTGGTGCCGTCGGCGTCGGTGGACTTCTGCAAATGGTGGAGCGTCCACAGCCACATCTGCATGGCGGTGGCCAGCGCGCAGGCGCCCGTGCCCGGATGGTCGCCGGCGATGATCCGCATCTCGCGGATCCACTGCTGGAACTGCGCCAGGAACAAGTCGTCAGTCATGGTGACGCTGAGCTGCCGCCGCTGCACCGCCTCGGGGCCTTCGTAGGTGGCCTCCAACTGCGAGTCCATCCACTTGTGCCCAAGGAATCCCGGGCAGTCTTCGGTGATTCCATACCCGCCCATGAGGCTGACGGCCTCGCGCATCATCCGTGCCCCGTGCCCCGTATTCCAAAGCTTGCAGGCCGGACACAACACGTTCGCGACGGAGTCGAGGATCGCGTACTGCACGAGAACGGGGGTTAGGCTCGCCAAAGCGCGAGTGGGTTGGGTGTTGGGCTCGCCAAAGCGCGAGTGGGTTGGGGTTGTGTGCAGCGACTCGATGGCTTCTTTTTGCACCGCCCGCATGGCCCTCATTGCGGCCATTCCGCCGGTGATTCCGCGCCCCGCCAGAATCTCCGCCTTCTCTTTTTCGAGAGGATCGAGTTGGTCGAATACCCGCGCCGCCTCGAATCCCAGCGCCGCGCTGGCCTCGCCCGCGGCCCACACATCCACCAGCCGGTGCACCACGTCCTGCTTGAGCTGCAACCCCAACTCATAACGCGGCGACCCCGGATTGGCGATCGACCCGCCGCGGAACCGCCCGCGCCCATAGCGGATCACCGGTTCCACCGCGCTCAGCAGCTTCGCCGAGGTCATGATCGCCACCGTCACCCGCGTCCGGCGGAAAACCGCTTCGATGATCTCGCCGTGGCTGTACCGCGGGACGATCACGCCATCCTTGATACTGTATCCGCCGATGATCCGGCTGGCCGGTACCCGCAGGCTGAAAATGGGGTCGCGCGTCGAGGAGAGTTGATGCACCAGCTTGCGCGTGGGCGTGCCGCGGTCGAAGGTGCCCTCGTCGCCTTCCTCCAGGATCACCATGCAGGTCCCCTTGATGCGCGGATCGTCCGACTCCACCGCCGCCGTCACGAAGTTCGCGAACCCCATGTTGGTGATGAAGCGCCCGCGCTTGTCCACCTGCAACTGCGGCTCTTCACCCTCTTTCCATTCCGCCACCCGCACCTTCCCGCCCAGCATGCCCGTCTCGACCCCCACATACGGGATCGGTTCGGTCAGGCAGAACGCGCCGCGCCAGGGCTTGCGGTCCTCGCCCGGCTGGGCCGGTGCGCACCGCGTCATATAATACGCGCGCTGTTCGCCGGTGCCGCGTTCGTGGATCGGCGACAGCGCCAGGCACCCCGCCAGGCTGCCGGTCGCCGCGCCCGCATCCACCCACGCCAGTTCGAAGGCCACCAGCGCCAGGGCCAGGTTCTTCGGCCCTTCCAGGAAGCCGCCCTGCCCGGGCTCCATGAACACGCCGGTGATGCCCGAATCGTCGAAGGCCTGGATCAGCGCCTGCTTCTCCGCCGTCCATTCGTGGGTGTTGCGCGCCCCCTGGGCCACCAGCCGCGCCACCGGACCGCGCGCCACCGCCCGCACCGACTGCACCAGCATTTGCAAGTCGTAGCGATCCGCGAAGCGCCACAGGATCTGCCGCACGTCGTCTCCCGGCAGCGCCCGCAAGTACTCGGTTTTGTGTTCCGTAGCGACAAGTGTCACGTTCAGCGTCCTCCTATGCCCTGGTGCCTGCGTGAAAAAACGCACCTCTGTTGTCCTGAAGCCAAGAGAGAAGCAATCGGTTTGCCAGGGATCAACCCGTGGAGAATCAACACACTTGTAGGATTTATCAACAGATTTTCGGGTCCGGAGCTGCGCTTTATGGCGCAATAAGGCGAAGCACGCTAAAATAGGTTGTGCGTCTGTGTGGGAAAGCCGAACTATCGGCGCTCGTGCTCCTGGTCACGCTGGCTGCCGGTTTGGATGCCCAGCCTCGGGATCCCGAATCCGATGCCCTGACCCAGCAGGCCTTCGCCCACCTGTACAATTTCGACTTCGCGGGAGCGCACCTGGCCCTGGACCGGCAAATCCGCCTCTACCCCGAGCAACCGCTGGGGCCCGCCGTGAGTGCCGTCGCCTACCTGTTCTCCGAGTTGTACCGGCTGAGGATCCTCGAGCTGGACTTCTTCATGAGTGACGATAAGTTCGTGGACCGCCGAAAGCTGGTCCCCGATCCGGCCGCGCGCCTGGCGTTCTTCCAGCAGGTCGAAAATGCGGAGCGGATCGCCGAAGCGCGGATCGCCGCCAATCCCGAAGATCGGGATGCCATATTCTCCATGTGCGTGACCACGGGCCTGACTACCGATTATGCTGTTCTGATCGAACGGCGCCGCTTCGGCAGTTTCTCGCTTGCCAAGCGAAACCAGAATTATGCCCGCAAGTCGCTGGCGTTGAACCCTCCCGTATACGACGCCTACGTCACCATCGGAACGGCCGAGTACATCGTCGGAAGCTTGCCGTTCTTCCTCCGCTGGTTTGTGCGTTTCGATCAGATCAAGGGGAACAAGCAGACCGCGTCGGAGTTGCTGGACCTGGTCGTTCAGAAAGGCAGGTATTACGGCCCGCTGGCGCGCATCCTGCTGTCCGTGATTAACATGCGCGAGAAGCATCCGGCCGAGGCCGAGAAACTGCTGGCCGGACTGGTCTCCGAGTATCCGCAAAATCCGCTGTTGCGCAAGGAACTGGCCTATGTCGGCAGATTGGTGCACCCCGAGATCGGGTTGAAGATGGCGCCCGCTCCGACCCACGAAGGCCAATGAGGTACATGCCCTGCTCCGCATCGCCAAAAATGATATAGTGACCCGATGCACCCGCTGACCCGCAGCCAGAGCGATACTCTGGCGGCCCTGAGGCAATTCGGGGTGGTCCCCGTGCCGGACTCCGTCCGCGCCTCGGGAGCGGGCATCACCTTCGCCTTCGCGTACCCGCGCGACGCGCGCCAGATCCTGGGCGACGGGACCCTGTTCGGGCAGGGCCGCCTTGGGATTCTGCACAGCCGCGTGGTGGGAGGCGTCCTCACCGAATACCGCTCCTACCGCACTGGCGAGGAGTACAGCCTGCACGTGGTGATCGGCAAAAAGGGAGGCGCGTTCGCCGATCTCGACCGGTTCAATCCCTACCAAAGCGCGGCCAGCCTGTTCCTGCACGGAGTTCTGGAATTGGCGCCCCACCTGGCCCGCAGGCTGGCCACGATGCTGTCGCGATAGTCTATTGCACAGTCCAGGAGCCCATGGGCTGCCACCCCGAAGTGTTCACGTCGAGATTATCGCGCGCCGCGATATAGATCACCTGGTTGCCGTCGAATCCGGCCGCAAAGCTCACATTCAGTGTCACCGTCAGCGTGTTCCCGCTCCCGCTCGCCGAGGAGCCTGCCGCCGCAATGGAGCACTGACTGTTGCTCACACTCCCGGCGCTGCCCAGGATCAACCCCGGCAGCAGAGCCGTGCCCGCGTCATTCACCAGGTACAGCACGCTGAAGGGGCGGCTATAGGCCAGGTAGCAGCCGCTTCGCCCATCCAGCGCGTTGTTGATCAGGATGTTCACCACACCCAGATCCTGCCACCCCTTGCTGTCCGTGAACGTGAATGTAAACGTCTGGCTCGACCCGCTCCCCTGCGCCGGATTCACGCCGGTCGCCGCCGTCGGCCCCGTCGAGCCGCCCGGCACGCCCCACGTGCCCATGGCCTGCCATCCGGAGTTGTTCTGTGAGGCGTCGCGAGCCGCCAAATAGATGACCTTGTTGCCCGCAAAACTCGCAGAGAAGGTCACCGCCAGCATCAGCGTCAGCGTGTCGCCGCTGCCCGACGGCGCACCGCTCGCCGTCACCGAGCATTGGCCATTGGATGTCGACCCGCCGGCGCCGCTCAGGACCACGCCCGGCAGCAGAGCGGTCCCGGCATCGTTGACCAGGTACAGCACGTTCTGCGGACGGCTATAGGCCAGGTAGCAGGCGTTGCGCCCATCGAGGAAGTTGTTGATCAGGATGTTCACCACGTCCAGGTCCTGCCAACCGCGCGCATCGGAGAATGTGAACGTCATGGTCTGGCTGAATCCCGTGCCGGATCCGGGGCTGACCGCTTGGGGCGCCGGTGGAGGCGTCGCGGGAGTCAGCAGGTAGGCGGCGGCGGCGGCTCCTGCGTTGATCACGATCTGACCCGCATTGTTGATGGCGACCGGAGTGCCTCCGGTCAGTTGCGTGCTGACCGTGCTCAGGTCGTAGACCGTTCCCCCGCTGTAGAGGAACGGCGTGGTATCTCCGTCGGCCTCTGTCATGATTCCCACCACTTGCCCGCTCGCATTCAACGCTAATGGGCCGATGGAGACGACACCTGTGGGCAACGGAATCTCCACCGCCGTTCCCGTCGTGCCATTGGGTGAGGCGGGAGTCCATAAGAAAGCGTGATAGCTCCATTGCGATCCGCTGCCGGTCGGTATGCTACTCACGCCGAACATCATACCGCTTTCATTGATCGCCACCAGGTTGGTCGCGGTCGCCCCGGCGAGCCCAGATACCGTTGAGAATGTTCCGCTGCTTCCGTGCGCGACCGTTGGCGTGAACAGCGAATTGTTCAAGCCCGAGTTTATGATCGCCTGGCCGAAGTCGTTGATCGCCCACAGTCCTTCCAGACGGGGATCGGTGTCGAGGCTCCCGGTCGTGCCGTTCGCAGCGGATGGAGTCCACAGGAAGGTAAACCCGCCCTGGCCTGTCACTTGGCCGAAATTGTTGAGGGTCACCCTGGCAAAGTAGCTGTCATCCGCTCCGAGAACGGCGACGGCCGAACCGGAGCTTCCGTTGGGCATAGTGGGCGACCATAGGAAGGGCTGCCCCGTGGAGATCGTTCCGGCTACTTGCCCATGATCATTGATCCCGGTGACCAAATCATAGGCCCCTGCGCCTGCCAGGCCGACTACCTGCGTCAGGTTGCCGATCCCGGTATTAGGGATCACGGGCGTCCACAGGAATGGGGTGCCAGTGCTACCCACCACCTGCCCCATGTTGTTGATCGCTGTTGCCGCACCATAGGCGACAATCTGCACGGCCTGATACCCGTTGCCAGGCGCTACGCTGATTGGACCGAAGGTGGCGGTTATCGTCTCTGGTCCACCCATCCCCACGGTTACCGTGTTGGCGCCCGCCGCGCCGGTGGATGATGGCGTCCAGCCCACCAACCGATAGCCTGCGGCGGCTGTGGCGGTGACCGCCACCTGGGTTCCGGGGGCGTACCACCCCCCGCCCGAAACCGCCCCACCCGCAGGCGGATTTGCCACCGTCGTGAGCAGGTATTGCGTCGAATAACTGGCCGTGTACGTCGCCGGCTGCGTAGGTCCCGTGAAAACCCGCGGGTTCGTCGTCAATCCGTCGTTCCACCCGGTGAAGAGAAAGCGCGTGCCGATGCAGGTACTGTGCGGCGAAACGAAGGTCACGGTACAGCTCGCTCCCGGCGTCCAATAGAGCGTCTGCGGTGTCACATAACCGCCCGCGCTGCATCCGCTGCCGGTCACCGTGAAGTCTTGTAGCGCTGTACCGGCTGTAATGGTCACGGCAACCGAACCCTGCGCTGGCGCCGGTGGCGCTGCACCCGGCGTGAGCAGATAGACCGCGCTATTGGCGTTGATGACGATCTGCCCGTGATCGTTGATTCCCGCCGGACTCCCTGCGCTCAATTGGCTATCCAGGATGCTCAGATCGTATGCCGCCCCGCCCGTGTACAAAAAAGGTACTGTCACCCCATCCGCCCTCGTCATGCTTCCCACTACCTGCCCGGCCGCGTTGAGTGCCGTCGGTGTCATCTCGACCGCTCCCGCGAGCGGAATCTCCGCCGCCGTCCCCGTCGTTCCGTTGGGCGCCGTCGGAGTCCATAGGTAGGTCTGCTTGTTGCACGCCCCAGTGGATGCCACAGGCGTGCAATCCGTGCCCACAATTACACCTGCGGCATTGATGTCTATGAGCTGAACATTCGCCCGTCCTGAAGGTCCGTTCACCATGGTGTAACTCCCGGGACCCCCGTTCGGCACTAAGGGTGTGAACAAGGCCCAGCCCGAAAGGGCTTGGCCGAAGCTGTTAATCCGGCTGATGTTTGCCAGGTCGCTGCCAGCATCGTACAGTGTTCCCGTGCTTCCGTTCGGCTGAGATGGCGTCCATAGGAATCCTGAGAAGTTTTGCATCCCTGCTATTTGTCCGTAACTGTTAATGTCGAACACCGTCACGCCGCTGTTTGCGGCGGTTCCCAGGAACATTGTGCCGGTCCCGGTCGTGTCATTCGGCGTATCCGGCGACCAGAGAAATAGCTGTCCGTCGTAGTAGCCGTCGACGTAGGCCCCCGTCGCTCCGATCACCTGCCCAAGATCGTTGACTCCAACCGCGTTGCTCGCAGTGGCGCCCGCGGTCACGCTGCCGAGATCCGTCATGCTACCCACCGTTGCGTTGGCAGTTGCCGGCGTCCAAAGGAACGCGGACGATGAAGAGGTCCCGGTAATCTGGCCAAAGTTGTTGATCGGTCTCGCCAAGCTAGCCGTGGCGTGGCTCGCGATCTGGCTCACCTGGTAACTGTTCGGCACCGCGGCCGTCACAAGCGCGAAGTTCGCCTGCATGCTTAGCGGAGAGTTGACGGTCGTCGTGACGGATGCTGCGGTCGCGGTGATAGACCCGGTCCAATTGACCAGTCGGTAACCGGCAGCAGGTGTCGCAGTCAAGGTCGCCGAGGCGCCAGACGCGTACCAGCCGCCGCCCGAGACCGTTCCGCCCTTCGCGGGATTGGCCGTCACGGTCACGAAGTACTGCGTTGAGAAATTCGCCGTGTAAGTTGTGGTCAGCGGGGGCACGGTGAAGATGCGCGGATTATCGACGGGTCCGTCCACCCACCCGCCGAAGGTGTACCGGGTCCCGATCTGCGTCGTGTGCGGCGAGAGGAAGGTGACCGTGCAGTTCGCGCCGGGTGTCCAATACAGCGTCTGCGGTGTGTTGTACGTGCCCGCACCGCAGCCCATTCCTCCCGCCGTAAACGTCTGCAGTGTGCCTTTCGACGCGATGGTCACCGCGACGGTGCCCGCACCAGGAGCAGGCGGTATTGCCGGCGTCACCAGGTACATCACGCCACCGGCATTGACCACGATCTGCCCCACGTCGTTGATGGCTGTGGCGCTGCCGACCGCTAGTTGACTGCTTAGGGTAGTCAGATCGTAGACCCTACCGCCCGAGTATAGGAACGGTGTGTTGGTGTAATCGAAGCTCATCACACTCATCGTTCCAACCACCTGCCCGCCGGAGTTCAGCGCCAGTGGAATCATCGACGTATAACCCGTCGGCAGCGGTATTTCGACCGTCGCGCCTGTCGTGCCATTGGCCGTAGCCGGAGTCCAGAGGAAACCATGGTAACTGCACACCTCCGTCCCTGCGTTGAAACAACTCTGCCCGAGAATCACTCCATTTCGATTGATGGCGATCACCTGGTTCCCCTGCGCTGCCGGAAGTCCGGGAATTGATGAGAAAGTCCCGGTGGCGCCGTTCGCCACCGCCGGTGTGAACAGGCTCGGCTGCTGCCCGATCGGACTCATGATTGCTTGCCCGAAGTCGTTGATCGCCACCAGACCCGCCAGCCGGCTGTCGGTGTACGCCGTACCGGAAGTGCCGTTCGGTGTGATGGGTGTCCAGATGAATCCCGCGGAATCCTGCCCGGCGCCGATTTGTCCGGAGCTGTTGATCGTGATCCCGTACGCGAATCCATACGGGTCTGGCGGGAGGGCCGTAATGTTACCCGTGTCCCCGTGCGGAGTCCCTGGCGACCAGAGAAAGGCCTGTTGGCCAGCATAGCCGGACCAGGAGATTCCGACAACTTGCCCCTGATCGTTGATTCCGAACGCGGAGTTTGTACCGTCCAACAAAGGCAGACCGCCGATGTCGGTCAGGTTGCCCCCAACGCCATTGGCGCTCATGGGCGTCCAGAGAAGGGCGGACGTGGAACTGGATGCGGCCACCTGTCCGAAGTTGTTGATGTCGCGACCCGTGCCGGACGTTGCGATCGGGCTGATCGCGTAACTGTTCGGCGGCGTCGCTCCGACCGGTGCGAAATTTGCAATGACGGTCAGTGGCTGGTCGCCGACCGAAACGGTAGCCGAGTTCGCATTCGTCGTTACCGCCGGCGAGGACGACCAACTGACCAGCCGGTAGCCGCTCGCCGGCACTGCATTCAGCGTGGCCGTTGCGCCGCTGGTATACCAGCCCCCGCCGGTGACGCTTCCACCCTCGAGTGGAGACGCCACTGTGGTCAAGTAATACTGGGTCGCGAACACTGCTGTGTAGGTAGCCGTTTGGCCTGCTGCCACGAGAGTCCGCGGGTTGCTATTGACGCCGTCCTGCCACGAGCTGAACAGGTACTGCGTGCCGGTCTGCCCACTCAGCGGCGAGAGGAACGTAACTGTACAACTTGCGCCGGGAGCCCAGTTCAGCGTCTGCGGCGTGTCGTATCCTCCGCTGCTGCAACCGCTACCATCTACTGTGAACGCCTGCCCCGTCGGGCTGGAAGCAATCGTAACGGAAACTGCCGCCGGCAAACACCGGGATAGGAGGAGGGTAAGCACCAGGACGCCTGGTCTGGGCATGGTGTATTCAGAATATCATACCCTATCATCCTGAATCGTACTGAGTGGGTCGCCGCCCGTCGACTATTGCACCCGGCCTGTAAAGAACTCCTGTGGATCGGCCCGAAAAGGATTCACCACCTGGACAGACCCATACTTCCTGCCGTCCTGGAAATCCTCGCTCAACAGCCAGCGGCAACCTAAGCTCTCAGCCGCCGCCAGAATGAGACCATCCCAGTAGGTTACGCCAGCGTGATCCATCCAGTGCCAGGCACGCCGCATCGAGTCAATGTGAAACCCGAGCGGCTGCCACTGAACGAGACCCTCTACCGATTTCCGCGCCGTGACGCTCGGCACTCGCAACTTTCGCTCCGCGTTGGCATAGAATTCGTTCAGCACTTGCCAACTGATCCGGCCAGCGCTGGAAGCCCACAACATTGCCAGCCAGCGCCTGGCCAACGCGTGCTTCGCCGGATCGGCCGGGTCGAAGGAATACAGCAGGAGATTCGTATCGACGAAACACCCGTCACCGGCGCCGTTCATTGGCCTCTTCCCTTGTCAGGCGATGGGCGGCATCCAGCCCAGGGATCGGCTTCAGCTTCTTCCATTGCTCGTACGCCCGCCAATAATCGTCGTTGCGCCGCATCTGGTCTTCCAGCATCCGGCCCACCAGCTTGGACACCGATGTGTTCTCTTCCGCGGCCTTTTTCCGAGCCCAGTGAGCCACTTCCTCGCTGACCGTGATCGTCATATTCTTTAACACGAATTCAGTGTAACACGAACTTCGTGTCCCGCCATCGTCCCCGCCCGCCACCTCCCCGCCATTTTGCATATAATTAAAAGGAACCGTGAACTGGGCACACTCCCCATACATAAGGATTCCTTATCGATGTCGACACTAGAGGTCTCGCCCGCTGAGCCCCTGTCCGGCCAGTCGAGCCACTCCGTAATCAACGATTTCTCCATCCAAGTCGCAACCGTAAACGGATCCGGCAGCCAGACTGCCAACTCCGTCCTGATGCGAGCCATCTTTCAAATGGGTATCCCCGTTTCCGGGAAGAACATGTTTCCCTCGAACATCGCCGGGCTGCCCACCTGGTTCACCATCCGTGCCAGCAAGCACGGATATATTGGACGGCGCAAGGAAGTCGACTTCCTGGTGGCCATGAACCCCGAGACCGCGCGCGAAGACGTCATGAAGCTCGATAGCGGCGCCGCCGTGGTCTATGACGCGCCCCTGAAGCTCTCCGAGCTGCGCAGCGACCTGCACTTCTATCCCGTCCCCTTCGATAAGCTGGTGGCGCCGGTCTGCCCCGATGCCAAGCTCCGCAAGCTGGTGCGGAACATGATCTACGACGGCATCGTGTCGTGGCTGCTGGCC
>Ga0116222_1000884_pt1 | contig 17628 bp, 12 predicted proteins | sample Sb_taG_12_FD_88963 | JGI IMG/M metagenome (GOLD analysis project Ga0116222, IMG submission 88963) | Peat soil microbial communities from Weissenstadt, Germany - Sb_50d_9_AC metaG | ecosystem: Environmental > Terrestrial > Soil > Wetlands > Peat | place: Germany: Weissenstadt | collected 2010-09-21
AGGCGATTCGCTTCGGCAGTTACAAATTGGCCGGCGGCGCGCTTTTGTGTTTCTACGAGAAATGCGCACTCGGGGCCGACGAGCATCCAGGAGGCTGGCGTCAGGCCGCGCCGGGCATCGCCTGACGATGCCACGCGCAATGCGCGGCGGCCGAAAGCGCCGGCCAGATTGGCGACCACCGGAGCGAGGTCCAGATAACGATTACTGATGTGTACTGCCAGAATGCCGTCGTGCTTGAGGTGGCCGAAGTAGCATTGGAAGGCCTCGCGAGTCAGCAGGTGCATGGGAATGGAGTCACCGGAGAAAGCATCGAGTACGAGGGTATCGAAATCCTGAGGGGGCTCGCTTTGGAGGGAGAGCCGAGCGTCGCCGAGGATGGTTTCGACGCTGGCGCCGGAATCCTTCAAGAAGCTGAACCGAGAGCGCGCCAGTTCGTCCACCAGCGGGTTGATTTCGTAGAAACGGTAGGTGTCGCCGGGACGCCCGTATGCGGCGAGGGTGCCAGCGCCGAGTCCGACCACACCGACCCGTTGCGGGGCCGAGGCTCGCTGGAGGGCGATGCCGGCGCCCGATCGCCGGCCGTAGTAGGTAGTCGGCTCGTCACGGGCGATATCTTCGTGAGCGGTGAGGAACTGGCTGCCGTGCACGGTCATTCCGTGGAGCAGCGTGCGAACGCTGCTGGTTTGCCGCAACACAACGGTTCCGTAGAAATTGCGGCCCTTGAAAAGCAGGACGCCGTCCGGGTTCGGCATATCGGCGAAAACGTGCAGAGCGACCATTGCCACTCCGGCGCAGGCCACCGGAAACCATGGCGAACGGTAGCCGAACAGGATCCGGAGGCTCAGCGCCAGGCAGATCGCGACGCCCACCTGCAACTCGCGAAAATCGGCGAATAAGAATGGCGCGGCGAGACCGACAAATAACCCGCCCATCGCGCCTCCCACCGAGATGCAGAGATAGAACGAGGTGACGCCGCTGCCTTCGGGCTTGCTCGCAGCGAGCCGGCCATGACAGAACATGGCAATCACGAAGAGGCCGCCCAGGCACGTTGCTCCGGCCGTCAGCAGCCCTTTGCCGGGGTTCGCCTGTACCCAGACGAGCGTCACCATCGCCACGGGCACCAAAATCTGGAGGGCCGTGCGGCTGAACAGAGGGCCGTGGTCGAAACAAATGATGAACGTGACCAGGTAGACGGCCAGCGGCGCGATCCACAACAGCGGAATGGGAGCGATGTCCTGGCACAGCTCGTTGGTGACTGCCAGGAGGAGGATCGACGGGCACGCTGCCAGGGCGACCCAAAACGCCTTCTGCCGCAGGCCGACGCGGCTGTGGGCCACGGGCGCAGGCCGTCCGTGCGCACGGCAACCCGCCGCCCGGAGGGCCACGGCGACGGCGAATACCGCAAACAGCAGGTAGGTCAGCCGCCAGGCAGTCATCTGTGAGGGGAGTTCCAGGGCCGGCTCCACCAGGAACGGGTAGGCCAACAGGGCAAGCAGGGAGCCGAGGTTCGAGAGCGCGTACAGGCGATACGGAACGGGCCTCTGTTCGACGCCGGCGTACCAGGATTGGAGCAGGGGACTGGTAGACGAAAGCACGAAATACGGCAATCCGATGCCGCCCGCCAGAAGGCCGACGACTCCCCAGACCGGATGATCGAGCGCAGTGGCGGGCGAGGGCGCTCTGACCGGAATCCACATGGCCAAGCCTGCCGCCGCCACCAGGGCCGCATGGGTCCAGCCTTGGGCCAGAAAGCTCAACCGCCTGGCAGACCAATCCGCGTACAGGTAGCCGAGGAGCAACAGGAACTGAAAGAACATCAGGCACGCGGTCCAGACCGCCGCCGCACCGCCGAAGCGCGGCAGCAGTTGCTTGGCCACCATAGGTTGAATCAGGAAGAGCAGCAGCGCGCTGGAGAATACGCTGGCAGCGTAGGGCGCAATCCGGCTGGTGGTGGCAACGATCGGCCGATCGAGGGTTGTGGTAGCGGTTCCCATGTGACTTCAGGCAGCCAGGGTGCGCCGCCGTCTCAGTGATTATGCCTTAGAATCTGCGGACGGTATCGCTATCGTCGGTTATGGCGGGGCAGCTATCTGCGCGGAAGTTGCGCTATTCCGCCGCCGGATGCATGATCCGCCCGATCGCGTGCACGAGGCCGTCCCAGCGGCTGGTCTCCTCGAGCAACTGCTTGCGGCCGGCGGGCGTCAGGCGGTAATACTTGGCCTTGCGGTTATTCTCCGTCGAACCCCAAAATGACGCGACCCAGCCGCGGTCCTCGAGACGGTAGAGGGCGGGGTAGAGCGAGCCTTGCTCCACTTGCAGGAAGTCGCCGGAGCCGCGCTCGATGATCTTGGCGATGGTGTGACCGTGGGCCGCTCCCCCGGCGAGCGTCTTGAGCACGAGCATGTCGAGGGTTCCCTGGAGCATTTCACTCTGCGGGCGTTTCGCCATGGGAGCAGTATAGCATTCGACGCTCTAAAGGAAGGATGGCAATGCAAATTGGCAAAGGAGGAACCGAGGCATCTCTATCTATTCGACCGTCTAGATGAGAGGCTGGCGGCGGTTGGCAGGCGAAAGCGCCTGCCCCACAGGAACGTGTGGGATAATCAATAGAGCTTCCCCACACCTCATGGATCGCGAATTCATCCGCAATTTTTCCATTATTGCGCACATCGACCACGGCAAGTCGACGCTGGCGGACCGCCTGCTGGAGACCACCGGCGCCCTGTCGCAGCGCGAAATGATGGAGCAGGTCCTGGACACCATGGACCTGGAGCGCGAGCGCGGTATCACCATCAAGGCCCACGCGGTGCGCCTCAACTATCGCGGCGACGACGGCAATCTCTATCAGCTCAACCTCATCGACACCCCGGGGCACGTGGATTTCTCGTACGAGGTTTCGCGCAGCCTGCAGGCTTGCGAGGGCGCCCTGTTGGTGGTGGATGCCTCGCAGGGAGTGGAGGCGCAGACGCTGGCCAATACCTACCTGGCGCTGCACCACAACCTGGAGATCATTCCGGTGATCAACAAGATCGATCTGCCGGCGGCCGAGCCGGAGCGCATCCGCGAGCAGATCGAAACCATCATCGGGCTGGACGCGCGCGATGCCGTGCTGGCCAGCGCCAAGCAGGGGATCGGGATACACGAGATCCTGGAGGCCATCGTCCACCTGGTGCCGTGCCCTAAGGGGTCGATCGATGCGCCGCTGCGCGCGCTCATCTTCGACTCCTGGTTCGATAGCTACCGCGGCGTGATCATTCTGGTGCGCGTGCTGGATGGCCGGCTGCGCCTGAAGCAGAAGATCCGGTTGTGGTCGAACGGGCAGGTCTTCGAAGTGGACGGGCTCGGCTACCAATCGCCCAAGGCCATTCCGTGCGACGAGCTTTCGGCGGGCGAAGTGGGCTTCCTGTTCGCCAACATCAAGACGGTGTCCGACGCCAAAATCGGGGACACAGTTGTGGATCACGAGAACCCCGCCGCGGAGCCGCTGCCGGGGTTCGAAGAGATCAAGGCGATGGTGTTCGCGGGCCTCTACCCGGTGGAATCGCACGAGCACGGGCTGCTGCGCGACGCCCTGGAGAAGCTGCGGCTCAACGACAGCGCCTTCAGTTTCGAGCCGGAGAATTCCGTAGCGCTGGGCTTCGGTTTCCGTTGCGGTTTCCTGGGGCTGCTGCACCTGGAGATCGTCCAGGAACGGCTGGAGCGCGAGTTCGATATCGACCTGATCACCACCGCGCCGGGTGTGCGTTACCGCATCACCACCACCACGGGCGAAGTGATCGCGGTGGACAACCCGACCAAGTTTCCCGACCCCAGCGACATCAAGCAGATCGAAGAGCCCATCATCGACGCCACGGTGATCACGCGCGAGGAGTACCTGGGCGGCATTCTGAAGCTGCTCGAAGAGAAGCGCGGCGAGCAGAAGAAGTTCGAGTACGTGGGCGGCGGGAGGGTCATGCTGATGTACGAGCTGCCCTTGAACGAGATCGTGCTGGACTTCTACGACCGGCTGAAATCGGCATCGCGCGGGTACGCGTCGCTGGACTACCACTTTTCGGGATACCGCGTCTCGCCCATGGTGCGGCTGGACGTGCTGGTGGCGGGCGATCCGGTGGATGCGCTTTCCATGATCATCCATCGGGAGTTCGCTCAAGAGCGCGGCAAGGAGCTGATTTCGCGGCTGCGCCGGCTGATTCCGCGGCAGATGTTCGAAGTGGCTTTGCAGGCCGCGATCGGCAACAAGATTGTGGCGCGCGAGACGATTTCCGCACTGCGTAAGAACGTGCTGGCCAAGTGCTACGGCGGCGACATTTCGCGCAAGCGCAAGCTGCTCGAGAAACAGAAGGAAGGCAAGAAGCGCATGAAGCGGGTAGGGCGCGTGGAGATCCCGCAGGAAGCGTTCCTGGCGGTGTTGAAGGTCGGGCAGAGCGAAGAGGATGAGTAGCGCGGGCCGTCGCCCGCTCTCAATTCGCTCGGGCTCTGCCGGTCCCGATTTTGCGCAACTCGATCACCAGCCGCAAGGCTTCATTTACCGATTTCTCGCTGCGAAAGACCCTTCGCACATCAGGGTCTAAGGGAACGAGATTCGTGCCCGCACGATAGCGTTTTGCGTACTTGCCGCGCACTCCGCCCTGGAGCAACTGGCGAAGATCATGCTCTGGGCGCAGTTCGTCACCCATTTCAGCTCTGCGTTTCTTCATAGTCTTTTCTTTCTTTCTGAGTTAGCTTTCGGTCGCTGATGATTCGAATTCGTTCGCGGCGACCCGTTGCGCCTTCAGTACCGGAAGATATCATCTACCTTAATTCGTGCGTCGCCGGCGAATAACGACAAGGGAATTTCCTGACCGGAGCGCCAGGTCACCGTGCGCCCGTCCGGTGTCGTTACCTTGACTTGGCGCCGATCGGAATCCGCCACCCAGAATTCTTTTGTCCCGTTGGCCAGGCAGATTTGTTCCCGGTCATAGAGCTCGGCCGCTGTATTGGAGGGCGAAAGAACTTCCACGACAATATCGGGTGCGCCGCGGACGTTGTCGTCCGGATCTGCCTGCAGGCGGCGCTCCTTGGAGAGATAGCCGACATCCGCCGCCCAGATCTCGTGTTCGGGTAGCGGGCGGAAAGCCATCTCGATCAGTACCCAGCTTCCCGGTTCGGCGAGCTTCTCGAACAAGTGGAGCACGTTGTGCTGGATCAGCGAGTGTTTGAGCTTGGGGCGTGTCACAGTGACCAGTTCTCCGTGATGCAGTTCGTAGGAGACTCCCCCGCCGCCTTTCGGCAGCTTGCGAAACTCCTCGACCGACATGAGATGCGTGAGGGCGGCCATAATTGTTCAGTTTAGTCTCGTGTTGGCGCGGATGTCCATCAGCCTCCGGATTGACAGGCCAGGAGGCCTGTCCCACTTAGTGCAGGCCGACCGCCCCCGCTACCGAGTGAATCAGCTTGTCCGGATCATACCCCACGCCGTCCTTGAACACCATCTTCACATTGCGGACATCGGAAATCCGGGCCGCCGGGTTGCCCTGAATCAGCACCAGGTCCGCCTGCTTACCCACCCCGATAGAGCCCACGCGATCGTCCGCATGCAGGAATTTCGCGCCATTCCAGGTGGCGATTTTGACCGCTTCGACGGGTGTGAACTCGGCCTCCACCAAGAGCTCCAGATTCCGCAGGTCCCCGAAGCCCGCCATGGCGCCGCCGTTGCCCGTGGGGTCGACCCCCGCGATGAGATGCCCGCCGGCTTTCACAAAGCTGTACTCGAACTGCATCTCCTTTTTGAGGGCATCGAGCGCACCGGTGTTGGCAGTGTCGGATGCGCGCGCGCGGGCCGCCATGTAGGTGAGGGCGGTCTGCGGGGTCAGCACGTCCAGGAACTTCTGTTCGAGCGGAGGCCGGTGCGGCGCGGAAGCATCGAACACCGCCAGCGTCGAAGTGACCGCCACGTTGTGCTGCACCAGCTCGCGAATGGTCTGCTGCACCTGCGCGCCCTTGATATCGAGGCTGTTGACGGTGTCCCGCGTCACGTTCTGCGAGGGGCACTCGTCGGGCTTCTTGCCGGGGTCGAATTCCGTGTCCACCACCAGGCCGTGCTCCAGGTTATCGATGCCGATGGCGGCGGCTTCGCGGAACCCCACCGAGCAGAGATGCCCGGTGACGTGGATCCCCAGTTTGTGCGCGGCCTCCACGGCGGCCGATAGCTCCGCCCGCGTGATGTGCATGTAGGCCTTGAACGAAGTCACTCCCTCGTAGGCCCAATACTCCACGGTTTTGCGCGCGTCGTCGGGACCCTGCAGGGGATGCATCTGCACGAACGGAGTGCCGCCGCCCTCCAGGTACGGTACGGTGATGTACATCTTGGGCCCGGGCATGCGGCCGGAATCGATCATGGTTTTGATCTGCAAGTCAGTGAGCGGCTCCATGCTGCCGCCGGTGCGTGCGGTAGTGACTCCGCTGGCCAGATAGAGGCGCGGAAAACTGAAGGCCTGTTCGCTGTAAATGGCGACTCCCTCGCCCGAGGGATAGAACAGATGCTCGTGCATGCCCACGAGTCCCGGGATGACGGTGTGGCCGGCCAGGTCCATGCGCTCGGCGCCGGCGGGGACCGGAGTGGCGGCGGCGCTGCCCACGGCGGCGATTTTGCCGTGATCGATGACGATGGTCTGATCTTCGGCGGGCGGCGCTCCGGTGCCGTCGATGACCCTCACGTGGACGAGCGCGATCACCGGGGCATCGGTGGCGATGAAGGGCCGCGTGCCGGGGAGCAGTTTGCTGGGCGGTTGCTGCGCGGCGAGCGAAGAAGCCGCCAGCGACCAGAGGAGAATCGTGCGCATCTGACCATTCTGTCACTTCGGGAAGGCGAGATTCGAAGAGGGAGTCCGGAACATGGGAAGAACGCTCCGGAAGAGCGGGTAGGGCGGCAAGGTAGGCACTTGGGGAACTTAAAGCGGGGACCTAACGAGGCCGAACTCCCTCTTACAATTCCACACATAGCCCCTCGACATGCGGCAGCCCCGCGCTGAGATTACCGAAACGTTGCAAGCAAAGGAGAAATAATCCGTTTTTCCGCGTGACCCGCTTTTTCGCGCCCCCCCGTTTTTGGCGTCATCCACGCTTTTTGGGAGCCCATGCTACATTGGGGAAATCCGCTCACCCCACATGAAAACCGATTCCGCGGGAGAGAAATTTCAGAAACTGGTCGACATCATGGCCCGCTTGCGCGCGCCGGGCGGCTGTCCATGGGACCGCGAGCAGACCTTCGACACGATCAAGCCCTACACCCTCGAAGAGACCTACGAGGTGCTCGACGCCATCGACCGCCGCGATTGGAAGGGCCTCGCCGAAGAGTTGGGCGACTTCATGCTACAGGCCGTTTTCTACGCCGAAATGGCCGCCGAGCAGGATCTGTTTCACATCGGGGACGCGCTCGATGCCATCAATGAAAAACTGGTGCGGCGCCATCCGCACGTGTTCGGCGAGGAATCGGCCGAGACCGCGGGCGACGTCAAGCGCATTTGGGGCGAGGTGAAATCGGCGGAGAAAAAGGACAAGGGGCAAGGGGACGGGGACCTGCTCGGGAGCGTGCCGCGTGCGCTGCCGGCGCTGGTGGAGGCGCAACAGATCGCGTCGCGCGCCGCGGGAGTCGGATTCGATTGGGAAAATCCCGACCAGGTGCTCGACAAGTTGCACGAGGAGTTGGCCGAGTTCGACCAGGCGCGGCGCAACCGGTCGCAGCCGGAACTGGAGGACGAGCTCGGCGACATGCTGTTCGTGCTGGTGAACCTGGCGCGATTCGTCAAGGTGGACCCCGAGCAGGCGCTGCGCAGGGCCAACGCCAAGTTCCGCCGGCGGTTCGGTTACATCGAGCGCAAGCTGGCCGAGCGCGGCAAGAAGCTCGAAGATTCCAATATCGAAGAAATGGAGGCGCTGTGGCAGGAAGCCAAACGATAGAGATCCGCCAGTTGTTTCACCTCCCGGAATTTACCGAGGTGCTGCGCCTGCAGCAGGTGATCTGGGGATTCGCGGACGTGGAGTTGCTGCCGCTGCGATTCCTGGTGGTGGTGAGCAAGGTGGGCGGGCACGTGTTCGGCGCGTACATTTCGCATCCGCTGCCTGACGGCAGCGGGGGGGGCGACGAAATGATCGGATTCTGTTTCGCCATTCCGGGAGTCAAGCCCGGCGGGCGGCCGTACCTGCACAGCCACATGCTGGGCGTGCTGCCCCAGTATCACAACGCGGGAATCGGACGGCGGCTCAAGCTGCGCCAGCGCGAGGAAGCGCTGGGGCGCGGCATCGATCTCATCGAGTGGACCTTCGATCCGCTGGAGCTGAAGAACGCGTTCCTGAATATCGAAAAGCTCGGCGCCATCGTGCGGCGCTACTCGCTGAACCAGTACGGCGTCACGGCCAGCCCCCTCCACGGAGGACTGCCCACCGACCGGTGCATCGCCGAGTGGTGGCTCGATTCGCCGCGCGTCCGCGGCGTGCTGGAAGGAATGAGGCCGGACCGCCATCCGCAAGAGTGCATCTCGTTCCCCACGGACATCGCGCGGATTCGCAGTGAAGAGCCGGCCCGCGCGCGCCAGATTCAGCACGAGAATGCCGAAAAGTTCCAGCGCGCATTCGAGCGCGGGCTGGCGGTCACCGGGTTCGAACCGAACGCAACCGAGGGAACCTATCTCCTGGAGCCTTGGCAATGAAACTCGAACGCATCACCCTTCGCCAGATCCGCATGCCGCTGGTGCATTTCTTCGAGACCAGCTTCTCGCGCACCTACAAACGCGACATCATTCTGGTGGAGGCGCAAGGCGAAGGCTCGTCGGGCTGGGGCGAGGTCACGGCCGGCGAGAACCCCTTCTACAACGAGGAGTGGACGGACTCGGCGTGGATGATCCTGCGCGACTACGTGGCGCCTCGGGTGATGGGTCGCGACCTTGAGTCGGCGGAAGACGTGTCGCCGCTGACCGCGCATATTCGCGGCCACAAGATGGCGCGCGGCGGCCTCGAGACCGCGGTGTGGGATCTCGCTGCGCGGCTGGATGGCATGCCGCTGTGGAAGAAAATCGGAGGTGGGGCGCGGCGCGAGATTCCCTGCGGCGTCTCCATCGGCATCCAGGATTCCGTGGAGCAACTGCTGGAAAAGATCGAAGGCGAGCTGGCCTCCGGCTACCAGCGCATCAAGATGAAGATCAAGCCGGGATGGGACGTGGACGTGGTGCGCCGGGTGCGCGAACGCTTTCCCACCATCAAGCTCATGGCGGATGCCAACTCGGCGTATACGCTGGCGGATGTGGATCGCCTGCGCCAGCTCGACGATTTCTACCTGATGATGATCGAGCAGCCGCTCAGCCACGACGACATCATCGATCACGCGGAGCTGCAATCGCGCTTGCAAACGCCCATCTGCCTGGACGAGTGTATCCGCACCGCGCACCACGCCGAGCAGGCGGTGAAGCTGCATGCCTGCGGCATCATCAATATCAAGCTGGGGCGCGTGGCGGGGTTCCGGGAAGCGAAGCGCGTGCACGATATCGCGCAGGCGGCGGGCATTCCGGTGTGGTGCGGCGGCATGCTGGAAGCGGGGGTGGGGCGCGCGCACAATATCGCGCTGGCCACGCTGCCCAACTTCGTGCTGCCGGGGGACGTGTCGGCCAGCAAGCGATATTGGAAGCAGGACATCATTCAGCCGGCGGTCGAGACCACGGCGCGCGGCACCATCGAGATTCGCGACGAGCCGGGCTTCGGCTACGCGCTGGACCACGACTACATCCGCAGCATCACGGTCCGCGAGGAGTCGCTCGGTTGACGGCCTTTGTCTCGCTATTGCGCGACAACCACAACTACCGCAATACGTGGATCGGACAGGTGGTCAGCGAGATCGGCGACCACTTCAACAACGTCGCCGTCTTCAGCCTTGCGGTGGCCACGACCAGGTCGGGTCTGGTGGTCAGCGGGGTGCTGCTGGCGCGGGCCATTCCCGCCATGCTGGTGGGGCCGCTGGCGGGCGTGGTGCTCGACCGCTTCGACCGCAAGCGCGTGATGATCGCGAGCGACCTGATCCGCGCGTTGGTGGCGATGCTCTTCATCCTCACGGTGGACCGGCGGGCCAACTGGCTGCTCTACGTGCTGAGCGGACTGCTGATGGCGGCGTCGCCGTTCTTCACCAGCGGGCGCGCCTCCATCCTGCCGTCGATCGCCACCAAACAGGAGCTGCACACCGCCAATTCGCTCACCCAGACCACGCAGTGGACCACGCTCGCGGTGGGCGCGCTGTTGGGCGGGTCGAGCGTCACGCAGTTCGGCTACAAGTGGGCGTTCTTCGTGAATTCGCTTTCGTTCCTGATCTCCGCGCTGTGCATCTCGCGGCTGTTTCTGCCGGGGAAAGGCTTCCGTCCGGCGCGCAGCGCGCTCACCGAGGCGGAGGTGGTGCGGCCCTGGCACGAGTACCGCGAGGGCCTGCGCTACATGCGCTCCGTGCCCCTCATTCTGGGGCTCCTGATGGTCAATATCGGGTGGGCCACCGGCGGAGGCGCGGCGCAGATTCTCTTCGCGGTTTTCGGCGAGTTGGTCTTCAATCGCGGGCCGGCGGGGCTGGGGATGATCCAGGGCTCCGCGGGCATTGGCCTGCTCTGCGGAGGCGTGCTGGCCCACTCCATCGGGCGGCGGCTGAGCTTCACGGAGTACAAACGCACCATCTCGATCTGCTACGTGGTGCACGGCGTCTCGTACATTGTGTACAGCCAGACCCGCAGTTTCGCCTGGGCGCTGTTCTTCATCGGCCTGTCGCGCGCGGCCACGGGCGTCAGCTCCGTGCTGAACATGTGGCAGTTGCTGCGCATGGTGCCCGACGCTTTCCGCGGCCGCGTGTTCTCCACCATGGAATCCATGACGTGGTCCGTCATGATGGTCTCGATGACCCTGGCGGGAATAGCTTCGCAGTATTGGGACCCGCGCCTCATCGGCACCATCGCGGGCGCGCTCAGCTCCACGACCGCGATATTCTGGGGTTGGGCCAACTGGACTGGCCGCTTGCCCGAGCCCGTGCGGGCGGGCATCGAGCCGGAGGAGATTGAAGTGCATGGAGAGCCCGCCGCATAGCAGTAGCACAGGCATTCCTGCCTGTGTGGCCTTTTGTGCAGTTAGAGAGTCCATCGTATGTCTGACCTGACCGGCAAAATCATTCTGGTGACTGGCGCGGCGAAGCGCATCGGCCGCGGCATTGCGCTGCGCCTGGCCGCGGAGGGCGCGCGCGTGGCCATCCACTACAATCGGTCGGAAGCCGAGGCCCGGCGCACGGCCGAAGAGTGCGGCGGCGCGGAGCTGTTCCGCGCGAACCTCGAAAGCGTGGACGAGATTGCCCGCATGTTCGCCGAAGTGGGCGAGCGCGTGGGGCGGCTCGACGGGTTGGTGAACAACGCCGCCCGCTTCACGCGCTTCGACCCGCTCGACATCACCGAGAAGGATTGGGACTTCATCCACTCGGTGAACCTGAAGGCCGTCTTCTTCTGCTGCCAGAACGGCGCGCGGCTGATGAAGAAGACCGGAGGCGGGCGCATCGTCAATCTGAGCTCGCTGGGCGGCATCCGGCCGTGGGCGGAGCACGCGCACTACTGTGCGTCGAAGGCTGGAGTCATCATGCTGACGCGCGCGCTGGCGAAGGCCTTCGCGCCGGAGATTACGGTTAACTCAGTGGCGCCCGGAGTGATTCCGTTTGCAGATATCGACGAGCGCGGCAAGCGGATGATCGAGGCCACTCCCGCGCGGCGCGGCGGGACTCCGGCGGAGGTGGCGGATGCGGTGGTCTATTTCCTGAAGGCCACGAATTTCGTCACGGGACAGACACTGGCGGTGGACGGGGGACTGAGTCAGAAGTGAGTTGTTCGGGCCACCGGTAGGCCGCGCCAGTACTATTTTGCTTTCCCGCAAAAACCCGGTCACATGGGCACACGTTAAAATTCCTTAATCATCGGCGTTGATTCTAAACGATCTCCGCCTCCACAAACCCTCGAAACTGGGTAAGAGCTATTGACACGATCTGCCACTATTGAATTAGGAAGAGAGTCACGCCGTGGCACAGGCATTCCTGCCTGTGTTCTCTTCCCAAACGAGCTTTTTTCCTGCGCAGGAAACGTTGCACAACGGTGGTACTGGACTCCTCGTAAGACCTTAAGAAAGTCTGAACGGAACATCGGCGGGGAGACAGTTGGGATCGCGGTCCCGCAATACCCGGTGTGATGGTAATGCACTGGGTCATCAGAGAGTCAGGCATTCCCCGAGGTCGCGTAGCTCACAAGCCGTGTAATTCCTCGGGGATGCGGCTCAAACCATTGGCGGCCGGATAACGCACGGCGATAAACCGGTCCGAACTGGACTAGCCCCGGCCGCCGCAACGAAACTTTTCACCCAGCACGCTAACCCGTAGTGTCTCTGGTGGGCCCACTGATTGTGCCGGGATATTGTGGACTTGCCAAGCGGGCATAGTTGGAGGTGGCCGGATACCGCACCTTGCCGACTACCTCGACCTGTATTTACCTGCACCGGCCGGACTACCTGACACGGATCGCCTTGCGCCTGGTAACAACTGTGAAGGGACAGACATTCGCAGTAGAGGGACGACCCAGGCCGGGCCGAAAAAGGGCCAGGGGGCATCGGGCGCGCTGTATGATGTGGGATGCTGCTTCCACGGAGGAACTTCATGAACGGTTTTCGCCTTACATACGATAAGCTAGCCCTGTTGCTGATGGTTTGCGCGGCTGCGCACGGAGCCACCACCAGCACGACCCTCACGGTGAAAGGGAGCGGGACCCTCTCCTTCACAACTGAAAGCGCGACAGTGACGGGCCCGGCAACCCTGACGGGCATCGGGAGCGGGACGTTCAGCGCGACTGTGTCGCTGACCTCGGTCAACGCAACGACCGGGAACGTGAGTGTCCCGTTTACCATCACGCTTTCCGGCGGGACGCTGACGGGAACGCTCTTGGTTCCGTTAGCGACGCTGGAGGGGGGATCGACCACGTCGGCGACGGGATCGGCAACCATCACCAGCGGCACGGGCAGCTACAGCGGCGCGACCGGATCGTTTCCGGCGCTCACCGGCAGCGGGTCCCTTGACACGACCACCTTCGCCATCACGTTCACTTTCACCGGTGCCGGTTCGATCACCACTGGAGGGACGCCCGCTCCGCCCACGCCCACGATTACCACCGTGGCGAGCAACGCGGACTACGCGACCACCATCGCCCAGGGAAGCCTGTTCGTCGTGAAGGGGGCGAACCTGAGCCCCACTGGATTCATCCAGCTCAGCTATCCGCTTCTTCCCACCTCTTCGAATGGCGTGACGGTGACCTTCACGCCGGCAGCAGGCGGCAGCGGCACTTCCGCGTACTTGGTGTACCTTCTCAACCAGCCCAGCGTTAATCAGCTCGCTGCCGTTCTGCCGTCTACGTTGGCCACTGGCAAGTACAACGTCACGGTTACGAATAATGGAGCGGTGAGCGCGCCGTTCGCTGTCACCGTGGTTCCAAGCAGGTTTGGGATGTTTACGCGATCTGGCGACGGCACCGGACTGGCAATTGCTCAGAACTTCATTTCGGCTTCGCAACAGGACTACAACAGCTTCACGACCGGAGTATTGTCCACCGGCTACACCATTTCGCCCGCCAAGCCGGGACAAACCCTCATCGCGTGGGGTACCGGCATGGGGCCGGTGACCGGCGGCGATAACGGCCCCTCGCCGGGCTTCAACTTCGCGGCCAACGGGGTCAACGTGCAGGTGATCGTGGGCGGAATGAGCATCACACCGGCATACGCGGGCCGCGCTCCGGGATTTTCGGGCGAAGACCAGATCAATTTCACGCTGCCTTCGAACGTGCCGACAGGCTGCACGGTGACCTTCCAGGTATCGGTGAACGGCGTGATGAGCGTGCCCACGTTCATTGCGATCGCCCCGACAAATTCCGCGACCGCGTGCGTCAGCCCACTTTTCACCACCGCTCAACTACAGAATTTCGATCAGGGCGGCACGTACACCACCGGGGGTTTCACGCTGGAGCAGATTTCGGAGACGGTGCCATCCGTCGGGGCGGTAAGAATCGATTTGGCCTCCGGGGCGTTCACGCAGTACACCGGGTTTCAGTTGGGCGCGATATCGCCTCTCGCGACGCTGGTCCTCAACCCAACGGGAGCGTGCGTGGTGAATCCGCTGTCGGGGTCGTCCTCCAATCCGCTGACCACCGGAACCGGAACGAACCTGGATGCGGGCGCGGTGACCCTGAACGGGCCGAGCGGATCGAACATCTCCAACCTGGCCTTGACGGAGACAAGCAACGTCTATACAGCGACCATCGGCGAGGAGGGGTTGCCGGCCGGAATCCCCGGCGTGGGGAACGGCACCATCGTCGCCGGAACGTATTCGTTGAGCGCCGCAGGGGGAAAGGACGTAGCGAAGTTCAGCGCCTCCCTGACCCTGGGAACGCCGCTCACGATTACCGGCGGGTTGCCATTGGTAGTCACGCGCAGCGCGGGCTTGACGCTGAACTGGACCGGCGGGAACGCCACCGACCTCGTGGAGATCGTGGGCCTGGCGGGCACGTACTCGGGCGGCCCCAATTCTACTCTGACCGGCGCCGACTTCTTTTGCACCACCACGGCCGGAGCGGGGACCTTCACCGTGCCGGCCTCGATTCTCTCGCAGTTGCCGGCGGTGACAGCCGCCCAGATTGCGGCCAACACCGCCTCCGGCCTGTTGGAAGTGCTCTCCACGGTTAGCCCCACCGCGGGGAACGGGCTCTTTACGGCGACGTTGACCGCCGGCGGATCGGTCAACTCGACCTTTTCAGCCTTGCTGGGAGCCGGGAGCACGCCCGCTTATCAATAAACCCATCGCTCACGCCGTTCCGTCTGCCACTTATACTGAAGGTACTGGGCAACACCAGTCGATATGGAGCGGCGGAACTGGCAACGCACGGCGGCGTACGTGGGACTGCTGGCCGCCGTGTTTGCAGTCGCGGTAGCGGGGAGTTGGCAATTCGGGTCCACCCTGGATAACGCCGCCTACGACTTCATGTTCCGGCGCTATCAACCGCCGCCGTGGCAGACGCAGTCGGCGATTCTGGCCATCGACGAAAGCACGCTCAACTCGATCCCCGACGGCATCTATGGCATTCGCGGGCCTATGGCCGAAGCGCTGCAGTTGGTCGCCGCGGCCCGGCCGAAAGCAGTCGCGGTGGACGTGATTCTCTCGGAGAAACGCCCCGACCAGGCAGTGAATCAAGCCCTGGCCCAAGCCCTCTGCGCCACTCCCAACCTGGTGCTCTCCGCCGACCTGATCGACGATCGCCGTCAATGGGAGGATCCGCAGCCGGAGTTCAAGGGCTGCGCTAAGGCGGTGGGCCACGTCCATGCACTGCCCGATGAGTACGACTCCCGGACTCGCGCGATCCCGCTCTACAAGCGTGTCGACCCGCCCGGACACGATCAGCGGAAAGCCATCTCGCTCGAGGTTTTTGCTCTCAGCCGCGGCGAACCCATCGAGACCGATGCCTTTTCCAGCGATGTGCGGGTCGCAAACACCACGATTCCCCTGGCAGGCGCCCGGTTTACCAACCTGAAGGCCGGTGAGGCGAGGGAACTCCGTCCCATGCGCGTGCGGTTTCTGCCGGACGGCATGTCCGTGCCGAGGGTCTCCTTGAAAGCGTTGCTCGACGACCACGGGCTGGCGAAGGAATTCACGGGCAAGGTCGTCTTTGTGGGAAGCACCACGACCACCACCGGCGATCGTCTTCTCACGCCCGTCAGTCCGAACATCCCGATCCCCGGAATCCAGATCCACGCCGAGGCCTTCGAGACTATGGCGCAAGGCCTGTTCATCAACGACGTCTCGTATGTCTGGGTATTCGTCACCAGCCTCGCCATTGCCGCCGCCATCGGCGCCGCCTTCCGCTACCTGCCCGGATGGCAGGCCTACGCCGCTGGGGTGTTGATCCTGATCGCCGCGCAGACCATGCCCTACGTCTTTTTCACGCATCGCTACGTCTTCCCGTTTACCACCGCGGCGTCCGTGGCCTGGCTCGAATTCATGGCAGCGGCCGCATACTACCACCTGGTGGTGCGCCGCAACTGGCTGGTGGAGCAATCGGCGCGCGCGCGCTACCAGCAGGCTATGCACTTTGTGACTCACGAAATGCGCACCCCGCTTTCCGCCATCCAGGGCTCGAGCGAGTTGATCTCGCGCTACGCGCTCACCGAGGAAAAGCGCAAGCAGATCGCCCAGGTCATCAATTCCGAATCCAAGCGCCTGGCCAAGATGGTGGAGATCTTTCTCAACGTCGAGCGCCTCTCCGCGGGACACATGGAGCTGAAACACGAGGCCATCCCGGTGAAGCAGTTGGTCGAGATCTGCGTGGAGCGCGTGCGGCCATTGGCCGACCGCAAACACATCCGCTTGACGCTCGAACCCGTGGCCGAAGACCTGCAGCTCACCGGCGACCGCGAGCTCATGGAGTATGCCTGTTACAATCTGCTTACCAACGCTGTGAAGTATTCTCCGCAGCGCACCGAAGTGACGGCCTGGGTGAGTAAAGATGCCGGCCATGTCCGCATTGCCGTCAGGGACCAGGGCATCGGCATGGACCAGAAGGAAGTCAAACAGATTTTTCAAAAGTTCTATCGCACAAAAAAGGCGGAAGAATCGGGAGAGGCGGGTACCGGAATCGGTCTCTCCATCGTCCAACAGATCGTGGAGCAACACGGGGGACAAATCGAGGTGACCAGCCAGCCCGGAGCGGGCTCGTGTTTCACGCTGGTGCTTCCGGCGGCGGTTTCCGATGCGCCGGCAGCTCCCGCGGCTGTGCCGGCGTCGCCTGTAGCAACTTCGGCGGAACGACACTGAGCCATCGGCGATACGACATGATGCAGAAACTACTCCTAGTTGAAGACGATCCGGCGCTCCAGTTCACCATCCTGACGGCCCTCGAGGAGAAGGGCTACACGGTGGACGCGGTGTCCACCACCGGTGAAGCCATCGAGCGCCTGAGCGACAGCGCCTACCCCATCGTCATCTCGGATATTTACATCGACGAGGGTACCGGCCTTGATGTGCTCAACGCCGCCAAGAGTAAGGATCCGCACTGTTCCGTGATCCTCATGACCGGCCGCGGCACCGTCGAGACGGTCATGGAGGCCACCCGCGGCGGCGTGTTCGACTATATCGCCAAGCCGTTCGAGCTGGATACCATGATCGAGGCCATCGAGCGCGCCGAGGCCTCGCGCGTAGATCAGGAAAGCGAAGCCGACGAGGAGGAACTTCCCGAGACCGAGATGATCGGCAGCTCGCCGGTGATGGTAAAAGTTTACAACACGCTATGCCGCTCCGCTGACACCGACGCCTCGGTGATTATCGAAGGGGAAACCGGCACCGGGAAGGAACTCGTGGCACGCATGCTCCACCGGTTCAGCAAGCGGGCGGCACAACCGTTTGTTCCGGTGGACTGCGGCTCGATCGCTCCGTCGCTGCTCGAGAGCGAATTGTTCGGCGCCATGCGCGGGGCCTTCACCGGCGCCGACCGCGACCGCGTGGGCGTGTTCGAAGCCGCCAACCGGGGCACTGTGTTTCTCGACGAGATCGGTGAGATCGAGCTGAAC
>Ga0116222_1000885_pt1 | contig 17610 bp, 16 predicted proteins | sample Sb_taG_12_FD_88963 | JGI IMG/M metagenome (GOLD analysis project Ga0116222, IMG submission 88963) | Peat soil microbial communities from Weissenstadt, Germany - Sb_50d_9_AC metaG | ecosystem: Environmental > Terrestrial > Soil > Wetlands > Peat | place: Germany: Weissenstadt | collected 2010-09-21
ACGGCCATGTCACTGACTGCCCTGGTGGTGTTCCTGGTGGCGGCACTGGCGACGGCCCTCGGTCCGGAGCACCGCGCGGTACAATTCGGCGAGAAGCAGGCATGAAGACCGCCGACGAAATCCGCGCGGAGATCGAAGCGTTCGTGAGGAACTGCACGGAGCCCGCCCTGATGGAGCCCGGTGAAGAACTGCTGCTCATCGCACCCGATAACTTCCTGCTCGAGCTGCGCGGCTCGCGGCTCAGCCTGCAGGCCTGGGACCGCAACCGTAACCTGGTGCGGCGCGTGCTTGAGATCAAAGAGTCCACCGCTGCGCGTCTCGAGCTGACGGTCGAGAAATTCGCCCGCCGCGAAGGTCAGGTATTTCTGTTGGATCTGGCCCGCCCCTCGGGCGCCGAGTTGGGACGCCGCAGCGAGCGCCTGGTCTTCCGCGAGCGGTTCCGCCTGTTCCTGCGCCGCCAGTTCCCCGGCTGGCACCTGGCCGAATTGAGCGCCGACGCCAACCTCGAGTTCAGCCTGTCGCCGGCCTTCCCGCGCGCTTTCCTGCGCGAGGGCCAGCATGCCTGGGCGGCCATCGCCTGCCCCCCGGATGGCGATGCCGCGGGAGTGCTGAGCTTCGGCCTTATCTGGTTGTCATACCTGCGCCAGCGCGAGCGGCGCGTCAACTTGGAAGGGCTGGCCATCTACGTTCCCTCGGGCCGCGAACGCCTCACCGCGCTGCGCCTTCGCTTCCTCGATCCCGGCGCCGCGCAATTCGAGCTGTTCTCTTATTCCGTGCAGGATTCCGTGCTGCGGGTCGATCCCAAGGATCACGGCAATGTCGATACCCGCCTGGAATTCTGCCGCCGCCCGCCGCCCCGCCAGGGCGAATCCTGGGCGGACATCACCTCGCTTCCCGGTGTGGAGCGCATTATCAAGCACGATGGCCGCGCCAGCCTGCGCGTGCGGGGCGTCGAGTTCGCCGACCTCTCGGGCGGCGCCCTGCGCTTCGGACTGGGCGAGCGGCGCCCCGCCCGCGAGCACCACATGCCCGAAATTGCGCGCCTGGTGAACGAGCTGAACCGCGCCCGTTCGCCCCAGGCCCAGGACCACGACCACGCGCTCTACCGGCAGTCCCCCGAAGCCTGGCTGGAATCGCAGGCGCGCGCCGAGATCGAAACGCTGGACGCGTCGCTCCAACGCGAGCCGATCTACGGCCAGGTGCCGGCCTTCGCCGGCGGCGACCGCGGCATCATGGATCTGCTGGCGGTGGACTACGCCGGCCGCCTCGCGGTGGTGGAGCTGAAGGCGTCCGCGGATCTTCATCTGCCTCTGCAGGCTCTGGACTATTGGATCCGTGTCAAGTGGCACCTGGATCGCGGGGAGTTCGCCACGTACGGTTATTTCCCCGGCGTTCCGCTGCAGCCGGAAGCGCCGCGGCTGCTGCTGGTGGCTCCGTCGCTCGATTTCCACCCCACCACCGAGACGATTCTGGGCTATTTCGCTCCCACCATCGACGTGGAGCGAATCGGACTGGCGGTAGAATGGCGGAAGGGCCTCCAAGTGATGTTCCGGCTTCCCGGCGCTCAACGCCCCCAATGACTTAGCATCTTCGAGGATCGTCATCCATTATGCTCGACATGATTAAGCAGGCCCGCGCCGCCGTCTCTCTCTTGAACCCGGAAGAAGTGCGCCGCCTCGCCACCCGGCCCGTCAGCGTCGGGCTGGTCGCGGTGGATAACGCCGGCTACGATGAGTTGGCCGGCTTTCTCGTGCCCGCCTTCATGCCGGACCATGCGCGGCAGGAGACCCTGCGGCGGGTCCACCGCGCGGGCGATCCGGATGTTCCGGAGACGGTGGACCTGGTGCTGTACCAGCAGGGAATCCCGCATCAAGGCGGGGCGTTCACGTTCCAGCGCGACGACCCGGCGATCACGGTTTCCGCCGTCCTCGATGAGCACGAGGATCTGGCATTGCCGCTGGCCCGCCAGTTCCCGGCCTTTCGCAAGCCCGTGATCGACGGGATGATTCAGGCCGTCGCCCGTGAGAATGCGCTGTTCGCCATCGCCACGGCGGTGCCCAATATCGTGCCGAGTCTGATCGAGCTGCCCTGGGCCTTTGGCGAGTTCGCATCCGATACGGCGTTCCTTACCGCCAATCAAATCCGCATGGCCTTCCTGATTGCGGCGGCCTGCGGCCGGCGCCCCGGCTTCAGCCGCCAGAAGGCCGAGATCCTGTCCATCGTGGCGGGCGCGTTCGGATGGCGCGCGCTGGCGCGGGAGCTCGTGAGCCACATTCCGTTGGGCGGCGGGCTCATTCCCAAAGGCGCCATCGCGTGGGCGGGAACCTTCGCGGTGGGCAAGAGCCTGGAATACTACTACCACGCCAACCGGCCGTACACGAGTGAGCAGCGCGAGGAAGTGTACCGGCAGGCCCTGGAGCGCGGCAAGGACGTGGCCGCGTCGTTGAGCAGTAACTCCGAGTAAACTAATTCCCGGCCCGGTGCGTCGTACCATCATGGAGGAAAAACCCCGGGAGGTAAGACTATGCGCCTGATACACATCGCAATCGTTTTCTTATTGGCAACGGCCGGTTTCGCGGACACCATCACGATGAAGAGCGGCCGGGTGATCAACGGTACATATTTGGGTGGTACGGCCCGCACGATCAAAGTGGAAGTTGCCGACAGGATCGAGACGCTGGATCTGTCGGATGTGGTGCGCATCGAATTCGCCGGCGCGTCCGCGGCGCCCGTGCGTGACGACGACCGCCGCCCGACCCTTCGCCGCAGCGACAGCGCAGATAGTGCAAGCGGCCGGCCCACGCTTCGCCGCGCCGACAGCTCAGACAGCTCGGATAGCGCGAGCGACCGGCCGGTGCTGCGCCGCGCCCCGAATAGCGGCGGAGGCGAAGCCGGCCCGATCCTGCGTCCGGAACCGGAAGCCCAAGCCGCTCCCGCAGCGCCGTCCGCTCCGCCTCGGGACTTAGTAGAACTGCCCGCGGGAACGAACATCGTCATCCGCATGGTCGATGGAGTGGATTCGGATAAGGCGCACGTCGGTCAAACCTTCGCGGCCAGCCTGGATGAGGCGGTGAAGGGTCCGAACGGCGAGATCCTCATCCCGCGCGGCGCCGACGCAGTCGTGAAACTGGTGGATTCCAAGGAATCCGGCAAACTGACCGGCCGCGCCGAGGTGGCCCTCAGTTTGATGTCGGTCAAAGTCGACGGGCGTTCGGTGGAGATCAATACGCAGACCGTGTCTCGCGAGAGTTCTTCACGCGGTGAGCGTACGGCCAAGGTGGCCGGGGGAACGGCGGTGGCGGGTGCGATCATCGGCGCCATCGCGGGCGGCGGCAAGGGCGCGGCGGTCGGTGCGGCTGCCGGCGGTGCGGCCGGAGCCGGGGCCGAGGTAGTCACAAAGGGCCAGGTGGTGAAAATCCCGTCGGAAACACGGCTGACGTTCGTGCTCGATTCGCCGGCTAAAGTGTGAGCAAGCCTACTGGCATCGTAACCGGCGCGAGCCGGGGGATCGGCCGCGCCATCGCGGCGGAACTCGCGAGGACCCACGACCTAATCGGAACGTATCGCGACCGCCGCGACGCCGCCGACCAGTTGCGCGCCGAGACCGGCTGCGAAATCTTCCAGTGCGATGTGGGCCGGCGCGAGGATCGCGAGGAGTTGATGCGTTTCGCGCGCGAGCGTTTCTCCAGGCTCGATCTGCTCATCAATAACGCCGGCATGGGCCCCCGCGAGCGGCGCGATGTGCTCGAAGCTACGGAGGAAAGCTTCGACGAGCTGATCGCGACCAACTTGAAGGGACCGCATTTCCTCACGCAGTCGGCGGCGCGTTGGATGGAGGAGCAGGCGGCGGGGCGCATCGTGTTCGTGACCTCGATCTCGTCGTACACCGCGTCGGTGAATCGCGCCGAGTATTGCATTTCGAAGGCGGGCTTGAGCATGTCGGTGGCGTTGTACGCCCAGAGGCTGGCGGCGGTTGGAGTCAAGGTGTTTGAAATCCGGCCGGGGATCATCCGCACCGACATGATCGCCCGGGTGGAAAAGATGTACGAGGAGAAGATCGCCGCGGGCCTGCTGCCGCAGAGGCGCATGGGCGAGGGTTCGGACGTTGCGCGGGCGGTCCGCGCCATCGCCGACGGGTTGCTGGATTATTCCACCGGGCAGGTCTTGAACGTGGATGGCGGGTTCCATCTACGGAGTCTGTAGCTGTAGTCAAAAGGCCATCGACGGGTTGGCAGGCGGAAGCGCCTGCCCACCAGAATGTCCACCTACGAGTCTCGCAAGGCCCGAACCGGATCGGTCCGGGTGGCGCGCCAGGCCGGCAGAAAACATGCCGCCACGGCCGCGATGGCCATCACCAGGAATGCCCATGCGAACGATTCCGGATCGCGCGGACTTACCTTGTAGAGTAGGTCTCCCATCAAGCGCGTCAGCCCTAGCGCCACGGCCGCGCCGGCGGCGATCCCGGCCAACGTAAGACCGAGGCCATGCGACATGACGATGCGCAAGAGATGAGAGGCGCCCGCGCCCAGCGCCATCCGCAACCCCAACTCGCGGGTGCTCTGCGACACCGCGTACGACATGACGCCGTAGAGCCCGATCCCGGCCAGCAACAGCGCGATGCCGCCGAAGACCGCGAGCAGGCTGACCGCGGCTCGCTGGCTCCAGGTCCTGCGATCGACCTGTTCGCGCATGGTGATCACTTCGCCGGGTGCGAGGTTCGCATCGATGGCCTTCACCTCGCGAGCCAGTTGATTGGCCATCGATTCGGGGCCGCGGCGGGTGCGGATCTGAAGGTTCGGGCCGCCCATGGGGCCCTGCCGCAGCGGCGTATAGAAGAACGGTTTGGAAGTTTCCAGAATGCTGGAGTACTTGGAATTCTTCGCGAGGCCGACCACTTGCAGCCAGCGTCCCTTCGCTTGAAGGCGCTTGCCCACGGGATTTTCGCCGCGCCAGAAGCGCTGCGCCATGGTCTCATTCACCACCGCGACGGGCGGGGCGGTGTCGTTATCGGCGAGCGTGAACTCGCGGCCCGCGAGCAGCGGAATCCCCATGGTGGAGAAGTACGCGGGATCCACCTCGTTGTATTCCACGGTCGGCTGCTCGCCCGGCTCGACCACGAATCCATCCACGGCGATGGGCGCCGAGGGATAGCTGCGATAGGCGAATGGCACGGCGCGCGACCACGCGACGGATTCGACGCCGCCCAGCGCCCGCACGCGATCGCTCAACTGGTCTTGAAAGTTGCGCATGCGCGGGCCATCGTATCCGGCGGAGACCATGTCGACCCCAGTGACCAGCACGCCCTTCGTCGAAAAGCCCAGGTTGGTGTCTTGCATCGCGCGGAAACTCTTGAGCAGCAGGCCCGCTCCAACCAGCAGCATGAAGCTCAACGACACTTGAACCAGAACCAGGACGGAGCGGATCCAAGCCCTTCCGCGGCCGCCAATCACGCCGCCCGAATCGGACTTCATGGCGGCCGCGAGATCGATCTTGCCCGCCTGCATCGCGGGGACCAGGCCGAACAGCACGGTCGAGACCAGGCAGACGCCGGCGCTCAGGGCCAGGACACGCCAGTCCAACTCGGCGGGAAGGTGCACGATGATTCCGGTGGCCGGGGGCGGGAACATCAGGGTAATCAGGTTGCGGCACCAGTAGGCGAGACAGAGCCCGCCCGCCGCTGCCACGGCCGACAGGATCAGACCCTCGGTCAGGAGTTGTCTCAGCAGCCGCCAGGAACCGGCGCCGACCGCGATCCGGACGGTCATCTCGTGGCGCCGCGCGAACGACCGGACCAGCAGCAGGTTGCCCACGTTGGCGCAGGCAATGAGCAGCACCAGGCACGCGACCACGAGCGAGATGCGGAGCGTGGGAAGCGTCGTGCCCGCGTTGTTGAACGGCGTTTGCCAGAGGGGATAGAGCTTGAAGCCGCGGCCGCGGTTGGTGTCGGGATAGGCGGCTTCGAGGCGCTTCGCGATGGCCGAGATTTCCGCCTGTGCCTGCTGGATGGTGACGCCGGGCTTGAGGAACGCAAAGCCTTCGCTCCAGCGCGCGCCGCGATTCTCCAGCTTGTAGCCGCCGCCCTCGAAGGCCTCTTCCATGGAAGCGGGCACCCAGAACTGAAACGAGTAACCAACGAAGGTCCCGAAGAATCCTTCCGGCATGACGCCGATGATGGTGTGCTGCACGCCATTGAGTCTCTGCGTTTTGCCGATGATGGCCGGGTCGCTGTGGTAGCGGTCCTTCCACATTTGATAGGCGATCACGGTCACGGGGTGGGCGTTGCGTCCGATGTCCTCACTCGGCTCGAAGGTGCGGCCAAGGATGGGACGGATGCCCAGGACGTCGAAATAGTTGGACGAAACGACGCTTCCGGCGGCGCGAGCGGCGCGGTCGCCGATGCTGAGGGTGGCGCCGCCGATGTGCTCGGCGATGAAGGCATCGACCAGCGTGCAACCTTTGCGGAGATCCTGGAGGTCGGGCCAGGAGACGTCGGTGCGGTCGCTGCGGTCGGTGCCGGTCAAGGCGACCATGCGGTCCTGCCTGGCGACCAGGGGGAACGGGCGCAGCAGGATGCCTTCGATCCAACCGAAGACCGCGGTGGTGGCGCCGATTCCGAGGGTCAGGCAAAGGATCGCGAGCAGTGAGAAGCCCGGGCTGCGCCGGAGCATGCGGATTCCGAAGAGAAAGTCTTGCATCATACCTAAAGTTGCTGAAGCCGGTTGAGCAGTGCGCGATCGACCCGCGCGGCCAGATGCGTCATTGCCAGATACCCGAGGCCTGTGACCACCCAACTGGCCACATTCAGCGGGCGAAGTGAGATCAGTCCGACGGCTCCGAAGCAGGCGAGCACCACACCGATTCGGGCGGCGTGGCTCTTCAGGAGCACCTGGATGGTGCGGAGAAAGAAGCCGGCCACCAGGCCGAAAAGCAGGAACTTCCAGGGGCGGCCGGCCATCGCGAACGCGGCTGCGAGGACGGCAAAGATCAACGCCAGCAAGGCGGCAGCTTTTGGAAAACCGCGCCGGTCAAAGAGCTTTTCGAGCGAGAGGAGCCCCACGTAGGCCGCGGCCGTGGAGAGAATATCGACCGCCTCGATCATGGTGTGGCGCGGGTTGAACATGCGGATGAGAGGCACGCCGAAGCCGACCGCGACCCCGGCTTTCATGGCCATCACGATGGCCGCGACCGAGCCGGCCACCGCGATGGTGGACAGCAGGAACACGGAGAGGCGAAGTACCGCGCGCTCTCTGCGGTAGACCCACGCGAAGTGACGGGCGATTTCCCGCGGAACGCCGAGGTTGGCTACGGCCAGCCGTTCGGTCACGCCGCCCGAAATCGCGTCCTCCACGTGCGCCTGCAATTCGCGCAAGACCTCTCGCCGGCGCCGCGCCGACGGAATCCGGGACGAGCTTACGATCTCCTCGATGAGGCGGTGGGCGGCTTGCATGTTACTCGCTCTCCAGGACCGCGTTGACCGCGCCGGTCAGATGCACCCATTGCTTTTCGTAGTCGCGGGCGGACTTCCTGCCCTTGGGGGTGAGCGCGTAGTATTTGCGCTCGCGGCCGTTTTCGCCAGTGCGCCATTCGGACTGAATGAGACCCTTCTTTTCGAGTTGGTGGAGCGCAGGGTAGAGGGTGCCTTCTTTGAATTCGAAGGCCTGGGCGCTGCGGCGCGAGGCTTCCTGAAAGATCTCGTAGCCGTACATGGCGCCTCGCGAGAGGAGGTTCAGGAGCAAGAGGCTGACGCTGCCTTTGAGGAACTCGCGATCGATATCCATGCCCTGTTTTCCAGGCCTTGTAATGCAAGGTATCACGAGCCGGGGAGGGCTGTCAACAGGCGATTGCACGCCCAAGGAGTATGAGTTGGCGGAACTCAGGCAGCTTCAAAACTTCATTGTGGACTTCAGATTGACCGATGACGGCGACCTGGAACTCCAGGGGTTCGGAGAACGCTCGCTCGACGATATCTGGGACTGGGCCTTTCCAGTTCTCTCCCAAACCATGCTGAGTGCCGCGGACGAAGAGACGCTGTCTGGCACGGGCAAGAAGAAAGGGAAACTCGCGGACACGGAATTGGGGAAATCGGTGTAAAGCCAGATGGGTGCGCCCGCAGCTTTGGTCAACCGTTACGTCATACAAGTGGCGACTGAATAAACGGTTGGCAGGCGAAAGCGCCTGCCCCACCTATGGCAGCGTGAAGTTCACACTCACGGTGGTGGCCACCTCGACGGGATCTCCGTTCAGCAGAGTCGTCTGATAACGCCACTGGCGGACCGCTTCGAGCGCGGCGGGGACCAGCAGGGGATGGCCGCTGACCACCTCTATGTGCGCGACAGTTCCGTCCTTGGCGATGATCACCTGAAGCTGCACGGTACCTTGGACGTTGGCCTCACGGGCGAGGGGTGGGTAGACCGGTGGGGACTGGCTGATCAGCTTAGCCTGCTGTACCGGCCCGCCTATGCGGATGCGTTGCGGGGTTTCGCCGCCGGCGTTGCCGGATGGCGGCGGAGGCGGTGGAGGCGGAGGAGGTGGAGCAGCGATGCGATTTCCACCGCCGCCTCCGCCCTGCTGCGTCATGGCCTTCATCCTCTTCGTCTCGAGAACCTTATGCATCCACTGGTCGGCTTCGGCGATGTCGCGGGTGTATTCTTCCTTCGTGTCGCGCAGGTCGGCGCGCTCGCGCACCAGGAGATTCAGGTACGCCATGGCATCGTCGTATTGCGGATTGATAGCGAGCGCCTGGTGGAGATTCCAGAGGCCCTCGTCGAGCACTCCCCAGTATTGGCCCCGCAGACTGGCCCGCAGGGAGGGGTCGGCGATCGGACCGGGATCCGAAGGCTTCATGCCGGCCTGGGCGCGGGCTTTCGAGTAGTCGGGATACCACTTGGACCAGGCGATGAAACCCATCGAGTAATAAGCTTCGGAGTTGCGCGGATCCTGGACGAGGAGTTTCTGGTACCACTCGCGGGCGTCGTCCCACTTGCGCTGATTGAGATTCAGCGATGCCAGCGAGGCCATGGCCACGCGGTTGGTGGCGTCCAACGACAGCAGGTTCCGAAACTCGGCTTCCGCCTGCTGGGCCATGGCCCGGTTCTCCGGAGAATCCGCGCCGGGGATGTACTGCTGCATGTAGGCCGTCGCCAGGTACAGGCGCGGCGTAGGATCGGAGGGGGCCAGGTCCACGGCCTTCTGGAAGGCTGTGACGGCGTCGTTATATTGGGCGTTCTTGAAGGCTTGCACGCCGCGATTCAGCCATTCGCGCGCGCTGTCGGGCATTTGTGCCAGCAACGGGCTGAGCGCGAGCAATACGACCATCGGCAATCGGAGTCGCATGTCTGACATGATATCGTTAGACACCACCCATGACCAAATTGCTCCCGGCGATTCTGCTGCCCGTGGCCCTGGCGCTGGCCGCCGATCCCACACCGAGGCACTACGCCTGCGCACGCGCACGCGCAGCATCGAAGATCCGGATCGATGGAAAGCTGGACGACGCGGCGTGGAAGCGCGCGCCGTGGACCGATTGGTTCGTGGATATACGGGGCGCCGGATGGCCCAAGCCGCGATTTCGCACGCGGGCCAAGATGCTGTGGGACGACGACTACCTGTACGTGGGCGCACAACTGGAGGAGCCCGACGTGTGGGGGACGCTGACGCAGCACGACTCGGTGATTTTCCGCGACAACGATTTCGAGGTGTTCCTCAACCCCACCGGCGATACGCTGAACTACTTCGAGTTCGAGATCAATGCGCTGAATACGGGGTGGGACCTGTTTCTGCCGAAGCCCTACAAGAAAGGCGGCAAGGCGGATAACAGTTGGGAGATCCCCGGGCTGCTGACGGCGGTCTCGATCGACGGCACGTTGAACCACCCGGGCGACCGCGACCGCGGCTGGAGCGTCGAGATGGCCTTCCCGTGGAGCGCTTTCCGCGAGCGCTCCGGGATGGGACGCCCGGAGCCCGGAGCGGAATGGCGCATCAATTTCTCGCGCGTGGAGTGGCAGGTGCGGGTGGCCGGCGGCAAGTACGAGAAGCTGCCCGGCCTGCGGGAGGACAACTGGGTGTGGTCGCCGCAGGGGCTGGTGGATATGCACGTGCCGGAGCATTGGGGGTTTGTGAAGTTTGTGGGAGAAAACAGGGGAATGTGAGCTTGGCGCGGAGGCGCGGAGACGCTGAGAAAAGCGCGGAGAGAAGCAAGAGAGAGTCAAACCTGAGAGAACGGAGGATGCGGAGGTATGAGGAAGTATCCGGAGAATCGGCTTCCGCTTGCGGCAGCGGGACGAGGGCGTCCCGCGCGGACCAGGGGGTCCGCCCCACCATGCCGCCGGCGGAGGCGGATTACATGGGTCCCATTAGCGGACACCGATTCGCTTCGCGTGGCCGCGCGGCGTTGCAAACAGGGACCCTGGTGCGCGGGTGCGCGGCCAGTGAATTGCTATTCCCTCTCGATACATGACGCTGATACAGGACTTGATTTATGCCGCCCGATCGTTGCGCAAGGCTCCGGGGCTGGTGGCGGTGGTGGTATTGACGTTGGCGCTGGGGATTGGCGTGAATACTACGGTCTTCAATCTGCTGAATCTCATGCTGCTGGCTCCGCCGACGGCCCTGGAGCCGGACCGGCTGGTGCGGATCGAGCCGGGGAACGGCAACCAGATCTCGTATCTGAATTTTCGCGACATGGCGGGCAGCCCCGCGTTTGCCGGCATGGCGCTGACCACCGGCGCGAGCTTGAACTGGCGCAACGGCGATGCGGTAGAGCCGGTGCCGGCGATGGCGCTCTCGGCCAATTACTTTCAGCTCCTGGGTGTGCACACATGGCTCGGGCGGACGTTTACTCTCGATGACGCGGCGCCGGATGTGGTGGTGCTGAGTTACGAATTCTGGCGGCGCCGCTTCGCCAGCGACCGCGGCATCCTCGGGCGGACGGTGAACCTCAACGGCCGGCCCTTCACGGTGACCGGCGTGATGGCGCGCGGGTATCGCGCGGCCATGGGAGCGCTAATCCCGCAGATGTTCGTGCCGGTCTCGCCGGCGGTATCGGACGGGATGGAGGATCGTCGGAGCGGGACGTTTTCGGTGGTGGCACGGCTGGCGCCGGGCATGGGGCGCGAACAGGCTCAGGCGGCCTTTACATCCATGGCGCAAGCGCTGGAGAAGGCATATCCGAATGAGAATCGCAGTTTCGGGCGGCCGGCCTTCGTGGTACCTCTTTCCGGGCTGGGAAGCCTCCAGAGCCGGAATTCGCAGCCGCAGTTCTGGATTGGCCTGGCGGCGCCGTTCGTGGTGATGGGGCTGCTGCTCGCGATCGCGTGCGCCAACGTGGCAGGCGTGATGCTGGCGCGCGGCGCGATGCGGCAGCGCGAGATCGCCATACGGCTGGCGCTGGGAGCCAGCCGGCGGCGCGTGGTGCGGATGCTGGTGGCGGACAGCCTGCTGCTATCGCTGGCGGGCGCCGCGGGCGGGCTGGTGTTAACGGCCTGGGCAACGCCGCTGCTGTCGCGGATTCAACTTCCGAACACACCGCCACTGCCGGCGGTCACGCTCGAAATGGACGCGCGGCTGGGACTGTACACGCTGGCGGTGGCGCTGGGGACGTGCCTGTTTTGCGGGCTGATTCCGGCGCGCCGGTCCACGCGGCCGCAGATTCTGCCGTGGCTGAAGAAGACGGCCCTCGAAGGCGCGGGTGGCGGCGGGCGGCGGCGCGTGCTGGTGGCGGGACAGGTAGCGGTTTCCACGCTGCTGCTGGTGGTGTGCCTGCTGTTTCTGCGGAGCCTGTGGTACATCGGGACGATCCATCCGGGATTCGACATCGACCGCGGCATCACGGCAAAAGTCGCGCCGGAACGTGGAAACTTCACCACGGAACAAGCGTACGCGGCGGCCGAGGAACTGGTGCGGCGGGTGAAATCGCTGCCGGGAGTGGAGGGCGCGAGTTTTGCCAGCCTGATTCCGCTGGGCGGAGATTCGGTGGGAGGCGAGACGGAGTTGAAAGATCGTCCGGATTACCGCGGGCCCATGATCCAGTACAGCAATGTGGGGCCGGAGTATTTTCGTACGATGGGAATCCGGGTGGCGCGCGGCCGGGAATTTCACGAGGCGGACCGGAAGGGCGCGCCCGCGGTAGCGGTGGTGAACGAGACGTTCGCGCGGCTGGCGTTTCCGGAGGGCGGCGCGCTAGGGAAGCTGGTGCGGGCGCAGACCGGGAGACCGGAACCATGGCGCGAGATCGTGGGGATCGTGGCGGACAACAAGTACGCCTTTTACGCCGAGGGGCCGACGCCGCAAATGTTTTCGCCGTTTCTGCAGACGGGCGGCCGGGTGTTTCTGCAGGTGCGGACCGCGGGCGCACCGGCGGGGAGCTCGGGCGCGGTGAGACGCGCCATCGCGGAGATGGACCACTCGCTGGTCGCGGATGTCCGGACCACGCGGGATGCGGCCAGCCTGGAGTTCGCGTTGCGCCGGCTGAGTACCGCGCTGCTGGCGGCGATGGGAGCGCTCGGGCTGTTGCTGGCGATGATCGGACTGTACGGAGTGCTGGCGTGGGAAGTGAGCCGGCGGACGGCGGAGATCGGGATTCGCATGGCGCTGGGCGCGTCCGAGGGCCGGGTGCGGCTGCTGGTGCTGCGCAAGACGCTGCTGCTGGTGGGCGCGGGGATTGGGGCGGGCATCGGCATCGCGATGTTGGCGACGCTGCCGCTGCGGTCGTTCCTGGCGGGAGTGAGCACGGCGGATCCGCTGACGATGGGCGGGGTGGCGGGGCTGCTGGCGGTGGTCAGTGTGGCGGCGAGTTGGTTTCCGGTGCGGCGGGCGACGCGCATCGACCCGATTGCGGCGCTGCGGTACGAGTAAGCCGCAAGCGCCAAGGGGGTTCGGAGTCGGGGTTCACGCGTGGGCGGATTTGGCGAGAAGTTCGTGCAGGCGGCGCGCCACGATCATGTCCAGGGGGTTGGGGTGAACCTCTCAGAAGGCCGTTTCGGGGTCACTTCGAGGGTTTGCCGACTCTGGTATCATCCAGCATGTGCGAGTTCTTGTCTGTTTCTTGATCTGCACGATCGGGTGCCGGGCGCAGCGTCCTGAGGACCAGGTGCTCGCCATATACAGGCAGATGGAGAAGGCTGAGCAAAGCGGCGACGCGAACACCTGGATCGGGTTGTGGTCCCGCGAATCGGCGTCGGAAGCGGAGAAGATGCGGCCCCAGGTGCACCCGCGGCCCGATCTGCATTACACGTCGTCCAAGGTTTTCGTGCAGGGAGACGAGGCGGCATTGCTCGGACAATACGGCAAAGAAGAATTCCTGAGCATGCGTTTCGTCAAGGAAGACGGGCGGTGGAAGATCAAGGACCAGGCTTTTAGCAATAAGGCGTACTCCGCAGAATCGGTGTATGCCATGATTCCGCCGGCCGCCGGAGCCTTCGAGCGCGCGGGGGCGCCGTGGCAGAACGTCGCGCCGGCATTCGAGAAGGCGGATGCGGCCAAGCACGGCTGGCAGGTGCGGGCGACTTACGATGAGTCATTTTTGTATATTCGGATCGAGTCGTCGACGCCGATCCATGCGCCCGGCAGCCAGGCGGAGAAGCCGCCCATGGGATGGACGGTTATGAAAGTCGGCGTTTCCGGCGTTGGCGAGTTCGTGTTACACGCCACAGCGAACATCGGAGACCAGGCGACGTTCGACGAGAGTGGCCGCGCCAACAGTCATCGGCATTACGTGGCGTATTGGCTTATGCTAGAGCGCGCCGACCAGATGATCTTCCAGGCGTGGGCGGGCTTACATCCCGATCCGTTGGTTCAGGCCGGAGACAACTTCCTCGACGTGCGCGTGCCGCTGCGGACGATGGGTGTCGCGGATGCGAGGCACACGAAAATCATGATCGGCGACGCGTAGTGGCCGAAGAGCGCGATTTTCAGCCTCGAAGCGCAGCAGTATCGATAGGGATCGAACCGGCAGTGCCGAATCCTATGGGCGAAGTTGGCATAAGGCCAGCTTGCTGTAAAACGCGCAAACCGCTGATGTGTGCAAGGGCATCGCGGGACGACGTCTTTTCCGGGTGGTTCACGCGTGGGCGGATTTGGCGAGAACTTCGTGCAGGCGGCGCGCCACGATCATGTCCAGGGGGTTGGGGGTAGAGGTCATAGGCGTTTAAAATAAGGCTCTTGCAAAAGAATCCCGCGTGGAGGGGCGCGATACCCTGCTGAAACTTCCCGGAAGGCCGTTCGGAGGCCGTGGCTAGGCCTCAAGGCCACTTCTGCGCGCCGTGCAGAATACGGGCAATATGGATTACCTCGCCGGTGATTTGGTAGACCACAATGTACGGAAGCCGAGGAAGCACGAATTCGCGTGTTCCCGCTTTCCTGCCCGGACGCCCACGGTAAGGAAACGTCAGCAGCGCGGACGGGGCATTGTAGATTTCGCGCGCCAACTCGGCTGCCCGCCCTGGCGCGTTTTCAAATAAATAGTCGGTGATATGTTCCAGGTCGTCCGCGGCTTCTTCGGTCCAGCGGAGTCGCATTTACGCGTGGGACTGTTTTTCAGCCAGCCGTCTTTCCATCCGGGCTCCGACCTCTTCATGCGTTAGCACTTCGCCCTGCTCTATCTGGGTCAAGCCTTTCTCTACCTCACGGATAAACCACTCGTCGTAGTCCACCAGGCGCTCTATTGCCTCACGCGCAAGCGCTTCCGTGTCACGGCCCTGTTGCGCGGCAAGATGAGTGAGTCTGGCTTGCAAGTCGGGATTGAGGTGTACTTCCATGCTTCAAGCCTAGAGATTTCAGCGCCTTCTGTCAATGGACCGATGTCTTGCGCCCCGCTCCGCCCGTAGGCGTTAAAATAAGGTCCTTGCGAAAACGCCGGGATGATTGGCGCTGCCGATCCCCTAGGGCGTGTTGGTGGGTCGCGGGCTTGACGCGGAAGGCGGGACCAACTCGGGCCGGTGGGCCCTTGGCCGAGGGCAGTTCCGCCGCGAAAATGTATGCGCATGGTCCTTGTCTCCGATGGCTTCCCAGAAGGCCGTTTGGGGACCTTTCGGACTGTAGCACTTCTGCGGGGCCCGGCAAAACGGATTCGTTGAATCGGAGCAGACAGAGCCCGTGAAACGGGTGCGAACTTTTGCAAGGGATTTTCGCAACACGGCCAAGAGCGGCTCCAGTGCTGCGACCAGCCCGTTTCCCCTTCATTATCGCACCTGACCTTCCCAACATGCAGGGCCCAGTGTTTACGGGCCCTCCGGCGATGTTGCAAACTTACCCTTTGTGCAACAGCGAACGGCAGGTTCCTCAAAAGGCATCTGGCGGTTCCCAGCCAAAAGCGGACCTCGGGTTATTGTTACACTGACAATGCGGCGACAGATCGTGTCCCTTCTCATTGTGCGGAACGTCGCCTCAAGCTATTCTGAAGAACCTGGGGAGGAGATTTTGTACCATGGCAAAGCTCGTCTACGGAATGCAACAGTCGTTGGATGGCTACGTCGACCACCTGGAATTCCGGCCAGGCCCCGCGCTATTTCGTCACTTCGTAGAGCACGTGCGCGAGCTAGCCGGCAGTGTGTATGGTCGCCACACGTACGACATCATGCGTTATCGGGACGAAGACCTGCCCGAGTGGGACGCGGAGGAACTCGACTTCGCGGCGGCGTGGCGAAGCCAACCGAAGTGGGTCGTGTCGCGCTCGTTGAAGTCAGTCGGCCCCAACGCCACGCTGGTCCAGAATGACGTCGGGACCGTGCTGCGCGAGCTTAAGGCTCGGCTCGTCGGAGAGATTGACGTCGCCGGACCAGACCTGGCGCGAAGCCTGACCGACCTTGGTCTTGTTGATGAGTATCGACTCTACTTCCGCCCCTTCGTGCTCGGTCACGGCACGCCATTCTTCGCCGGCCCCCGGCCGCCGCTCCGCCTTGTGGCCAGCGATCCAATTGGCGAGGACACGATCAAGTTGACGTACGTTCCAGCTTAATCACGCAACTCGTCCGACGGACTGCGCCGACGCGTCAGGTCCGCTTTGGGTCACGTCCAGGCATTCCAGCTTGCGCGCCAATCTTCCCCGAAAACGGTCGCACCAAGGAACCCTTTCGGGACGTTGCAAAACCTGCCGATTTTGCGACGATATTGGGCTTATGGGCGGCCAGTCGAACGAAGGCCGCCCTACCGCATAAAGCCGGGCCCGTGACTAGCAGCTCGTTGCCGGCGTGGATGAAATGGTGCGAGTTAACCTGGCCGTTGAGAGACTCAAGTCACATTTGTTGATGGTCGATGAAGTCCGAGACACCCTGAATGATCTCCACGGCTTCGGACTTGGTGAGAGCCTTGGTTGCGTGAATTACCTCGTTGCGCCCTTTACCATTACGCTTCCAGAGGTCAATAAGCTCGGGGCGACCGCTCGGCAGGGCACTCATTGGCAGATCTTCTACCAGTGCTTTGAAATTGTCGGCCCTCACTTCGTGAACGTCGTCCCTACCAAGAATCTGGCGAATCGTGCGCTCCAGTTCTATGTACGCGATCGCCGCTGCGACATTTGCATCTATTGGAACATACGACATGGCGAGATCGAGTCGGCTTCTGCCTTTTAGTGATTCCGCGACTCTGAAGGCCCGTCTCTCAGCGACCCAGGGGTCCCGGAAGAAGCGACTACGATGTTTCCTCTTCTCTTCTTCCCTGCCGTAATTCGAGAACCGGTACCAGGTCCACAGAGCAAACTCCGTTTCTACGGCAGAGAGGCGGCGGCGGGAAGCTTTTTCGCCCCAGAGCCTTAACTCTCTGCAGTATTCGACGTAAAACTTCGGTACAGTTTCGGCGCCTGCGATGTAGAGCAAGCTGGCGAGATGGTGGCTGCACATTGCATAGCGTCTGGGGAGGACATGATGCAGCACAAGTGCCGTTAAACTAAGCTCCCTGAAGCCGCGGACAATTTCGGCAATTAACTCCATTTCCTGATTGTCGCCGGCACTTTTCAGCCTGTGAATAAGTTCAGGAACCGTTGCTCCGTCTCTGCCTTGCATCGCGATCTCAAGTTCTCGTTGGTCCGGCGTCGTCCAGTCCTCGAAATATGGAAGGTCGTGCGAAAAAAAGTTTCAGGACGTCGCCGACTTGAAGCCTGCGGCTATTTTCCTGCCGTAATTTGGTAAAATGTTCTTCTATCCTTGGAAATTCATCCCTAAACGTTCTTCCGCCATATTTGCTGGCCAAGGCCTTCTCGAACCACTTGTCATAATATTCCGCCAAGTCCAGCGCCGCCGAGTTTCTCATATCAGCGCATTATACATCTGGGTTCCGGGCCGGTCGACGTCGGCGAATCGCGTCGTCGTGGACAATACCGGTATGGTGGGCAACTATGGCTCGGCCATCCTTTCGGCAGTCGCGAACACGGGCAGCAGCTGCGCGAAACCGCTATGCCAAATGGCCCGGTGGTCTTTTACTGCCCCGAGGCAAGGTGCTGCTTTAGAGCGCCCATGTTGACCCGGCAGGCTTTGATAAGCACGGGACCTTTTTTCGGACCACTCGAACAGAAGAAAAACGGAATATCGCGGCCTCCGGGAAGGCAAATCGTATGGAAAGCAGTATGACCCTCGCCGTTTCGATGCCAAGAGCCTTTCAGTCGGACTCCGGTGTCCGCGA
>Ga0116222_1000895_pt1 | contig 17458 bp, 14 predicted proteins | sample Sb_taG_12_FD_88963 | JGI IMG/M metagenome (GOLD analysis project Ga0116222, IMG submission 88963) | Peat soil microbial communities from Weissenstadt, Germany - Sb_50d_9_AC metaG | ecosystem: Environmental > Terrestrial > Soil > Wetlands > Peat | place: Germany: Weissenstadt | collected 2010-09-21
AAGGTCCGCACTCAAGCTGCGCGTCATCATCGTCTCCCTGCAAATCACAGGGGAAACTGAATCAGACAAACCCGCTCTCGGGAATCCCCAAAACCGACTCTGCGTTCAACAAAAATGCTCTAGCCGCCAAGCGCACCCTCTTCGATTGCTCGCTTTCGGGGCCCATCGGTCCTGGCCCCCGTCCTTGCGCGGCGCGTGAAGGCCGTTGCCGATCGGCGAAACGCGTCTGGCGGCGCGCCATGAGCAAAAAAACACCATAATCAGCGGGTTGGCTGCTTACGGTCAGCGTGAGCGCGGGGTCGGGCGTAAGTCATAAAGAAAAACTGCGCTAAACCAAGGCAGAAGGCGTTTCCGATTCCACTGGGCCGGAAACCACTTTAGCCTAGCGGCGGCTTTTAAGGGGGATGTAGGCCCCAAAGAGTTCACGCCGGGATGCATCGGGGGCGGTTCGTTGAGGGTCACCAAGTTCAGTTGGATTGCGCTGGCCGCAGATCATGGCCGGTTGCGGCTGCCCGCTAGGCTGGGGGTCCTGCTGCTTGCCGCGAGCCTGCTCGCGGGCTGCGGCTCGCTCTTCGGCAAGTCGAAGAAGGACGAAGAAGACACTTCCCCGCCGGATGTGATCTATGGCAAGGCCGATCAGCTGCTCGACAAGCAGAGCTACGCCGATGCCGCCAAGCGATATGAAGAAGTCGACATCAATCACCCCTATTCGCAGGAGGCGCGACGGGCGATCGTGATGGCGGCCTATGCCTATTACAAAGCGGGAAAATACGACGACGCCGTCTCTGCCGCTGACCGCTATCTCACTTTGCACCCCGGCACCGCGGAATCCGATCTGGCGCAGAACGTTATCGGCATGTCCTACTACGATCAGGTGCTCGACCCGAGGCGGGACCAGACCAACGCCCGCAAGGCGCTGCAGGCCTATCTGACCTTGCTGCAGCGCTATCCCGATTCGCGCTATGCCGCAGAGGCGCAGAATCGCGCCCGCATCCTGCGCGACTTGCTCGCGGCGAGCGAGATGACGGTCGGCCGCTATTATTTGCGCCACAACAATTACCTTGCGGCGATCAACCGCTTCCGCGTCGTGGTCAGCGACTATCAGACGACGGCGCAGATCGAGGAGGCCTTGAGTCGCCTGACGGAGGCCTATATGGCGTTGGGCATCATCCCCGAGGCGCAAACGGCCGCCGCAATCCTCGGCTACAACTTTCCAGACAGCCAGTGGTACAAGAACTCTTACACGCTGCTGCAAAAGCAGGGCCTCAAGCCGCAACAGCACGAGGAGTCGTGGATCACGAAGACCTGGAAGGGCGACGGCAAGCCCGCCTGACGCGCGCGCCATGCTAGCCGCCCTGTCGATCCGCGACATCGTTTTGATCGACAGGCTCGATCTCGAATTCAGCCAGGGCCTTTGCGTGCTGACCGGCGAGACCGGCGCCGGAAAATCGATTCTGCTCGACGCCTTTGCGCTCGCCATCGGCGGCCGCGGCGATGCCGCTTTGGTGCGGCGCGGCGCTGCGCAAGGCCAGGTGACCGCGAGTTTCGAGCCTGCCCCCGATCACCCCGTGCTGCGGCTCCTCGCCGATAATGGCTTGGAGGCGGAAGGGACGCTGATCCTGCGGCGCATCCAGTCCGTCGATGGCCGCACCCGCGCCTTCATCAACGACGTCGCCGTGGGCGTGCAGCTCTTGCGGGAGGTAGGCCGCGCGCTGGTCGAGATCCACGGCCAGCACGACGACAGGGCGCTCATCGACCCAAGCGGCCACCGCGACCTTGTCGACGCCTTCGGCGGCTTGACCCGCGAGGCGGCTTCCGTCGCTTCCGCCTGGGAGGCCTGGAAGGGCGCCGAGGAGATCCGCGCCCGTCATGCAAGCGAGATCGCCGCCATCCGCGCCAATGCCGATTATGTCAGCCATGCCCTCGATGAGCTCGCGAGCCTCGATCCGCAAGTGGGTGAAGAGGAGGCCTTGGCCTCTCGCCGGCAGCTGATGATGCATGCCGAGAAGATCGCGACCGAGCTCAACGAGGCGCTCGACGCCCTTCAAGGTGAGGGGACGGGAGGCGCGCGGCTTGCGGCGGCGCTCCGCCGTCTCGAGCGCCAGACAGGACTTGGGCAGACGCTGCTCGCGCCCGTGGCCGAGGCGCTTGAGCGCGTGCTCGCCGAGACCAATGCTGCGCGCGCCAAGATCGAAGAGGCGCTTGCCGCGACGGCCTTCGAGCCGATCGAGCTCGAACGCGCCGAGGAACGGCTGTTCGCCTTGCGCTCCATGGCCCGCAAGCACAAGGTCGCGGTCGACGATCTGTCGGCGCTCGTCGCCCGACTTGAAACCGAGCTTGCCGCTCTTGACCAGGGCGAGACGCGGCTTGAGGAGCTTGCCGCGGCCGCGACCGCCGCCCGTGAAACTTACGCGGGCGCGGCCTTGCGCCTGAGCGAGGCCCGGAAGGAAGCCGCTACGCGGCTTGACGCCGAGGTTGCCGCCGAGCTTGGGCCCCTGAAGCTCGAAAGGGCGAAGCTCTTCACCAACGTCGAGACTTCCGGCACCGACGAAGGCGGCCCGCACGGGCTCGACCGCGTGTCGTTCTTCGTGCGCACCAATCCGGGGACCGAGCCCGGACCCTTGATGAAGGTCGCCTCGGGCGGCGAGCTCGCTCGCGTGATCCTCGCGCTCAAAGTGGTGCTCGCGGCCCGCGGCTCGGCGCCGACGCTCGTCTTCGACGAGGTCGATGCGGGCGTGGGTGGCGCCACCGCTGCCGCGGTCGGCGAGCGGCTGGCAAAACTGGGAGCTCGCGTGCAGGTTCTCGCTGTGACTCACGCCCCGCAAGTGGCGGCGCTGGCCAATGAGCATATGCTGATCGCCAAGGAGGTCGTGCGCGGGCCGGAGGGCGAGACCATGGCGACGCGCGTGCTCACGCTCGACGGCGAGCGTCGGCGCGAGGAGATCGCCCGCATGCTTGCGGGTCAAACCATCACCGATGAGGCCCGCGCCGCGGCCGAGCGGCTGCTGGGACGCGGCGCATGAGCAAGACGGGCAAAGTCAGGGGCAGGCAGGCGGAACGTGCCTCGGCGGAGCCGAAGCCTGTCGCCGCGCTCGACGAGGCGGAGGTGGCCGATGAGCTTGCGCGCCTTGCCTTGGCGATCCGCCATCACGACGAGCTTTACTACCGCGAGGACCAGCCCGAGATCTCGGACGCCGAATATGACAGCTTGCGGGCGCGCAATGCGGCGATCGAGGCTCGCTTTCCCCATCTCGTCCGCGAGGACAGTCCGTCGGTGAGAATAGGGGCGGCGCCGGTCGAGGCCTTCGGCAAGGTGGTCCACCGCGTACCCATGCTCTCCCTCGGCAATGTGTTCGACGACGAGGGGGTTCGCGACTTCCTGGAGCGCATCCGGCGCTTTCTCGGGCTCGACAGCGTCGAGGGTCTTGCCTTCACCGCCGAGCCCAAGATCGACGGGCTTTCCATTACCCTTTGCTATGAGCAGGGCCGCCTAGTCCAAGGCGCCACCCGCGGCGATGGCTATGAAGGCGAGAACGTCACCGCCAATGTCCGCACCATCGCCGACATTCCGCAAGCGATCAGGGCCAAGAGTTTTCCCGATCCCTTCGAGGTGCGCGGCGAGATCTATATGAGCCGCGCCGCCTTCCAACGCCTCAATGCAGGCCAAGCCGCGCGCGGCGACCGGACCTTTGCCAATCCGCGCAACGCCGCGGCCGGGTCCTTGCGCCAGCTCGATGCCGCCATCACGGCGTCGAGGCCCTTGCAGTTCTTCGCCTATGGCTGGGGGGAGGCCCCACAGCTGCCGGCCGACACCCAATGGGGCGTGTACCGGGCGATGGCGGATTGGGGCTTCCCACTCAACCCGCTGGCGAAGCTGACCAGCTCCGTCGAGGAAATGCTGGAAACCTATCGCGATATCGAGAGCGGGCGCGCAGGGCTAGACTACGACATCGACGGGGTCGTCTATAAGCTCGATCGGCTCGACTTGCAGCAGCGCTTAGGCTTCGTCTCGCGCTCGCCGCGCTATGCCATCGCCCATAAATTCCCCGCCGAGAAGGCGACCACGATCCTGCGCGACATCGAGATCCAGGTCGGCCGAACCGGCGCGCTGACGCCGGTGGCCAAGCTCGAACCGGTGACCGTCGGCGGCGTGGTGGTGCAGAACGCCACGCTGCACAATGAGGATGAGATCGAGCGAAAAGACGTGCGCATCGGCGACACAGTCATGCTCCAGCGCGCCGGCGATGTGATCCCGCAGATTCTCGAAGTGGTTAAGGCGAAGCGGCCTAAGAGCGCGAAACGATTCAGCTTTCCGACCGTATGCCCCGCTTGTGGCAGCCATGCGGTGCGCGAGGTCAATCCGGTCACGGGCAAGGAGGACGCGGTCAGGCGTTGCACTGGCGGGCTGATCTGTCCGGCGCAGCGCGTCGAGCGCTTGAAGCATTTCGTCTCACGCAACGCCTTCGATATTGAAGGCCTTGGCGAGAAGCATATCCAGTCCTTCTACGACGACGGCCTGATCCAGTCGCCGCCCCACATCTTTACCTTGGCCGCGCGCGACCGGCGCTCGACCAAGAAACTCGAGGCGCGCGAGGGCTGGGGCAAGCTCTCGGCCGAGAAGCTCTTCGCGGCGATCGAGGCGCGCCGCGCCGTCCGCCTCGACCGCTTCATCTACGCGCTCGGCATCCGCCATGTGGGAGAGACCACCGCAAGGCTGCTCGCGCGGAGTTATGGCACGACCCTCGCGTTCCGCAACGCCATGCTCGCCGCCGCAAGCAACCGCGAAGGCGAAGCCTATGCCGAGCTCGACAATATCGAAGGCATCGGCCCTGTGGTTGCCGAGGCCATCGCCGATTTCTTTGCCGAGCCGCATAATGTCGCCGTGGTCGACGAGCTCTTGGGCAAAGTGAGCCCGGAGCCACTCGAGGCCGTCGACCATGCCTCGCCCATCTCCGGCAAGACGGTGGTGTTCACCGGCTCGCTCGAACGCATGACCCGCTCCGAGGCGAAGGCGCGGGCCGAACGCCTCGGCGCCAAGGTTGCGGGCTCGGTCTCCAAGCACACGGATTATGTGGTGGCGGGCCCTGGCGCCGGCTCGAAGCTGAAGGACGCCGAGGGCCTCGGGCTCAAGGTGCTCACCGAGAATGAGTGGCTCAAGCTGATTGGCCAATGAAGCGAAAGCGCTATGGCTTTGCCTTAGCCGCTAAGCGACGCGCTTCAACCAGCTAGCCCGCGCATGCGCCTCAGCCCAGGCGAGAGCTTCGCGCACATCGCAATCGCCGCCGCAGGTGGGGCACGCAAATTTCGGCTTCTTCTTGAGGCGCCCGATTGTGGAATGGACGACGTGCCCACAGCCCGGGCATCGCGAGAGGGTTGCCAATTGATTGAGGGCCTGGACCAGGGTCTTTGCCATGGCCCATAATAGACTGATTCGCGGAAGTCTATGAACCCCTACCCGTAGCGGAGCTTCATCGCCACGATGGCGAGCGCGAGCATGAGCGTGATGGCGTTGGAGATCATGATCGGCCAGTTGCCGATCAGCACGCCGAACAGGAGCCACAGCGCCACGCCGCTCGCAAAGGCGACATACATCACGAGCGAGATGGCCTTGGTCTCCTTGTAGCGGATGATATGCAGCGCCTGCGGCACGAAGGCCGCCGTGGTCAGCGTCGCGGCGAAGGCTGAGACCCAGAGCTCCATCCTTATCCCTCGGCGTCAGTCTATGGGCGCCGTGGCCTGGCGGAGCCACGGCCGGTCGCCGCGCTCGAGCAAAGGCTCGATCTTGCGCAGAACCTCGGCGTGATAGGCATCGAGCCAGGCAAGCTCCGCGCGCGTCAGCAGGCCCTCGTCGATGAGACGGCGGTCGAATGGGACGAGCGTCAGCGTCTCGAAGCCCATCATCGCGCGCGTGCCGCCCTCGATGGTGCCTAGCGGCGTTACCAGCACCAGATTTTCGAGCCTGATGCCGTAATGGCCTTCGCGGTAATAGCCCGGCTCATTGGACAGGATCATGCCGGGCTGCAGCTCGACGGTCCCATAGCGCGACAGGCGCTGCGGCGGCTCGTGCACCGAGAGATAGCTGCCGACGCCGTGACCCGTGCCGTGGTCGAAATCGAGGCCCGCCTCCCAGAGCGGCCTCCGGGCGAAGGGGTCGAGGTCCTGGCCGCGGGTGCCTTTGGGGAATCGCGCCGAGGCGATGGCGATATGGGCTTTCAGCACAAGCGTGTAGTGGCGGTGCATGTCGGTGCTGGGCGTGCCGATGGCGATGGTCCGGGTGACGTCGGTGGTGCCGTCGGCATATTGACCGCCGGAATCGATCAGATAGAGCGAGCGAGGCCCAAGCTTGCGACTGGTCGCCATGGTCGGCCGGTAGTGGACCGCCGCCCCATTCGGTCCCGCCGCGGAGATGCTGTCGAAGCTGATATCCTTGAGCTGCCCGGTCTCGCGCCGGAAGTTTTCGAGCTTCATCGCCGCCCCGACCTCGTCGATGCGCCCTGTGGCAGAATGTTCGTCGAGCCAGGCGAGGAACCGGGCGAGTGCGGCGCCGTCGCGGAGATGCGCGGCCCGTGCGCCTTCGATCTCCGTGGCGTTCTTGATCGCCTTGGGCAGGATGCAAGGGTCCTCGCCGGGGACGAGCTTGGCGCCTTCCGCCTCGAGGATTTGCGCGAAGCGAATCGGCGCCGTCTCGGGATCGATGCGCACGTGGGCGCTTGCAGCCCCGAGGGCCTTGAGGCGCCCTTCCAGCGAATCGGGGCTGAGAATCTCGATAGCCTCTTCGAGATGCCCACGCATATTGTCGCCGATTTTGACCGGATCGATGAAGAAAGAGGCCTTGCCGCGCGCGGGCACGATGGCAAAGGCCAGCGCCAAGGGCGTGTGGCTGATGTCCCCGCCGCGGATGTTGAACAGCCAAGCGATGGAATCGAGCATGGTGAGGAGCACGGCATCGGCCTTGTCGCGCACAAGCGTCGCCTGGAGCTCGGCAATCTTGTCCTTCGCGCTTCGCCCCGAGAATTTGAGACCATGCGGCACCACCGGAGCGGAAGGAGGCGGAGGCCGGTCCCGCCACAAGCGGTCGATCGGGTTGCTCGCCAGCGGCTCGAGGCGAAGGCCTGCCTTGCTCAAACTCTCGGTGAGGCGCTCGATCTCCTTGATCGTGTGCAGGCTCGGGTCGTAGCCGACGGTGTCGCCCTTGGTGAGCTGGCTCACCAGCCATTTGGAGGCCTTGGCCTCCGGCACCTGCAGCACCTCGAACAGGGAGCTATCCGCCTGCGCCCGGGCCTGCAGGATGTAGCGGCCATCCACGAACAGCGCCGCCGCGTTCTCCAAGACGATTGCCGTTCCCGCCGACCCGGTGAAGCCGGTGAGCCAGCGCAAGCGCTCCGCGGCAGGGGGGAGGAACTCGTCCTGATGCTCGTCGCTATGCGGGACGAGAAAGCCCTTGAGTTGTCGGGATTTGAGCTCTTGCCGCAACGCCTGGACGCGCTCCGGCGCGACACCCGGCGAACTGACCTCATCGAAGCTTTGGAACATGGTCAAGCTTTGTAGAGCGGGGGTCGCTCGCGATCAATCGCGGAGGGCCCGCGGGCTACCACGCGTTAGCATCAGCGTCGCCCATCCATCGAGAAGGATTCGACTTTTCAGGATAAAGCCCGCGGCGCGATAGCGTGCCTCGACCGTCCCGGCTTGCGCTTGCTCGATGCCGGACAGCACGGCGATGCCGTTTGGACCCATATGGCGGGCGAAGCATCCTGCAAGCTCAAGCAAGGCTGGCGGAGCGAGATTGGCGAACAGCAGATCGGCCTGCATTCGTCGCAAAAGAGGATGGGCGAACCCGGAGGCTTGCAGCACGCGGAGCTGGGGCGCCGCCCCGTTCTTCCTGGCATTCGCCATGGCGGTGGCGACGGCCCGCGCGTCCGCGTCGCTTGCGACGATGTCGCTCGCTCTCGGCGCGAGCGTCCTAGCGGCGGCGATGGCAAGGATGCCGGTTCCGGTGCCGATATCGAGGACGGCCTTCGGCCGATAGGTCTTCAACAGGCGATCGAGTGCGAGCAGGCAGCCGCGTGTGCTCGCATGATGCGCCGTGCCGAAGGCAACACCGGCGTCGATCTCCAGGGCGAAACGCCCATGGCCGACCTTGGCCCGGTCGTGACGGCCATGCACGAGGAAGCGGCCGGCGCGAACCGGTCGCCGCAAGCCTTCGGCTAGCGCCACCCAATCCCGATCGGCAAGCGGCTCGATGCGCAAAGCACCAAGCTCCTGCGGGTTCGGTGTGGCCTGGATCAATTCGGTCAACTGATCGCGGGCGGGAGCTTCGGCGTAATGCGCCGACACCTCGACCCGGCCGCAGCCGCGCTCGAACAGGGTTACGGCGATCGCGGCGGGAGTCTCCGCCGCTTCGAGGACGCCCGCGATTGCGTGCGCTGCCTCAACCGGAACCTCGATGGTCACAACGTAGGTGACGGTGTTGGCCTCAGACGAGGCGGCGCTCGCCCGCGCGTCAGCCATTGGCAGCGGCAGGAGCGTGCGCCATTTGAGCCTCGCTCCGCCTTCCATCTCCGCCAGAGGCGGGGACAGGCTCGCTATCCACAAAAGCCGGCATGGCTTGAAGCTTAGGCTCGCCTTCGGCGTTGACGCAAACGACGAAGCGGCGACAGTCCGCGAAGCCTTCCGCCGTCGGGCTCTATTGAGGTTGGGTATTGGCCCTGGTCCGTCGAGGAGGATTGCCTTCCAAAGCACACCCGGGCCGTGGCCTCCTGCTTGCAGGGTGCGCCGGGTGGCGTGCCGCAGATTTGCCCAAGCGTCGCCGCATGGACGCAGGCGCCGTCGGGGCCCCGCCAGCCGGGGCCACCCTTGCAGCCGCAGCAGCAGCAAGCATCGTCGGCAAAGGCCGGTGTCAGTAGAGCAAACGAGAACAGGATGAGAACTGCCGGTAACTGCCGGTATAAGAGCACGCATGCGCGAGCTCTCTCTTGCGACAAAAGAAGCCTACTTCGTCGATAACGTACACGATTTGTTCTTTTTTTTGCGGGAGTGTCGGCTCCGCTTATATCCCCTTGACGTATGCCACGTGATACCCTACATTAGTATTCGTTGGAGGGTGCCATGGCCAATAGCTTTACCTATAAACAATTCCTTGAGACGTATCCCGACGATGACGCCTGCTTGGCTCATCTTTTCGAGACACGGTATGGCAAGGAACCGGTTTGCCCAAAGTGCGGAGGCATTGACACGTTCCATAAGCTGTCCAAGCTTCCAGCATATACCTGCAATTGTGGGCATCATATCCACCCGATGGCTGGAACGCCTTTCGAGCGTTCGCGCACGTCTTTGCGGACATGGTTCTACGTCATGTTCCTTTTCTGCGCCTCTAGGAACGGCGTGAGCGCCAAGGAAATCCAGCGGCAAACCGGTGTGACCTACAAAACCGCTTGGCGAATCGGTCAGCAAATCCGCGTCTACATGGGCTGGGTTGACGGCGACCGAAAGCTTGGCGGCAGAAGCGGCCCGATTGTCGAGATTGATGAGACTTTCATCGGAGGGCGAGACCCTAAGCCTACGCCAGATGACAAGAAGATCGTGCTCGGCATGATTGAGAGGGGCGGAGAGGTTCTTACGCGCCACGTCACCAGCCGTCGCGCCGAACATGTCATGCCTCAGATTAAGCGTTGGGTGCGGCCCTTTAGCCGCGTCGCCACAGATAGCGACCGCGCGTTTGCCGATCTTACTGAGGCTGACTATTTCCATGAAACAGTTGACCATTCTAGAAAAGAGTGGGCGCGCGGTGCGGTGCATACCAACACCATCGAAGGCTTCTGGGGTGTGCTGAAACGTGGCATCAACGGGACTTACGTTTGGGTTTCGAGGAAGCACTTGCAGAAATACCTTTGGGAGTTCGAGTATCGTCACAACCTGAGGCGCGAGCCTTGGCTGATGTTCCAGCTTTTGCTGGCGGCCTTTCCAAGGGCTTACCGATAGCCATAGCCCGAAGAAGTCGTTCGAATAACGTTCTGTCAGAAGCAGGCGGCTTATTGATCATTGGACATCTAGTTGGCGGTTGATGATTTGCGCGTGACTCTCGGCGCAGGGTTCTTGCTAGGATCTAGTACATTTTGAAACAGATCAAATTGACGAAGCACCTCTTCTCTCGAAAAGTGTCTAGTGAATTTCTTCCCGTCATACATAAATACAAATGTGAAATGTGCGAAGTCTACTGCAAATCGTGACCATGGAATAGCCACTTTATCTAGGTTATTCATATCAATTGTTTCAACAGAAACTGTTGTTATGTCGAATGTAGCTGACGGCGGAATCCCGTATGTATCCTTAGTAGGTACTGGTTTGTGATCTATATTGAAGTTAATTGGAATAGTCTCATTGGTTACATCTGATCGGATGTAGCCAGATACGTCTAGTAGGGGAACGTCCAAATTATTTGTTCCGGAAGCTTGAAACCCGGCCACATAAAGGTCGCCTTTCTTCACAGTTGGCGGAGTTTTGGTGAAGTCTGGAATATCAGCCTTCGCAAATCCTATAAAGTACACCGGTTGGCCAGAGTCAAAATTCCAAGAAATATCTGGTTTTCCAGGGGCGGTTACTTCTGGCGTAGCTGTTGCTGAAGTCGGTGGCTGGCGCCAATACTGCCACCCGACGCCAATAAGAGCAATCACCAGACCAACTATGATGAGGGAGCGTGGGTCCAAGGTAAGAATCCCATTAGTGAATAACCACGAGAGGACCGAGAGGACCCCGAAGACGCATGCACCCCAGAATATCAAATGAGCAAGCCAAGCGTGCTGCGGCCATTTCATGGGAGCGATCCCGGCCGCGATTTGAACGGAGAACCCGAGCAGCGCCCCAAGAGCCGGCAAGTCCATACGCATAAAAAATTCTCAATTGGGAACGACTCACTCCGCCCTAGCAAGATACGCCATAACCTTGGCATACGCCAAGGGGATATAGGCGGTCGGCTCGCGTACAAGTGGCGGAGTCACCTGGAAAAAGCGTCGGCAGCCACGGCCCAACGAGCTTGCCTTAGCCTGTCCAACGAGGTCCGCTCATGGGCGTTATTGCCTTGCTTCTGCCCCCTGCGCCTACGGCCCATAGCCGAGCTTGCGGGCCTCTTCGGAGATGAGATCGAGGCTGGGGTAGAGCGCGGCGGCGAAGCTCCGCTTGTCGACCTCCCGTTTGGTGGCCTTCTCGGTATAGCTGCCCCAATGCGAGGAGATCACGCCGAGATAATAGAGCTTGCCGGCCGGCCCTTCGATGAGCAGCGCGCCGCCACTGTCTCCCGGCATCACGCCGAAATCGGTGCACCACACGGCAAGCGGCAACACCGCGGCGGCGCTCGCCTCGATCCTCGGGCTCCCCGGCTTGCCATGCGCGTCGATGGCCGCATTGAAGCACTCCACCGGGTCCCTGATCTCGACGGAGCGATAACGGCGGATGCCCATGCCGCCGCAGCGGGTGAGCGCCGAGCAGTCGGTGGCCCCAAAGCCCACAAAGATGCCGTTACGGGTGAGCGCCTCGGCGAGAGTGTCCCGCCAGGCCTGCGTGCCATCGTCCACCACGTCCCCTTTTGCCGCGTCCGGCACAGTGTGGGTCGGCACCCGCCAATCGGCGGCGAGGCTCTGCAGGCTTGGCGGAGTCGGGACGTCGATCGGGTCCTTGGTGATGATGAGTCCGAGGTCGTAGGCGTAGCGCTCGCCGGCGTTCGGTTTCGCCACGTAATTCCGCCACACCGGCGAGGCGATCACGTTGGCAACGGCATAGCTCTCCGGCTTGCCGTTGCGCACCGCGACCACGGTCAATTGCGAGCGGCGCAGATACTCGTCGGCGAAGAGGTTCTTGCGCATGTCGAGCTCCTTCTGCACGCAATGCGCGGCGGTGACGACGATGCGCGGGAACAAGACCGTGCCAGAACAGATGAAGCGCTGGCGGTATTTGATGGCGACGACGTAAGGAAAGCGGTCGTTGAGGTCCGGCGTCGCGCCGGAGAGCGCGAGGGCCTCGGTGGCGGCGAAGACGAGCAGGAGAAACGCGGCGACAGACTTAGCCATCAAGCTTGTTCGGATTGGTTGAAACGCATCCCCTGGCCGCAACATCGCCGATCATTTCAGCTCCGCTCGACGAAGCTATCCACCACCTTCTTGCGCCCGGCCTTGTCGAAATCGACGGTGAGCTTGTTGCCATCGACCTGGGCGACGCGGCCATAGCCGAATTTCTGATGGAACACGCGCATGCCGACCTCGAGCCCGGCGCCCTCCACGGTGCTTGCCGCGACCAGCGTGCCGTCGATGGTGATCGGCTCCCGCGCCCGCGGCGGTGAAGGCGTGCTCCCGCGCGGCCGGTTCGCGCGCGCGCGCTGCCAGCCCGGTGTCTCGTAGAAACCGCTCGCGAACAGATTCTCGGCCGTATCGAAGCGGCTTTGCCCGTAGCTGCCATGGAAGCCTCTACCCTCGGCCACCTCGACATGGTCGACCGGCAACTCGTCGATGAAGCGCGAGGGAATCGCCGACTGCCACATGCCATGGGTACGCCGGTTCTGCGCGAAGCTGATCTTGGCCCTGAGCCGCGCCCGCGTCAGCCCCACATGGGCGAGCCTGCGCTCCTCCTCGAGGCCGGAACGGCCGGATCCGTCGAGGCTCCGCTGATGGGGAAGCAGCCCTTCGTCCCAACCCGGCAGGAACACCGTGTCGAATTCGAGCCCCTTGGCGCTGTGCAGCGTCATAAGGTTCACGCGCTCGGTGCCCTCTTCGCTTTCCGCGTCCATCACCAGGCTCACATGCTCCATGAAGCCGGCAAGGCTATCGAACTCCTCCATGAAGCGGATCAGCTCTTTCAGGTTCTCGAGCTTCGACTGCGCCTGCGGCGATTTCTCCGCCTGCCACATCTGGGTGTAGCCGGACTCATCGAGGATCAGCTCGGCCAGCTCAGTATGGCGCATGGTCTCGATCAGCGAGCGCCAGCGGTCGAAGGCGCCGATGAGGTCGGACAGCGCCTTGCGGGACTTTGGCTTCAGCTCCTCGGTCTCGACGATCAGCCGCGCCGCTTGCATCAGCGGCACGCCTCTCGCGCGGGCAAGTTGATGCAGTGACTTCAGGCTCGACTCGCCCAAGCCCCGCCGCGGCGTGTTAATGATCCGCTCGAATTTGAGATCATTGGCGGGATTGAGCGTCACCTCGATATAGGCGGTCGCGTCTCTGATTTCCTGGCGCTCATAGAAACGCGGGCCGCCGACCACGCGGTAGGGGAGCCCAAGCGTGATGAAGCGATCCTCGAAGGCGCGCATCTGGAAGCTCGCCCGCACCAGGATGGCGATCTCGCTCAAACGTTGCCCCTGACGCTGCAGCTGCTCGATGTCCTCGCCGATAATGCGGGCTTCCTCCTCGTCGTCCCAGCAGCCCTGCACCTCGACCTTTTCGCCGGCGCTCCCATCGGTGCGCAACGTCTTGCCGAGGCGCCCCTTATTGTGGGCGATCAGCCCTGAGGCTGCGCCGAGGATATGGGCGGTGGAGCGGTAGTTGTGTTCGAGCCTGATGATCTTAGCGCCCGGAAAATTCGTCTCGAAGCGCAGGATGTTGTCGACCTCCGCCCCCCGCCAGCCATAGATTGACTGATCGTCGTCGCCGACGCAGCAAATATTGCGGCTTCCTTGCGCGAGCAGCCGGAGCCACAGATATTGCGCGACATTGGTGTCCTGATATTCGTCGACCAGCATGAAGGCGAAGCGCTGCTGGAATTGCGCGAGAACGTCGGGGTGTTCCTGGAACAGCCTCAGGTTCTCTAGCAGCAGATCGCCGAAATCGGCCGCATTGAGCTCCTTCAGCCGCCGCTGATAGAGCGCGTAGAGATCGCGGGCCTTGCCATTGGCGAAGGCGAAGCTCTCGCCCTCCGGCACGCGCTTCGGCGTAAGCCCTCGGTTCTTCCAGCCGTCGATCATCGCCGCGAGCAGCCGCGCGGGCCATCGTTTCTCGTCGATGTTCTCGGCCTCCAGCAGCTGCTTCAACAGCCTGATCTGGTCGTCGGTATCGAGCACGGTGAAGGAGGGCTTGAGATTGACCAGCTCGGCGTGGCGCCGCAGGATCTTGACCCCGATGGCGTGGAAGGTGCCGAGCCAGGGCATGCCCTCGACCACGCCCCCGATCAGCTGGCCGATTCGGGCCTTCATCTCCCGAGCGGCCTTGTTGGTGAAGGTGACGGCGAGGATCTGCGAGGGCCGCGCACGGCCCAAGCTCAAAATATGGGCAATGCGGGTGGTGAGCACGCGCGTCTTGCCGGTCCCCGCGCCGGCAAGCACCAGCAGCGGCCCGTCAAGGTTTTCCACGGCCTCGCGCTGCTCTGGGTTCAGCGCTTCGAGATAGCGCATGGGCTTAAGGCCCATGGCCCGCATGGAGGTTGGCAGCGGCTCAGTCTCGGGGGGTGGCTCCGCAGCCGGCAGCGCATTCACGCGAATCTTTGTCATTGCTCTCAAACTATACATCGGGCTTGCGCGAAAAAGGGCAAGACCTTGCGCTCGCCGGCATGCGCGCTCCCGTCGCGCGGGCAAAAAGCCACAGGGGAGAGTGCGTCAAGCGGGTTGCATGCGTAATGCGTCGCTGGCAAAAAGGGCGTCATCGCGGGGCAATTCTTTCTGGGGGAAATTCTATGCTTCGAGCGGCGAAGATCGTTGGGCTTGGTGTGCTTGCATTTGCGGTTTGGGCGCATCAGCCTGCGGCGGCGGGCTGTCAGGTGATTTCCGCCACTCACAGCGCTGACACCCGGGCCGAGGCCTTGAAAAGCTCGCAGGCGCTGGCGGTTGAAAGCGCCAATGACCTGAAGCACTCCAAGGGGTGGAAGTCCATCACCATGAGTGCGCACAAGGTGAAGCCCGACCCGTTCTGGAAGACCGTCCGGCCCGTGGTCCCTCAATACGCTCTTCTCAAGCCTGACGTGGTGACGGCGAAGACCTATACGACCTGCTTCACGGGCGTGGTCGTTCCCTATGTCTGTACATCGGGCTCGGCCGTCTGCGGCAACTAGCAGGCGTCGGCCTTAGAGGTTTTGTCATCGCCGGGCCAACCCGGCGATGACGGTGGGCTTTGGCGCGGGCTTTTTGCGGCTGAAACGCCGCGACGCCGATGCCTCGCCTCCGCCACATCCCTTGGTAAGCTCCTCGTCAATCTCTATCTGCTTGGATAGTGACTGAAAGGACGGAGCTGAGTATGGGTGGCGTGGGGTTCCCTCAATATTCGATGCGCGAGCGTGTGGCCGACGGCTGCATTCACGTGATCAGCGTCACCGCGAGCCTTGTGGCGCTGACAGCGCTTCTGATCATCGGCGTCAAGGCGCAAGCCACGCTCTGGAGCGTCAGCCTCGCCATCTATGGTCTCGCCCTCGTCGCCACCTTCAGCTGCTCCGCAGGCTATCACCTCATCGTCCGCCCGAGGCTCAAGGAGGTGTTTCGCCGCCTCGACCACGCAGCGATCTTTCTCATGATTGCCGGCACTTACACGCCGTTCGCGCTGATGAAGATGGACGTTGCTTGGGGGCTCGGCTTGCTCGCCGTGGTCTGGACCATGGCAGCCATCGGCATCGCCATCAAGCTGTTCGCGCCGCGCTATCTCGAAGGTGTTTCCACGGCGCTCTATCTGGTCCAGGGCTGGGCCGTGATCTTGGCTTGGCATCCACTCGCGTCGGCGGTGCCGGAGCGTGTGCTGACGCTGCTCGCGATCGGCGGGGTGCTCTATACTGTCGGCGTGGTGTTCCATCTCTGGGAGCGCCTGCCATTCCAGAACGCCATCTGGCACGGTTTCGTGCTCACCGCCGCGAGCGTGCATTACGTCGCCGTGCTCGACGTCGCGGGCTCCTGACCCGTCTGCCTCGGACAGCGCCGCCAAGGCTGAAATCTTTTTTTGCCGCGTGATCTTGCCCGAAAGGTCTGCACCTTTGCGGGATCATGCTCTGGCTTTCAGCGAATGAGAGCGGTGCTAGAGTGCCGCATGACCATGGTCACGGAAGACGCGGGCGAGCGCCCATCGGCGGAAGCGAAGCAAACCCTATTCGCCAAGCTTGCCGCGCGCTTCGGGGCTCGCTTCTCGACCGGCGCTGCGCTGCGCGAGCAGCATGCCAACACCTTGACCTGGATCGCGACGCAACCCCCCGATGCGGTGCTGTTCGCGGAAGCGACCTCCGAGGTGGTCGAGGTGGTGACGCTTTGCGCGGAGGCACGAGTGCCGGTGATCCCCTTCGGCACCGGCACCTCGCTCGAAGGCCACGTCAATGCGCCCTTCGGCGGCGTCTCGCTCGATCTCTCCCGCATGAACCGCATCCTCGCCGTGCATGAGGAAGACCTCGATTGCGTGGTCGAGCCCGGCGTTACCCGCAAGGCCCTGAGTGATTATCTGCGCGACCGCGGGCTCTTCTTCCCGATCGATCCCGGCGCCGATGCAAGCCTCGGCGGCATGGCGGCGACCCGCGCCTCCGGCACCAACGCGGTGCGCTACGGCACCATGCGCGACAATGTCTTGAGCCTCAAAGCGGTGATGGCCGACGGCAGCCTGGTCAAGACTGGGCAGCGCGCCCGGAAATCGGCAAGCGGCTACGATCTCACCCGTCTGTTGATAGGCTCCGAGGGCACGCTCGGGATCATCACCGAGCTCACCCTCAAGCTCGCCGGCATCCCTGAAACCATCCTCTCAGGAGTCTGCCCCTTCGCCACCATCGAAGGCGCCTGCAACGCCGCCATCGCCGCCATGCAGATGGGCCTTCCCTTGGCGCGCATCGAGCTCGCCGACGAGGTGCAGATCAAGGCCTGCAACGCCTATTCGCGGCTTACCCTGGCCGAGCAGCCGACGCTGTTTCTCGAGTTCCACGGCACCGCCGCCGCGACCCGCGAGCAGGTCGAACCCTTCGCCGAGATTGCGCGGGAGCACGGGGGAGGGGAGCTCGCTCACGCGGAGCGTCAGGAAGAGCGGAGCAAGCTCTGGCAAGCCCGCCACGATGCCTATTGGGCCGCGCGGGGTTTGCGGCCCGGCGCCGAGGTTGTGACGACCGATGTTTGCGTGCCCATCTCCGCCCTTGCCGCTTGCGTCGGCGAGACCCGCGCCGATATTGACAGGATCGGCCTGCTCGCCCCGATCGTGGGCCATGTCGGCGACGGCAATTTCCATGTCATGCCGCTGCTCGATAGTGGCAACGCCACCGAGAGGCGCGCGGTGCAGGGCTTCCTCGACCGGCTGATCGCCCGAGCCTTGCGCACGGACGGCACCTGTAGCGGCGAGCACGGCGTGGGCCGGGGCAAGATCCGCTATCTCGCGCAAGAGCACGGGCAGGGCGTCGAAGTCATGGTTGCCATAAAAAAGGCGCTAGACCCGTTGAAAATCCTCAATCCTGACAAGAACTTTGCGTTATCATGACCAAACTTGCGGGCGGACAGGACCAAAGGGTCCCCTGGCTTTGCCAAATGCCCTGCGAATGC
>Ga0116222_1000910_pt1 | contig 17184 bp, 9 predicted proteins | sample Sb_taG_12_FD_88963 | JGI IMG/M metagenome (GOLD analysis project Ga0116222, IMG submission 88963) | Peat soil microbial communities from Weissenstadt, Germany - Sb_50d_9_AC metaG | ecosystem: Environmental > Terrestrial > Soil > Wetlands > Peat | place: Germany: Weissenstadt | collected 2010-09-21
TGCATCCGCCGCAACACCGCATCGCTCCCGGATTGCATCGGCACGTGCGCATGCTTGGCGATGCGCGGTGATTGCGCCACCAGCGCGATCAGTTCGTCGCTCCAATCCATCGGCTCCACCGAAGAGATGCGCAGTTTTTCCAGCGCAGTGTCAGACAGAATGTCGTGGATGAGCATCGCCAGCCGTCCGCTGTTCGTCGTCGGTGGTTGACGGGATTTGCTGAGAGATGCCGTAGAGCTGACGCCTAAGTCCCGTCCCCATCTCCCCAGATTGATTCCGCTGATCACAACCTCCCGATACCCGGCGGCAACCAGTGTGTTCACTTCCGCGATGATTCGCTCGGATTCGAGCGAGCGGCTGTGCCCGCGCACGTAGGGGATCACGCAGAACGAGCACCGGTTGTCGCACCCATCCTGAATCTTGAGGTTGGGACGAGTTCGTTCGTTGGGCGCATCGAAGACCGGCGCCGCAATCAGCTCCGTGTGCGCAAAAATGTCGGAGACGAAGATGGGCCCTCCCGCGTCCGACACCCGGCACTCGGACGACGCTGAAAGCGTCATCAGCGGGACGAGGGCCTGTGCTCCAGAAAACGAACCGCAGGCTGATTGGACCGGGTTGGGGTGGCGCAGCGCTTTCAGCGCTGCGATGGGGCCGGTCTCCCCTGTCATGGCGTCAGCCGCTGGGGTTTGTGGCCAACCGGAACGGGAGGCCGTAACAATCCGCGCCAGTTCGTGCTTGTGCGAGTTCCCCACGACGCAGGCCACGCCCGGCAGGGCTGCCACTTCTTCCGGAGCACGCTGCGCGTAGCAACCCGTGACCACGATCTGCGCCGCAGGATTCCGCCGCTGCACTCGGCGGACGGCCGCCCGCGCGTCCTGGTCCGCCGCCGCCGTAACCGTGCACGTGTTCAGCACGACGACCGCCGCCTGCTCCGCGGTCCCAGCCCGCTCCAGCCCGCATTCCTCGAACTGGCGTTCGAGGGCCGCGCCGTCAGCTTGTGTAGCGCGGCAGCCGAAGTTTTGTACGTAGTAGCCGGGCACGTTCCTATGTTAACGCACCCATGTTAACGCACCCACGCCGCCCGGCTCCTGCATCCGATTAGCCCAGCCGAGACCCGGCCCAGCGCATCACGCCGAGGCCGCCGTCCTCCGCGACTGGAAACACTCCCGGCAGAACACCGGACGCCCCTGCGTCGGACGGAATGGCACCGTCGTCTGCTTCCCGCATCCCGAGCATACGGCCTGGGTTTCTACCTTGGTGTAGCGATGGTTTTGCCCCGGTGCCGGGGCCGCCCCCAGCACCGACACCCGCTTCGTCTTGCAGGCTTTGCAGCGCTTGGGCTCGTTTTTGAACTGCTTGTCGTGAAAGAAAAGTTGCTCCCCGGCGGTGAAGATAAAATCACCCCCACAATCCACGCACTGCAGCACCTTGTCCTGAAATTCCATTGAGGATGGCTCCCTTCGGCCCCTTTCCGCCCGCCCGGCCGTGGGGAAACGGCCGTGCCGCAACGAAAAGCAGGTTCTGTACATCCCCCCTCGTCGTGCCCCTTGAGTTCGGCCCGCCACGCGCTGGTCCGCGTGGGCACAGACTATCGTGCTTGTATTCCGGAAGAACTATGCAGTATGAATAACCCCTATACAGCTCAACATGGCGGGGGCCAGATTAAGCAGAGCCGCCCCGGGGATGGAGCGGCTCTTCAGGCTTTAGTCCTGTTCCTTGCGCGTCTTTTTTCGGGCTCGCTTGCGAGCCAGCACGGCCTTCACACGTTTCTGTTCGCCGGGCTTCAGGTAGAAGGAGTGGCGCTTTACCTCCTTGATAACGTCTTCCTGTTGCACCTTGCGCTTAAATCGGCGCAGAGCATTCTCGAGGGATTCTCCCTCTTGAAGCCGTACCTCTGCCAAACTGACACACCCCCAAACGGTCCCGTTTGGACCGGATAGTTATGGCAGGGATTTGACCCCAAGTCAAGAGGAAGGCACGAATTTTCTGCTCCAGAATTTCCCGGATTGCAAGCCGGATGATGTTCGTTTTTGAGACGCTTAGACCGAATTCGCCGTTCCCGTATCGAGCTCGCGTAGGGGCGGACGCCCTCGTCCGCCCACCGTAGGCCCCGCAGGTGACCGCGCCGCTACAACAACTCTCGATCCGCTCTAGCGGGACGTCCCGTGAGTTCGTGTCAAAAAGTTTGCGAGTCTTGAAAGGGCGCGGCTTCCAGCCGCGCCGTAAAGAACCCTCGAAAATAACGGCTTTAGCCGCTGACGCCCTTGCCTGTATCGAGCTCGCGTAGGGGCGGACGCCCTCGTCCGCCCACCCCTAAGCCCCGACAGGTGACCGCGGCTATAACTCAGATTCGATCGCCGGCCGCACTTTGTTCCCCTGCTCGGACCGAGAGGAAAAACAGAAAGATAACAGCAGGCCACACCTGCAGGAAGAGCCGGTCTAACGAAAATCGCAGGTGCCAGTAGATATCCAGCGGCGTAATCAGATAGACGGCAAAGTATCCGGCCAGAGTAAGGGCTAAGCCGACGACGGCAGCCCGAAAGCCTGGCCCGCGCCGCGCGTGCTGTTCTTTAGCCACCGCAAAGTAGAACCCCACCAGCAGCAGCGTCCCCGGAATTGCCAGCCAGTGCCCAAAGCGAAAGAATTCCGTCGCGTACCACTTGATCACCGCCCAGTACCGCGCCGGCTCCAGCACTTTGTGCAGCATGCTCGCCGGATCGGAGAACAAATCCCCCGGTGGCGCCACGAAGCGTTTGAAATAGATGATCACCACCAAGACAGGCGTCAGGGCGGCCAACAGCGGGATCGTTGAAACTCTGCGTCCCTCGAAGCCCTGGCTCGACATTTTCCGGGACCGCTCGCGCCCCATGTGCCAGGCCAGAGCAAGAACAATCGCGCAGAGAAACAGCACTCCTTCATTCTTGGTCCAGGCGGCAAACCCCGCTGCAACGCCGGCCAGAGCCAAAAGCCCCGGCGAACTCCCCGCGCGCTCGTCCCGCAAACACAGAAATGCCACTGTGGCCAGCAAGAAAAACGAAAGCGGAACGTCCGCATACTGCCACGTCCCCAGGTCAATGAACGCCGGCGTCGACAGCAGCGCCAAACCGCCCAGCAACGCGCAACTCCGGCCGCGAAGCAGCCAGAGCGCAGCACACAGCAGCCCCACGGTGCAGAACGTGAATACCAGGCCAATGACGGCCGGGACGGCCGGCTCATCGTGCCCAAGATAGCTCCAGAAGTGGGCCACCGCGGCCGGAAGCAGCAGCGGATAGTCCGGATGCGACCACGAAATCAGCGGGCTGAATCCGTCGCGCCAGTGCCCTCCGCCGCGAAACAAAAACCGCGCATGCAGATTCCAGATGGCAAACGCATCCCACCCACTGCCCTGCGGCCGGGCCCAGGCGCGCAGCCAGGCTGAGTACACCGCCGCGCCAACCGACACGACAAATCCTGCCGTCACCACACGTTCAAGCCAGACCGGATGCGAGATTCTCTTTCCTGTGCCGGAGCCTGCCGAACCAATCCGATCTGAGCAGGGAACGACCGGGAAGGGCACGGCCGGGTAGGGCACGGCTTCAGCCGTGCCGCCAGGAGCCGCTATTAACGCGGGCTTTAGCCCCTGAGGATCGCCTTGCGATCTCCTGCGCGCAGCTGCGGCCGCGAGCATCGTCCCCGCGATCAGATCGAGCGCGACAAGATGGCTGACGCCGAACACTCTCCCGATGAAGAAAATAATCGAGAAAACCGCGAGCCCGAACGGTCCCGTAAGCGAAGCTCTCAACAGAACAGCCGACCCCAACCCCGCGCTTCGCGGCCATCCCAAGCTCGCCAACGCGAATCCGCACACCAGGCAGAGGATCACCGCCAGGACCAGCGCCATTTACCGGGCATCCTTATCCGTTGCAGGAATGTCTGCGAAGCGAGGATTGGCAAACAGCAGGACGCCATTGCCGAAATCCTTCACCAGTTGAAGCTCTTGCGCCAATTGAAGATCTTGCCCTGGAACTTCGCCCGCCGCGCTCGGAAAATTGCCCACCACCATCCGGTGATTTGCGGAATGCTCCACCACCAGCGGCGTCAGCGCATATTGCGCAAGATAGTAGTCGGCCACCGCAAGGCTGCCCGACTCCCCGACGTAGCCAACCACTCCTCGCTGCGGCAGTTCCGCACGCAAAGCAGCGAACCGCCGGTCCGAAAGCCGCGCAATCTCGTCGGCCTTCCCCTGCCGCGGCAGAGGAGTGTCCAAGACCATCCGCGCAGACGACAGCAGGCAGCACAACACGAAGATCACGCTGGCGATTGTGATTCGGCGCGGGGCACGATCAGAAGGCAGCAAGTCCTGCATAGGCAGCGAAAGCTGGCAGCATTATACGTCCGTGAGCCGGGTGCTCGACCGCCGGTAGCCGAAAGCGCGCCGGGTGCCCCATTTCTCGCGCGTTCTGTGCGCGAGAAGTGGGGATTGTCCGAGTGGGGATTGTCCGAATGGGGATTGTCCGAACGCCGGGTTGGGCCCATCTTCGTTTTTTGTCTCTGATACCTTCAACACGGCCGAGGCTGCCCCACCTTCCGCGATTTTCGGAAGGTGGGCGCCACCGAAAATTGTATCCGGCTCGGCTGGGGTCACCCAGCCACTTTGCCGCGCAGCACGGTCACCGAAGCCTTCGGAAGCACAACCGACGAAGTGCCCGCTGGCAGCGTCCTTCGCACTGGCGGCAGATCCGGCTCAGGATGCCCGTTCGGCCCCTCCGACTTCCACATGTACTGCTCGCTGCCGAACGTCACCAGCGCAATCGGTCCCGCGAACCCCTTGCGCGCGGAATCGTCGAAGCTCGCCCGCACTTCATGCGCGTTCGACTGATCCTTATTGATCAGCATCAGCGACCACTCCCCGTCCGGCCGCGCCACGGCATACGCCGTAACCAGCAAATGCCCCGCCTCATCCTTCAAGTCGCAACTCGCCGGATAAAGTCGATGCACGCCCGCGCGATGCTGCACCCACTCCAGGTTGATCAGCCGGCTGGCGTGGTACTGCGCCGTAAATGTCTTGATGTTCAGATTGCCATCCGCGACGTAATTCCCGTAAGTCCCAAACCCGCGGCAGCCCGAACTGAGCGGCTCCGGCTGAATCGGCGAATGATAGTACACCGCGCCCCCAGCCGCCAGAAACGCCCCCACGCTATCCGCCAGCCACAGCGCCGAAAAAATGTCCGCCATCTCCTGAGCGTTCCCCCACGTCACATTGCTCTCGGTATTCATCAGCGGAACATCGGCGGGCAGCCCGTCCTGCCGCCACACATCGAGAATGTGCCCGATCAGCTCCGGCTCGCGATACAAATCCGCCCACACAATCTCACACGGCGGAAACGGATAATGCTCAAAGCTCACAAATGTCAGATCAGCAATCCGCCCGCGCGCTTTCAAATAATCCACGAACCGCCCCAGCCACGAAGTCCGCCCCTGCGCATCCGGCCACACCTTGATGTCCTCATTCACGCCTTCAAACACCGGCCCGCCCAGCTTCAACCCGGGATCGACCTTGTGCATCGCCGCCGCAAACTGCAGGTAAAGCTCCGCATAGTCCTCCGGCAGCACATTCTGCCCGTCCGGCTCCTCCCCCATCTCCACGTACGAAATCGCGTACCCGCGTTTCCTCAAATACGCCATCTGCGCCGCCGCGTCGTCTGGGGTGCTGTAAAGCATCGCGATCGGAATCATCGCCGGCAGATTGTTCGTGATCCCGCTCGTGAAAAACAGATCGAACCCGGTCTGGTCTCCGTGATCGTTGAGATCGGACTCCGAATGCCAGGGATCGATCGACGAGCAGTAAGTCGCAGTCTGATTCTGATCGGCGCGGTGCTGCACCAGATCCACAAATTCTCCGTCAGCCGTCACTGTCCCGGCATACAACTCATGAATCGCATACCCGCAAGCGCTGCGCGGATCCTTCGCATCATGATTCCGGTCCGGAGTATTCGACGACTCCGCCATCCATATCCGCAGGTAGCGCGCAGAAACCGGCGCCGCCGCCAGCTCCAGCGTGACCATTCCACCTTTCCCTCCGCTGATAATCCCGTTGGCAAACGTAGTCCACACGCCCGCCGTCGGCCGCTCCATCGGATTCTCTCCGGTCCAGTACTGCACGAGATAGTCCGTAGCATAAGGATCGGCCCATTCGATCCGCACATGTGAAACCGCCTCGTGCGAACCTAAATCAATCACCACCCACTGCGGATGCGCCGCGTCCGGCTGCCCCGTGAACTTGCTCGCCAGGTACGGATTGCTCTTCCAGTACGTCCCGGGATTCCCATCGGTCAACCGCGAATATCCATGCTCCGCCCCGCCGTTGCGCGTCGTCCCCCGATGCGGCAGCGGATATCCATACGAATGCCGTATCGGCTCCCCCAGTTCCGCGCTGCCCGTAAAATATCCGCGCTTGTTGGCCGCGTCGCTCCACGTCCCGTTCGGATTCCAGTGCCACGCCCCGATCGACAGCTCCGTATTCTGCCGGTAAGTAATCGGCCCCCACCCCGCCGACAAACATTGCTTCACCATCTCCGGCGTATAGATCTTCTCCACGACATCGTGCGACAGGATGTCCATCGAACTCCCCAGCGCTTTGTCGGGGTCGAAAAGAATCGGCGCGGCTCCAGCGTTCACGCGCACGTTCGCAGGCTGCCCAGCCGAGGCAGACAAGAGTGGACTGGGAACTGCGGCAAACGCCGCCGCGCCTGTTGCAGTATTCAAAAACCGCCGTCGGGAAAAGCCCGATGCAATTTTTCTAACGGGATCGCGCTCGTCGTTCAAGCAGGGGCCTCCATCCCATGTGCGAATGAACCCGGGAGCGCGCAGCACTGCCGCACCGCCCGGAAGTGGTCCGTTTAGGAAAGGGCCCTTCGTTCAGATAAGCGGAAGGCCCCTCTTCTTAGAAGTAGAGCTTCAGCCCCAACTGCAATTCGCGCGGGCTGTTGATGGTAACCGCCCCAGATCCAGGGGAAAAGCCCCCGCCTGGAACGATCTGACCGTAAGCACCGCTCGCAGCGTCCGTATTCGGAGGTTTGAACTGTGGATGATTCAGAGCATTGGTGGCCTCGGCGCGGAACTCCATCCGCATCCCCTCATGCACCTTGCCCATGTCGAACTCCTTGAAGAGGGACAGTTCCGCATTGCGGGTTCCAGGGGAGAGGACGCTGTCAGTTGCCCGAGGAGCATTGCCAAACGTGAAATCATCGGGTACCTGCAATGCGCCGGGATTGGAAAAGTAGCTGGCTGTTTGTGACGTATTTGGGAGACCATTTATTAGGTGCTGATTGGACGTTGAGGACCGCTGAAGGGGTGCCGACAATTTGGGCCTCTGGCCATACGTTGGGATTGAGGCATGGGACCCCGATAAAGTAAGTGGTCTGCCGTCGCCCACGGTCCAAATGCCGCTGGTCTGCCACCCGCCCACAACCGCGTTCAGGACGGGGTTCATGTTGCCTCCCAGCGCCTTGCCACGACCGATCGGCAATTCATACTCATAACTCACCTGAAAAAGCTGTGGCAGATCGAACACCGACACAGCCCGGTCGCCTCTCGGGTTAAATGGGTCTTGCAGAGAGGCGGCGCCTCCTCCATTGCCCAGAAACTGGTTGCTGAAGTCCTGGAACGAGGAATTGTCAATGGACTTCGACCACGTGTACGTCGCCAGAAATTCCAGTCCATTGGCAAACGCCCTTTCGGCGCGAACCTGCAAAGCGTGGTAGGTGGAATCAGCCACCGGGAAGGCGTCTCCTCCAAAGCCGGCAAACTGCGGGTACGGCGATAGCAACTGGCTCACACCGATCGTCGACGCGAGCGAGCCCTCGCCACTACCGACGCTGCAAATGTAATTGGGGTCTGTGGGGCCGCTGCATGGATCCCCAAAGGTTGAGGACGCAAACGGATTTGGAACCGTGGCTCCGTTGATCGTGTTGATATCCCCATTGGTGCCCCCCGACAACACCCCGGACAGGGCCGCCTTTTCAAAGGGACGACCGAGGAGTTGCAAAGTGTTAAAGCCCCCCGCGTACAGGTGGGTCCCTTTCTTGCCCACATAGTTCATATCCAGGAGGATCTTTGCCGCCATCTCCTTTTGAATCCCGAGGCTCCAGCTTTGTTCGTAGGGGATTTTCGAGTTGATGTTGGGGATGGGCCCGTTCGCCGAAAAGCCGATGTTGTTAAAAGCGCCGAGGGCGCTTCCCGGCGGCGTCGGGAAGGCGAGGTTGGTGACATTGCACCCAGAGGTAGGGTTACCGTTGGGATTGTTGAGCCGGCCACAGGGGACCTGGTTCGCAATGTTGGCGCCGCTCAAATCTATTGTGAGCCACGGCGGCTGTATGTCGAAGCCATCAAATCCCACCGGACCGGTTCCCGAAGCGGCGCTTCTCGCCGCATCGTAGAAGATGCCGTAGCCTCCCCGCACTACTCCCAGGTTGTGCGGCAACACCCAGGCCAGCCCAATGCGCGGTTGAATCATTTTGTAATAGGGATTGTAGGTGTAGCGGCTGGCTCCGTTTACCCCGGCAAAGACCTCGGCCCCCATCAATACGGTCGGGCTGGGGATGCCCAGGGCAGTCGGCGTTGTTTCCGGACGCCCGGCTATCAGTGGAGTGCTATTGAAGGCGCTGATCTGCGCTAGTTGCTTCGCGTTGTATTGAATCGCCGAAGGCTTGCTGGGATCGAGCGACTCCATGCGGTTGAAGCGCTCCGTCCGCGGCAGTGACAATTCATACCGTAAGCCCAGATTCAGCGTCAGCTTCGAAGTGGCGTGGAAGGTATCGTTAACGAACCCGGCATAGCGCCAATTCTGCGTGGACACAAAATTGTTGAACCCCCGGAAACACCCCCCCGTGCCATTGAAGCAGCCGGAGGGCGGAGGCGTACCATTGAGCGGATCGCCCACGCCAACCAGCATGCTCGCCATATCGTCCCCTCCGTCCTGCGGCGAGCCGCTATTCACCGAAGTAACAACGACGCCACTGGGGAGGGTACAGTTTGGTGGACAGCTAACAGTTCCGTCGTTTCCCGCGTCCGTGAACTGGGATGTTCCGATATAGCTGAAGTTAAGCTGCCCGGCAGGCGCGCCCGGCTGAACGTAGTTGTCACGGGCCAGCCGTGCCTCGCCACCGAACTTGAACTCGTGCTTGCCGTGCAGCCAACTCACGGTGTCGGCTAGGGCGTGCGTGTCCTGCCCTTGCCTGATAACGAAGAAAGTTCCTGAGAGACCTAGAGAGCTATAGGTGCCTGCCAGAACAATGTTGGGGACAGCGGCAAACACGTTTCCGCTCTCCTCCAGACCGGCGGCGCCGAAGCACGCAGCAGCGGACGGCGCAGAGACACTGCAGCTCTGCCCCGGCAGGCTGAACAGGTTGTTCAGATCATTCTGGAATTGCTTGGAACCAGTGCTCGCTTCGATGCCCTGCGTAAAATTGAAATTGCGCGCGCCACCGTACGTGATGTTCATCAGAAGCGTGGAACTGAACGTTTTCGTGTAGTTCACCGCCAGCAGGTACGTATGCCCGGTCGTGGGCCCTTGGACCGAGCAGGGATCGGCAAAATTCCCATAGCAGTTGGGGACACTGAAGCTGAAGTTATCCTGGCTGTATTTCACGCTCAGCAAGTTCCGGTCGTTGAAGTGGTGATCAATCTTTAGGTCCCAGGTATTGTCGGAATTTGGACTTACCCCGGCAAAATTGAAGTTGCTCCCACCTTGGAACGTGGGATTCGAGGTAGACACGTTGGGCTGAGGAAACAGCAGGAAGAGCTTCGCGGCCAGGGGATCAATCAGATTGCCCGCCCCTCCTGGCAGCGCTGCACTTGTGTAGGCGGACAGGTTGTTCAAGGGGATGGGCGTTTGGCGTGTCGAGAAGTGGCCATTTGTATTAACGCTCGACGCCCCCGAGTAGGGGTCCCACAGCTGGCCGGACGACAACAGAGCGCCGCCTATCTGGCACACGTTGGAAAAAGTGTTGCCGGTGACGGCATCTGTGCCAGTCCCAAAGGTTCCCCCCTGGGACGTGCAGACTTCTTCAAAGTTGCCCAGAGCCTGCCCATTCACGGGACATGCCGCATCGCCCCTCTCGCACAATGAGGGCACGGCGCCACCGTTTGAGAAAAATGATCTTTGTCGCGTGCCATCGAAATCGAAAAAGAAAAAAGTCTTGTTCTTCTTGATGGGTCCGCCGAACGTGCCTCCGAACTGATTTCTGCGCAACGGTTGGATCGGTGTCCCTTGTGAGTTCGCGAACCAGTCGTTCGCGTCCAGAATCTGGTTGCGCCAGAATTCATGCAGGCTGCCGTGAAACTCGTTCGAGCCCGAGCGGGTCACGGCATTGATCAGCGTGCCCCCGGCGAAGCCGAATTCCGCGCTGAAATTGGTCTGCTCCACCTTGAATTCCTCGATGGAATCCACCGGAGGATTGCGGAGCACGTTATTGGTGCCGCCATTCTGCTCAATATTGGTAATGCTGGCGCCGTCCATCAGGACATCCGCCGTGCCGTTGCGGCCGCCGTTGCCGTTGAAGTTGGTCCCCGTAAACCCTTCATCGTTACGCGAGGCCTCGGCCACAGGTACGATACCGGGAGCCAGAAAGGTGAGTTGCAGTACATCCCGGCCCACCAGCGGCAAGTTGTTGATGGCCCTCCGGTCAATCACTTGGCCGGTCACGGCGTCCTGGGTTTGCAGTTCCACGCCGCTGGCCTTCACTTCGACCGTCTGCGTAGCCGCGCCGACCGTCAGGGAGAAATCGACCGTCGCATTCAGATTGACCGAGATCACGATGCCATTCTTCCGCTGCACTTCGAATCCCGCCGCCTCGGCCGCCACGCTGTACGTCGCAGGCGGAATGTTGCGCACGAGGTAGTGGCCGGATTTGTCCGTGGTCCCCGGGAAAGCGAATCCTTTGTCCACGTCGGTTGCCACCACCTTCGCCCCCGGAATCACCGCCCCGCTGGGATCGGTCACCGTGCCCGCAATCGATCCGTCGTACAGCTGGCAATACACCGGAAGCGTGACCAAGACAACCAGACCTGCAACCACGCCAAGGCGAACCAGTGCTGAGACCCTGGGCATAACGCCCTCCTTGGTCACCCTCCGGGCGGACCGGGGACAGCCCCCAGCCCGCACGCGGGAACCGCAATATTAAAACGATTTATTATCCCCACCTGTGGGCCGTCGTCAAGTATGTTTTTCGGCAAAGATTGGCCGGCCACTTTCACCCACTGAAAAAACCCGACCAGCGCCGAAACGTCCGGCAGGACCCTCCACCATTGACAGGCCCGAAAGTGTGCGGTGAACTGAATTTCTGGCAGTGAATTTCGGGGGAGAGAATTTCTGGGAAAGCGGTGGAACAACTTCTGCCAAACACCAGCCGCGAAGCGGCGCAAGAATGCAGCCCACAGCTTGCCCTGAGCTTGTCGAAGGGGCGTAAGCCGTGGGTCAGAAGTGGGAAGAATATAAGCCCCGAAGGGGCGCAAGACGGGCGACGACACAGATTCCGCTAGGGACGGCACAAGTTCTCACCCACCCGCGACTGCCCGGCCCAGGCTCCAAGCGGAAAAAGTGGGGCGCCCACCAGCCGCGAAGCGGCGCAAGAATGCAGCCCACAGCTTGCCCTGAGCTTGTCGAAGGGGCGTAAGCCGTGGGTCAGAAGTGGGAAAGAATATAAGCCCCGAAGGCGCGCAAGACGGGCTACGACACAGACTCCGCTAGCGACGGCACAAGTTCCCACTCACCCGCGAGTGCCCGGCAGGGCCCCAGCTTGTTTTGGCACTGCCGCCTGGCGTCGCAAAACTAGTAAATCAGTTTCAACGCCAGCTGCATCTGCCGCGGCGCGTAAGCGGCATTGGGCCGCATGAAGTTCTTGGGCAGCTGGTAGTACCCGGGATACGGAGCAATCCCCGCCCTCACCGAGTTCTGCACAAACGTGCTCGCATTTGCCACCAGTCCATTGGACGTAAGGGCCACGCGCTGATTGTCCCGGTTCAACAAATTGAACGATTCCGCCGCCAGGTTCAGCCGGTAGCGCTCGCGGAAACGGAGTGTGCGCGTCAGCCGCAGGTCCGCCGTCGCGTAGTCGGGACCGGTAAACGCATTGCGGCTGTAGCCGGGCAGCCGGTCGTTCAAATCGTTGCCGTCCTGATTCGGATCGCCCGCCACCGTCGCATTCACCGGCCTCCCGCTGCCGTAGTTGATCACGCTGGAAATCTTCCAGTCGTTGAACAGGCGGCCCAGAGCCTCGTGTCCCCGGTGAAACGGTCTCGGCTCAATCGAGAAAGCCGCCACCACCCGCTGCCGCTGATCGGTCACGCTCGGTCCGCGCTCCCCATTCGGATCATACGAATTCTGCACCGTAGCCGGCTGTCCCGCCACCAGCGCGTCCTGCCCATCGTCCATCGCCCGGGCGTAGGTGTAAGAGAGATGGAAATAGCTTCCGTGCGCCACGCGGCGGTTCAGCGACAGCGTCACCCCGTTGTAGTTACTCGAAGCCGCGCTCTGGAACTCGTCAATCGCCCCCAGTTGCGCGATCGGCCGCCCCAGCGGATTGATGCAGGGCGGAAACGGACAGTCCAGCGTCCGCGTAAACTGCCACGTAGCAAACGAATCGACCGTGTAGTGTCCGCCCTGAAAAATCGACCCGGTGGAATCGAAAATTGGATAAGTCAACGCCGTCGGCTGCGGCAGATTCACGTCCAGCGCGCGAATCAGATGTTCCCCGCGCACGTTGAGCAATGACAGCGACAACGTCGTTCGATCTGCAACCTCCTTTTCAAACGTCAGGCTCGCTTGCTGCACTCGCGGCGTCACAAAATTCGTCGCGAACGCCGAAACCTGATGCGTCACCGCCGACGGATCATTCGCCACTCCCTGCGCCAGCCCCGCAGGCAACGAGCACGAAGCGGACATGATCGGACAACTAACCAGAGGATTCGGATATGCCGGAAACACTTGCTGATCCCAATACCGCGTGTTGCTGAGAAACACCTGCGCGTCCGTGACCCCGTTGTCCGCCGCCACCACCGAGTTGTACATCTGCGGAATGCGCACAAAGAAAATCCCGTACCCCCCGCGCACCACCAGCGGCCGCGTGTTGCCAAGGGAATACTCAAACCCAGACCTCGGCGCAAAATTGTAAGGCTTGAACGGAACCTTCCCCGACGGCGGAAACAGCGGGTTCGAGATCAGCCGCTTCGTCGTGAACGTCTGCAAATCCCACCGCACGCCAAGGCTCAAGGCGAAATGATCCGTAACCCGAATCGTATCCTGCGCGAACGCCGCGTATTCATTCGTATCCGGATGCGATGCCGCGCTGCCGAAGTTTTGCAGATAATAATGTGGCACCTCATGCGCATAGGCCCGCAGTGGCGTCAGATCGAGCCCCGCTTCCATCGGCTGAAATGTAAATGGATTCACCTTGATCGGGTAAAACAGAAATTCCCCGCTCTGCTGGCTGGGGAAAAAATCGTAGATCCAGGTCAAAAGCCCGTCGCCCCCGAACTTCCACGAGTTGCGCCGCCCATCGAAGCTGAGCGTCTCCGCCAGGTGCAGCCGGTGCTCGCGCGTCTGGCGCGGCAGCAGATTCGACCGCCCCATCCCGTCCAGAACATCCTCCACCTTCACCAGCGGCGCGCTGGTGTTGCTGAAAGACTGCTGCAGGTCGCGCGAAAACTGCGCCCGCAGATGGCTGATCCAGCGCGCCGAAAGCCCGCTGGTCAGTGAAAGATTCGCCGTCTCCGTCGCGACCCTTTCCTCTCCGTTGTCGCTGATCGAATCGTACGTCACCGGGCTCGCCGGATCCAGAAACACATTGTTCGCTCCCCAGTAGCGGGTAATGTTCACCCGCACCCCCAGCTGATTGCGCGGGCTCAAATTGATGTCGAGCTTTCCGTAAGAAGTGTTTCCGATCTGCGCCGCCGGATATTCTCCCGCCAGCGCGCTCAGTCCGCCCGCCGCCGCGCACACCAATCCCTGGTCCGTCGCCTCATAATCACCGGGAGTGTATGGCCCCGCGCTCGGCTGCGGCACAACCTGGGTCGTTCCGTTCACGAACTCCACCACGTTCGGCTGATGAAAAATGTGCTGGTCGAATCCCGCGAAATAGAAAGCCTTGTTCCGCCGGATCGGCCCGCCAATCGTTCCTCCCACTTGCTGCTGCCGGTTCTTTGGATCAAGCCGCCGGTCATCTGGCCTCATATTCGGACAAGGCCACCCTCCCGCCGGCACCGCCGGCTCCGCATACGGATTCACAAACGCATTCGCCGCTCCCATGGACCGGTCCCGCAGGTAATAGAACGCGGTTCCATGCAAGTGATTCGACCCCGATTTCGTGATGACGTTCACCACCGCTCCTCCCGACCGCCCCTGCTCCGCTCCATACGCATTCGACGACACCCGAAATTCCTGCACCACTTCGGTCGAAAGCTCGTAAGGCGCCCGGTACCGCCCCCGCGCCTGCGCGAAGAACGCATTGTTGTAATCTCCGCCATCTACCAGAAACGTATTCTGAAACCCCCGAATCCCCCCAAACGCCAGATCTCCGTTCGTCGACGAAGTCAAACTCCGCGGATCCTGCGTCACCCCCGGCGAGAACAGCGCCAGATCGGAAAACCGCCGCCCGTTCAGCGGCATGTCCGACATCGCCCGCTCATCCAGCAGCGTCGACACCGCGCTCGGCTTGGTTTCCACCAGCCATGGCGCCGCCGACACCGTCACCTTCTCATTCGCGCCCGCCACCGTCAGCCGAAACTCCAGCTGCACCGTGCCCCCCACATCCACATGCAGCGCCGGCGTCACCTGCGGCAACATCCCCTCCGCCGTCACGCGCGCCGCGTAGTCCCCCGGAGGCAGCAGGTCCAGCGTAAACCGGCCCTCCTCATCGCTGTTCGCGCTGTAGCGCCTGCCCGTCGCGCTGTTCACAATCACCACCGACGCTTGCGTAACCCGGCCGCCGCTGCCATCAACCACAGTTCCGCAAATAATCCCGGTCGCCGAGTCCTGCGCCCGCAGCCAGGAGCCGCCCATTACGCTGATGACAAAAATTAGGAGGGAGAAGATCGAAACGTAACGCGCCCGAGCCATAGAGTCGCCCCCGCTTACGAGATGCGCTCAGAGGGACGACCACCCCGCGTTCACCGGACGCGCGGCAGAAAAGCTCCGCGGAGAGTGCCGGAAGCCGCATCCCAAGCAAGCGGGGCCGGAATCCTCTCCGCGGAAATTCGAGAAACCAGTCTTGGTATAGCATCCACTCAAAATGACTTCTGTGATCGCAATTACATTTTTGAACCAGCTTCCCGTTGCGGGAAATTCCCGCCGCCTCGCCCACGCCACCGTACGCACCCAAATAGGAAATGTGTGGCGACAAGAAATGTGGGCACAAGAAGTGTGTGGAGACAAGAAATGTGTAGGAACAAGAATTGTGTGGGCACAAAGGAAATGTGTAGGGACGGGCGCCTCGCCCGTCCAGCAAGCGCAGCGAGCGCGTGTTCACCCGCCTGCACCGCCGAGGTTAAAACTCCGCCCGCACAGCCTGCCCTGAGCGAAGTCAAAGCGAGTGCCCGCGCCACCGTGGAAGAACGGGCCTTCAGGCCCGCGTCAGCGACCCTCAAGAGAAAGGGGCTTTAGCCCCCCGAGGACCCAAGACCTCCGCGCCACGCCCCCAACAACGCTTCCTGTAAACTACCTATCTATGCTCCGTGTAGGCTTCATCGGATGGCGAGGCATGGTAGGCAGCGTCCTCCTCCAACGCATGCGCCAAGAAAACGACTTCGCCGGCCTCGACCCCGTCTTCTTCTCGACCTCAAACCCCGGAGGCCGCGCCCCCGCAGAAGCCGCGCCCAACGCCACGCTCCAAGACGCCCGCAACCTGCAGCAACTCGCCACCTGCGAAGTCCTCATCAGCTGCCAGGGTGGAGACTACACCACCGAAGTCTTCTCTCCGCTCCGCAAACAAGGCTGGCGCGGCTACTGGATCGACGCTGCCTCCACCCTCCGCATGGCCCCCGACGCCATCATCATCCTCGATCCCGTCAACGCCGACGTCATCCAAAAAGGCCTCGCGCAAGGCATCCGCAACTACATCGGCGGCAACTGCACGGTAAGCCTCATGCTCATGGCCATCGCCGGCCTGCTCAAAACCGGCCAGGTCGAATGGCTCACCACCATGACCTATCAGGCCGCCTCCGGCGCCGGCGCCGCCAAAATGCTCGAACTCGTCCAGCAGATGAACCACCTGGTCGACCCCGTCCGCAAGAGTCCGTCCGAAAACGCCCTCGAAGTCGACCGCATGGTCATCGCCGCCCAGCGTTCGAACGCGCTTCCCACTCAAGAATTCGGCGCTCCGCTGGCCGGCAGCCTCCTAGCGTGGATTGACCGAGAAATGCCCGATAAAGACATGTCCGGCGCCCAGACCCGCGAAGAGTGGAAAGGCATGGCCGAGACCAACAAAATCCTCGGCCTCCAACCGCCCATCCCCGTCGACGGCATCTGCGTCCGCGTCGGCACCATGCGCTGCCACAGTCAGGGCCTGGTCATAAAACTGAAAAAAGACATCCCGCTCCCCGAAATCGAGCAAATTTTATCCAGCGCCAACCAATGGGTCCGAGTCGTCCCCAATAATAAAGAAGCCACGCTCCGCGACCTGACTCCCACAAAAGTCTCCGGCACTCTCAACGTAGCCATCGGACGCCTGCACAAACTAAAGCAAGGCCCCGAATATCTCGGAGCCTTCACCGTCGGCGATCAGCTATTCTGGGGCGCAGCCGAACCGTTGCGCCGCATGCTGAACATCCTGCGCGCACATCTAGGCGCAGCCGAAACTAGGTTGGAAACAGCACAAACTCGGGGATGACACCTTGGCCCTGAACCCCTGAATAACGATGTCATTCCAAAATGGCGTTCGTATTCCGAACAGCTTCATCCCCTCTTAAATAGCGATGTCATTAATAGCGATGTCATTAAAAGAGATGTCATTAATAGCGATGTCATTCCGAACCGGCGCGCAGCAGCGGTGAGGAACCTGCTTTCCCCACCACGAACGCTGCCCTTACCCCGACCCTCATGCTATGTTCAACATTCGACCCGTATAGTTCGCAAACCCAAAAAATGATCCGCCCGTTCAAATCCATCACCCCCACCATCCCCGCCACCTGCTACGTCGACCCTTCCGCCCA
>Ga0116222_1000914_pt1 | contig 17167 bp, 13 predicted proteins | sample Sb_taG_12_FD_88963 | JGI IMG/M metagenome (GOLD analysis project Ga0116222, IMG submission 88963) | Peat soil microbial communities from Weissenstadt, Germany - Sb_50d_9_AC metaG | ecosystem: Environmental > Terrestrial > Soil > Wetlands > Peat | place: Germany: Weissenstadt | collected 2010-09-21
ATATGCAGCGGAATGTGGCGAAGTTCTCGGACAATATCGAGATTCCGCTGCACCCGTTCTTCGGCAGCATGGGAGTGGCTCCGGACGAATCCAAGGGGAGGCTGAACAGCGCGCCTCCCGGAGAACACGCGGGCAACCTCGACAACAAGGAACTGGTCGCGGGGACCAAGTTGTTTATTCCGGTGCACGCGCCGGGCGCGCTGTTCGAAGTGGGCGACGGGCATGCCGGCCAGGGAAACGGCGAAGTGGACATCACCGCCATGGAGACGTCGCTGGTCGGTACGTTCCAATTCATCGTGCGCAAGGATATGCATCTGAAGTGGCCGCGCGGGGAGACGCCCACGCACTGGATCGCCATGGGGCTCGACCCCGACCTGACCCAGGCCTTGATTCTGGCCGTCCGGGAGACTATCGATTTCCTGGTGACTGAAAAGCATCTCTCGCGCGAAGATGCCTACGCGCTCGCCAGCGTGGGCATAGATTTCGATGTCACGCAGGCGGTGGACGGCACCAAGGGCGTCCACGCGATGATCCCCAAAAGTATTTTCAAGTAAACAGCTCTTTGATGCGGGCGGCGCGGTACTCGAAGATGGATTCCACGTCGCGGCGAACACACACCCAATGCACCAGCCGGCCGAGCGGACCAAACGGCAGGGCGTAATACACGATGTCCTCCATTTCGGTGCCGCCCTGGGCTTCGCGGAAGCGGTGGGTGTGGCGCCAGAGTTTGTAGGGGCCGCGGGATTGGATGTCCGAGAATTCGTGCGGCGGGTTCCAGGTTTCGATGGTCGTTGTCCAGCGCACCGGAATGCCCCGCACTCGCAAGGAGTAGCGCAGTTCGGCGCCGGCATGCAGGGAGATGGGCTCAGGGGTCAGAATCCGGAACTGCAGCCAGGAGGGTGTTATGGCCCCCAGGTTCCGCGCGTCGGAGAAGAATTCAAAGACTGCGGGCAGCGGGCTGGGGATGAAGGTTTCGCGGCGGATCTCGTAGATGGTCAAGTTGCAGTTGTAACACGTCGCGGAGCGGGACAGGCGCGCCCAGGGGGCACCCGGCCTGTCCTACTTAAGACCAACTGGACGTCGCTGACGTAGCGCTCGCGGAAGCCTCCCTCGCAGTAGGCCAGGTAGTAGTCCCACATGCGCAGGAACGGCTCGTCGAAGCCCAGTTGGCGGACGGCGCCGGTGCGGGCCAGGAAGCGGCGGCGCCATTCGGCCAAAGTTTGCGCGTAGTGCATGCCGATATCCTCGAGGCCAACCAGGGACATGCCGGTCGAGCGCGCCAGGGAGCCGAGAATTTCGCAAATCGAAGCCAATTCGGAACCGGGGAAGATGCGGCGCTGGATCCAGTCGCTGCTCTTGTGATAAGCCGCGAACTGGCGCTCGTTCATGGTGATGGTCTGCATGGCCATGGAGCCGTCCGCGGTTAAGAGGCGGTCGCAGGCCCCGAAGAAATCGTCGTAGTGCTCGAGGCCGACGGCTTCGAACATCTCGATGCTGACGATGTGGTCGAAGCGGCCTTTCAGGTGACGGTAGTCTTCCAGGAGCAGGGTGATGCGGCTTCCAGGTTCACCGGATTTCGCGAACAGCTCGCGCGAGTATTCGAACTGCCGGCGGCTGATGGTGGTGGTGGTGACGCGGCAGCCGTACCGGCCGGCGGCATGGAGGGCAAAGGCGCCCCAGCCGGTTCCGATCTCGAGCACCTGGTCGCCGCGCTCGAGCGAGAGCTTGCGGCAGAGGCGGTCGATTTTTTCGATCTGGGCGTCGGCGAGCGTGGTTCCGGGCGTGTCGAAAACAGCCGAGGAATAGACCATGTTTTCGTCCAGAAAGAGGCGGAAGAATTCGTTGCTGAGGTCGTAGTGCTCATGGATATTGCGGCGACTGCCCTCGAGCGAGTTGGCGCGGCGGAGGTGGCGCAGGCGGTGAACGAGGCGGCTCAGCCAACTCATCGCCGAGTTGCCTTTTTGCAGATGGGAGAGGTTGCGAATGGCGAGGCGGATGACGGAGACCAGGTCGGGAGACGACCACAGGCCGGCCATGTAGGCGTCGCCGGCGCCATCCTCGCCGCCGTAGAGCACGCGGGAGAAGAAGCGCTCGTCGTGGACCGCGATCGAGGCGCGCAGATCGGACTGCGGGTCGCCGAATTGGTATGTCTCGGCGCCATCGATCAGTTTAAGGCTGCCGTGGCGCAGGCCGGCGAGGGTTTTGAGCAGGAGCTTTCGCGCGAACGATGAGGTCATGACCGGTGTACCACCTTATCGGGGTGCGTGAACACGGGCACCCTCTTGAGAAAAAGCCGCAGCGCTTCAAAGTGAATGGCCGCGACGACCTTGGCGGTCATCCACGGCTGGCGGACGAGGGCGTGCCGCAGGTTGGGCGCCGTCCAGGGCTCGCGCTGGAGCGTGAGGGTGGCGTCGAGGAGGCGATCCTCGCCCTCCAGCGTGTTCATGTGCGCGACATTCATGTGCACGACCAGGCGCTCGGCGGGATGCGTGAGCACGAAGTCGTAGTCGAGGTTCATGTCCATGAAGGGCGAAACGTGCAGCGTTTTGGGGCAGCGGAAGCGCAGGGAATTCTCGCTGGGCGTGCGGTTGCCGGACCACAGCCAGTAGTTGCGGACTTCTCCGAAGGTGTTGTGAACCTCGGCCAGCACCACGGGCACGTCGCCCGCGCGATCGTAGAAGAAGAACAGCGAAATCGGATTGAAGCAGTAGCCGAGATAGCGCAGGTGCGTGAGCAGGAAAACGGGGCCCTCGGGCAGCGGCACGCCGTGTTCGCGGGCATCGGCGGCGAGGCGGTCGCGCAACGGCAAGGCGGAGTCGCCCGCGTGATCGCGCTGGTCGAAACTGGCCCAGTTGAAGCGGTTGTAGCTGGACCAGCGGGAGCGCGCCATGGTTTCCGGAATGCGGTCGATGTCGAGCAGGGCCATGAAGAGGGAGTAGGTGAATTCGTGCGGCACGGGGCGGAAACGGCGGTGGCGCAAGGTGCCGGTGTAGATGGCGGGCTCGAACATCACCAATCCACCCCCAGGCTTTGGGCGACGCGCAGCGCCGAGCGGACGCCGTCTTCGTGGAAACCGTAGAGCCAGTATGCACCACAATAGTGCAAGCGATCGCGGCCGCTGATTTCGGCCCAGCGCTCCTGCGCCCGCACGGCCGCCCGGTCGAAGAACGGGTGGGCATACACCATGCGGCGCAGCACGCGGTCCGGCGCAATCGAACCGTCGGCATTGAGGCTCACGCAGTAATCTTCGGGGGTCGTGAGCGATTGCAGGCGGTTCATGTGGTAGGTCATGGTGACCTTGCCATTGTCGCCGATCCGGTAGTTCCAGGAAGCGCGCGCATCCAGGCGGCGGGGCAGGAGACGGCTATCGGTGTGGAGGCAGACCTCGTTGCGGGTGGTGGTGAAGTGCCGCAGGATGTCGCGCTCGGCGGGGTTGGGGTTCGAGAGCAACGGCAGGATCTGGTTGCCGTGGCAGGCGAACACCACGTGGTCGAACAGCATGGCGGGGCGAGCTTGAAACTCGATGCGCGCGCCCTCCGGGCAGCGGGTGACCGCGGAGATTTCCACGCCCTTGAAAATGCGCTGGCGGAACGGTGCGGTGATGGGGTCGAGGTAACGGTGGCTGCCGCCGCGGATGGTCCTCCAGTTCGGATGGGTGTGGATGCCCAGCATTCCGTGATTGTGGAAGAAGCGGATCATGGTGAGCGCGGGGAAGCCGCCGAGATCTGCTTGCGGCATGGACCAGACGGCCGAGGCCATGGGGTAGAGATAGCGCTCGATGAAGCGCGAGTGGTAGCGCCCGGCTTCGAGGAATTGCGCGAGCGTGAGATCGGCGCCGGCGGGGTCGTGGAGCAGCTTCGGGGCCTGGCGGTTGAAGCGCAGGATTTCGCGGAAGAGGGCGTAGTGCGCGGGCCGCAGGAGGTTGGGGCGCTGGGCGAAGAATCCACGGAGACCGCGGCTGGAGTACTCGAACATGGCGCCCGGCGACGTGACGGCAAACGACATGTCGCTGGGCTGCGTATCGATGCCGAGCTCGCGCATCAGGCGGCAAAGGTGGGGATAGTTGCGCTCATTGTGCACGATGAAGCCGGTGTCCACCGGGAGCGGACCCTGGCTGGAATCCACGGTGATGGTGTGGGTGTGCCCGCCGAGACGCGGCTCGCGCTCGAAGAGGAATACCTCGTGCTTGCGGCTCAAGAAGTAAGCCGCGGACAGTCCCGAAATGCCCGAACCGATTACCGCGATTGTGCTCATACTGCCGAACTCATGCGGCGCGGTTTTGGGCGGGGATCGGTCGGAAGGGACGCAGTTGCGAGACGATGCCCACCCAACTCAACGCGGTGAGGATCCAATACGTGAGGTCGATCTCCCACCAGCGGAGTCCCTGCCGGCAACTGCCCGGAGAGTAGTGGTGATTGTTGTGCCAGCCCTCGCCGAAGGTGACGATGGCGAGCAGGAAATTGTTGCGGCTGTGGTCGGGGGTGTCGAAGCGGCGGCTGCCGAACAGGTGCGCCAGGGAATTGATGCTGAAGGTGCAGTGGTACGCGACGACGGTGGAGACCACGTAGCCCCAGAAGAAGGCGCGCCAGCCGAAGGCGGCGGCGATGGCCGCGCCGAACAGCACGGTGGGAAGCAGGTGGTAGCGATTCAGCCAGACGAGTTCGGGGTAGCGGGAGAATTCGGGCACGTCGCGAGGGTCGTAATCGTCGAAGCGGTTGGAGAGCACCCAACCGATGTGAGACCACCAGAAGCCCTGCTGCCACGGGGAGTGAACGTCGCCCTGCTGGTCCGATTCGCGGTGATGCCGGCGGTGGTGGGCGGCCCACCACAAGACGCCTTTTTGTCCGGAAGTCTGGGCGAGGAAGGCCATGGCGAACTGGGCGGCGCGTCCCATTTTGTAGCTGCGGTGGCTGAAGTAGCGGTGATATCCGGCGGTGACGCCGAACACGCGGATGGCGTAGGTGGCCACCAGAAGCAGGGAGAGCTTCCAGGTGAGCGGGATCCAGAGCGCGCCGATCACCGCGGCGTGCAGCATGACGAACAAAGACACGGCCCCAAACCTGTAGGTTGTGGTCTGCATACTCACCCTCCTCAGGATGTTAGTTATATATAATACGATTCGCGACGATGAACGGTTTTAGCGGCGCGAAAGAAGCGTCCCCAAGAGTGGGGACGCGGCAGGCACGAGTGCCTGCGCCACGGGGTGTAGGGTGTTGAAGGTGTTGCTGAAGATTCTTTCGGCGGGCATTTGCCTCTTAATGATCGCGGTGACCATCCGGGCCGGCCTCGCCATCGGCTTATGGGCCTCCTTGAACTCCTTTGCGGGGAACCCTTGGGCGGTGGCGACGCTGTACGACGCCTACTCGGGCTTCACGCTTTTCTGGCTATGGGTGGCTTACCGGGAGCGGTCGTGGGGCATGCGGATCCTGTGGCTGGTCCTGATTTACGGGCTGGGCAACATCGCCACTTCGTTCTATGTCTTCCTGGCGCTCTCGCGGTTGAAGCCGGAGGAGCCGGCCTACGCCATCCTGGAGAGAAGAACCTCGTGATCGGCCTGATGCTGTGGGGCGCGGCGGCGGTGGGCACGATGATGTTCGTGCTGTGGCTGATCCACCTGGCGATGCACAACGCGGCGATTGTCGATTTCGGATGGGGCTTGGGGCTGGGGATGCTGGGGGTGCTCTACGCGATCCTGGGAGGAGGATGGGGGCTGCGCGCGGCGATGCTGGGCGTGATGGCGGGCGTGTGGGGCTTGCGCCTGGCGCTCTATCTGCTGCTCACTCGCGTGATCGGCCATCCCGAGGAAGGGCGCTACCAGGAACTGCGGCGGCGATGGAAGACCAACCTGCCGCTGAAATTCCTGGCGTTTTTCGAGGCGCAGGCCCTGTTGGTAGTCGTGATGTCCCTGCCGTTCGCGGCGGCGGCGCGGAATGCGGCACCCGGCCGCACACCGATCGAGTGGGCGGGCGCCGGTTTGTGGGCCGTGGCCCTGATCGGGGAGATCGCGGCGGATGCGCAGTTGGCGGCCTTCAAGCGGCGTCCGGAAAACAAGGGCCATACTTGCCGCGTGGGCTTGTGGCGGTATTCGCGCCATCCGAATTATTTCTTCGAGTGGCTGATCTGGATGGCGTTTGCGCTGTTTGCGCTGGGCTCGCCGTACGGATTCCTGGGGCTGGTTTCGCCCGCGCTGATTCTGTTTTTCCTGCTGCGGGTCACGGGGATTCCGGCCACGGAGGAGCAGGCGCTGCGCAGCCGCGGCGAGGAATACCGGCGCTATCAGCAGACGACGAGCGCGTTCGTGCCTTGGTTCCCGAAGGAGCCGCAAGGTCTTAGCGAGGCTCGCAGAATCCAGTGAGTTTTGGACTGTGGCTTAACTCGGGGCGGACTAAACGCTCCGCCAAGCGCCGAGACGAGTCTCGGCGCGGCACGCATGAGTGCGTGCGCCACGACTTGTGGTACGAACCGATTCTGGACCGCGGGCTGGCGCCCGACTGGATGATCCGGATCGGTGTGCGGCGGTTGCTGGCGAAGCGGCTGCGCGACGAGGACGAGGGAGAGCCGGAAAGGCAACAGCGCCGCCTGATGAATTTCGTGCGCCAATTGCGCGAGAGCCCCATCGCGATCCACATGGACGCGGCCAACCAGCAGCACTACGAAGTGCCGGCCGCTTTTTTCGAGCTGGTGCTGGGGCCGCACCGCAAGTACAGCGCGTGCTACTGGGCGGACGGCTTGACCACACTGGAGGCCGCGGAGCAGCGCATGCTCGACCTGGTGGTGGAGCGGGCGCGCATCGCGGACGGGCAGGCCATCCTGGAATTGGGATGCGGGTGGGGATCGCTCTCGCTCTACCTGGCGCCGCGATTTCCGCGGGCCAGAATTACCGGCGTCTCTAACTCGCATTCGCAACGCGAGTTCATCGAAGGCGAGGCGCGGCGGCGCGGAATCGGCAACCTGCGCATCGTCACCTGCGACATGAACGAGTTCGACATCGGCGAGCGCTTCGACCGCGTGGTGTCGATCGAGATGTTCGAGCACATGCGCAACTACGAAGAACTGCTGCGCCGCATCGCCGGATGGCTGTGTCCCGAAGGCTTATTGTTCGTGCACATTTTTTCGCACCACCGCTTCGCGTACCCTTTTGAAGTTCGCGATTCGGGCGACTGGATGGCGCAGCATTTCTTCACCGGCGGCATCATGCCGAGCGACAACCTGCTGTTTTATTTCCAGCGCGACATGCGAGTGACCGAGCACTGGCAGGTAGACGGGCGGCACTACCAGAAGACGGCCGAGGCGTGGCTGCGGAATCTGGACGGCCATCGCGGCGAGGTGCTGCGGATTTTCGAGGAGGTCTACGGCCCGGGGGAGGCGCTACGGTGGCTGGTGCGATGGCGGGTGTTTTTCATGGCGTGTGCGGAGTGTTGGGGGTATCGGGGCGGGAAGGAGTGGATTGTGTCGCATTATCTGCTGGAGAAGACGGAAACAAGGGAACCGACTCTTTGACGCGGAGGCGCAGAGCACGCGGAGGAAGACGCGGAGAAGACCAAGAGAAAGTCAAAACCTGAGCAAACGGAGGAAGCGGAGAGCACTGAGTCTCACTGCCGCAGTTGGGTGACAGACCACGAAGAGCGATGGTCTCGCTCCGTGCAACGGAGTGTCCCACCTCACCGTAGGCGGCGCTCCAGGGGATACGGGAGGACGTAGTGCAGGTCGCCTGCCTGGACGCGGCCCTGCACTTCGGTCCAGTAAGCGGTGGTGAAGAGATCGCCGTGTTTTTGACGGAAGTAGTCATGGAGATCGGGCGGAACCCCGAGGAACCTCTCCCATTCGTCAACCAGGACATCGTTTGGCTCGACGGAGAACCAGGCGCCGTCGATTTCGGTATTCCAGAACAGCTCGTCGCGGCCACCGGGAGGCGGCGGCGTTTCGCGAAAGCGGTAGCGCGACAGCGGACCGAGGTCGTCGAAATCGAAGAGGGCCACGTTGAAGGCGTGCGTCAACCCCGTGTTGCACGGCAGGCCGTAGTGGTCGCCGATGAAGAAGCCCATGCGCGCCAAGTCCTTGAGGAAGGCACCCAGGGCATCGATGGCGCGCTCACGCAGGGCGCGATCGGACGTCTGGTCGAAGAAGGTGTTGAGGGGCTGCACCCTGCGCTGAGCGTAGGCGTGCTTCAGGATGACGGTGTCGCCGTCCAGCCGGACACTGTTCGGAGCGCTCGCAAGCAACTCGTCGAGGACGCGATCGTCGAACGCGGACCTGGCGAAACTGAGATTGCGGTAGAGCCACGCATCCAGCATCAGGCGGCCGCGATTCATCTCGTGGACCCAGCGGTAGAGCGCCATGATGGGGCCCCGGCCGGTCCATCCTCCCTTGCCCGAGAAGTCGCGGACGACCTTGAACACATAGGGGAAGGACGGCGGCGAGAACACCACCATGGCCATTCCCAGCCGTCCGGGTGGAGGCTCGAAGCGCTCGCCGGTTTGTTGCAAATGGCGGCGCAGATGCTGGTTGAGCGTGACGCGCGCGGGGTGCGTGAGGCCGATCACGGCGCACATGGCGGGGTGGCCGCGCTCGGGCGCCAGGCTGTCGAGGAAGGCGAGAAGCTCGCGGTAGGCGCCGCTATGGACCTGGAAGGTGGAGCGCGTGGAGACAAACAGAATGTTCCGCATGTCTTCCTTGCCGGTCAGGACAGCATCCACGGTAATGCCGGGGCCATCGTGCCGCAACGCCAGGACCACGGGCAATGCAGCGCGCGCCGAGCGCAGCTTGCCCACCAGGTAGGCTTCGCGGTCGCGGAAGAAAACGGGCTCGAGCATCTGGACGGTGCGCGGAGGGAGGTCGCCGGCCTGCCGCCGCCACTCCGCGGCAAGCCTCGCGGTCACCAGGGCCGCATCTCTTCGGATGTCCTCGAAAGGAGAGCGGAACCCGCAGCGTTGCAGAATGCACTCGATGGCGAGGCGTAACTGTTCGGGGGCCGCGGGATAGGATTGCAGGACGGGATGGCGGCTCCAGCCACGGGAGCGGCGGGCGAGACCGTCATCGGCGTATTCGACCGGCACGTCCGTCTCGTCGAAGGCAAGCCGCATGGTGGAGTAGAAGAACGTGAGTGCGAGATCGGCGTCGTACGTTCCGACTATGCGCTGCAGGACGACATGACGCGCGGCCATCCAGAAAGCCCGATCGCGCAGGCGCTCCGCGAATTCGCGCCGGAGCTTGCGCCACGTTTCGTTGACCGCGGCGCGGTAAAGTCCCACGCGTTTTTCGGTGTTCAGGTAGCCTTGCAGCCAGGCTCGATCGTCGAAGGTGTCGCGGGCCTTGGCGGTGAAGGCGTTGAATTGGGAAAAGCAGGCGCGGTGAGCGGAGAGGATCAGGTCCGCGGCGGTTGCGGGTGTGGCGAGCATGACGGCCGAGTCCATAGTATCGGACCCTTATATCTGATTCAAGGGTTAAGGGGGCGTCGCGCGCGTCTCTGGCGGCGGGGTGACACTCTCGAAAAAACATCGGCCTCGACAAGAAGCGCCGAGACGAGTCTCGGCGCGGCAGGCACGAGTGCCCGCGCCACAAGGGGCCACAAGCATTTTTCATCCACTTTGGTGGCCGATTCCGGCCATGGTGACAGACGACAAAAACCGATCGTCTGTCCCACCTCTGCCGCGCTACTGGTGTTTATAGGTTTTGGTGAAGGCGTTGCGGGTGTTGGTGACGGAGAACGCTCCGGTCGAGCGCGCCGACAGCTTGAGCCAGTGCGCCTCGTCTGTGCCCTCGAGGTTGGCGATGTAGTCGGCGGGCGGATTGTGGTCCTGGCCGCCGGCCACGGAGTAGTGCACCTGCCAGATGTCTTCGAGACCGGGGGCGCCGCGCAGGGTCTCCCACGTCTGGATCGCGCCGCCTTTGCGCGGCCCATTGCCCATGAGCGCGACCCGGGCGTGGAGGGCCTGCGCGAGCACGGGTGAGACACCCTTGTCCTGGCCGTGGATGCTCACCTGGTAGACGTCCACGCTGCCGATCGGATTGTTCGGACACATCAGCTTGTAGTCGAACGCCGATTCGAGGTCGGCGAGATCGAGCATGCGGAACTTGCCGAAGGTGAACAGCAGGCCGATGGACATGTTGTCCTCGACGTCGGTGGGAAGTTCGGGTTTGGGCGGAGTAGTGGCGCAGAGCGGGTTGGGAGCGCCGGCTCCCTTCAGCGGCTTGTCGATATGCTGCCGGGCGGCGGTGACGACGAGCACGTCGACGCCCTTGATCGGAATTCGATCTCCGGGCTTGACCACAATGTGGTCCAACTTGTCGCGAACGGCGGCGTAGGCTTTGTAGCGATCCGAAGGCGGCTTGGCGGCCTCCATGGGGCCGTGGTCCACAATGTGGGTGGCGGGGAGTTTGGTGAGCAGCAGGGGCACGTCGCCCAGATGATCGATGTCGTAATGCGAGATCACCAGATAGTCGATGTGGTTCAGGCCCGCCGCTTTGGCGGCGGTCGAGATGCGGCCGGCGTCGCGGCCGTCGAAGCCGGGCCAACCCACGTCGAACAACATGGATTCGCCGGAGGGCGAGACGATGAGGACTGATTTGCCGCCCTCGACATCGATATCGTAGACGTCGAGGGTTTTGGCGGCGTGCGCCGCGGAGGCGGCGAGGAGAAGCAGGAGAGCCGCCTGAAAGGCGGCTGCAGTCAGGATTGCCTGCCCCACAAACAATGGCCGCGGCATAGTGATGTTAGCCGTCGAGCTCGATCTCCTGGTGCTGCATGCCGGCGTAGGGGTAGACGGCAACCTTGGGATCGCCGGGATGCAGTTCCTTCAGCTTGGCGATGACGTCCTCCCACTTGTCGTAGAAGAACGTGCCCGTGCGGTAGCCGTTCCGCATATTGCGCGTCAGGTACTGCGAGTAGACGATCATGTTGACTTTCCGGGTGTTACCGCGGCCGCCGCCCGACACGCGCCGCGCGGTGAGGTCGAATTGCGTAGCGCCGCTGCGTCCGGCGAGACGATTGTTGAGGTAGTGCACGGGGTCGAGTCCCAGCGGATGCTGGACGATCATGACACCGGTGCCGCCGTCGCGCACCGAGTAGTTGATCCACAAGCCTCCGTGAAAGGCCTGCGCGTTCTGCGGGTAGGCGTTGGCCACCACGATGTCGGCGTCCTTGAGGGTGGGGGTGCAGTAGGTCTTGGCGGCCACGCGCACGCCGGCATGATGCGCTTCGACGATGTCGCCCGCCCAGATGCGGGTGGGACGCAGGCGATCGTTGTAGAGGATCTGGACGGTGTAATCGACCTTGGCCATGCGGGCCGCCTCGATCATGTCCAGCCGCATGTCGTTCTTGAAAATCTTCACGGGACCGGTGGTGCGGACCTTGGTGAGGATCTGGGTGTGATTGTATTCCACCGTGGGAAGGGCGGCCAGTCCGGGGAGGATGGCCTTCGCGCCGCCGCCGTAGCCGGCGTCCTGATGGACCTTGACGCCGCTGATGCAGATTTTCAGGTCGGCCCCGAGGAAGGTCTGGTTCAGCAGAACTTTGTTGCCGCGGGTGGTGGTGCCGACTTCCTTGACGTTGTCGAAGGCGTCGTGATTCAGCCAGGCATACCGTTTGGCGATGTCGACTCCGAGCTTGCGTCCCACTTCCTCCTGGGTCATGGCGCGGTGTGTGCCGAAGGAGCCGATGAAGAGAACGTTCTCGTCCTGGATGCCGGCCTTGGCCAGCTCGGACATCAGCCAGGGAGTCACGGCGTAGGCCGGGGTGGTGCGGGTGAGGTCGTCGAAACTGATGGCGACGGTTTTCTTTCCTTCGGCCAGCTCGCGCAGCGATTTCGACCCGATGGGCTCGTTAGACTGCGCGGCGATCTGCTGCGGAGTGAGGACCGGGAGATTGTGGCCGGCCATGTCCATCACGTGGAGGTCCCAGCTCGCCGGAAAATCGATGCGCTCTTCGATCCAGGGCGCGCCGTTGGGACCGGCAAACTCGTGGGTGGGAATGACCACGGATTTGGCGGCTCCTTTGAGTTTGGATACGGCCTTGATCTGAAATGGCGTTTGGGCCATTGCGGTTCCGATCAGGGGGGTAGCGGCCAGGTAGCGCGCACCCATGAGAATGTCTCTGCGGCTGAGGACGGAGTCTGCCACGGGAGAACCTCCTGGCACATGATAGCAGACGGACGCCGGGAACGAGGATTTACCGGAGAGAAGCGGAGGCATGGAGACAAGCGCGGAGCCTCGGCCACGCTGCCCGTGGCGGAATGAGATGGGAAACTGGGTAGGAGCGGGCCTCGCGGCATGGCGGAGGTGCGAAGAAGCGTCGACACGAGTGTCGACGCGGCACGCTGAGAGCGTGCGCCACGGTTGGAGACGAGAATGCACTGACTGACTTAAGGGAGTTTCCGGAGAGGAAGGCAGAGAGAAAAACGGCGTGGATTACGGCTGGCCGTTGTCGCGGAAACGCTCGGTTGCAGCGCGGAATTGTTCCATGGCAGTGGCCAACTGCGGCATGAGCCGGCGGACTGCGACAAAGTCGCCGGAGTTTCCCAACTGTTCCACCTGGCGGGCGGTCTCGCGCAGTTGCGCGCCGCCGGCATTGGCAGCGGCGCCCTGGATGGAATGCGCTGCCAGGCGCACGTTCTTTCCGTCGGCTTGCTCCAGGGCCTCGGAAAGCGCGGCCAGTTGCTGGGGCACGCTGGTCAGGAACCGGGACACCACGCGGCGCGCCAGATCGGAATTGCCCATCAGGCGCTGCAGCAGATCGGGCTCGTCGAAGGCCGCGGGCGACACTGCCGGGCGCGGTTTTGGAGCGGGCGGAAGTTGCTGGGGAGGCTCCGTGGGGGTGGCCCTTTCCGCGGCCCCGGGCTGCTCCGCGCCGGCCAACCACTTCTCCAGCATGTGTTCCAAGACATCCATGCGGATCGGCTTGGTGAGGTAATCGTTCATTCCCGCCGCCAGACACTTCTGGCGATCGCCGGCCAGGGCGTGCGCCGTCATGGCAACGATCGGCACCTCGTGATTGCGCACCGGCGTGGCGGGCCGGCGGATCAGGCGCGAAGCTTCGTAGCCGTCCAACTCGGGCAACTGGCAATCCATCAGGATCAGGTCGAAATCGGCGCGCTCCAAGGCCTCGAGTGCCTGCCGGCCGTCGCCGGCAACCGTCACCGTGCAGTAGCCCAACTGCTGGAGCATGCCGATGGCGACGTCCTGGTTAGTCTCGTTGTCCTCCACGACGAGCAGCCGGCAGTCGGCGCGCCGCGCGCGTTCGGACACCGAGCGCCGTGGCTTCTCGGGGAGCGGGCCGCCGGGCGCGGCGCCGTATCCCAGAATGGACGCCAGGCAAGCCCCCAGTTCGCCCTGCTTGACGGGCTTGTTGACGCGGGCGGCAAAGCCGAGGCCCAGCCAATGGTCCGGGGCAGCGGTGCGGGCCAGCGGGACCAGGGCCACCGCCGGCACGGCAGCCAATTCCGGATGGCGCAGGCGCGCGGCAGCGAAGGCGCTCTCGAATTCGGGAGTCTCCGCATCCAGCAGCACGGCTTCAAACGGATCGGACGCCTCCCGCAGGCGGACGAGCGCGGCAACGAAATCGGCAGGTTCTTCGATATGACATTCCCAAAACGCGAGCAACTCGCGCAGGTGCCGGCGCGTGACCGCGTTGCCGTCCACGACCAGGACGCGGCGGCCGCGCAGCGATAGCGGGCGCGGGCGCATTACGCCGGGCTGCTGTTCCAACGAAATTGCGACCCAGAAGGTCGAGCCTTTTCCAGGCTCGCTCTCACAGCCCAAGCAGCCGCCCATCAGGGTAACCAGCCGTTGTGCAATGGTCAGGCCGAGGCCGGTGCCACCGAAGCGCCGGGTGGTGGACGAATCGGCTTGCGAGAACGGCTGGAACAGCAAGCCGCGCTGCCGGGGGCCGATTCCGATCCCGGTATCGACGACTTCGAAGCGCAAACCCGCCGGGTTGCCGGCCGTTTCCGGTTTGACGCGGAAGGAAACTTCGCCGGCCTCCGTAAACTTGACGGCGTTTCCAACCAGGTTCATGAAGACCTGGCGCAGGCGGGCCGGATCGCCGCGCAGCCGTGTGGGCACGGCCGGCGCGATCGAGCAGACGAGCTGGATGCCTTTCTCATGAGCCCGGGCCGCGAACAGGTCGGCGACGCTTTCCATGAGCGGGCGGAGATCGAAGTCCACGATTTCCAGGGCCAGCTTGCCGGCTTCGATTTTGGAGAAGTCGAGGACGTCGTTGAGCACTGCCAGCAGCGATTGGGCGCTGTCGCGGACAATGGCGGCATACTTGCGCTGGCGCTGGTCGAGCGCGGACTCGAGCAGCAGCTCGTTCATGCCGACTATGCCGTTCAAGGGGGTGCGGATCTCGTGGCTCATGTTGGCCAGGAATTCGCTTTTCGCGCGGCTGGCCGAATCCGCCGCCTCGCGGGCCAGCACCAACTGTTCTTCGTAGCGCTTGCGCTGGGAGATGTCCAGCGCGATTCCGGTGGTTCCCGTCACGCCTCCCCGCTCATCGAACAGCGGCGTGGTCTGCCGCAGATACCACCGGCTCCCGGACGGGCCGGCGACGCATCTTTCGTCCTGTTGCCTCTCGCCGGAGCGCAGCGCCTCGCGGTTATCGGCCTCGTCGAGCGCGGCCCAATCCGGCGGCCAGACTTCCGAGGCCGTTTTGCCGATGATGGCGTTGACGCTGAATCCACAAGCGGCGGCGAAGGCATCGTTCACCATTTCGTAGCGGCCGCCCGCATCCTGGAGCCATGCCAGCATCGGCAGGTTGTCGAGGATGGCCCGCTGGCGCAGCAGCAACCGCTCCTTGAGAGCTTCGGCACCGGCCCGCTCGCTGACGTCGCGGACGATGGCGCAGGCGTACTCTTTGCCCCCGAACTCGACGTAGTTGGACGTGATCTCCACGGGGATGGCGCGGCCGTCCCGGGCACGGTGGAGCGTCTGTATCCGCAGGCTGCCGAGATTCTTTACCGCGGCCCAGGCCTGGGGCCACTTCTCCGGGGGGAACTCTCCGGAGCCGTCGATCTCGGGGATGGTAAGGGCGGTCAGCTCGCCGTGGGCGTAACCCAGCATCCGGCAGGCGGCATCGTTGACGTTCCAGATGCTACCGTCCGGCCTCATCCAGTAGACCGCGTCCTCCATACGATTCATGGTGAGATCCGCCAGGCGCAGCTCGCTCTCGATCTGCTTGCGGTCGGTGATATCGATGCAGGAGCCGACATACCCCGCGAAACCATGGTCCTCGTGGAACCGCGGCGTTCCGGTGCTCAACAGCCAGCGGTATTCGCCATCGGCGCGGCGCAGGCGGAACTCGATGCGAAACGGCCGGCGTGCCTCCATTTGGCTGAAGACGCTCTCTTCGAGCCGGGCGGCATCCTCCGGGTGCATGCATTCGATCCAGCCTGCTCCGAGTTCCTGCTCCATGCTCCTTCCGGTGAACTCCAGCCAGCGTTGGTTCAACCAGACACAGCCTTTGTCCTGGCCCGCGATCCAGATCATGACGGGAGCGGAGTTGGCCATGGTCAGGAAGCGGTTCTCGCTCTCCTCGAGGCGATGCGCAGCGGTGCTGGCGAGCCGATTGGCCTTCTTGCGATTGGACAGGAGGTTGAAGGCGATCCATGCCAGCAGGAGACTGACCTCGAGGCCAATGAAAAGGGCGCTCCACCGGCCGGCCTGCTGTGCGTCCGACCGGAAGCTCGGGCGGAGCAGATACCAGTTCATACAGGCCGCGGCCAGGGACAACGCCACGATCGCCAGGGGCACGATTCGGGGCCGACGCGTGCGGGCGGCCGGCCTGGCGATCGCGGATTTGGGTGTCCGGATCATGATTTCACCGGCCGGCCGGCGCCCGCCGTCTTCAGTTGATAAAACACCGAGCGAAGGTGGCGTTTGGACTCGAACTGCGGGCAGATGCCGCTGAGCGATTCCATGGCTCCGATAATCAGGCAGCCCTCCGGCTCGAGCGCGCGCTCAATCCTGGCGAACAGCGCGCCGCGGTCCCGCTCGGTGAAGTAAATGGCGACGTTGCGGCAGAAGACGATTTCGAACCGGCCCAGCGCGGAGAAGTCCTGCATCAGGTTGACCTTCTGGAAGGAAGCCATGGCGCGGATCTGGTCTGAAATCTGCCAGCCGCCGGCGGTGCGCCGAAAATACTTCTCGCGCAACGGGCCGCTCAACCCGCGGGAGATGTCGATGTCGTTGAAGACTCCGCGGCTGGCGCGGGCGACGGCTGCGTCCGAAATATCGGTGCCCATAATGCGAATGCCGTAGCGGTCGGGATCGCCCAGCAGCTCCTTGAGGAGGATGGCGATGCTGTAGACCTCCTGCCCCGTGGAGCACGCCGCGCTCCAGATGCGGATGCGTTTGGGTCCGGAGCGCTGGCGATCGATCCACTCCGGCACAATCTTGTGGCGCAACAGGTCGAAGGGCGCGGTATCGCGGAAGAACAGCGACTCGCCGGTGGTGATGGCATCCACGATGCGCCGGTCGAGCGCGCGGCTGGAATCGGCTTTGGCGCGGGAGACCAACCCAGTGAAGTTCCCGCTGCCCGTCTCTTCCACCAGGGATCCCAAACGGCCTTCCAGGAGATAGGCTTTGGACTGGTCGAGGGCCACTCCACACAACGAATAAATATAGCGGGAGACCGGTTCGTGCTCCTCCGGCAGCAGCCTGGTCATTGCCTTGACTCACACAGAGGCCACCCCTCGCGCAGGGCATGCACGATGGCCGCGGCCATGGATTCGAGCGGCGCCACAGTATCGACCACCCCGGCCAGGATGGCTTCCCTGGGCATGCCGAAGACCACGCAACTGGCTTCATCCTGCGCGATGGACGGGCAGCCGCCGCGCTTGAGCAGCTTGAGACCGGCGGTGCCGTCGTTCCCCATACCGGTCAGGATGGCGGCCACCGCGCGGCCGGGGAACTGCAGTGCCACGGAGCGGAACAGGTAATCCACCGCGGGCCGGCAGTTGTTCTCCGGCGGATCGTCGGTGATGCGCACCGTGGTTTCTCCGCGGGCGCCCCGCAACAGCTTCATCTGCCTGCCGCCGGGCGCGATGTAGGCGCAGTTCGGCTGCGCGATTTCCCCGTCCGCGGCTTCCTTGACGCGGATGGCGCACTTGGCGGCCAGGCTGGCGGCCAGCGGCTGGGTGAACAGCGCCGGCATGTGCTGGACGATGAACACCGG
>Ga0116222_1000924_pt1 | contig 17048 bp, 9 predicted proteins | sample Sb_taG_12_FD_88963 | JGI IMG/M metagenome (GOLD analysis project Ga0116222, IMG submission 88963) | Peat soil microbial communities from Weissenstadt, Germany - Sb_50d_9_AC metaG | ecosystem: Environmental > Terrestrial > Soil > Wetlands > Peat | place: Germany: Weissenstadt | collected 2010-09-21
AAGCTCACGGCCTGGAAGCATCCTGGCAGACGTCCATCCCATCTACAGGTTCCTGAATGAGGGGACAGATACGGCACTTGTACAGATTTGCGAATTGGGCCTGTATCTGGAAGCCTTTAGGACCGATCCAGCATATCCGACGATCGCCACAGATCTGATCTCGCCCAAGTTCGCCTCGACGATGTTCGAACTGGCGATTGCGTATCGTTGGCGGCGAGCCGGTGGTACGGTTGAATTACAGCCGTCGGCGGCGGCTGGCAGGGTCGCCGATTTCTGCGCCACTATAAGCGACATACCTTTCCTGATTGAGGCGAGCAATATTCCTGCGGAGACATTCGAACTGCTGTCGTTTCGGGCTCCTCTCTTAATTAAACGGACCGCGTCTTCGTATTTGAAGGATGATTCCGTGCTGGTGGTTAGATTTCAAGTCCCGACCGTTCCGGAAGGTAGTTGGGAGCAAGCTCTAGTGGGTGCGATAAAGAATTGCTGTTATGAGGTGAGCGGGCCTGGGTGGGAAACACGACGGCACGCATCGAAGGAATTTGATGGACTGCGGATTGATGTCGAGCGCTTCTCTCCAGGAGAACTTCCCGACGCCACCCAGGAAGACCCTTGGGACGTAAGGGCTGATCAAATAACCGAAGAGAAGCCCCACAAGCTGCTGTTACGTATTCTGGTTCGTTTGCCGTCTGGGGACATCGACTCTGCATCGAGGATCATCAAGAAGCTGATTAGAGAGATGAAGCAACTGAGCGGTGTCCGCAATGCAAGGGTCGTCTTGCTCGATATTACAGGGATTGAGCCGAATGCGTTGCAATTGAGGACCGACGAACTCCGCGAAGGGCTCAGGCGCGAGATAACGAAGAAGCCACCCCTTGCATGTGTGTGGCTCGTGAGCCGCATGTGGACGACGGAAATGCGGTATGCGTATTGGGGGCTGTATGTACCGAATCCGAACAGCACGTACCAGTTGCCTCAATCGTTCCTCGACAGATTCGTACTGAACGAACGATCCTGGGATTTCCTTGGCGAGATCGAAATCCGACATACTACGGAAGAAGACGCCCGACGGAGCTTCTTGGGCCGGCAGCCGACCTTCGAGGGATATATAGATCGTTGGTAATAAATGGCATCCCCGAATTATCGGAGGTGTGTATCCAACTGGAATTCAGCCGGTCCGTTCCCGTTTTGCGCCAGGGCTTCCTGGGTGCGCAGCACTCCCCGGCCGAATCGGTTGACAAAACCCAACGCCTTCGTCTCCCCTGGGCGTCCCGTCATCGTTCACGCCGATGACCAGATAGCCGGGCAAACGGTAATTGGGCACGTCATTGGCGAACGCCGTGACCGCCTCGGAAAACCTGTCGGTGTCTTTGACGGAAATATCCTATTCTCTCACCGCGGAATGCCGAAGGCCGTCGGGGGCGAACAAAATACGGTCACCAATCCCGGGAGAACTTTTTCTGATTGTTTTCAACACTTCCGCCCCTGAAAATCCGAGTCCCGCTACAGCGCATAGTAGCTTGAAATTAGGGAGGGATTTGCGGTCCCTCACCACGAACCTATGACCCCGCTCCGCCAATTCGACGCACCACTCCACGCGGGGGGCGCAAATTGTAAAAAGCACCCTCGATTTGCGCCCCCCATTTTCGAACCGGCTCCGCAATCCACACAAACAAAGGAGCTTACACCTCGCAAAATAAAAAACGAGATCTCCCCGATTTTTGCGCCCCCTGCGCCTCCCGCCGACCGCATCCCCGGCGCCCCATTTTGTGACGCATGGCCCGAAAAAAACGCTCCCGATGCGTCACAAAATCTCGCACCATCCCCGCAATCCACAGAAACAAAGGAGCTTACAACTCGCAAAACAACGGGCGCAACACCCCCGATTTTTGCGTCACACGCGTCACAAAGCCCCTCAGAACGCGAACCGCACTTGCAGATCGATCTTGCGATTGTAAGTGCTGGCCGCCCCGCCGTGCGCCATCACAATCAGCCCGCCCAGGCTCCGGTACTGGCCGAAATACGGCGACGAAAGATCCCCGTCCGGTGGTGCGTAGTTGGCCCGATTGAGCGCGTTGAGGGTCGAGGCGCTCAGCGTCACGCTATACTTCCGGCCGGTGCTCGACGTGAACATGGCGCGCGGCGGCATGGCGCCTCCACCCGCGTGCTCTCCTGCACCCGAATCCGCCGCGCCCGTCCGTCCCTCGGGGCCGAACGCCCACGTCCGCGCAATCCGCAGCGCCAGGTTCACCGCGGCCGGCCCACGCCCGTAATTGTGAGCAATGGTCGCGCTTCCCGGCACCGGGTTCGGATCGAAGCAGCCGTATGGAGCTGCGTACACCAGCCCTCCCACGCAAGCCGTCGGGGCCACACCGGCGAGCAGCGCGGGGCGCGCCGTCGGAGATCCCGTGTCGCCCGGATCGAGCCCCGTGGTGATGTTGTAGGGCACTCCGCTATTGGCCACCAGGAACGAAGTGACCGTGAACTTCCATGCCACCGGAACGGTCGTGCCCATGACCATCCGGTGCCGCACGTCGCCGTAGACGGACGCGCCCCATTCCGCGCGCAGATTGTATGGGTCCGCGGGCAGGCCCTCGTTGTTGTCCATGCCGTACGACAGCGTATAGAATCCGAACAGCATCAGCCTGCGCCAGCTCACGTTGGCGCTGGCGGTCAACTGGTTCTGGCGGCTGAATCCGGCGGACTCGGTCAGCAGGCGGATCGAAGGGTCGCCGAACGGATAGCCGCCGCCGATCGGCGCGTTGATGTTGCGCACGTCCAGCAGGTGAGTGCCGCGGCTGCCGGTCCAGGTCACGCTGACGCGCGACGACGGGTTGAGCTGCCGCTCGATTCCCATGCTGGTCTGATACATGCGCGGCGCCACGATGCCGCTCTCGACCGGACGCAGTTGTTGCGGTTGGCTCTCGGCCTCGAGCGCGGCCGGCGGCGGGATCTCGGGGAAGAATGTGGGATTGAGGATCAGGTAGGATTGCTGCGTGATGCCGTTGTAGCGCAGCGCGTTGAGCGTGACCGAAAGCGGGATGCGGTCATAGAAGATTCCGAAGCCGGCGCGCAGCACGGTCTTGGCGGGCCGGTTCCCGCGGGCATCCAGGCCCCACGCGATGCCCACCCGCGGAGCCCAGTCGCCGCGATCCCGGGCGTTGTTCTGGACTTCGTAGCGCAGTCCGAGGCTCACGGTAAGGTTGGAGCGTGCGCGCCAGTCGTCGCCGGCGAAGAGGCCCGCGTCGGCCTGGCTCACGTGTGCGAACGGCGCTCCCGCATTGAGGCTGAATTGCGAGGGGCCGGCGCCCATTTGCGCGATCTCCGCACCGGTGTAGCCGGCCTGCTGGAGCGCGAGAGTCCGCTGGTACTGGGCCAGCGTGTAGAAAGTGAACGTTCCGTTGAAATTGCCCAGTGCCGTATCGTCCACGCGCGATTGCCGCGCGCGGCCGCCCCACTTCACTGTGTGGCGGGCCTTCGTGTACGTGGAGGTGTTGGTCAGTTCCCAATTGCCGGTGGTGTTCGCGGAGTTGCCGGGGGCCGCTCCTCCGTCCGTAAACGCGCCTTGTACGGCGATCACGGGCGCGGTGTTGTTGGCCGTGTCGCGGTCCGCCAAGCGCATGTATTGGAAGCGCGTCTCGTTGATGGCCCGCGGGCTGATCATGGCGGTTTGGGTGAGCTGCAAAGTGTGCTCGGCCTGGTTCTCCCTATAAGCGCGCGATGGCAGGTTGAAATCGCCCACGCCCTGGTTGTCGAGCCCAATGCGCAGCTCCTGGTAACGGACCACCAGCGTATTCCGCGGGCTGAGCGCGTAGTCGATGCGCGGGCTGATCATGGTGCGCCGTTGCGGCGTCGGGACCACGCCGTCGAACGTGGTCGCCAGGACGTATGCGTTGTCGTCGATCCGGCGCTGCTCGGCATCCAGCGTGAACGCGGCCTTGTTTTTGCGCAGCCGACCGCTGAGGTCCAGCCCGTACAGTTGCGCGCGGTAGGGCGGCCGCGTGGATTGGGCGAGCAGCGGATTGCGCGAATTCAGGCGCTCGTCGTTGTACTGCGCGAAGGCCTGCCCGCGCAGGGAGTCGGTGCCGGGCTTGGTGAAGATCTCGACGCGCGCAAAGCCGGGACGGTCGTACTCGGGCGAGAAGGGATTGGAATTGATGCGCACCTCGCGGATGGCCGACTTGGGCGGAAGGTTGCCACCGGTGAAGCCGTCGATGAAGATCTGGCCGCCGTTCGGTCCAGGGGCTGGACCGGCCAAAGCTTGCAATTGCAAGGCGAGTTCGTCGGGGTCGTCGGAGAGTGCAGTAAGTTGACGCCCGCGCATCACCACGGCGCTGCCGTTGGAGCCGGGCTCGGCACTGACGCGGCCGAGCGCGTCCTCCACGTTCACCACTTGCGTCTTAGTCTGAATGACGAGTTGAGCGTCGAAGACCGTCGGACGGTCGATGGTGAGATCCGTCTTCTGCGCGGCGAATCCCTTCGCCGAGATACTGACCCGGTAGCGCCCGGGCGCGAGCGAGGGGAACGCATACTCGCCATTGTTGCCAGTCTTGTGGGGCGGACCCCCTGGTCGGGGTGCCCTCTGGGCCAGGACGCCCTCGTCCCGCTTTTCCCGCCGAAGCTCGATCACGGCGCCCGGAACCGCCGCCCCCGACGGGTCCGTAACCGTGCCGCGCAAGCTGGATTGCGCCTGCGCGGCGGCCGCCAGTGCAAGGAGTAACGACAATGCTCTCATTGAAGGATCGCAGGAAGACTCAACCCGCCGGGACCCGAAAACACGCCGCCGTGCATGCGATTGATGGCCTCCATGGGGTCGCCGCCGCCGGCGGTTGCCTGCGCCATATGGATCAGGGAATCGGCGTTCGCCAGCAGCATAATGGCGGTCAACTGGCTGCTGTTCGCGCCGCGCGTGCTGGTCACCACGATCGTGCTGCCCGCTTTCACGTCGGCCATGGTTGCCGCCGGCAGGTGCTCGAGAACCTGTTTGATGTCGAACTGAGCGCCCTCGTTCGCCGGCGCGCCGTGCGGCTGCCCCGACATCATGGCACGCATGTCGGGCAGCATCTTGAGCTGCGAGCCTGCAGTCACCCTGACCGTCAGCGCCTCCTTGGTCCGGAGGTCCTCGATCACGATCTCCCGCGAGTCGGGATTCACGGCGGTCACCGTGCCGACCTTGGTGAGGAACGTTCCGGACACGACCTCGTCGGCCGCCAGCCGGCTACCGTCATCGCTCTTCCGGCCGCGTGCCTGAACCTGGTCGCCCACCGCGATTTCCCCCAGGGCGCCCGGTTGGGCGTCGGTGAACTTCACCGAATCGGGAGCGTAGCGGCGAATCCTGGTCTTCCCGGTGACGGTGACCGCGGTGGTCTTCACGCCTTGGGGCGTGCGCTGCTCGATCGTAACCACCGCGCCATTGACCGAAGCCACAACGCCGGACGTGCCGCGCTGCTGCCAATCCAGCCGCTCCGCCTCGTCTCGCCGCGCGATATCGTCGGCCGAAATGAGAACGATGCGGCGCGCCTCGACCATGCCGTCCACGAAGGACACCAGGACGCGGTCACCCAACGCGAGGTCGGTCACTTTGGCGGGTTTCGCCTTGGCGAGGCCGCTTTCGCCGGGCGGGATGGTGACGACTTCGGTTTCCGGCCCGACCTTTACCAGCACGGTTGCGCCGTTGTCGGGCTTGACCGCGAACTCGAGGGTGTCCGCTTTGAATGCCGCTACCGTGCCGAGCACCGGCTTGGGCGCGGCTGCCGTCCCCGCGCGGGTGGCCGACCAGGCGCCGCCCAGTTGCGTGGTGCCGCTCATCGTTGCGCCATCCACTGTGCCGCTGAAGCCGAAGGTCGCGTCACCGCCCGGCAGCGTGAGGCTGAGCGACACCTTCTTGCCCTCCACGTTTCCGGACAGCGCCATCGAGCCGAATGGCTCCGCGCTGCAAGTGCCGGTGACCTTCGACCCATCTTGTTGCACCGCGAGGTCGCCTTTCACGGTGCCATGCGGTGTGTCCATAGTGAGTTGCCATTTGCCCGCGATGCTGGCGGAATCCTGCGCGTACAGGAGCGCGGACAGAACGGCCATAAAAACTGCGAATCGTTTCTTCCTCATGACGCAAGCGTACGGCGCTGGGGAACGCGGCTCAACCCAAAAACGCGGAGCGCGGATGGATGCCGCCGGGCGCGGATTTTCCGCCGCCCAGCGATGTGGCCCGGGCACTCGTGCCTGCCGTGTCGAGACTCGTCTCGACACGTGTTCTCGGCTGCGCCAAAGAGTCGCGAGAAATGGGCCCTACAACCCCGGAATGCGCTGCCGCAACGAGCGTGCCTGCCGCTCGCTGACCACGATCTCGGTGCCCCCGCCGTCCGCCATGATCAGCAAAAATCCACTCTTGAAATACGGCCGGATCTCTTTAATGCGGTCCAGATTCACCAGCACCTCGCGGCGCGCGCGGAAAAACAACTCGGCCGGCAGCCCCGCTTCCAACTCTGCGAGCGGATAGTTCACCCAGAATGTCTCCGCCGCGGTGTGCGCCTTCACCACGCCGTCTTCCACCTGAAACCAGAAGATCTGCTCCGGTGCCATCAGCACCAGGCGATCGCGTTTCCGGCATACGATCTGCCGGAGCGTCTTGGGAGACTCGCGCGCCACCTCCAGAATCCGCTCCCGCTCGCCGGCGCCCAGTCTGCGCGCGCGTTCGACCGCCTGGGCGAGACGCTCCGGTTCGACGGGCTTGAGCAGGTAGGCCAGGGCGTTGGCTTCGAAGGCCGCCAGCGCGTGCTGGTCGTACCCGGTCGCGAAGATCACGTAGGGCAGCGTGACGCCGGGCGGAATGGATTGCAGCACTTCGAATCCCGTGAGGCCGGGCATTTCGATATCCAGGAACAGCAGCTCGGGCTGCAGCGCTTCGATCTTCTGCACGGTCTCGAGACCGTCGCGCGCCTCTCCCACGATCTGGATCTCGGGATGCGCGTCCAGCAGGCGCCGCAGCCGCGCGCGCGCCGGCTCTTCGTCGTCCGCGATGATGGTTCTCATAGGTCTCCCGCCAGCGGGATGAGGACCGTCGCGCGGCTGCCTCCTCCCTCGCGCGGATCGAGCGTCAGGCTGGCCCGATCGTGGTAGAGCGTGTGCAATCGCTCGGAGACATTGGTCAGTCCGAGGCCCTGCGATTCACCACGCCGGGAAGGCCCGATCCCGTCATCCTCGACCCTCAGGCAGACGTGCCCGTCCTCGGCGTGCGCGGAGATCCACAGGCGGCCGGGGCCGGGCTTCGGTCCCAAGCCGTGCTTGAGGGCGTTCTCCACCAGGGGCTGCAGGATGAGCGAGGGGATCGGCGCGCCGGCGATCTCGGGGGCCATGAAGATTTCCACCTGCAGGCGGTCGCCGAAGCGGGCCTCCTCTATATAAAGGTAGGTGCGCAGGAAGTCGATCTCGTCGCGGATGGAGGTCAGCGGGCGGCTGGAGTGGGCCAGCACGTGCCGGAACACGCTGGCCAGCCGCAGGGTCATGGCCTCGGCGCGCCCGGGATCGCGAACGATCAGGTCGGCGATGGTGTTCAACGAATTGAAGAGGAAGTGCGGATTGACCTGGGCGCGAAGGGCGCTCAGCTCCGCTTCGGTGACCTGTTGCACGAGCAGCGCTTCCCGGCTTTGCCGCTCGACCGATTCGCGCTCGCGGTGCAGCGCGTCGAGCCGCTGGCCGCACTGCGCCGCGATGGCGGCCAGGTAGTTGAGGTCGCGCGTGACCAGGCCGGGGCGAACCGGTCCGGGAGCGATGAGCAGCAGGTGCGTGACGCGTCCGGCCGAGGCGATGGGGATCAGTAGCTCGACGCCAGGCAGCGGAAGGATCTCGCGGGGCGGAAGGAGATCGTCCAGCGAATGGTCGCGGTCCAGCTCGACGGTTTCTCCTTCCAGCAAGGCGGCGGGCCACTGCGATGCCGGCAAGCTGGCGGCCTCGGTGACCCGCGCGCCGCTCAATTCCAGCGGGCGCCGGGCGGCGTCCTCGAGCGCGGCGGCGATTTCGAATTCCGTTTGCAGGTTGCGCAGGAGGTTTGCCAGGCGGCGCGTTTCGGCGCGGTAGTCCGGCGCGTGAAACAAGAGCCGGTTGAGGAACGTGCCGATCCGCTCGTCCAGGAAGGTGAAAGAAAGCAGCAGGAGATTGGCCAAAAAGAGGACCAGGAAGACATGCGCGGCGGCGGGGGACGGCGTGCGGCGGGCCAAATGCATCGCCCAGGATTCAGCGATGAAGACGACGACCGTGGCCCACACGCCGGCCAGCAGCATGCGAACGCCGTAGCGGATAAAGACGTCGGCGAAGCGGAAGCGTGCGAACAGCAGAAACGCGCAGAGGAGCACCAGCAGCACCAGGTGCGCTCCAAGGCCGGCCAGGTGCGGATTGGAGTGGTGCGCGAAGGTGATGGTAAGGGCGGCGCCGCACACGGCGAAGACGATCACGAGGGATGGCGCATACACCGCCCGCGGAGTGGACTCGCGCCGCAGGGAAGTGACTGCTCCCAGGAGCAGCAGCAGGGTGGCGTTGTACGCGGTGGCCAGCATCACGGTGCGATGTGTCGCCGCCCCGGACCACAGCAAAACCACGATCAGGCCGGTGGAAACGCAGGCGGCGATGCGCAGAAATCGGGGAGCGCGCCAGATGGCCAGCACCGGGATGGGGAAAGCCGCGACCCCCGAGAGTTGCACGGCCCGCGACACGAAGACCAGACGAGCGGCGGCCGGAATGCCGGCGGCCAGCAACGCGGCGTTCGCCAGGCCGCCCGCGCTCCACAGAAATGCGCAAGCGGCGAAGACGATGTTGGCCCGCGGCGTCCCCGGCAGTTTCGCCGCCCGGAGAGTCAATACGAGAAGCAGGACGGTGATCAGCAGCCCCGTGGTGAAGCCGATCAGATCGCCGGCGGAAAAGTCGCTGGGCGTGGCGATGGGATGCAAGGCATCCATCAGCATAGCTGCGGGTGCGGGCGAGCGTCCAGCAGCGCGGGGCGGGCGCGGAAAATCGAGGGGTGAGCGCTGGTGCTTAACCGATGTGGGGATTTCGCGGCCCGGTCCAGGGAAACCGCTCCCTAACGGTCGCGGCTCCGTTGCCCGTGAGGGAGCGGTTGGCCAAGCTCATTTCCCCACATCGGTTAAGCACCCGGTGAGCGCGCCTACAGCCTCCGGTTGCTTTAAAGTAAGTAGCATGAAGGTCATCGCGCTTTCGGCCGCCCTCGCCATGCGCCTCGCCGCCCAACCTGCCGTCAACGCCGTTGCCCTGGCGGACGATGCCCTGAAGGCCGCGCGCGCCGCGATCGGCGCCAAACTGTCCACCCTCCAGTCGCTCTCCCTTTGGGGCGCCTACCACCGCGGCCCGCAGGCCTCCGAAATGACGCTCACCATCGATCTCTCCGGGAGATATCTCAAGGAACAGAGCACGCTCTCCTCCGGCGGCCAGGTCGAACGAGTCGGCGGCGATGGCGCCGTGGGCGGCGGCATGCCCGGCGACGAGGGCGGTCCCGCCTTTTCCCTCGGCCTCACCGAAGGTTACGACGGCGACGACTACTGGACCCGCAACGGCGCGGGATCCGGCAAGTCCACGTTCGTCGCCAACTTCGTCCGCTACGTGGTGGCGCTCACCCTCTCGGCGCCCGCCGGCTACCCGGTCGCCTTCACCTACGGCAGCCGGCTGGATTCGCCCCAGGGCCCGCTCGATGCTCTCGAAGGCAAGGGCCCCGGCGATTTCCTGATCCACCTTTATCTCGATGCCAAAACTCATTTGCCGGTCACCATGGTCTACCACCAGGGCGGACAAGAGATTCAATTGTGGCTGAAGGACTATAAGGCCGAAGAAGGCATCCGCTTTCCGCACACCATGGCATGGCTGTCGGACGGCTACCTGGTGGAGGAGTTCCAGATCCAACACTTCAAGGTCAACCCCAAGTTGCGCTCCGACAAGTTCCGCCGCCGCTGATCTCGCCGGCTACTTTGCGGCCGCCTTCGGAACCACATATCCCTTGCGCGCCAGAACCACCGCCTGGGGATACCGCGCCTTCGCGCCGTCCGTCAGCTCCACGGAAACCCGCCGCGAGGAGCCGGCTTTCCCGCCGGGCATTTCGTAGTAGATGCTGTAACGTTTGCGCATGCGATGCAGCATCTCGCGAAAGGCGCCTCCCGGATCGGCGGCGTTCACTACTTCCCCGCCGGTCTTGGCGGCCACGCCCAGCATGGTTTCCTCGCCCGCCCAGGGGATCGGCGACATCCGGGCGCCGGGCAGCCGCACGATCAGCCCGCACAGCAACACGTCCGCCGACCACATGCGATTCACTACCGCCCGCTCGCTCATGGACACCTGCCCGAAGTCGTCGGTGAAGATCAGGATGGCGTGCCGCCGGCGCTCGTCGGCGTTCTTGGCGAAGTATCCGGCGGCGTCATTCACCGCCGAGAGTATGTGCGTGCCGCCGCCGAACCGGAGGTCTACGATGCGGTCCAGTGTCGCCGCCACTTGCTGCCGGTTATCGCTGAACGGCGCAATCAGCCAGCTCCCGGTATTGAAATGCGCCACGGCCACGCGATCCCCGGTGCGCAACTCGGCCAGCGCCGCGTGCGCCGAAGCCGAGAGCCGCCGCACGCTGCGCTCCATGCTGCCGCTCGAATCCACCAGGATCATCAGGTCGAGCGGCTCGTCCTCCTGCGAGAAGTAGAGGATGCGCTGCGGCTTCCCGTTGTCCTTGATCGTGAAGTCCTGCTTCTGGAGCCCGTCCACGACCTTGGACTCCTTGGCAACCTGCGCGTCCACGCGAACCAGGGACACCGACGTGCGAAAGATCGGATCGTCCTGCGCCCAAGCCAGCAGCGAGACCGCCAGCATCCCGATCTTGGCGCCGCGCACCATGCGATGCAATTATAGCGGCTCAGCCGGCTACTTCGGTGCCGCGGGCAAACCGCTTGCTGACGCGCGCGGCTCCGATCAGAGCCACGACCGTTAGGGAGTGGGGGTACCTACCCGTTTAGCGTCCAGCCCGACCGGTATTGCCGCTTGAGGTAGTCGTTGGCCTCGGACGCGTTGGTGACGCGGCCGGATGCCGGGTCGTATTCGATGCGCTTGGCGGCGCGGTGCGCCACCAGGCCGAGCAGCATCTGCTCGATCATGGCGCCGGAGTAATCGAAGTCGCAATGCGTCTTGCTGCTGGTGCCGTGGATCACGCCGCTGCTCTTGCCCTTGCAGGCATCGATCCATTCCTCCTGAAAGAGGCTGTCGCCGGCGGAGATGGCGCGGCCCGCCTGTTCGGCCTGCAGGATCGACTGGACGTTGGTGTTGGGCAGGGCCAGGGCGTCGGGGATTCCGCCTTCCATCAATTGCACGGTGGGAAAGCCGTTCGGCCCGACCTCGGAGCTGGGCATGGCGGTGAAGCCGGTCGGGAGGGCTCGGCCCCCGGCTGCACCACGGCCGGCCGGCGGGGCTCCGCGTCCGCCCCCGCCGGCGCCGCCGCGGCCTGCGCGTGCCGCCGCCTGCGTCACCTGTCCGGTGCCGCCGATCAGCGGCAGCGTTTCCTCCTTGCCGCGTCGTTTGTAATAAGTGAAGTCGCCGTCATCGTTGTTCGGGATGGGGATGCGGCTGGTGAAATCGGCCAGAATCGTTCCCTTGGTGCCCTCGAAAATCGCGCCGTTGGGGATGCGCGATACGTCCACGTAGTTCTTGGGTGCGGGCGGCTTCAGCCCGCCCTGATACCACACCAGCGTGACCGGCCCGCGCCACGAATTAGCCGGATGGTCGAAACTGACTTTCAGCTTGACGGGCGTGATGTCCGGGTTGTACTTGTCACTGACTTCCTGGTCGACCTCGATGGCCGTCGGGGCGCCCGCATCGATCGAGTTCCACAGCAGGTCCATGGTGTGCGCGCCCATGTCGCCCATCTGGCCGACTCCGAAATCGCGATACATGTTCCAGAAGAGGCAGTTCATGCCGGAGGAGCCGCCGAAATACTGCGGGCTGTAGGGATGGTAGGGCGAGGGACCGATCCACTGCTCGTAGTGCAGGAAGGCCGGCGGCATGCCTTCGCCCGGCGGATATCCGGGGCGCGGGAGCACGCGGGCGTCCCATCCGTGCACGGTCTTCAACTCGCCCACCGCGCCATCGAGGATCAGCTCGCGCAGGCGCTCGAAGTTGGGGTAGGCGTGGCGCTGCGTGCCGTGCTGCGTGGCAAGCTTGACCTTCTGCTTGAGGTAATTCGCGCGCACGGTGCGGACCTCTTCGACCGTGATGCCGAGTGGCTTCTCGCAGTAGACGTGCATGCCGCGGTTCATGGCCCAGTTGGCGATGAAGGCGTGATGGTGGTCGGCGGTGCAGATGATGACGGCCTCGACGTCCTTCTGATCGAGGACGCGGCGCCAGTCCCAGTAGGTCTTGGCCTTGGGGAAGATGGCGAGGGCTTCCTTGGTGCGGTTGTCGTTCACATCGCACAGGGCCACCACGTTCTCGTTCTTGAGGACGTTGTAGTGGGCGGTGCCCCGTCCCCATACGCCGATGAGGGCGAGGTTGAGCTTGTTGCTGGGGGCGTTCTGGCCGCGCAGTGTGCCGCTCTTCAGAATGAGGAGACCGGCTCCGGCGGCCGCGGATTTCAGCAGGTCGCGTCGATGCATGGCTTCACGCGTAGCACGGATACGGGGGCAAAGCAAGCGGGGGCCGGGGCCCCCCGGGGCCCCCTGGGGTTGGGGGTCGGGGGTTGGCGATTGGGGGTCAAGACCGCCGGCGTTGCCGGGCTACGGTGAGCAGGGTTCCGGCCTGACTGCGAACCAGGGACACCGACGTGCGAAAGATCGGATCGTCCTGCGCCCAAGCCAGCAGCGAGTCACGGCCGCGGCTCTGTCAGGGGAATATAATAAAAGGCATGTTCAGAGCGGGGTTGGTGTGCTGTAGCGTACTGGTATCGATTGCGGGCGCGGCCGATCCGGTGAACTTCGCGCGCGACATCGAACCGGTGCTCGAAAAGCATTGCCTGGTTTGCCACGGCCCGCAGCAGCAGATGAGCGGGTTGCGGCTGGACCAGAAAGAGGCCGCGCTGAAGGGCGGAGCCTCGGGGCAGGACATCAAGCCGGGAGACAGCGCGGGCAGCCGTCTGATCCGGCTGGTGACGGGCGCGGATGGGAAGGTGATGCCGCCCGTCGGCGCCAGGCTTAGCGCGGCCGAGATCGAGTTGCTGCGGGCGTGGATCGACCAGGGTGCGCCGTGGTCCGCGGGAACGGGCGGCCACTGGGCGTTTCAGAAGATCCAGAGGCCCGAACCGCCGGCAGTACGCGACCGTGCGTGGGCGCGGAATGCGATCGATAACTTTGTCCTCGCGCGGCTGGAGAAAGAGGGCATCGCGCCGTCACCCGAGGCTGGGAAGGCGACTCTGATTCGCCGGCTGAGCTTAGACCTTACGGGGCTGCCGCCCACGCCCGAGGAGGTGGCGAATTTCCTGCAGGATAGCCGGCCAGACGCTTACGAGCGGGTGGTGGACCGGCTGCTCGATTCGCCGCACTACGGGGAGAAGTGGGCGCGCTACTGGCTGGACGTGGCGCGCTACGCGGACAGCGACGGGTACGAGAAAGACCGCGCGCGTCCGTGGGCATGGCGGTGGCGGCACTGGGTGATCGATGCGCTGAATCACGACATGCCGTTCGATGAATTCACCACCGAGCAGCTTGCGGGCGATCTGCTGCCGAACCGCAATATCGATACGCTGGTGGCCACGGGGTTCAACCGCAACACGCTGACGAACCGCGAAGGCGGTACGGACCCGGAGCAGTTCCGCGACGAACAGGTGCTGGATCGCGCGGCTACGCTGGGCACCGTGTGGCTGGGACTGACGGTGGGCTGCGCGCAGTGCCACAATCACAAATTCGACCCCATCAGCCAGAAGGAATTCTACCAGCTCACGGCTTTTTTCAATACGCAGGAGGAAGCGAATATTCCGGCGCCGCTGGCGGGGGAACTGGGACCGTATCTGGCGGCGCGGCCGGACTACGACCAGAAGCGGAAGGCGCTGCTCGAAGAGTACAAGATTCCGGCGGTGGAGAAGGATTGGGAAGACAAGCTGCGGTACGCGCAGCAGCATCCCACCGAGCACGACGACTGGATCTTCGCGTACGGCGAGTTCACGCACACCGTGGACAACGCCAAGAAGGTGCTGTTCACCGACCCGGCGAAGCGCAGCGAAGTGCAGCAGAACGCGATGCTGGATGTGTTCCTGGGCTCGTGCGGCAATTTGTTTCCGAAACAGTATTGCAAGGACCTGAAGCTGGACGAGCTGCGGCCCAAGCTCGACGGGTTGAGTGCCAAGGCGTCGAAGATCAGCTATGCGCCGGTGCTGCTGGAGAACGACACGCCGCCGAAGACGTACGTGCACATCAAGGGCGACTGGCGCGACCACGGGGAGGAGGTGCAGCCGGGTACTCTTGCGGTGCTGCCTCCGTTGGGGGCTGAGAAGCCAACACGGCTGGCGCTGGCGCGGTGGCTGATGGCGCCGGAGAATCCACTGACTGCGCGGGTGGCGGTGAATCGCATCTGGCAGGAGCTGTTCGGGCGCGGGATCGTCAACACGTCGGAGGATTTCGGCACGCAGGGCGACCGGCCGAGCCATCCGGAGCTGCTCGACTGGCTGGCGACGGAATACCGGAATCGCGGCTGGAGCATGAAGCAGATGGTGCGGCTGATGGTGACGTCGGCTAGTTACCGGCAGGAGTCGAAGGCGCGGCCGGAGCTGGATGCGCGCGATCCGGACAATACGCTGCTGGCGCGGCAGTCGCGGCTGCGCCTCGCGGCGGAGGCGGTGCGCGACGAGACGCTGTACGCCGCGGGGCTGCTGGATCTGCGGATCGGGGGTCCCAGCGTGAGACCGGCGCAACCCAAGGGCGTGGCCGAGTTGTCGTACGGCGGGTCGGTGAAGTGGGTGGAGAGCACGGGCGCGGACCGGTACCGGCGCGGCCTCTACATCCTGTTCCAAAGGACAGTGCCCTATCCGCAGCTCATGACGTTCGATGCGCCCAATTCGAACCTTTCGTGCACGCGGCGGGAGCGCACGAACACTCCGCTGCAGGCGCTGAACCTGATGAACGACCCGGTATTCTTCGAGGCGGCGCAGGGGCTGGCTTATCGGGTGATGCAGGAGTCCTCTGGCGCGTTTCGCGACCGCCTGAACTATGCGTATGACGTGACGCTGGGCCGGGCGCCGAGCGCGCACGAGGCGGAGCGGATGGGCAAGTATTTCGACGAGACCCTGAGACATCTAGGGGAGAGCCCGCAGACGGTGAGCGCGCTGTTTCCGAACCAGATTGCGGGCGTGCCGCAGATCGACGCCGCGGCGTGGGTGGAGTTGAGCCGAGTGCTGCTCAATCTGGACGAGTTTATTACAAGGGAGTAAAACATGGATCGCGAACAGTTCCGCAGAATCCAGACGCGGCGCAGCTTCTTCCAGGAGTGCGCGGGCGGGGTCGGCATCATGGCGCTGGCGCAATTGATGGAGCAGGAGGGCCGCGGGGCGGCGCTCGACGTGAACCCGCTGGCGCCCAAGCCGCCGCACTTCGCGCCCAAGGCCAAGAACGTGATCTTCATGTTCATGGAGGGCGGCCCGAGCCAGATTGACCTTTTCGACCCCAAGCCGGGGCTGGAGAAGTGGAGCGGCAAGCCGCTGCCGCCTTCGATGACCAAAGACCTGCGGCTGGCATTCACCAAGCCGAACGCGGCGGTGCTGGCGAGTCCGCGGAAGTTCCAGCCGTACGGCAAGAGCGGCATCGAGTTTTCCGACTACATTCCGCATATCGGGTCGTGCGCCGACGATTTGTGCCTGGTGCGCTCCATGTTCACGGACGCGTTCAACCATCACCCGGGGCAGTTGCTGCTGTTCGGCGGCAGCATCCAGGTGGGGCGGCCGACGATGGGCGCGTGGGTGCTGTACGGGCTGGGGAGCGAATCGCAGAACCTGCCGGGATTCGTGGTGCTGGGCTCGGGCGTGGGCACGAGCGGAGGGACGTCGAACTGGTCGAGCGGATTTCTGCCGTCGACGTACCGGGGCGTGGTGTTGCGCAGCTCGGGCGACCCGGTGCTGTACCTTTCGAACCCGCCCGGGGTGACCAGGGATATGCAGCGCGCGGAGTTGGACGCGCTGAAAGACCTGAACCAGGAACACTACGCCGAGACGGGAGACGTGGAGATTGCGTCGCGGATTTCGTCGTACGAGCTGGCGTTCCGCATGCAGATGGCGGGTCCGGAGCTGCTGGATTTTTCGAAGGAATCGCCTGAGACGCTGGAGATGTACGGAGTGAAAGACGGCCCCACGAAGCAGTTCGCCACCAACTGCCTGCTGGCGCGGCGGATGGTGGAGCGCGGGGTGCGGTTCGTGATGCTGACGGACGCGAGCTGGGACGATCATACGGATTTGAATAGGAAGCTGAAGCGGCACTGCGACGCGGCGGACCAACCGACGGCGGCGCTGATTAAGGACCTGAAGCAGCGCGGCCTCCTGGACAGCACGCTGGTGGTGTGGGGCGGCGAATTCGGGCGCACCCCGATGGTGGAGATCCGCGATCCGCGCGACGAGAACAACGCGGGTCGGGATCACCATCCGCTGGCGTACAGCATGTTTCTGGCAGGCGGCGGGATCAGGGGCGGGCAGGTGATCGGCAAGACGGACGAGTTGTGCATGAACGTGGTGGAGGACAGGGTGCATGTGCACGATCTGCAGGCGACGATACTGCACTGCCTGGGGCTGGAGCACACGCGGCTGACGTACCATCACATGGGGCGGGATTTCCGGCTGACGGATGTGGCGGGGAACGTGGTGGGGAAGATGCTGGGGTGAGGGGAAAAAGAGCTGGTCAGGTATCGCGACGAGATGGGGCTCGGAGAGGCTGATGTTTCTGAATGATCGCAGCTAAAGCCCGGAGGGCCTGATTAGCCTCGGCCGAGCTCGTAAACACACCCGCCACATCGGGTTCGAGAACGACGACAATACTACCTGCGCGATATCGCGAGGCATACTTGTTGCGACGAGAGCGACTGAAGTCGTACTCCGGAAGTATCTCGTC